>Ga0187893_10003986_pt1 | contig 28864 bp, 24 predicted proteins | sample MA1701074metaG_FD_139574 | JGI IMG/M metagenome (GOLD analysis project Ga0187893, IMG submission 139574) | White microbial mat communities from a basaltic lava cave in the Kipuka Kanohina Cave System on the Island of Hawaii, USA - MA170107-4 metaG ...
GACATTGCCGAGGACATAGCCAGCGAGGTTTTCCTGGAACTGCACCGACACATTGAGAGAATCGATGAGACGCAGCTGCCGGCGTGGCTGTTCGCCGTGGCCCGAAACCGGGCCGCCGATTATAGGCGTCGTACACGAACCGAGCACAAGTTTCTGCAAGAGGCCACCCTCACGCAGGCGAGAATCGAACCATCGCCAGAGGGCGCGCATCCGCTGGCCAAGAGCCTGCTTGAAAGCAAGGCGCTAAAACCCACGCACCGGTCCTGCCTGATTCTGCGCTACGTGCACGGAATGGACCGGTCCGAAATCGCCCGGCACACGGGCTTCACCGAAATGCAGGTCAAGGGTCTGCTGCGCTATGCGCTCGAGATCCTTCGCCGGGAAATGATTGAGGCATGAAATGGATCAGCGCTGGAAGGATCTGGAGCCCGAGGAAAGCGAATTCGTGAAGCGGCTGCAGGGCGGCACCATCGGGGCGAGGTATGGAGACTGTCCGCCCCCGTCGCTGCTGCTTGCAATTTCCGAGGGAATTATCGAGGAGGATTTGCGGGCCGGGGTGATGGAGCACCTCAAGCGATGCAACATGTGCCAGATGCTGCACGCCGATCTGGCGAGCCCGGATGTTGGCCGGTTGAGCGAGGAGGCGGCGCTGCGCATAGATGCACGGCTGGCCCATTGCTTCGATCGCCAGCCGGCGCGGAGCTGGAGGCGATGGCTGCGTCCGGCGCCAGCCGCGGCATTTGCCGCAATCGTGCTTTCGGTGGCGCTGGGAACCTATCTTTTGAGGCGGCCTCCCGCCGAGCAAGTAGCCAGGACGCCCCAAACGGTGACCAAGGAGGCTGTCGAAAAGCCTGGCATCAAGCTGCCCGCCGCCGCGCTGGTATTCCGCGGAGGCGCGCCCGCCGGGCAACAGCAGTTCATCGACGATTTGGGCGCCACGCTGGCGCCCTACCGCCAGGACAACTACGCCGAAGCTGCCCGGCGTCTGGAGGCGTTGCTTGCCCGGTACCCGAAGGCCGTTGCGCCGCGCTTCTACCTTGGGATCTGCCTGATGTTTCTTGAGCGTGACGCGGAGGCTGTGGACTTGCTGCGCCAAGCCCGCCAGGCCCCGGAGAATGATTTGTCGCGAGACAGCGCATGGTATCTTGGCGTTGCGCTACGCCGGGCTGGACGCGGCGCGGAGGCTCGTCCTGAGTTGGAGGAGCTTTGCAAGACCGCGGGTGAACATCAGGCCCGGGCGTGCGCCATTCTCGGGCAGCCAGTTGCTCCAACAACTCGTCCGTAAAAAATCCTTCCTTCTTTTTGTCCGTCTGGAGCGCTCGCGCGTATTCCAGATGTAAGAATCGGGGCCCACCACAGGCTAGTAGAAAAAGGAGGAGCGGGACCAATGACGGGAGCAACATGGAGAGCGGAGATTGATCCCCGGACATCGAAGATTGTCTTTAATGTGGCGGTGACGCTGGCCGAAGCAAAACGGTTCCTCTGGAGAATCCCTCCGTCACTACCGGTGCTGTGCATGGCACCGGATCACACCGACCATCTCTACGGGTCTAGCCGAGCTCGCCGGTTTGCGTTGAACAAGGCATATCCCCGATTCATCTACAACCTTAATTTCGGCCTGGGGATGGAGTATTTCAGGCTCCATCCGGAATTGGCGTTTCCCAAATGGGTTCCGCTGCACATTGCACGGGCCATTTTATGGAGCAAATTGAAGAAAGGAGTGACGCGGTACGCGGGCACTTTTCCCTGGGGGGATTATGTGGTCTGGATCGGCGGGACCTCGGAAGGCGAAACCGCTGAGATCTACCAGGAGTATCCGGCCACTCTTTTCTACTATCTAAAAATTGCCCGTAGCGATGAAGGCAAAGCCAAACGTTTACTCAAGCTGTTCACGCAGTTCAACAATGACATGCGCCACTTCGTCGAGAGACTGGGCTACTCACCGGCCTATGCCCGCGCCGAAATCATCCGAATCAATGGCGAGGTCTTCAGGATCATTGTTGAGGCCGCATTCGGCATGCTGGGCTCCCATCCTGAACTCATAGGGGTGAAAGGCAAGATGGAAGCTGTCGTCTACCTGCTGGAGTCCTACAAGTCAACACTGGATGTCGAGTGAGCACCCCCAAGGAGGCGTTCCCCATGACCACGCGATGGCTACTTTCTTTTTCGCTTTGCCTTGTTTTCCTATGGCCGCAAGGCGTGCCGGCCAAACTGAACCTTGTGATCGTGGAAGGCGAAGGGGCTGTGAACAATGTTCGACAGCGGGTGACTCGTGAGCCTGTGGTGCAAGTGCAGGATGAAAACGGAAAGCCGGTGGCCGGGGTAGCTGTGGCCTTCCTTCTTCCCGGCAGCGGCGCCAGCGGAAGCTTTGCCGACGGATCGCGCCTGCTGACCGTGCTCACCGACCAGAACGGGCGAGCGGTCATGCGCGGATTTACACCCAACAGCCTTACCGGACAATTGGAGATCCGGGTAACTGCGTCCTGGCACGGGCAGACCACCAGCGTCACGATAAACCAGACGAACATCAGTCCCGCGGCTGCGGCAGGCGGAGGCTCCGGAAAACTGGCGGCGATTCTCGCCGTGGTTGGCGGCGCGGCCGTAGCCGGAGTTGTTGCGGGAACCCGTGGCGGCAAGGAACGAGGGCCTGTCGCGACGCCCCAAGCACCGCTCGCGGCCGCGCCCACAACCATCACACCAGGCACGCCCGTGGTTGGTCCGCCACGATGACAGGTGGGTGAGCATGAGGTATGCAATTCTTTCTCTGATGTTTGGAGCATCGCTCTCCGCACAGGCGGTGATCGAAGGTCCGGTGGCCGGCTGGGTGTGGAATGAACGCACCGCGTTTCGAGCGATACTCGGTATCCCCGGCGCTGCGGTTCAGAGCGGAAGCCTGCGGCCGCCGGTTCCGTTCGCACAGGTTACCATTTCCGCCAACGAGCATTTTGCCATCGCGATCACCGCGGCCGACAGCAGCGCTCGTGTTTTGAGCCTCGGGAGCGGAGCCTTGCGCCCGATTGACGGCGTGCCGGCGGGCGCCGATGGCGCTGTGCTTAGCCCGTCCGGCCGCGCGGCGGTGCTCGCTTTTGGGAGCTCACGCCGCCTCGCCGTGGTAACGGGACTTCCGGGCCGGCCTGAATTTGCGCGCGATGTGGATCTTACGGTGGAAGGGATGCCGGATGCGCTGGCCATCAGCGACGACGCCGGCGCGCTGCTTGCCGCCTATCGCGACAACCGGCTTCTGCTTGCCTTCGACGAGGCGGGTAACCGGTGGAGAATCCCTCACCAGGGCGAGGTCCGGGACGTGACGTTTGTCAGCGGGACGCGGGATGTGATGATTGCCGGTGAATCCGGGGTCTGGTCCGTTTCAAATGTCACAGCCATCCCGGAAATCCGTCAAGTATGGAGCGGAAGCGCGCTGCGCGTTGCGGCATCGCCAGACGGGCGGCGCGCCATTGTAATTGGCGGCGGCGAAGACTCACTGGCGATTCTGGAACTCGCCAGCGGCGAGGCCGGAACACTTCCGTGCCAGTGCAAGGCCACCGCGCTAACGCGGCTGTCTGCAGGCGTGTACCGGATTGGCGGGAGGGATCGCGGCCCGCTTTGGATATTGGATCTTGAATCCGCTCAACCACGACCGCTCTTTGTTCCGGCCGGCCCGGAGTAGAAACCGGCCAGATAAAAAAAGCTCATGAGGCGAATCATGATACGTGTAGTGTGTTTTCTCCTGGCGCTGGCGCCGGTTTTGATGGCGCAGAATCCACCGTCGTTGACGAGTATACTTCCATCCTCCGCTCCAGCCGGCAGCCCGGCTAGAGACCTGACGGTGAATGGCTCCGGGTTCGATCCCTGCACGAGAGTCCGTTGGAACGGCACGGACCTGGCGGGCTATTCGCTGATCAATTCCAATCAGATGAAAGCGTCCATGCCCGCTACACTGCTGGCAAGCCCTGGATCGGCGACTGTTACCGTATTCCGCTTTTTCAGCTTTGCCGGACCTTCCGGTCCGGCCTGCCTGACGACCGGACAGAGTTCCAATGGGCTGACCTTTACGATTACGGCTCCGCCTCCGTCGATCACTACTTCCTCACCGCTGCCCGATGGCATTTTCGGCCGCAGCTATTCCGTGAATATGAACGCCACCGGAGGCACCCTTCCTTACGTCTACGGGCTCGGCGGTTCGGCTCCTCCGCCTGGACTTACTCTGACATCCGGCGGTCTGTTAAGCGGCATCCCCAGCCAGGCCGGAACCTTCTCCTTTCGCGTCACCGTAACGGATTGCAACGGGGTACAAAGCCCGGGATGCACGCCGCAGTCCTCGGTGAAAGGTATGCAAGCCACCATTACCTTGCCGCCGCCGCCGGTGATCACCACGGCGAGCCTGCCGAACGCGATCATCGGAAGATCGTATGCGGAGCGTTTGCAAGCGACTGATGGGGTACCACCCTATGTGTTTACGCTGGTCCAGGCGCTTACGACCGGACCGGGATCAAGCCTCCCGCCCGGCTTCAGCCTGACCACTACCGGAGCGATCGCCGGGGTAGCGGCACAAGCGGGGCTTTTCAACTTCGCCGTTCGCGTAACAGACTGTGGCAACGTTCAGACTTCCACCTGCACCCCTCAGAACACCGCAAAGATTTTTTCCATCAACGTGCCGCCGCTGCTCACGATAACGACCGATGGGATGCTTCCAGGCGGGACCTCGGGACAGAGCTATTCGGCTCAGATTCAGGCGGCGGGCGGCGTCACGCCATACAGGTTTACGGTTGATGCCGGGTCGTCAATTCCCGCGGGTCTGAGCCTTGCTCCAGGTGGAACTCTCAGTGGAATCCCAACAACCAGCGGGCTCTTTTCCTTCAGCGTTCGAGTCGATGACTGTTCGGGAGTTTCCGGCTGTGTCGCTCAGACGGCGAGCAAGGTGTTTTCTCTCACCATTCAGTCAGGAATCAGCATTACGACGCCCGCTCTAGCCACGGCGACGGCGTGCCAAACCTATTCACAGAACATGACTGCCAGCGGTGGCGCGTTGCCCTACACGTGGTCGGCCAATGGACTGCCACAGGGGCTCTCGATCCACGCAGCGACTGGCGTCATTTCCGGCGCGGCAACCAGCGCGGCAACGGCAACCGTCACCGTCATCGTCACCGACACGCAGCAGCAGCGCGCGACGAGAAACTACACGCTAACCGTGGGCGCTTCGCAGTTTCAGATCACTACCTCTTCGCTTCCGGGCGGAGTTGCCGGCTCGCCCTATCCGGCGGCGTCGTTACAGGCTAGCGGCGGCACGCAGCCCTATTCCTGGAGCGCTGATGCGCAACTCCCGCCCGGTCTTACAGTGGGCGCGTCGACCGGAGCGATAACAGGCATTCCAACGCAGGCGGGTTCATTCAGCCCCAGCTTCCGGGTGGCGGACGCCAACAGTTGCCTGGCGAACCGCCAGATTCCCGTCCAGATTGACGCGGGTCTTCAGATCACGACCGCCGTGCTTAACGCCGGTGTGGTGGCGCAGCCGTATTCGCAGACGGTGCAGGCGAGCGGAGGAACCCAGCCATATCAATGGACGGCAACGGGGCTGGCGCCAGGTTTGCAAATCGGCCTTGCAAGCGGTGTAATCAGCGGCTCTCCATCGCAGGCGGGCACGTTTAATGTGATTGTCTCCGTGGAAGACGGAGCCGGCCGCACTGTCCGGCGGGTCTACACGCTTATGGTCACAAACTCGCTAACCATTACCACCGCCGCATTGGCCGGGGGCCGTGTAGGTCTGGCTTATGATCAGACGGTGGTAGCGCAAGGCGGCGCAAGCCCGCTATCCTGGTCCGCGACGGGACTGCCTCCGGGGCTTGGCATTGACGCCGGCACAGGCCGGATCTCCGGGATTCCGACCCTTGCCGGAGACTTTGCAGTGACCGTGCAAACACGCGACGCATCCGGCGCCACGGTGGCAAGGACGTTCCAACTGAACGTCGTCTCGCTGTTGCGCATCATAACCGACACGCTTCTCAACAGCGTGGTGGGAACTGCGTATTCCCAGACTCTTCAGGCCACTGGCGGGTTCGGGCCGTTTACATGGAGCCTGTCGCAAGGAGCGCTGCCCGAGGGGTTGAACATTGCCACGCTCACCGGGGTGATTAGCGGCACACCCACGCGGGCGGGCACGTTCTCCTTCACGATCTCGGTGAGAGACGGCACGGGTCAGACGGCGCAGCAGAGCTACATCGCGGATGTAGTGGACCGGCTCACGCTCACGACTATGAGTTTACCCGCCGCTGCGGTTGGCGTTGCGTATTCAGCGACGGTGGCTGCTACGGGCGGCGAAGCGCCTTATGCGTGGTCGGCCACTGGGGCGTTGCCGGATGGGTTGACGCTGAATGCAATGTCCGGCGTGATCAGTGGAACGCCTACTCGCACGGGATCGTTTGACTTCACGGTGCTGGTGCGGGATCGGAATAATCAATCGGCGAACCGATCGTTCCGTATCGCCGTAGGGTCGGGATTGATCATCACGACCGAAAGCCTGCCTGGCGCTGTCGTTGGCGTTGCCTATACAGCTTCCATCTCCGCCTCCGGCGGCGATGCGCCGTACGCGTGGTCGGCCACTGGGGCGTTGCCGGATGGGTTGACGCTGAATGCAACATCCGGCGTGATCAGTGGAACGCCTACTCGCACGGGATCGTTTGACTTCACGGTGCTGGTGCGGGATCGGAATAATCAATTGGCGAACCGATCGTTCCGTATCGCCGTAGGGTCGGGATTGATCATCACGACCGAAAGCCTGCCTGGCGCTGTTGTTGGCGTTGCCTATTCGGCGACGGTGGCTGCCGCCGGAGGCGATGCGCCGTACGCGTGGTCGGCTACTGGAATCTTGCCGGATGGATTGACGCTGAATGCAACATCCGGCGTGATCAGTGGAACGCCTACGCGCGCGGGATCGTTTGACTTCACGGTGCTGGTGCGGGATCGGAATAATCAATCGGCGAACCGATCGTTCCGTATTGCCGTAGGGTCGGGATTGACCATCACGACCGAAAGTCTGCCTGGCGCTGTCGTTGGCGTTACGTATTCAGCGACGGTGGCTGCCGCCGGAGGCGATGCGCCGTACGCGTGGACGGCTACTGGAATCTTGCCGGATGGATTGACGCTCAATGGAACAACCGGCGTGGTGAGCGGAACGCCCACACGCGCGGGATCGTTTGATTTCACGGTGCTGGTGCGGGATCGGAATAATCAATCGGCGAACCGTGGGTTCCGTATCGCCGTTGGGCCGGGATTGACGATTACGACCGAAAGCCTGCCTGGCGCTGTCGCTGGCGTTGCCTATACAGCTTCCATCTCCGCCGCCGGCGGCGAGGCGCCATACTCCTGGACCGTCTCGGGCAACCTTCCCGACGGCCTCCTATTGAATGGGGCGACGGGGCTGATCAGCGGCACGCCGTCACGCGCGGGATCCTACGATTTCACCGCCGTGGCGCGGGACCGAAACAATCTGTCAGTCATGAAAGCGTTTCGCATCACCGTGGGGGCAGGGCTCACGCTAACGATCACCACTGAAAGCCTGCCTGGGGCTGTCACCGGTGTTGCCTATTCAGCCACAATCTCCGCTGTTGGCGGCGAAGGGCCGTACACGTGGACCGTTACGGGGAACCTTCCCGATGGGCTGACGCTCAATGAAACAACGGGCGTGATCAGCGGCATGCCATCCCGCCCCGGTTCCTTTTCCTTTACGGTGCACGTGCAGGACCGCGGCGGCCGTATGGAAAGCCGCTCCTTCACAGTCACCGCCGTTGCGACGCTGACAATTACTACCGATACGCTGCCCGCGGGTATGTTCGGCGCCCGGTATTCCACCACGGTTCAGGCCGCCGGTGGCAGGGGGGAGCGCGCGTGGTCGGCCAGCGGTCTACCTAACGGCCTTGTGATCATCGCGGCCACCGGTGAGATTACAGGCGTCCCGGTAAGCTCCGGCGACTTCACGGTGTCGCTTACGGTCTTGGATTCAGAGGGTGCCACTGCCTTGCGTGCCATGACTCTGCGCATAGCGAATCTCGTCATTTCACGCCTCAATATCACAAGCGAGAATACACAGCCTGGGCAGCAGTCCACCGTTCGCCTGGCGCTGATGGAAATTGCACCCTTGGATCTGCGGGGAGAGCTTCGTGTGAGTTTCGCATCCCAAGTTGGGGTCAACAATCCGCAGGTCACTCTGTCGACGGGTCAGACGGCGGGTTTCCGTATAGCGGCCGGCAGCACTGAGGCGCAATTTGACGCAGGCGCGGTCACTTTGCAGACTGGAACGGTGGCGGGAACGATCACGCTTAGCGCCAGTCTCGCGGTTGGGCAATCCGATGTCACGCCGGCTCCGGCCCCGGCCACGACGATCACTGTCGAGCGCGCGGCGCCGGTGATAGCCAGCCTCGCCGCGCGGCGCGATGCCAACCGGCTGATCCTTGAGGTCACCGGATTCGCGACAAGCCGGGAGATCACGGCGGCCGAAGTGCGGTTTGAGACAACGCCGGGCGCCAACACGGGGAATACGAACTTCACTATACAAGTGGGAAGCGCGTTCGGCCCCTACTATCAGAGCCAGGGATCGATTCCGTTTGGCAGCTCATTTTTCCTAACGATCCCGTTCGACGTAACCGGGAATACCGGCATCTTTACGTCGGTGACGGTGACGCTGATCAACGTTCAGGGGCGGTCACAGGTGCGCAGCGCCAATTTTTGATAGACAATAGCAACGGTGCACGGATCCGGCCCGGCATTGCCGCTTTTTGCCGCCGCCGTCCTCATGGCGGCGAAAAGCGTGGTGTGCCTGGCCCAGACTGCGCCTCCGGAGTTCACGGCAGCATACCGCGAAGGTTCAAAACATTTCGAGAGCGGGCAACTCGATCAGGCGCACACAAGTTTCCGGAAGGCGCTGGAGATTGCCAGAGCCAAAGAATATGCGTCCGGGGAAGCTTCGACTCATTCCTTTCTGGCGCGCCTATACAATCGACGGGCGGAATACAAGTCCGCCCTTGCCGAGATCGCACTTGCGATGGCGATTTATCGAAAGCTCGGAGACCGGTTCGGGATCGGAACCGCTTACAACACTATGGGCGCCGCCGCCCTCCGTCTGGGCGATTCGGCGCAAGCCTCGGATGCTTTTCGTAACGCTCTCTCGGAATTCGAGGCGTTGAAAAACGTGAAGGCTCAGGTTTCCGTGCTTCTGAACCTCTCGACCGCGGCTCCGCGCAAGGAAAAGCGAATGTGGTTGGACAAGGGTCTGGCCCTGAGCGCGCAACTCAACGACAACGCCCTCCAAGGCAGCTTTGAGACGCACTTGGGAAACATCGACCTCTCCGAAGGCAATTACGGCGGCGCGCTGGATCATTTTCAGCAGGCCGTCGCTTTGTACAGAAAGGCCAATGCGACTTTCTCGATGGCCAACGCAATCAACTCGCTGGGCGTTGCGCACGCGATCCAGGGCAATAACGAGCGAGCCATCGAGATTTATCGACGGGCGCTGGAAATGCGGGAGAAGCTGGATGACCGCCGTGGGATTATGCAGACGCTGGCAAACCTGGGGATTGCGCTGCACAGGTTGGGGCGGCACGGCCAGGCGTTGGAAATACGGGAGCGGAGTCTGGAACTGGCTCGTAAAAGCGGCTCGGCTTCGCTGGTAAAAGCAAACCTGATCCATGTGGGCTATTCCTTGTATCAGGCTGGTGACTCCACAAAAGCGCTCCATTTGCTGGAGGAGGCGGCACGCGAGCAGGTAAAGACTCCCTTTGATGAATTCCTGTGGGGAAACCTCAGTCTGGTATATAAGAACCTTGGCCGGTATCCGCAGGCGCTCGACGCGGCCGAGCGCGCCGTAGCGTTGGGCCGGGAGAGCAGCGCGGGCGATCTGTTTTCCGCGCTTTGGAGGCGGGCGGAAGTCCGGCGGCATCTCGGACAAACGGAACCGGCGCTGGCTGACATCCGGGAGGCGCTCGAATTCGCCGAGCGGTTGCGCTCCCGGCTGACGCCACAGGACTTCATGAGACGGGGGTTCACCGATTACATTCGGGATCTGTACAGCATCGCCATCAGCCTGTTTTACCAGGCCGGACGCCATGAAGAGGGACTGGAGGCGGCGGAAAAGGCGCGCGCCCGCGCTTTTCTCGACATGCTCGTCGAGCGGGACTCTTCAGGCGCCGCCCCCGCCCCAAGCCTGGAGGATTTGCGTGACGCGGGACCTTCGGCCACGTCCGAGCAAACCACGGACGAAGCTGAGGAGCCCCTCGATGCCGTTGCACCCGCAATGCCGTTCTCGGCGGAGCGGATGGCCGAGGCCGCGACACGGCTCCGCTCCACCGTCCTTGCGTATTGGCTGAACGAAGATGCACTGTTCATCTGGGTGGTTGGCCCCGGCGGCCCTGTCCGGCCGATACGCATTGCATCGGGAAGCGGGCGGCTGCGAAAGCTGATCGATCAAATGAATTTCGACAGCGGCGAAACCCGCGGGCGGCCGGTGAGGCTGCGGGGCGGAGACACCATAGCGGTTGGCGGGGCTCCCAAGCAGGTCTGGCGCGATCTGCACCGGATGCTTATCGAACCTGTCGCCGGCTGGCTGCCAAAGACTTCAGGCAGCCTGCTGACGATCATTCCTCATGGAACGCTGTTCCAGGTTCCGTTCGCGGCGCTGATGGACTCGCGCGGCCGCTATCTCATCGAGGACTACGCTCTGCATTATGTGCCGGCGGGGGCGCTGCTGGAGTACACCGCCAAGAAGAAAGCCGAGGCCTTGAAGCGGCCTCAACGCTTTCTCATCGTGGCAAGCCCGGCAAATCTGCCGCCTGGAGCCGACGGAAAGGCCTTGCCTCCACTGCCCGGCTCGCTGCGAGAAGCCAAAAGGGTAGCCCGGCTGATGTCTCCGGGGGATGTAATTCTGCTTGCCGGTGATCATGCCACGGAAAACCGAGTCCGGGATCTGGCCGCAGAGGTCTCGGTGGCGCATTTCGCTACACATGGAGTCCTGCTCGATAGGCGGCCCTTCGATTCCTTCCTTGCGCTCGCCGGCGGAGCGTTGACCGCGCGTGAGATCTACGGCTTGCGCCTGGATGCGCAACTTGTAGTTCTCAGCGCCTGCCGTACGGCATTGGGCAGAGTCAGCGGCGACGGCATTCTGGGCCTGACACGGGCTTTCTTTTATGCAGGAACTCCTTCGGTGGTGGCGACGCTTTGGGATGTCGCCGACGATCCGACGGCGCTGTTGCTGGAGGAGTTTTACCGGGTGCGGCGGCGGACCAACAATAACAGCGGCAGCCTGCGCTCAGCGCAAATGGCGTTGATTGAGGCGCTGCGCGCCGGCCGGGTGAAAGCAGCCACTTCCGCCGGTCCCATCCCGCTTCCCGAGCACCCAATGTTCTGGGCCGGGTTCGTGCTCCAGGGTGAGCCCTGAGTTTCCGATGCAGCCCGGCGCCGTCAGCGCGAGGTGATCTTAAGGTTGGCGAAGTGGGCTATGGTAGAGCCTTCAAACCACAGCCCTACGGCGCCTTTGGATGCGGAACCGGTCTTCACGTCGTTGACGATCAGGGCAGGCTGCGCATGGCCATTAACGAACAGCCGGGCCTTGTCGCCGCTTACGTCGATCTTGATGTTGATCCATTCCGCAGGACCGATGTCCACGTAGGATTCGTACCGGGAAGGAGTCTCTTCGCGCAATTTGAACCAGGGATGGGCGGGATGGGAAATGTATTGCGCGGTGTGGTTGCGGCGCTCCTGATCCTCGGCGCGTCCATTGGTGGGGCGCAGGTAGAAACAATCATACGTTTTGCGGTCGGGCTGCACACGAAATGCGACGCCGACGAAGCCGCGGGCGCCGCCTGCCGCCCCGGCGCCAGGCTCACCGGAGAGGTCGACTTCGATGACGCCGCTTGAGAATTCGACGCCGTCGACGATCGCAAGATGATCGAGCCGGTTGCCTTCACCAGGCCCGCCCCCCTTCTTTTGGCCGCCCTTCGTCGCGGGCGGCGCAGCGGAGGCCATCTTTGCCGCTGCGTCCGGCGAAATGGTCAGCTTCAGCGCCTTTTTTCCCTTGAAGGAAACCGGCGCCGCCTCCGCGTTGAGCAGGGTCAGGCCGACGGCCGAGTCGAGTGAGAGGGACTTGTTTTGGGCTTGCGCTTGGACAGGTATAGCCACGTTCCAGACGATGGCCGCCAAGGCGGCCGGCAGAAAGTTCACGGATGTCACCATAAGTGTAGAATAGCCGTTTACCGCCAAATGATAAAATCGACCTCGCTTGGCGCCTGACCGGGGTCAGCCGAAGGAGAACTCATGAGACGAGTCCGCTACTCGGTGGCGATGAGCCTGGACGGGTACATCGCTGGTCCTAATGGCGAGTATGACTGGATCATCATGGATCCTGACATCGACTTCGGGGCCATCTTTAAAGAATTCGACACGCTGCTCATGGGCCGCAAGACGTACGAAACAACCCGCCAGCAAGGCGGCGGGGGAATGCCAGGCATCCAATCCTACGTCTTCTCCCGCACATTGCGCCAGAGGGATTGCCCTGGCGTGATTGTGTCGGATCAGCCTGAGGTAACGGTGCGCGAGCTGAAGGCCAGGCCCGGCAAGGACATCTGGCTGTTCGGAGGCGGTGCTTTGTTTGCCAGCCTGCTGGGGCTGGGGTTAGTGGATTCGGTCGAAGCGGCAGTCATTCCGGTGCTGCTGGGCGGCGGCGTTCCGTTGCTGCCTCATCCGGCAAAACTGGCGCGGCTGCGGCTGGCCAAACACAGGGTCTATGAAAAGACAGGCACGATCTCGCTCGAGTACGAAGTGGTCCCAGCCGCTGCTTCAAGCAAAACGAGAGAAGGCCGAAAAAGGAAGAAGGGCTCATGAATAGGAAGATGTTGATTGCCTGGACCGTGATTTTCGTCGCATGGATGCTCGGAAGCTTTCTTGTCCACGGTATGTTGCTTCGGGACGATTATGCCAAGCTGCCTCACCTGTTCCGGACGGAAGCCGATTCGCAGCAGTATTTCCCGCTGATGCTGCTGGCGCACGTTTTTTTGGCGGGCGCTTTTGTCTGGATCTACGCGCGGGGCATCGAGAGCGGACCATGGCTGGGACAGGGCATCCGGTATGGGGTAGCGATCGCGTTCCTTACGGCGATTCCGACGTACACGATCTATTACGTCGTCCAACCCATGCCGGGTGTGCAAGTAATCAAGCAGATCCTCTTTGATGGGGTGCTCATCGTCGTTCTGGGCGTGCTTACAGCGTGCCTTTACCGGCAGCAGCCAGCAAAGGCATAAGGCGGTCTCGCTACTTTCGCATCCACTCAAGCGAACCCTGTCCTAATTGCTGGATAAAGTCGCTCTCCAGATACGTCTTCGCCTGTGGCCGCTGCTCGAGATAGGCATCCAGAAACGCCCGCACGACGGAAACCAGACTCGCCTGCACGGCCTCGCATTTGCGCGCGGCGACGGCTCCGTCGGCGCAGGTGCCAAGATCGTCGCCATACATCCCGTGGCCGATGTCTGTGTCGTTGATCCACAGCCTGTACTTATCTCCTGGAGGCATGTGAACGAACGGAATACGGCGCGCGCGCGGAGATTGTTCGTGACCATCTCCGGAGCCGGTCGCCATCAGTACCGGCCGGCCGATGTTGTCCCAAGAGGTTGTGGGGTCGTTGAAGCTGGTGTCGAACATGTAGGACATCCCTGGCGCGCTGGGACTCAGCGCGATGAAAGCTTTCGGACGTGGATCGGACAACTGCGAAGCATCATATCGTTTGCCGTTGTATTCACGCGTCGCGCCCGCGACGGTCAACGTGCCTGAACTACCCGCAGAGTGGCCACCCACTGCGATGCGGCTCATATCGATCCGGCCGGCCAGCGGCCCGGAACGGTTCTCTTCTTCTAGAGTGTTCAGAATTGCCCTTATGTCGTAAGGCCGGTCCCAGCTCGGCATATTTATGCGCTCGCAGTCTTCGGCTTCGGCGCCGACGTATTGGCAGATCGCTTGTTCTTCGGCGGGGTTGCGCGCCCGAAAGGCTGGAGAGACAGTGAGGTACCCGTAGGCGGCTGTAATGCTGCTATAGAACGAGAGGGCTCCGTCGCTGGCGCCTACGCCATTGCGGCCATCACCGCCGCCGTGGGCCCAGATGACCACCGGCAGAAGGCCGGATCGTCCGCTCGGGATGCGTATGGTCACTTCAATGGTGCGCGAGCGGCCGGTGACATCGTTATAGGTGATGTTCTGCCTAGTCTTAGCCACGGAGTAGGTTTGCGGCGCGCTATACAGGCAGTTCGGGAATCCCGGACAGGGTTGCTGCGCCGGCGCCTGTTTGCTGAAGAGGAGAATTGCGATGATCGTAAGGGCTTTCATAGGTTCTCTCCATTCAATACGCGGGTCACTTAGTCTCCCAGCCGGCCAGGCTGCCGCTGGCCTCCCGGATCAAGCCGCCTCGTATCCAGGCTTGAGCCGGCGCGAGGTTGCGGAGGTGAGCATCCAGAAAGGCAAGCACCGCCGAATGAAGCCACTCGCGGAAGTTGGCGCACAGGGACGGCTCGATTCCCGCCTGTTCACAGGCGTTCGTGTCCAGAGTGCCCAAAAAATCGTGCGACATCCTGACGCTGTTTACAAACATCAGGTATTTCCCACCCGCCGGCATCAATTCGAAGGCCACGCGGCGTCGCATGGGTGTGTCTCCCTTCAGACAAGCAGCGGCCGGAACGCAGTTGTTATCGCCTGCCCCGGTCGCCAATAACACTGGCCGTTCCATGGACATCCAGGAAGTGAGCGGCTTGAAAACATCGGCGTCGAAGAAGCCTTCGTTGAGCGGACCCTGGGGGGAGAGCGAAACAACCGCAACCACGCGCGGATCGGTGAAATCGTCCGCGTTGCGGCGGTCCGTGGTGGTCAGAAGCCGCCGGGCGCCGGCGAGACTTACCGCGCCATCGCCGCCTGCCGCGTATCCGGCCATGGCGATCCGCCTTAGGTCGATGCGGCCCCGGAGCGCATCCGGCCCGGATTGATTGGCCCGTTCGAGCCAGGAGATTAGCTCGCGCTGATCCTTGGGCCAGTCCCAGTTGGCCGAATCGAACACTGCACATAATCGCGGCTCCAGGTCAAGTGCTTGGCACAGCCGAACCTGCTGAGCCAGGCTACGCAACGGATGCGAAATCGTGACTGTCAGATAGCCGGCCCTTGCAGTCGCCTCGCTCCAGGAAACCAAAGTTTCTCTGGCGGCCTGCGTCATTGCGGAATCCGGCGACCAGATAACTACGGGCAGCGAGCCGCCGGTAACAGCCGGCAAACGTATGTGGACATCGAGAGTGCGCGTTTCCCCGCCCGCATCGCGGTAATTAATCGAGGTCGAGAGGGCAGTGACTTCGGCCACGGCCACAGGCGATGCATACAGGCACCTGGGCCCAAATTGGGAGCAGGCCGGCGGAAACTGGGCCTGTGCCACCGGCCCACTCACCAGAACATGGAATACAGCGAGTAGAGTTGTCTTCATCTATGATGTTCAACGAACGAATCCGGGTTTTGGAAGAAAGTGGGGCAGATTCTTTATTCACTCATCGCCGCTCGCAGCGCGCCCTTGGCCGTGGCGAAGAGCGGCTGGCCGGCCTGACGTACTTCGGATACGGGCAGCGGCAGATCCGCCGTCTTCAGTACGCTTGCGAAGCGTTCGCGGAAGCCTTTCGGAAGAACACTTCCTCCGCTTAACACGATCGGAACGGAACGGCCAAGGCGTGGCGCGGACTTTGCGCTGGTAAGCGCCTGCTTCAACCCGTCCACTAAGGCCTGGATCATGTCCTCGTAGTACACACTGAGCACCTGTTGCACGCGATCCGGGAAGTGGCCGTTGAAATGGAATTCGCTCTCCTTTCCGATGCGGATGCGTGTGGCCAGCTCTCCGGTCGCCTGTGCGGTGCTGGCATCGATGTAGTCGCCGGCTTTGGCGATGCTGAAACTCACCACCGGGACGGAAAGGTAGGCCAGGCAGACGTTGCACAAACCGCCGCCGCAACTGATTCCGATGCCTGTGTAATTGGTGTCTTCCAGCTCCGCGTATACGACGGCGAGCCCCTCGCCGATTGAGACAACCTCGTACCCCATCGCGGTCAGCAATTGTTTGACCGTCACTTCGTGATAAGTGTGGTTGCCTGCCGAGCCCAGGGCCGGGGCGGGCACGCTGAAGCAGATCTTTGCGCCAGGCGCGGGCTCGTTGCCAAGCAGGCCCTGGAAGATTCCGCGCAACTGAGCTTCGCTTTCCGGCTCTTCCGGGTTGAGTACGCCGCTTCTCATTGGCCGGCGGGGCTCCCGCCCGAGCAGATCCGCGAGTTGCTCGGACTCGTTGCCATGGACGATCAGTTCGCCGCCACCGGCGGAAAAAGGCACGCTCTCTTTCTGGAGTGCGATCTCCGTCATTCTCGAGTAGGGGATGCGAACGAACGAATTCAACTGCGATCGATAGCGAAAATCCGGCTCCCCTGGCTCGGCTAGAACAATCCGGCTGGTGCCCACGTCCAGGCCAAATCGAGAGCCTTCCGTTTTTTGAGTGGTCATGAACTGGTTCTCCTTTGCCTCAATGCTTTCATCACTTCCCGGTAACGGGTTCGTAGAGACGCCCGGTACCGCGATTCATCCATAGACTGCTCGCGCGCGCCTTCCCGGACCCGCTGCTGGGCCAGGATCAACCCTTTCCACAGACGCGACCCGGAGTGGTTGATAAACACGCTATCGAAACTGAAACCGAACAAGGTCATATTGGGGAGCGGTAGTGAGTAGTTATCGGGCAGCCCCATCTGCTCGAAGGGAAAGCCAGCCGCCCAATCCGTGTGAGCGCCGACGCGAAAGTTATCCGGATTCACCGATACTTGTGCGTGTGTGACGCAGTTATAGGCGGGAATCCTGTATTTGGCCCGCAACATTTCCGTCAGCACCGTTGCAGCGTGCAACTGAGCCTGATTGATCGCCGCCGCCGGTCCCTCGGGCTGCGTCTGGGCCTCGAAAGCGACGGCCAAAAAGCTGTCGTTCAGGTTCAGGTAAACCCACTGAGAATCAGCCCAAATGGAAGCGCCCGCATGATTGGCTGTGTCGCTTTCTTCGACGACGCGATAGACGCGCCCGAACCGGTCAATGAGGTAGTGATAGGAACGATTGCGCTGTACATATGCGAGCACGCCGCGCCCAGCGCGCTTCAGCGCATTGTTCTGTGAAGCCTCAAACGGGGGCAGGTGACTCTCGGTGGTGTGAAAGACAATCCCCACCGGTTCGGTCCGGACCGCTACGTCCAGATAATGATCCGTGTCCGCATGTTCCAGCCGTGTTCTATCGACCGGCAGGAACCGGCGGAGTTCTGTTCGCCTCGGATGATCGACTTCAATTCGCAGGCCATTGCTGAAAACCTCGAATGTCTCCGGTTTTTCCACCAGCCATACTTGGGATGGAATGACGCTTTCCGGCGCCGCAACCGCCACCAGCGGCGGTGTTTCGGACAGCAACAAGCTGGTTGCTTCGGTGATCCTCGGCATGGGGATCAGGATCAAAGCGGTCAACAAGAACGCCAACAGCACGGACCGCTTCCCTGCCCGCCGGCGACGCCCGGAATTGGCGGCCGCCTGCTGCAGGAAACGCAAACGGGCTACCGGATCCATGATCCGTCGTGCCCGCCAGGCCAGCCAGCGCTCTACGGCAAACTCCAGTCCATTTTTGTACCGCACCGCCATGCACCATCTACCTTCCAAGTGCGCCACGGGAGGATATACTCTCTGTTGAATTGGATCGGCCGCGGGGCTGAAAAACCTTAGGGTGATTCTAAGGTGTTAGACTGAAAATCTCTTGTCTGAAGTCCCGTGGGCACGCAAGATGGAGTAGACGATGAAGAAGACCTTCGGCATATCAATCGCACTCGTTGGCCTTCTGACAGTTATCGCAGTCGGCGCCAGCACGGTTGCGAAGCCGTCGGGTGGAAACATCTGCAGCGGTCCTGCCCGCGCCGACATCGGCAGCAACATCGGGGGCAAACAGGCTGCGTCGGGCACTGTTCCGACGACGCCAGGGCTGGTTAACGCAGCTACCCCTTCGAACAAGAACCCGAATAGCATCACGATGAGTCCCAAAGAAACGAAGATCACGGCGAGCTCGAGAACAAGGCACCGTAGACAAGAGCACCTGAACCGGCGAAGCCCGACGTAAAGACACCGGAGCCCAAGGAAGGCAGGGCAGGACGCGACGGGCGACAGCAGCTCCGGAGGCAGTTCAGCGTCTGGAGGCGACTCGCGACGCCGAGATCATGGGAACGGAGGCTTCAGCAAAGGCCGCCCCGGCGATGGCAAGTAATCACGACCCCCTGCGGTCCCCCGGCCCTCTTTTCCCTCGACAACCAGCGTGAGTGAATCGGTCTCGCCGTCAAGATACCGCGTGCAGTACGATGACAAACATCAGTTGAATCAGGTAGTAAAGTTGGACCGCGAAGCCGAGACGGTTGGCCGTGCCGCGATGCTGGCGAATCAGAGCCAAGTCCGCATCGTTGAAGGTGTAGTGGGCATGGAGATGCTGCTCTCTCTGCTCTTGCAGTGGCAATCAGTATACCAGCGACAAAACTGCCACCGGTGGAACACTACGCAGAGCATTTTAGGACCGGCGGCGCGGCGCGTACCGGCAGACGCACAATTGGTCGATAGCGTGAGTCTAAATCCCCCGGGCGATGTCGCATTACTTTATGATGGACACACTTGAAAACCGGCGGGCCGACCAGTGACATTTGAGCGAATGATCTACTGTGGCCCGATTTCGGAAATCTTAGTTAGGGGGTACACAAAATGGGTCTGGTCGATACTGACACCGAAAAAGTCCGCGAAGACAAACTGTCGGTGTTTCACAGTTCCTCAAAGGCGCACGCGGGGACACTTACGATTACCGAGGTGATTGTTCGAAACGGGCCAGGAGGTAGTTGGACATGGACATGGACCGGAGGGCCTTTCGGACCTCTTGCAGGAGTCTGGGATTCTCACCTATCGTCACGCGACTCGAGGGTTTGGTTTCTTCTGCGGCTCTACGACAACATCGCTGCGCCAAGGGGCGAGCGTGCAGTCACTAACGCCCGCTGGGGCGATCAGCCATTCTTCCCTTCCCGGCCATGGTTTAAATCAGGGGACGACATCCGGCTTTTTGACGCGAACTTTAGGACGCGCGGTTCCCCGGACGGCCACACATTCGTGTGCAAGGTCATCTAGTGGTGTCGTCGATTATCCGAAACCTAGCTTTCGGAACACCTGCCTGGAACTGGGAGGTAATAGGCGCTTTTGGAAGGGGTCCCCTGTCCTGCCGTGCCTAGCCGCGATACCACCGCCATTTGTGCCTTTCAAGGTGGGCCAGTCACCGGCTACCGTCTCGTTGTTACGGTCAGCGGCTGCAACGTTGAATCACGCGCGCTGGAGCGAACGAGACAAATGTCTCCGTGTCCATGCCCGACGCAGAGGGCCACGGCTTTCCTGATTGTCCTGACGACGCGCTTGTCTAAATTACGTAGGTCAGACTGCGCTATCTTTGTCCATGCGACAGGCAGCTCAAAAGAATGATTCGCGGGCACTTGCCTCGTGACTGTCCTGTCTTTCGAGCCAGGCGAGGGTCGCTTGAATGAGCGGGGGGTTATGTCAGCCGCGGCGGAGTTGAATGTATCCGAAGCCCGTATTCGTCTCCAGCCTTGCGCGCTCATTCACATCCATCGCCGCCAGTGAGACTCTGGCCAACCCGCGCGAGGCCTGCAAATGGGCTCAAAAAAGCGCCGAACGCTGGGATCAGCTCCGCGCCGCGTGCCATAAAGGATACCTGCTCACTACCGAGCAACACATCATTGCGCAAAAAACTGTCCGCCCGGCCCCATAGGAGGGCGCGCCCCAACTAAAGCGCTCGCAGCCGTGCAATGGTCTCGATGTGGAACGTCTGCGGGAACAGATCCAACATGACGATCCGATCGATGGCATAGGCTGCCCGCAGGATCGCGAGGTCGCGGGCCAGAGTCGCAGGGTCGCAGGAGACGATTACCAGGGTTCGAGGCTTCGTTTCCAGAAGCCGGCGGGCCACCTTGACACCAAGTCCGGCGCGGGGCGGGTCGGCGATGACGAAATCGAAGCGGGTTTGACTCTGTTCGAGATAGGCCTCGACGGATTTCTGTTGCGCCAATACCGTCAGGCCGGCCTGGCGCGCGTTGAACCAGAGATCCTTCGAAGCCGCGGCGCCCGACTCGACGGCCGAAACCGACCCGAAGCGGCTCGCCAAAGGCAGCGCGAACAGACCCACTCCGGAATAAAGATCGAGAGCAGTTTCACCTTCGGCGCCGTTGAGCGCCTCCTCCAGCAGCCGGTCTATGAGGAAGCGGTTGACCTGAAAAAATGAATTATGGCTGACGCGAAAGGAAAAACCGGCGGCCGGATAGGCGATCGCCCCCGCAATAAGACCTTCGATGGTTTCGGCGCACCAGTCAAAGAAACGGCGCGCCAGAGGCTGGTCCGCGTTCAGCACGTTCAGTTGCACTTCGGTTTCATTAGTGAATATCTCAATCGTGCGGAGAAACCGCGGCCAACGCCTGTCACGGATCATGTGTTTCAGGGTCTGGTACACCTGCTGCAATTTCGGTGAGCACAAGGCGCAAGCTTCGACGGGATGGAGTCGCGTGCTCCCCATCTCGTGGTAGCCGATCCGGCGGTCCTGGATGTGAAACTGGGCCCGGTTGCGATACTCAAACGGAGGCCCGGACACAATTCCAATCTCCCCGGGAGCTTCGAACTTGCCCACGCGGCGTAGCGTCTCTCGAAGGATCGCGGCTTTGACTCCGGCTTGCTCCTCGCCGGCCAGGTGCTGGTAATGGCAACCTCCGCAAGAGGCGAAGTGGGGGCAGGGGGCGGGCCGCCGGAACGGCGATGGGGTGAGGATTTCAAGCGGCATGCCCCGGACAAGCCGCGGCCGCCGCTCGATCACGCGTACCCGCACCTGCTCACCGGGAAGCACAAATGGAGCAAGTAAGGCCTGTCCATCCAGCCGGGCCAAGCCATCGCCTCCGTAGACCATCTTTTCGATCGAGGCGACGCATTCGTCTATGTTTGTGTCAATTGTTTCCTTCACAGTACGATGAAAGATCATTCCTTTCCCTGCATGAAACCACGAGTTCTATCCGGCGTCCAGCCTTCCGGCAACCTTCACATCGGCAATTACCTGGGCGCGCTCAAAAACTGGGTCCAGATCCAGTATGACTATGAAAGCATCTTCTGCATCGTCGATCTTCACGCCATTACTCTTTACCAGAATCCGCGGGAGCTTAGGGCCAAGATCGTCGAACTGGCCGCGCTGTTTCTCGCGGCGGGCATTGACCCCAAACATTCAACGATTGTCGTCCAATCCACCGTGCACGGTCACGCCGAGCTGGCCTGGCTATTGACCTGCGTCACCCCCATTGGCTGGCTCTACAGGATGACACAGTTCAAAGCGAAAGCGGAGATGCAGGAAACAGTCGGCGACGGCCTGCTGCAATACCCGGTTCTGATGGCCGCCGATATTCTCATCTATCAGGCCAGCGTCGTGCCCGTGGGAGAGGATCAGCGGCAGCATTTGGAACTGACGCGCGACATTGCACAGCGATTCCATTCCCTGTACGGCGACACGTTCGCGATGCCGGAGACGCGCCTGCCGGCGGTGGGCGCGCGGATCATGGGCCTCGATGACCCCGAAAAGAAGATGAGCAAATCCGAACCCGGAGCCGGCCACGCGATTCATCTTCTGGATCCTCCGGATGCGATTCGAAAAAAGATCATGCGCGCAACCACGGACTCGCAGCCTTCGGTGGAGTTTGATTCGGCAGCCGCGGGAGTCCGGAACCTGCTCACCATTTTCCAGGCGTTTTCGGAATGGAGCGACGAGCGGATGCGGGAACATTTTTCCGGCATGCGCTACGGCGAACTGAAAAAACAGGTGGTCGCGATCGTCGTGGAGAGCCTTTCACCGCTCCAGCAACGATTCCGTGAAATCACGGCGGACCCTGGCTACGTGGACCGTGTTCTGGCGGAAGGATGCGAGCGCGTCTCGCCCATCGCCGACTCTACAGTTAATCTTGTAAAAAGCCGGATGGGTGTCTACACGCGGTCCTGACAATGGATTCCGGGGGCCGCATAACGCTTCCAGCCTACGCGAAACTGCTGCGCGGCAATGCGAATTTCCGCAACCTATGGCTGGCGCAGATGGTCAGCGAAATGGGCGACTGGATGTATATCGTGGCGATCTACAACCGGCTGCTCGAAGCGACCGGAGGCTCGGCGAAATCGATAGGCTTCGCGTTTGTGTTGCAGGTCCTCCCGCAGATGCTGGTGGCGCCAATGGCCGGGGTCCTGAACGACCGCTTGAGCCGGCGCACGGTCATGATCATCTCCGACTGGGCGCGCGCGGCGATCGTGGCGGCTATGCTGTTCGCCCAGCACTCTCAAATGATCTGGCTCATCTACGTACTGCTGTTTTTGGAAACGGTATTCTGGGCGCTGTTTGAGCCGGCCAGAAGCGCCTCCATCCCCAACGTAGTCAGTGAGAAGGATGTAGTGGTGGCCAACAGCATGGCGTCCATCACCTGGTCGTTCAACTTCGCGGTTGGGTTTTCGATCGGCGGGTTCATTGCCGCGCTGGCGGGGAGAAACGCGGTGTTTGTCATCAACGTGTTGTCCTTCGTCCTTTCGGCCATACTGATCACGCGCATGCGATTCCGGGAGCCGCACCTGGAGAATCTGCCGGCGCTTCGAGCGCGCGAGCTGGCGGATTTTTCCCCTATCACAGCGGGAGTGCGATACGTCTCCGAGGACAAACGGCTGCTGGCGACTCTGCTGGTTAAATTCGGTCTGGGGTTCATGGGGGCCAATTGGGTACTAGTCACGATGTTGGGGGAACGGAAATTTCCCATCCATTTTTCGGGGGTAAACCCAGAGTCGGCGGGGATGATTGGCATGAGCGTTCTGATGGGCTCCCGCGGGTTGGGCGCGTTGATCGGTCCATTGATCGGGACATGGCTGGCCGGGCACAACCAGGCGAGAATGCGGTTTGGCATTCTGCTAGGGTTTCTGGCCGCTTCCACGGGCTACCTGTTGCTCGGCCATGCGGCATCCGTGCCGATCGCATGTTTGGCGTTGATTCTTGGTCATTCCGGCGGCTCTGTGATCTGGGTGTTTTCCACTACGCTGTTGCAAATCAATTCGCTCGATTCGTTCCGTGGGCGCGTATTCTCGGCGGAGTTCGCCTTCATGACGCTTTCCATGTCGGTGTCGAGCGCGGCGGCGGGCGTTTTGGTGGACGCGGGCGTGCCCCTTGACACGGTAGTCACATCCGTCGGGGCGGTTATGCTGATTCCGGGGGCCGGGTGGCTGGCGGCTCAGCGGCTGTGGCGCCATCGGGGCCCACAACCAGAATCCGTGTAAATCCTTCCGCAGCCGTAGGGGGTGCGATCCGCCGCGACATGCGCTCCATAACATCGTCCGGCACGATACGGGAGCGGGCGCGGTTGCGCTGTGCGCATACTTCAAGCGGGACATCAAAGAACACGGCCTCCAGTTCGCATCCATACATCTGCCCCAGTTTGAGGTAAGACCGCCGCTCTAGCGGAGTCAGGTTGGTCGCGTCGAGGCAGGTGACGGGCCGGCCCATCTCCAAACGCCGGCGCAGCAGGTAGCGCACCGTGGCGAAGACGCGGCGGTTCTGGGTCTGATCTTCAGGATCGTCGAGCAGCATCAAGCGCATGCCGTCGGAGGAGATCACGGGCAGTTTCCGCCGCGCCGCATAAGTGGACTTTCCGGAACCCGGCAATCCGATGAGTAAAATGAGCCGCGGGCGCGCCAATCGGGTTAAACCGTGTAGCGCCCGACTTCGAGCAGGCGGGAGGCGATCTTTTGCCGCAAGGCCACGGCATTGACCGGCTCGAATTTCGTGAATCGTTTCAAAACGGCCAAGTTAGTCCTTAGAGCGTCACCGGAGGAACACGCCGCCAGCACATAACGGCCGGCCCGTTCGATGTTCTGTGTCGCATCGGAAAGAAAAACGGCGGCCATATCCGAAGCCAAGGCCCCTTTTCCGGACTGGGCCAGCTTTTGCGCGCGCAGGGAAACCGATTCCATCGCAAAGGCGTTCATGCCAATGTCGGTAAGCCCGGCCAGCACCTCCTGCTGCTGATCGAGATCGTTGAGATAGGTTTGATAGGCGACGCCCAGGCAGAGCAACATCGCTTTCTTGGCATTGGACACCAGCGTTTGCTCATCAGCCGCCGCTGAGAGCGAAGGTCCGGCAAGGATTTCGCTCTGTACGCGCTTGACGGCCTCGACCAGGGGCAGTTGCCCCCGCTGCGCGCGTTTGAGGAGCATGCCCGTCGCCAGCATGCGGTTGATCTCGTTGGTGCCTTCAAAAATTCGGTTGATGCGGGAGTCACGGTAGGCGCGCTCGACGGCGTAATCCTGGTGGTATCCATACCCGCCGTGAATCTGGACTCCTTCATCGACGACGTAGTCGAGCATTTCCGAGCCGTACACCTTCATGTAGGAGCATTCCATGGCGAACTCTTCCACGGCTTTGAGCATGCGGCTGCTCGAATCCGGCTGCTGCCAGGAGAAGTCGCCCAGCACCGCCTCAATCATCCCTACAGCGCGGTAGCTCATGGTCTCGACGGCGAAAATCCGTATGGCCATCTCGGCCAGCTTGTGCCGGATCATGCCGAACTCCGCGATCGGTTTGCCGAACGCCTTGCGCTCCTTGGAGTATTTGAGGCAGGTTTGCAGCACGTGCTTGGCGCCGCCGGTGGCGAACGGACCGAGCTTGAAACGCCCCATATTCAGAATATTGAAAGCGATGTGGTGGCCTTTGCCGACCTCGCCGAGCACGTTTTCGACGGGCACTTTTACATCATCGAAATAGAGAGGCGTGGTGGAGCTGCCCTTTATGCCCATCTTTTTTTCTTCCGCGCCGGGTTTCACTCCCGGCCAGGAGCGCTCCACCAGAAACGCGGTGAACTTCTCGCCGTCCACCTTGGCGAATACGGTGTATAGATCGGCGTGGCCGCCATTGGTGATCCACATCTTCTGGCCATTGAGGATGTAGCTCTTTCCGTCTTCGCTCAAATCGGCGCGCGTCTTGATGGCCAGGGCGTCGGAGCCGGCCTGCGGCTCGCTCAGGCAATAGGCCGCGATCATCTCGGCCCGCGCCAGGCGGGGCAGGTAGCGCTGCTTTTGCTCCTCGGCGCCGTAAAAAAGGAGGGGAAGCGTGCCGATGCCGGTGTGCGCGCCGTGCCAGGCCGAGTAGGACCCGTCGCCTGACAGCCGCTCGGCGACAATCATCATCGAAGTAAGGTCAAGCTCCATACCCCCGAAGCGCTCCGGAATCAGCACGGCGGTTAAACCGAGTTCAGCGGATTTCTTCAGTATCGAGGGCGCAACGCCCGGCTCCTGATGTTGGATGGCCTCGACGTGCGGCTGAATCTCCTTCTGCCAGAATTCCTCCGCCGTGCGGGCCACGGCCAGGTGCTCTTCGGTGAAATCCTCGGGTGTGTAGATTTCCCCGGCGGTGCGAGGTTCCAGAAGGAACGCTCCCCCTTTAGTCACCGGCAGTGCAAGTGTTGTAGTTGCCATGATGCTCCTGGTTCCAGTCCAATTACTGGATGCGTTCAAAGATGCCTGCAGCGCCCTGGCCGCCGCCAATACACATTGTGACCATTCCATAGCGCGCCTGACGCCGCTTCATTTCGCGCAGGATGGTCGCGGTAAGTTTTGCGCCGGTGCAGCCGAGGGGATGGCCCAAGGCGATTGCTCCACCGTTGCGATTCAGAGTATCCATGTTGAGACCGGCCTCGCGCACGACGGCAAGAGCTTGTACGGCGAAAGCCTCATTCAATTCGACGGCGTCAATGTCCTCGATCTTCAGCCCCGCCTGTTGGAGCGCCTTGGGGATCGCCACCACGGGACCAATCCCCATGATCTCGGGGGGTACGCCAGCGACGGCGAAGCCGGCATAGCGCGCCATGGGCTTTAAGCCCAGCTCTCTGGCCTTTCTCTCCGACATGACAAGGGCCGCGGCGGCGCCATCGCTGGTCTGGGAAGAATTACCGGCAGTAACCGATCCGCCGGCCGCGAACACCGGCTTGAGCTTCGCCAGCGCGTCGATCGATGTGTCGGCACGCGGTCCTTCATCTTTTTGAAACACAGTTTTCCGGGTATGCGGCTTGCCATGGGCAAGCGTGGTTGTCTCCAGCTCCAGGGGGACAATCTCATCGTCGAAGCGGCCCTCGGCCTGGGCCGCCAGAGCATTCAGGTGGCTGCGCAGGGAAAACTCGTCCTGCTCCTGGCGAGAGATGCCATATCGCTTCTGCAACTCTTCGGCAGTCAGTCCCATGCCCATGTACAACTCCGGCCTATGATCGACAAACCACGGATTGGGAGCGAACTTCACGCCGGCCATCGGTAACATGCTCATCGATTCGCTGCCGCCGGCAATGATTATCCCGGCGCCGCCGGCGCGGATCCGGTCGGCGGCCATGGCAATCGACTGTAATCCCGAGGAGCAGAACCGGTTGATCGTGACGCCGGGCACGGAATCGGGCAGGCCGGCGCGCAGGGCGATGACACGGGCCATGTTCATTCCGGATTCGGCCTCCGGCATGGCACAGCCGATGATCACGTCGTCGATTTCCTGCTTTGCCACGTGCGGGTATTTCTCAAGAAGCGCCTTTAACACCGCGGCTCCCATGTCGTCGGGCCGGGTGTTGCGCAACGCTCCGCGGCCCGCTTTGCCAACGGCGGTTCGCAAGCAGTCAATGATAACGGCTTCCTGCATAGACACTATTCATGATACGGCACGGCATCGGGGAGGCCAATTGCTGTGCAGCGCTGCAAGACAGTGAGAGAAACCGCCGCGCCGAGCGCCGCGACGCCCTGGTGAAGCTTCTGATACTATCGGGGTTAACGGCGGATGCTCCTTTCTCTTCTGCTGCTACTTTGGCCTCCCCAGGCGCCGGCAGCGTCCAGTCTCCAAGTTTATTCCGAGTTCCGGCGAGTCGGTCCGCAAGGAGAAATCATCGAGCAGGACCGGGCCGGCCAAGTAAGGGAGATCCTTTCGCCGGCAATGGCCCGCAACGCTTTCCATTCGCTGCGGATCGTTTTGCAAGCGCCGCGCGGGACCAAGTACACGCTGCACATCGGACAGAATCCTGAAAACGGGTTGAAGCTCCAGTTATTCCGCGAATTGCCGAACCCCGGTTCCAGGATTCGAGACCGGCTGGAACCCGTCAAGCTGCCTCTGAGCGGAGAGGGCTCGGGCACTGAATCTTTCTGGCTCGATGTATGGGTTCCCGCGCAAGCCCTGGCACAACGAGTGCGTCTGGAGGCGCAACTTCAAGACGGGGATGGGTGGGTGATCTATCCGATGGAGGCTCGCGTGCTTACGGCGATCGTTCCTCGCGCCCGTCCTCCGGCGGGGCCATTACCGGCGCCTGAAGAGTCATCGGCGGCGGCGGCGCAGCATGTGATGCGACAGTACATCTGTGGCGATTCCGGAACTTCAAAGCCGGCGCCAAGGAGTGTACGCTCCTTTATCCAAAGGAACGCCTTGCAGGATGCGGCTCTTGCGCGGTGGCTGCAACTGCGATGGGGCAAAGAGAAGCTGGGCGCGGCGATGGCCGCGGCCGCCGGAAGCCCGGAGAGCGGGGAATGGTGTTCGAACCCGCCCGCCAGCTCGCCTTTCGGACCTGAGTGGTACTTGAAGGTGCGCGATTTCCTTTACCGTGAAGCCTCGCGGTGAGAACCCGTGGCAGCTTGCCGCCGCCAAGTCCAACCGTATGGTATTGTCTGTCCCATGAAGCTGTTTCTCTGCGCGTTTGTTTGCGCCTGCCTTCCGGCCGCCGAACTCACCTATCGGAAGCCGCCAAAGGAAGTGCTGGATGTGTTGCAGGCCGCGGCACCGCCTTCGGCCAGGACAAATCCCCCCGGAACGCATCTGCTGCTAACCCGAACACGGCGCTATCCACCAATCGCGGAAGTGTCACAACCAATGCTGAGGCTGGGCGGACTACGCATCAACCCGCGCAGCAACGGACCTCACCTGGGAACCACCATCACCGAAATGAATCTGATTCGGATTGAAGACGGCAAACCGATTCCGGTTTCCACGCCAACGGGGGCGCGCATGAGCCTGCCGCGGTGGAGTCCGGATGGAAAATGGTTCGCTTTCACGAACACGAGCGGGGAAAAGATCGATCTCTGGACCGGCGATACGGCGACGGGCCGCGCAAAAGCAGTTTCCGGCTTGCGCCTGAACGCGGCGTACGGGGAAACCATCCAATGGATGCCGGATAGCCGCCATCTGCTGGTGCAAACCGTGCCTGTGGGACGGGGCGCCGCGCCCGCGGCGCCGAACGCGCCAGCGGGCCCGAAGATTCAGGAATCCGCGGGCAAACCCGCCCCGGTAAGAACCTACCAGGACTTGCTGAGCAGCGCCCATGATGAAAACCTTTTCGACTATTACATGACGGCGCAGATCATGCTGGTCGATGTGGAAACCGGGAAGGCAACAGCGTTCGGGCAGCCGGGAATTCACAGCACGATGGAGCCATCGCCGGACGGTTTGTTGGTGCTGGTCACCCGGATCGCGCGCCCGTACTCGTTTCTGCACCCCCATACATCGTTTCCGCGCGAGATCGGGATATGGGACCGGAGCGGCAAGATGATTTCAAAGTTGTTCACGCAGCCATTGAGCGACTCCGTGCCAATTGAAGGCGTGGCGCCGGGGCCGCGCTCGATCGCGTGGCGCCCTGATGAACCGGCGACTCTAACATGGGTGGAGGCGCTCGACGAGGGCAATCCAAGAAACAAAGTGC
>Ga0187893_10003987_pt1 | contig 28851 bp, 22 predicted proteins | sample MA1701074metaG_FD_139574 | JGI IMG/M metagenome (GOLD analysis project Ga0187893, IMG submission 139574) | White microbial mat communities from a basaltic lava cave in the Kipuka Kanohina Cave System on the Island of Hawaii, USA - MA170107-4 metaG ...
GGCGGCGGCGCGTTGATCGGCGCCGTGTCGGACCAGGCCGGCGCGGCGGTGCCGGGAGCGACCGTCACCGCCACGGCGGTGGCGACGACGCTCTCGCGTGTCGCCGTTACCGGCTCCGACGGCACCTATTCGTTTCCCAGGCTCGCCTCGGGCTCGTAGCAGGTTCGCGTCGAGCTCAGCGGGTTCCGGCCGCTCACGCGAGACGGGATTCAGATCGCCACGGGAGAGACCGTCCGGCCCGCGCTCGTCGTCGCTCGGCGATCCGACCATCTCGAGGGCACAGCTCCTCAAGCCCTATCCGCGGTTCACGACCGTGAGCCTGTATCGGAAAAACGTCGGCACGACGATCTATCACGGCGCGTACATCAAGCTGGAGCAGCGCCTGTCGCGCGGCCTGTCGTACCTCGTGAGCTACACCCGCTCGAAGCTCGTGGACGACGCGTCGTCGGTGTTCGACGCGTCGATCCTCACGGGACCCGTGGCGAACTTTCCCGTCGCCGACAGCTTCAATCGCAGTCTGGAGCGAGACTACTCGACGGGAGACATCCCGCACGTGTTCGTGGGGTCGGCCGTGTGGGAGGTCCCGTTCGGCGCCCATCGAGCGCGGCGCGCGACGGGCGTCCTCGGCGCCATCGTGAACGACTGGACGCTGACGGGCATCCTCACGCTGCAATCGGGCGTGCCGGTCGCGGTCACGCAAGCGACGAACAACAACGCGTTCGCGGGGTTCGGGACGCAGCGGCCCAACGTCTCCGGCGACACATCGCTTCCCGCCGACGAGCGCACCGTGAGCCGGTGGTTCAACACAGCTGCGTTCTCGACGACGGCCCGTTCACGATCGGGTCGGCGTCGCGCAATCCCGTACGGGGCCCGGGCTATCGAAATCTCGACCTCGCCTTCATGCGGCGGCTGCCGCTCGGAGGGCGCAATGTCCTGGACGTACGGGCCGAGGTTTTCAACGCGACGAATACACCGCCGCTCGGCGCGCCCAACGGTGTGTTCGGCTCCGCCGCCTTCGGAACGATCACGACCGCCGCCGATCCGCGGGTGGTTCAGCTCGCGCTGAAGTTCGTGTTTTGACCGCTACGGAAATCGGTCGACGGGTGGCCGCATCGTGTCGCGTCAGGCGCGCAGACCGCTGCGCGCGAGGGCATCGCACAGCAAGGTGACAGGTCGCTCCAGATCGCGGTCGAGTCTGTAGACGATCCGGAACCGGTCCGCTGCGAGTTTCACGCGGGGAAGAATCCTTCTGAGTGTGCCCGTCGAGAGCGGCGTTCTGACCAGATACCGAGGGACGATGCCGAAGCCGAAACCGTGCACCAGCGCTGAGGTCATCGCGCTGGTCGAGCCCACGAACCAGACGTCACGACACGTGATCGTGGCCCGCACGGCGGGATCGACGTAACGGAGAAACGGGAACGACCGATCGTGCTCGATGAGCACGTGTCCGCGCAGATCATCGATCGATCGCACCGCGCGGGCGATGTCGTGAGCGGCCACGATCACGTACGCTTCACGCGCGACGTCGACCGCGCCAAAGCCCCGGACGGCGTGAGGAGCCGACGTGAGGATCGCATCGAGTTCCCCGGCGACGAGCATCCTGAGGATCTCCTCGCCGCTGCCGAAGTGGCAATGAAAACACTGCGTCGGGTGCAGCCGCCGCAGCCTCACCAACGCGGGAAACAGCCAGCTCAGACCGACCTCTGATCGCGTGCCGACGGTCAGCGCCTGCGGCGCCGGTTCGGTGCCGACGTCCTGCATGAGACTGAGCGCGGCCCGGGCCTTCTCGCCGAGGGCCACCCCGGCCTCCGTCAGGCGCGATCGGCGCCCGACCTTGCGGAGAATGGGCCCGCCGAACACGCCTTCCATCTTCCTGAGGCGCTGCGTGACCGCCGGCTGGGTGAGGCCCATCTCGGCGGCCGTGGCCGTGATCGTCGCGCCCGCCAGCAGGTGCCGCAGGATGAGCAGGTCGTCGAAGTTCAGGAGCCGCAAGCCGGCCATCGGCGAGGGTGAAATACCGCGAGACTGGCTTATAGGTCAAGTCACAATAACTAATTTGAGCATTATGCCGAATCGGGCGATGCTGGCCAGGAGCACGGCCCACGAAAAGGAGGGTCAGCATGGACTCGAGGATCGCGCGACGACGGTTGCTGCTGCAGGCGGGCGCCGCCGGAATCTGTCTCCTGGCGCCGCGCGCCGGACGTGCGGCGCAGGCGCGGCCCGCCACGCCGCCGCAGACCGAAGGCCCCTTCTACCCACGGACAGAACAGGCGGACAAGGACGCCGACTTGACCCGTGTGGCCGGCGGGACCGCGACGGCGAAGGGCACGATCGTGCTGCTGGACGGCACGCTGCGGACGCTCGACGGGGCCCCGATCGCTGGCGCCATGGTCGAGATCTGGCAGGCGTGCGCGTCAGGCCGCTACAACCATCCGCGCGATCGGAATCCCGCCCCATTGGACCCCGCCTTCCAGTACTGGGCCCGCGTCGTCACGGATGCGGAGGGCCGGTACGGGTTCCGGTCAATCAAGCCCGGCGCCTATCCCAACGGTCCGGGCTGGATGCGCCCGCCGCACATTCATTTCCGCGTGATCGCGCCAGGGTTCCAATCTCTCACGACGCAGATGTACTTCGAAGGCGAGGACCTCAACCTGAGCGACCGGATCCTGCAGGATCTCCCTCCGGCGCAACGGAAGCTCGTTGTCTCGACTTTCGAGCCGGTCGCAGGACGAAATGGAGAGATTGCGGGTCGCTTCGACATCGTCCTGGGTCACACGTCGGTCGATGCAGCGGCGACGCCCGAGCTCGATTGATCGAGCGGCGGCTCGGCCGACGGCGATCGTAAGCGGCTTACGTCTGTAGTACGACCCTTGCGCCTTCGCGTCGCTCGGTCCTCCGGCGACGCTTCGGCGGACCGCCGTAGCCTTGGCGAAGGCGGTCAGGGTCGTTTCGGCCAAGACGAGGCTCAAGCGTCGTACTACAACGAGGCTGAAGCCTCGTGCCACAAGGCGCCAGTTGTGGTACGACCTTCAGGGTCGTCCCGAGTCCCATCCGACCCGCCGGCATGCCCCGTGCTACGCTTCCCGAAGGCCATGACGTCAGTTCGACGACACCTCCGCCTCTGGGTGACCACCTGACTCGTCGTCCAGGCCGTGTTGCTCTCCGCGCTAGTCCCGCGGGACTGCTGTGCGGCGCATCGTCCGGCAGAGACGGTCAAACCGCCCAGTTGTCATGAAAAGGCAGCGGCCGAGCACGTGCCTGTCCCGAAGTGCTCGATGCGGGAGACCTGCTCCGGCCCGCTGGCCGTGCTGCTGCAGCTCCTGTCGAACCACGGGGTGCTGACCGAGACGGTCGAAGCGTCACCCGATCTGACGGCCGCCTCCGTCCCGCTGGCCGCGCGGGAACACCTCATCACGCGTCTTTCGTCCCCAGATCCTCCACCTCCGCGCGCGTGACCGCACTGTGTCGAAGGCTCACGTGTGCCTCGGGTGTCGTGGTGTCGGTTTCCGGGGAGGTGTCCGTTGAAATCCTTGAGAGTTCCGGCTCTCGCGAGCGTGATGCTCGCGTGGGCCCATGTCGTATTCGCGCAGCAAGCAATCGACTACGCCAGCGTCAGCGGGCGGGTCGCCGATCAGTCCGGGGCCGTCGTGCAGGGCGCAGAGGTGACCGCGCGACAGACCCAGACCAACCTGGTCAGTTCGACCGTCACCGATCAGAACGGCCGGTTCCGGTTCCCCTTTTCTGAAAGGCGGGCCGTATGTGATTACAGTCACCCGGCAGGGGTTTCAGGATGCGACGCACGCGCTCACGCTCACCGTCGGGGCTGCCTTCGAGCTGCCGGTCACGCTGACGGTAGGCGTGATCGAGGCGAACGTGACCGTCACCGGGGAAACGATGGTGCTCGAGGCGGCCCGCAGCCAGATCGCAGGGACGGTCGCGGAGACGGAAGTCACGAGTCTTCCGCTCAACGGGCGCAGCTTCCTCGAGATCGCGCTGCTCGTCCCGGGCGTGTCGCCGACCAACATCTCCAGTACCCCGCTGTTTCCGGAGACCTCTGCCGTACCGGGCATCAGTCTCTCGATGAGCGGCCAGCGGAATCTCTCCACCAACTTCATCGTCGACGGTCTCTCGGCCAACGACGACGCCGCGGCGTTGAGCGGCATCACGTATGGCGTGGACGCGGTCGAGCAGTTTCAGGTCGTGACCTCCGGCGGACAGGCGGAGCTCGGGCGCGCGCTCGGCGGCTACGTCAACGTCGTCACGAAGAGCGGCACGAACGAGCTGCGCGGAACGGTCTACTATTACGTTCGCGACGATCGGTTCAACGAAGAGAACGCAATCTCCGGAACGAAGCTGCCGATGAGTCAGTCGGCAGATCTTCGGTCATCTGGCGGGCCACCATTTCGATGTACCCCGACCCGAACATGCCGAGCGTCGCCCGGGAGCTGCCGATGGTCTGCAGGTTGACGACCCGTCCGATCTCGTCGGTCGTGCCTTTCGTCGGAAACCCGTCGGCGATCTCGTTCATCGTCGCAAAATCGAAACGCTGACCGAGCACGAAGACGTTGGCGACGAAATCCCCTCCACCGCCGACGATCCCGAACGGCGCGTTGTGGCAGCCGGCGCAGGAGTTGGCGTCCGGCGCGGACACGCGGTTGAAGTTCCTCGGGAACACCAATGCTGCGTTCGGATCGGAAGGCGGCGCGCCGGTTCCCCTCGTCTGCGGCCGCCCCCCGCCTTCCTGGATCGTCCAGTTCGCCGCAAAAAGCCGCTGCCCATGCTCGAGGAGGGCGTTCACGGACACTCTGAACTCGTCCCCCTCGTCCAGGTGCCTTGCGATCGCGACCTCACGCCCGATCGACGACTGTGCGATTGCGCGTGCGCTGACAACGACCAGCAGGATTCCGGACGACACAGCTATCCAGCGTACGGTTTTCATCAGAGCCCTCCCGCATGCCTGATCGGTTCTACGGTTGGAACGACGATCAGGATTCATGCGCAATGGGAGCGGAGACACACAACGGTCGAGCTTGTCGGGAGCGGGGAGCGCCGAAAGGATGCACGCGCGAAAAGACTGTTGATGACGAATCGCCACGACGCGATTCTCGCTGCAGACCATGCGGCTGCGGCACGCGGAATGATGTAGGGTATGAGCTCCGGCAGGAGCCGATGCCGACCGATCTGAAGTTCGCGCTGCGAACGCTGCTCAAGACCCCCGCATTGAGCGCGGTCGCCGTTCTCTGCCTGGCCCTCGCGATAGGCCTCGCGACGGCGGCGTTCACCGTCATCCACGGCGCGTTTCTGTCGCCGCTGCCGGCGCCCCATGCAGATCGACTCGTCATGGTGCACGAGTACCACCGCTCCGGCCGGTACAACGTGCCGCTGACCGCCGCGCAGTTCACGCTTCGCCGCGGGCGAAGCGCGTCGTTCGACGATCTCGGCGCCTGGTACAGCCGGAACGTGACGCTGAGCGCGGAACCGGGCGGCGACCGGGAGGCGGGGCTGATTCGCGCGGCGTACGTGTCGTCGAACGCTTTCGAGCTGCTGGGCATCGCTCCCGTCCTCGGCCGATACCCGGAGGCGGGAGATGTAGTGGCGGGAGCGGGTCCGGTCGTGATGTTGAGCCACGACGTCTGGCGCAGCCGGTTCGGCGGCGACGTCCGTCTCCTCGGACAGGCGGTACATGTCAACGGGAAGCCGCACCTCGTGATCGGGATCATGCCGCCGAAAGTGGCGTTCCCGGTTCGTGAAGCTCTGTGGATTCCGGTCCCGTTGGAAGGGGCCCGCGCACAAGGCGGAGACGATTCTCTCACGCTCTTCGGGAGGCTCAAGACGGGCGTGACGCGCGCCGATGCCGCCGCGGAGCTGGCCGTTCTCTCCGCCGGCGAGACGCCACGCGACTCCGCGAATGCGACGGTCCCGGTCGTGATGCCGTTCACGCGCGGCTTCATGAGCCCCGAGCAGGAGTGGGCGATGTTCGCGTTTCTCCTCGGGCTGATGTCGTTTCTCGTCGTCATCGCGGCGAACCTCGCCAACCTGTTCTTCGCGCGAAACTCGGCGCGGACCCGGGAGATCGCGCTGCGTGCCGCCCTGGGCGCCAGCCGCACGCGACTCATCGCGCAGCTGCTCGTTGAATCGCTGGCGCTCGGCGCCGCCGGGGCGCTCGGCGGCCTCGCCGTCGCACGCGCGAGCCTGATGTGGTTTCTGTCCCGTGTCGAGGACCTTCCCTGGTGGGCGGAGTTCAGCCTGAATCCCGTTGTCCTTGGTTTCGCCGCCTTTGCCGCGCTCGTCGCGAGCGCCGTCGCAGGCGTCGGGCCCGCCCTGCGGCTCACGCGGCTCTCCGTCGGGGAGACGCTGCAGGCGAGAAGCGCGGGCTCGGGCACGCTTCGCTTCTCTCGAGTCGGCGCGGCGCTGCTCGTCGCACAGCTCGCGGTCAGCGTCGGATTCCTCAGCGTCGTCGGTGTGCTCGCTCAGGCCGTGTTCGGATTCACCTACCGGCAGTACGACGTGGCCCGCGAGGATGTGTTGATCGCCCAGGTCTATCTCGGTCCGCCGGAAAAACCGGAGCTGTCCGAGCCGGGTGCGGATCGGCGGCAGGTCTGGCGCCGTCACTTCGAGCGCTCGCTTCAACAGTTCGAGCGCATCGGCGCTCGACTACGCGAGCAGCCGGGCGTCCGCCGCGTGACGTACTCCACTCACTTTCCCGGGAATGACGTAGAAGCCGTTCGCATCGAGCTCCAACCGGGCGTCGCTCGAGAATCCACCGTCCGGACGCGCATCGCCGAAGTCGGGCCGGACTTTTTCGGCACGCTGGGCGCGCGCCTCGTGCATGGGCGCGATTTCGTGCCCGCCGACCGCACCGGGCCGCCGCGATTCGTCATCGTGAACGTGCCGTTCGCCGAAAAGTACTTTCCGGGACAGGATCCGCTCGGAAGGACGCTTCGCCTCCTGGATGATTCGGAGCCTCAGCCAGGTCCCTTGCTGGAGATCGTCGGTGTGGCCCCGGATCTTGGACTGAACCCGGGTGACGCCGGACGAGCGGATGGGATCTATATCCCGTTCAGGCCGTCCAGTTTTGCGCGCCTGGCCGTGCGCACGGAAGGGGAGCCGACCGCCTTCGTGGCCCGACTCCATCAAATCGTGATGGGCGAGAACCCCAGAGCGCAGGTGCAGTCGGCCGAGAGCCTCGCGGTGCAGATGCGTCAGGCGGAGGCGGTCTTCCGCGGCCTCGGGGCGGGTCTCCTGCTGATCGGCGGAACCGCGCTGCTCCTCTCGGCCGTCAGCTTCTACTCGCTCGTCTCGTTCAGCGTGACGCGGCGCACGCGAGAGATCGGGATCCGGCTCGCGCTCGGCGCGACCCGACCTCGAATCCTTGGCGGCGTCCTCCGGCGCGAACTCGCCCTCATCGCTGCAGGTGCGACGGCCGGCGTGATCCTCGGCGCGGGGCTCTACTGGCTGGTGGCGCTCATGCCGTTCGATCTGCGTCCCGCGGGCCCCGCGCTCCTGGCGGCGGCCGTGGGGATGATCCTGCTCGTCGGCGCGGGCGCTTGCATCGGGCCGGCCCGACGCGCCACGGCGATCGAGCCGGCGGACGCGCTGCGGCACGAGTGACCTGCGGAAGCGAAAAGGCTGAGGCCGAGCAGCAGGAGGAAGAGACCGACGACGCGACGGTACGTCGATTCCGGAATCCGGCGCAGCAGCGGCACGCCGATGAACGTACCGATGGTCACACCGATCGACGCAGCTATCCAGATGGCCCTCGTACGCGCAATCACGGACCCTGCCGCCAGGAAGTAGATCGGCAGTCTCGCCGCATCGACCAGCAGCGCTGACGCCGTCGCCGTGGCGACGACTTGACGAGGGGACAGCTTGAAGCCGAGCAACGCGGCGGCTCGAATCCCTCCCTGATTGCCGACGAGCCCGCCGAAGAAACCCGACAGGACGCCGCCGAGCAGTCGCCAGAAGCGGGTCTCGGGCAGCGGCACACGGCGCCGCGCCAGCTCGGTGGACCCCGCAAGAACCAGGAGCGACGCCAGCAGGATCGTCAGCACCGGGCTCGCGAGGCGCGATTGCAGCGCGGCGCCGGCCAGCCCTCCGGCGGCGCTGGCCAGTCCGAACTGTTTGAACGTGGGCAGATCCACGTCGGGCCGCAGGCGCAGCCAGCGGATGGCCGTCGCCAGCGCGTGCGGGATCGCCAGAATCGCGACGGCGTGGGACGTGGGCATCGACAGCATCAGAAGCGGCGTGAGCAGGCTTCCGATGCCGAAGCCGGAGACCGCGGCGACGGCGCCGGCGAGCACGGCCACCACTCCGACGAGCCACGGCGAATCCAGCACGACATCTCATAGCATGCATCGGTCATAATCCGACGACATGACCCATCCGGGGTCCCGCGTCCTCGGCTTCTGGGCCGCCGCATCGATCGTCACCGGCAACATGGTCGGGTCCGGCGTGTTCCTGCTTCCCGCGTCGCTCGCGCCGTACGGCGGGCTGAGCCTCGTCGGCTGGATCGTGTCGGCTGCCGGCGCCATCGCGCTCGCGCTCGTGTTCGCGCGGCTCGCCCGGCAGCTCCCGGCCACCGGCGGGCTCTACGTCTATACCCGCACCGCCTTCGGGGATGTGCCGGGCTTTCTCGTCGCGTGGGGATACTGGCTGTCGATCGTCGGCACGCTCGCGGCGCTTGCGGTAGCGTGCGTCGGCTATCTCGATCCGTTCGTGCCCACGCTCGTCCGCGCGCCCGCCGCGGCGGGCGCGCTCGCCGTCGGCCTCGTCTGGCTGACGATCGGACTCAACGTCGCCGGGGTCGGTGTCGCCGGGCGCGTGCAGATCGCCACGACCGTGCTGAAGCTGATTCCGCTCGTCGTCGTCGCCGTGGGCGGCCTGTTCTTCTTCCGATTCGATGCCTTCACGCTGCCCGCCACGACGACCACGCCGATGAGCTCTCAGTTGATCGCCGTCGTGACGCTCACGCTGTGGGCGTTCCTCGGCCTGGAGTGCGCGACGATTCCCGCCGGGAGCGTGCGCGATCCCGCGCGGACGATTCCGTTGGCGACGATTGCCGGGACCGTCCTCGCCGCCGTGGTCTACATCATCTCGACTGTGGGGGTGATGAGCCTGGTCGGGAGCGAGGCGCTGGCGTCGTCGACCGCGCCGTTCGCAGACGGCGCGCGCCGGCTGCTCGGCGACACGGGTGCCCGAATCGTGGCCATCGGCGCCGCGATCTCGTGCCTCGGGGCCCTGAACGGCTGGACGCTCATGGCCGGCCAGCTGCCGATGGCGGCCGCGGACGATCGTCTGTTCCCCCCGCTCTTCGCGCGGCTCTCGCCGAGAGGCACGCCTGCGCGCGCGATGATCGTCGCGGGCGTTCTGGCTTCTGTGTTGGTCGGGTTGAATTACTCGCGCGGCCTGGTCGATCTGTTCACGTTCATCATTCTTCTCTGCACCCTCGGGACGCTCGTGCCGTACGTCTTCTGCTCGCTCGCGGTCTGGATGCTGCCGCGGCAGCGATTCTCCGGTACTGCGGCGGCGGTCAGCATCTTTGCGTTCGTGTACGCGATGTTCGCCATCGGCGGGGCGGGCGCGGATACCGTGTTCTACGGGTTCCTGTTGCTGATGGCCGGGCTGCCCGTGTATGTGTGGATGCGTCTCGCCTCGCCGCCGGGGCGCGAGGCTGCAGACTCGTCCGCCGGTGGCACGAGGCTTCAGCCTCGTCCGGAAGGACGACGCTAAAGCGTCCAGGACGACGCTAAAGCGTCGTACCACATGACCAAGAGCGCCTTCAACGAATTCGGCGAGCTGCGGCGGGTGGCGTTGCGACACGCGCGAGACGCGTTCGCGGGCGCGGGTCGCGGCGGGCACGAATGGCGTGAGCTCAACTTCACGGCACCCCCAGACGTCGGGCTCGCCATCGAACAGTACGATGCCTTCCGCGAGCTCTTTCGAGCGGCGGGCGTGCGAATCGACGAGCTTCCTCCCGAGTCCGACCTGACGATGGATGCGATCTACGTGCGCGACGCGTCGATCGTGACGCCGCGAGGCGTCGTCCTGTGCCGGATGGGGAAGCCGGCCCGCGAGAGCGAACCGGCCGCGCAGAGCCGGGCGCTCGAGGCGCTCGGCGTCACGGTGGCGGGCGCCATCGAAGCGCCCGGTCGGATCGAAGGGGGCGACGTCGTGTGGTTCGACGAGCGCACGATTGCCGTCGGCCGCGGCTATCGCACCAACGACGCGGGCATCGAGCAGTTTCGCGATCTGCTCGGTCCAGGCGTAGACGTCATCGTCGTTCCGCTGCCGCACTACCGCGGACCGGGCGACGTCTTCCACCTGATGTCGATCGTGAGCCCCGTGGATGAGGACGTCGCCGTCGTGTATTCGCCGCTGATGCCGATCCCGTTTCGTGAATGGCTGTGCGAGCGCGGCATTCGACTGATCGAGGTGCCGGACGAAGAGTTCGACTCGATGGGAACCAACGTGCTGGCGCTCGCGCCGCGCCGGTGCGTGATGCTCGACGGGAATCCCGTCACGCGCGCGCGGCTGGAAGCGGCGGGCGTCGACGTCTCGGTTTATAACGGGTCGGAGATCAGCGTGAAGGGGGGCGGCGGCCCGACGTGCCTGACCCGGCCGTTGGAGCGGGCCATGGAAAAGGGGACAGCCCCCTTTTCTTATTGCTCGTAAAAAGGGGGCAGTCCCCTTTTCAGCATGTAGGCGTCGAGCGCCTCGTAGCGGGGCCGCAGCGGATCGTCCGCATCGCGGATGGTCTCGTCGAGGTGCATGACTCGGCCGCCCTGATCGTAGCGGGGCCATGCCGGAAGCCCTGAGCCGTTCGGGTCGCCCCTGCGCGCGAAGGTCGCCCAGTAGGTCGTCATCGCATCAGACAGCTTGCGGTCGCTCGGTTCCCACGGAACGTTCTTCAGCGAGTCGAGCGCGCCGAACACGTACTCGATCTCGCCGGCGTGCCGCGCACCGATATCGCGCGACGTCGCTGGTACGCCGTTGATCTTCGCGTCGGGCGCGACCGGGATCTTGCGATCGAACGAATAGCGGTACACGGGCGCCTGACCTGTCTTCGCGTGGGTCTCGAGCCACTTCCATGTCGCGTAGCCGACGAAGAGATCGCTCGCCAGCGCGGCGGCCGATTCGAGCGCCTCCGCGTCTGTTCCGGCCGGGTAGACCTTCAGGAGCGCGTCACCCTGATCGCCGAACCGCTTGCGCGTCTCCTCCGCGAAGCTCTGCGCCGTCGGCTTCACCTTGCCGAGGACGACGCCACCGCGTGCCTCGTCCGCGTTCCAGCCGGCCAGCAGCGGCACGCGGCTCTGCCTGCCGGCGGCGAACACGTCGTCGACCCCCTCTGGCATGACGTAGCCGTCGAGGTTTGGCGAAAACCAGGGCTGCGTCTTGAGCGCAGCCTGGAGCACCGCCTCGCCGGAAAGCGCGCGAAGCGCGGAGAGCGTCGGGGCGCCGAGCGCCTCGCCGACTTTCACGCCGCGCTCTTCGGTCGCCGCCAGCGATCGTTGCGCCAGCGGCCCGGCGCCGCGCGGGAAGAACGCGCCGCTCTCGCCGATCGCCTTGTGAAACAGACCACGCGCGAGCGGCGATGCCATCAGCGCGCTGACGGCAAACGAGCCGGCCGACTCTCCGAAGATCGTGACGTTCCCCGGGTCGCCGCCGAACGCCGCGATGTTCGCCTGCACCCAGCGCAGCGCCGCTATCTGATCGAGCAGGCCGTAATTTCCCGACGCGTCGTGTCCCGACTCCTTCGTCAGCTCCGGGTGAGCGAGAAAGCCGAACACGCCGAGCCGGTAGTTGAACGTCACGAGCACGATGCCCTTCCGCGCGAAGGCTTCGCCGTCGTGCCTGGGCTCGGCGCCGGCGCCCGCCTGGAAGCCGCCGCCGTGGATCCAGACCATGACCGGCACCTGGCCCCCGGCCTCCGGCCCCCGGGCAGGCGTCCAGATGTTCAGGCTGAGGCAGTCCTCGCTCTTGTCCGTGAAGACGATGTCGCCGAATATCTGACCCTGGAGGCAGCGCGATCCGAACTCGGTTGCCTCGCGCGTCCCTTCCCACGGCGCCGCGGGCCGCGGCGCCCGCCACCGCAGCTCGCCGACAGGCGGGGCCGCGAACGGAATGCCTTTGAAGATGCGCAGGCTCCCGTCGCTGCTGGTCGTGCCTTTCACCAACCCGGTGGCCGTCTTCACCTGCGCGGCCGCCTCCCCACTCGACGCCAGGCCACACACCAGCATCATCGTCGCCGTTCGCACGCGCCCTCTTCGCACAGTTGGCTCCATCCCAGACAGTCGCATCCTTATATATCACTGCCGTGGTCTCGGTTCCGTCCGGGCTGTGGGCAGAAGGCAGCGCGGCTCGCTGGCTAGTGGCCTCTGCGGTCCTTGTAGAAGAAATAGTCCGCCTCGTAGGGCACGAACACCCTGCTCCCGATGTCGGTCGACTGGGCACACCCGGTCGCCGGCGCAATCCCTCCGGCGGTATTCACTCTGTGGATGAACGTGGTTGCGGTCAGCTTCTGCCCGCCGGCCGGTCCCTCGTCGCTTCCACGAGCTCGAGCAGCAGCCAGGGGATCGCGCCGGGCGCGACGAAGGCGGGGTCGGAGGAGCTCGCGATCGCCCGGGCCCAGACCGCGCTGGTGTCGCGGGAGTGCTGCCATGTCGCGCGGGCGGTACCCGCCTCGTCCGGGTTCGGGCTGAGGAAGTGGGTGATGACCTGCTGGCCGTGCTCGTTGAACAGCGTGGCCTGCGGCCCGAACAGCATCCAGGCGACGCTTCCGCCTGACGGCACTTCAATCCCGGTCGGCACCTGTGGCGGTATCGGTTGGTCGGCCCGGGCTGACCGCGGCAGCCCGACCGTCTAGCTCAGAGCGAGCGCGGCAGCATACGCGATGGGCTTCATCATTTGCGACTCCTTGGGTTTGCAGCGCCGGCAGTGCGTGGGAGGAGGGCTCAGCCCTCCCTGTTTGAAAGATCGGAAACCGGCGGGAAAAGGCGACAGTTACGGCTTGACGAGCTTCGCGCCGAGAACGCGTTCCGCATTCTCGTAGTAGACCTTGCGGAGGATCTGCTCCGGCAGGCCGAGACCGTAGATCCGCCATCGGCCCTGGGGCGGCACGGGCGCGGGCGCGTAATCGAAGTACTCGTCCTGGGTTTCGAGGAAGCGGTAATAGATGCGATACAGATCTTCCCCGAACACCTGCTGCGGGGTCTCGGTGCCGAGCGGCACCGCGTCGGTGCCGAACAGGATGCGGTCCTGGTACCTGTCGAAGAAGCGGGCCGACGTCCGCGGCTGGCGGCCGAGCTCTCCGATCCGGGCGCCGGTTTCCACATGAAGGTTGGGGAACTTGTCGAGCATCTCGCCGACCGCCTTGAGGTTCTCGGCCCAGTGCCCCACGTGCAGCGCCACGAACGTCGTCTTCGGGTGCCTGGCGAACACCCGGTCGCGCGCGTCGAGGATATCTTTCAAGGCTGGAAAGTCCCGGCCATGGAACGACCAATCAGGATGCGCGTTCAGCTCCTCATACCGCTCGTTGAATCGGTCGATCGGCAGGAAAAACGCCTCCGGATCGCCGACGTGGATGGCCACGGGCAGACCAAGACGGCCGCAGGCCTCCCACATCGGATCGAACCGCTTATCGTCCACCCGCACCAGCGTGCCTTGCGTACCGCCGTCGCGCAGATACAGACCAAGGGTTTTGAGGACCTTCACGCCAACCGCGCCCGCCGCCTTTGCTCTGGCTGTTTCGTCCCCCTGCCAGGCGGCGTATCCGGTCTCGCTCGCGCGAGCCCAGGTCGGTTCGGTCATCGAGACGAAGCGGCGGGGAAACGCCCGGTCGAAGTTCGTGATGGTGGCCGCAAGCCCTTCACCCGATCCGCCAGTCAGGTTCACCATTGTCTGCACGTTCACGGCGTCCATGGTCGGCAGCAGCTGCGCCGGAGGCACGCTGGGTCTCTGAGAACGTGGGCGGGGCGAGACGTGGGTGTGGAAGTCAATCACCGGGAAGCGCGCGCGTTGGACGCGCGTTTCGTCCACGTGCAGCATGCTCTTCGGCTCGAACTCGGCCAGTGGAAGGGGCGGCTTTCGGCCACCGGTCGGCTGGGGGCCTGCGGGTCTGACGTCGCGTGCCGCCGCTCCAGGTCCGCCGAGGGCCGTGCCCATCAGGCCCGTGCCGGCGGCAGACAACCACCCGCGTCGCGTCCACGCCGCCCGTCGTCCTGGCGCCAGTCCCTCGTCCTTCATCGCGTGTCCTTCAACCCCCAGAGCGTCATCGACGTTTGCGCGGGATGCGCTTCGTCTCAGCCGCCTTTTCGCCATTCCATAAATAGACTCTCAGCTCGACGGAGCCAATCGTGACCGCGTCGCCGTCGGACAGGTCGATTGGCGCATCAACGATCGCGCCTCGCACAACGCACCCATTCGTGCTGTCCAGATCCTCGAACACGACGCGCCGGGTCTCGCTCGCGATGGTGAGTCGCGCGTGCCGGCGCGACACGCTCGGCGAATCGAGCCACACGGCGCACCCAGGGTCCCGCCCGATGATGTTCTGGCCTTCCGCAAGGCGAAACGTCCGGTCGGCGCCGACCAGCCAGCAGGGCATCGCTCGTGTGGGTACTCCCGCCACGGGAGTATCTCGGGCCTCTCCGCAAAACGCGTATCCCACCCCGTGCACGGTCCGGACGTACCTCGGCCGCCGGGCATCGTCTCCCAGCGCACGGCGGACCTCTCCGATCAACACGTTGAGGCCCGCATCTACCACGAAGGTATCCGGCCAGATTCGTCGGAGCAGCTCAGCCTTTTCAACGACTTTGGGGCCGCGCTCGGCTAGAACGCAGAGCAGATCGAAGGCCTTTGGCGACAGGTGGATTTCCGACCCGTCCCGAAGCAACTGACGCGTCTCAGCGTCCACGGTGAATGGGCCGAATCGAACTCTCACAGTGACCCTACGAATTCTTTTGGGATTCCTTAAGACTCAAAGCCCGAAAAGAACGCAACATGGCAGGGCGATTCTACGTTGATCCAGTGTGAGCCGTGTCCTTGCCCCTGATGGACCCCGCCGCTCAGGCGCCCCGTCGGCCGGCCCGCGACATTATCGACGCGGTGGTCGACAACATGCGGACGAACCTCGAGCCGCTGAAGTACTCGACCCTCGCGCCCAGCCGCTACACCGTCTACCTGCACGCCAACGAGTACGCCCGGCTGGAGGGCATCATTCCCCTCCTCCAGGAGCAGGCGATGCGGGCATTGAGCGATGAGCTGCAGGCGTTGAACCGGCGATCCTCGATACGCCGGTGGATCGAGCGCTGGCGCCGCGAGGCCGATCCCGAGATTCGCAACGCGGCGCCCGACTGGCAGGTGGAGTTCCTCGCCGATCCTGACGGCGACATGAACGAAGGAGACCTTCTCATCGACTCCGAGCTCGTCCTGCCGGCGAGCCCCGATCTCGGGGTCGGCGAGCGGACCCGGCGCATCACGACGGTTCACGCCGGCTCACGAACGACGACGCGCGAGCACTCCGTGAACCGGACGCCGCAGGGCTCGACCGGTCCGCTCGCCGTCCTGGCCCGACTCGAGTACGACGACGACGCCGGCCACCATGCCTATGACATCGTGCAGGATTCCGTCACGATCGGCCGTGGCGGCATCGCCTACCCCGTAGACATCCGCATCGCATCGTCGCCCGACGTGTCGCGCGAGCACGTGCGACTCCGGAGGGATCCGAAGACCGGCCGCTTCTTTGTGATCGACCTCAGCTCACTGGGCACCACGTTGAACGGTCGGCACGTTCCGAAAGGCCATGACGAGGTCGAGGGGACGAAGCGCGAAAACGGCGCTGAGACCATGCTGCCGGATTCCGCAACCATCGGTCTGGCCGACACGGTCTTCCTCGAGTTCGGAGTGGTTCGCTGATGGCTGTCGGAACGGTCAGCACGCTCAGGGCTGCCGGCGACACCAATCCGGGACTGCAGCGCGAGGTGAACGAGGACCGATTCCACGTCGATGTCACGCGCGGCCTTTTCATGGTGATTGACGGCGTCGGCGGACAGGCGGCGGGCGGCAAGGCGGCGGACACCGCGGTGCGCATGGTCCGAGCGCGCCTGGAGCGGGAAACGGGACCGATCGCGTCCCGCCTGCGTGAGGCGATTGCCGTCGCGAACAACGAAATCCATCGACTCGCCAGCCTGCGTCCAGAGTGGAGCGGGATGGCTTGCGTCCTCACGGTGGTCGTGATCGGCGACGGCCGCGCGATCGTCGGCCACGTGGGGGACACGAGGCTCTACAAGCTCCGATCTGGCCGCATCGAGAAGGTCACACTCGATCACTCGCCCGTCGGCGAGCGCGAAGACGCGCGCGAGCTGTCGGAGCTCGACGCGATGCAGCACCCCCGCCGCCACGAAGTGTACCGCGACGTCGGCTCCGAGCCGCACGAGCCCGGCGATCCCGATTTCATCGACGTACACGAGCTGCCGTTCGAGCCCGACGCCGCCCTGCTCCTCTGCAGCGATGGTCTGACGGACCTCGTCGACTCGTCGTCCATCAACACGATCGTCGGGCGAGCGGCAGGGCGGCCTGACCAGGTCGTGCAGGCGCTGATTGACGCTGCCAACGATGCCGGAGGCAAGGACAACGTCACGGTCGTCTACGTCGAGGGAGAGCGGTTCGCGCCGCCACCCGGCGAAGCGCAGTCGGCGACGGAAATCACGAGCCGTCTCGGCACGAACGACGTGCCCGCGCCCGGCCGCCGCCTCGTCCGGGTCGCGAACGTCGTTCTCATCGGGATCATCATTGCGCTGACCTTGGGTCCATCAGATATGGTCGTGCCGCCCGTCTTGCAACCGGACGAGGGGCCGTCGGTCGCCGGCGGAGGACACATCGTCGTGCGCGAGACGCAATCGATCGCTCAGGCGCTGGTGCGCGCGCCGGCGGGAACGACGATCGTGGTCGAACCGGGCGAGTACCGCGAGACCGTGAGGCTGAAGAGTCTCGTCCGTCTCGTCAGCAGCGTCCCGCACGCCGCCGTCATTCGCCTTCCGGGAGCCGCGTCAGCCGGAGCGGCAGCGGTGATCGCTCGAGGCGTCATCGACGCGACGGTGGATGGCTTCCGCATCATCGGCGACGCGGCGACACCGTTAGGGACGGGCGTGCTCGTCGAGGAGTCCGAGGTGTCGATCTCGCACGTGGAGATCTCCGGCGCGGCGAATGTTGCGATCGATGCCGCCGCGGGCTCGCGGGTGCGGGTCGTCGCCGCCGACGTCCACGACAATCCCGGAGGCGCCGTGGCTGTCCGGTCCGGCGCCGCCGCCGCGGTGTCCCACAGCGTGTTCGCGCGGAACGGTACGGCCGGCAGGGGTATGAAGACGTTGATCCTCGATCACGGGAGCAGCGCGCAGTTCAGCGCCAACGTCTTCGTCGGCACGGGCGCGAACGTGTTCACGGGATCGAGCGAGGCCCGCGCCGCGTTTGCGCGAGGCAACTGGTTCGTCGATGCACGGACGTCTGGCACGCCGCGCGCGACGCCGCGGGGCCGCTGAGCCGTGTCGATAGCCACCGTCTTCCATCGCGTCGGCCATTACGAGATCCACGAGCAGATCGGGCGGGGGGGCATGGCGGTCGTGTTTCTCGCCACCGACACGCGGACGAACCGGCAGGTCGCGCTGAAGCTCGTGTCGATCGAGGCGGATCACGACGGCCAGCAGGTCCTCGAAGCGGAGCGCTGGGGAGCCACGCTGCAGGAGGAGTTCTGCCGCGAGAGCCGGTACGTGCCGGTCGTTTTCGAGCATGGCACACACGGCCCGTACTTCTACATCGCGATGGAGCATCTGGGCGGGCGGAACCTGTCGGAGATCATCGGCGAGGGGCCGATGCCCGTCGCGCGGGCCGTGCGCGTGGGCATCCAGTTGTGCGAGTTCCTCCAGGCCGCCGACGCGTTCGAGCTGACGCTCGACGGCCGGCGGTTCAACCTGCTCCTGCACGGCGATCTGACGCCGAGGAACATTCGCGTCCTCGAGGGTGATGAGATCAAGATCTTCGACTTCGGCATCGCCAAGGCGCTGTCGCTCAGCCGGAAGGTCACGCGCAACGATTTCGGCAGCATCGCGTACCTGTCGCCCGAGCGTCTCGAGTCTGGGGAGATCGATGCGCAGGCGGAGCTCTGGGCGGTCGGCGTCCTCCTGTACGAGATGATCCGCGGCGTCCAACCGTTCAGGGCCGCGGACACGCGGCGCCTGGAGCAGCGGATCCGCGCTCGGCAGCCTCCCGAACCCCTCGACGGCGGATGTCCGGCCGGCCTGCAGGCGATCGTCGCCAAGCTGCTCGCGGCCGACGTGGCCCGCCGCTACGCGAACGCCGGCGCGATTCGCGACGATCTCCAGCGCTTTGCAGCGGGAGAACCGGTGCTGGCGTTGCAGGAGAGGTTGCCCGTACCGCTGACCGACGAGCCCGCGACGCGACGCACGCACCGTGCCCCCGCGAGCGCCAGTCAAGGGAGCGGCATGCCCGCGAGCGCCGGTAAAGACGAGGAGGTCACGCGCCGAACGGCCGCCGCCCTGCCCGGTGGCACGAGGCTTCAGCCTCGTCCCGCAGCGGCGGAGCCGGCGCGCGTCGCGGAAGTCAGTCCAGCCGCGCTTCCGGCAAAACCACGCGGCCGACTGCGTCGGTTCGTTCGCCGGGCCCTGATCGCGATCGCGCTCTTCATCGTGCTGAAAGAAATCCGGATATACATCGCCGCGGAGGCGCTGGCGCAGAACGTGCCCCAGGAGCTGAGCGGTGTCGTGCAGATGTGGAACCAGCATGGCGCCTTGAACGACGGAAGTCTGAGTCTCGGCGTCAGGCCGCTCGAACGCGCGTTGAGACGACAGTCGGTGCTGCTCTCGGACCGCACCTTCGCGCGTTATCGAACCGGCGGCGCGACGGTGTACGAGCGCGAATGGCGGCTGGCCCGCGACGCGCTTGGCTTTGCCGTTCAGGCCCGTCCGTCGGACGCCCAGCTCAAAGCGGGATTGCGATACTCCGACGGCCATCTGCATCGCATTGAAGGTGAAGCGCGCGCGAGGGACAGGCAGGCAACGGCCGCGCAGGAAGCGTTGACCGCCGCTGTGACGGCATTTCGGGAGGCAGCCGAGCTGCGGCCCAACTGGCCCGATCCGTTTCTCGGCCTGATGCGGACGTTCATCGTCATCGAGGACATCGAGCGGGGCGCCGACGCGCTGGCACAGGCACAGCGACACGGCTACACCGCGGGCAACCGGGATTGGGCCCTCCTCGGCGAAGGTTATCTGACGCGCGCGGCGAAGCTCGCCGAGAGCGAAGAGCCGGAAACGTTGAATCGCGCCGCGGATGCCTACACCCAGGCCATCGACCATCTCTTGAGAGCCGTCGGGTTCGGCACCGTCACCCGCAGACTTCGCGAGGCCCAGCGTCGTCTCAGGGACGTCCAGCAGCGCATCGAGCGGCTGTCGGTTCCGATCGACCGCGAGATCACGCGATGAGCGTCACCTACACGACAGCCGCGGAACGCGATGCGTATCGACAGCTGCGCCTGGCGCGGTACCGTCTGCCCGAGCCGTTGCTGATGGCGACGTCGTGTGTCGCCGCGCTCGCCATCGCGCTGGCGTGCACCGGCCGTCTTCGTGCGTATGACGAAGCGGAGCGCGGTCGACAGGTCGTCAATCTCATTACGGCGCGCGATCCCGAGTCGATCGAGCCCGCCCTTGCGGCGATCTTCACGAGCGTCCACGACCGCCGCTTCGCGGCTGCCGAGTTGTTCCGCTTCATGAGCAGCGATCCCGGCGAGCGTCGCTCGCTGCCGAACGTCGGCGCCATTTCCCGCGCCACCGTGAGCACGAAAGCGATCCGCGACGCGAAGAATCTGCGGGCATTTCCGGAGCGGCTGCGCGGCAGAGACCGTGGCGCTGCCGAGGAGCACATCCCGCTGTTCACGGCTTCGGAGATCGCGAAGCTGAAGCCGTCGTTGAGCGTGCGGACGCGCGAACAGTTCGGCAATTCCGTCTGGCTGTTCGGCGCGCTGTACCTCGTCGCCTTTCAGGCTGTCGTGTTCATCTGGCGCCGCCGTGGCGTTCCGAGCGATCGACTCCTGCTCGTGGCGGCGCACGTGCTGACCGCGATCGGCTTCGCGGTACTCCTGAGCCGGCCGGATCCCCTGCGCGACAGCCTGCTGTTCGTGCGCTACGCGGAAACGATCGCGCTCGGGCTGGCGGTGATGACGGCGCTGTCGCTCGTCGACGTTGCCGCGCTGGGATTCGTGGCGTTCAGCTATCTGCCGCTCGTCGCTGCGCTCTCGCTGTCGGTGCTCTTGATCCTGTTCGGAACCGGACCCGGCAGCAGCTCGGCCAAGGTCAATCTCGGCCCGGTGCAGCCGATCGAAGGCATCCGCCTGCTGCTGGCGCTCTTCCTGGCGGGCTACTTCGGCCGGCGGTGGGAGCTGCTGCGAGAAGTTCGGGGCGACACGATTCGCGACGTGCGCCTGCCGCAGTGGCTCAATCTGCCGCGAGGAGAGTACGTCCTTCCCGTTCTCGTCGGCGTCGCGGCGGCGCTGATCTTCTTCTTCTTTCAGAAGGACCTCGGTCCGGCGCTGTTCCTGTGTTGCGTGTTTCTCGCCCTGTATGCGGTCGCGCGCGGCCGCGTCGGCATGGCCGTGACGGGGCTGGCCCTCCTCGCATCCGGCTTCTCTGTGGGCTATCGCCTCCAGGTGTCCTCGACGCTGGCCGACCGGGTGCGCATGTGGCAGTCGCCCTGGGACAACGCGGTCCCCGGAGGCGATCAAATCGCGCACGCCGTATGGGCGATGGCAACAGGTGGCGTGTTCGGGACCGGACTTGGCCTCGGTGACTCGCGCTATCTCCCGGCCGGCCACACCGACCTGATCCTGGCGACGGTAGGAGAAGAGCTCGGCGCCGCGGGACTCGTCGCGGTCGTGGGTCTGTTCGGCATTCTGGCCTGGCGCGGCTTCCGCATCGCTCGACACGCGGCGAGCGACTATGGATTCTTTCTCGCCACATCGCTGACGCTCTTTCTGATCCTTCCGGCGCTGATCATGGCGTCGGGCGTGCTGGGCGTGACGCCGCTCACGGGGGTGGTGACGCCGTTCCTCAGCTACGGCGGCTCCGCCATGCTCGCGAACTTTGCGGCGCTCGGCTTGCTGGCCGCCATCCAGGCCGATCGCCGGCCTGCGAACGATTTCGAGCCGTTCCGCATCCCGATGAGGAATCTCGCCGCCGTTCTCGGCGCGTGCGCGCTCGCACTCGTCGCAGTGGCCGCGCGCGTGCACGTGCTGCGCGCCGACGATCTCGTCGTGAAACCGCACCTCGGCATTCACGCCGACGGCGGGCGCCGCTTCGGATACAACCCGAGGGTCCTGGACCTCATCCGGGCGATCCCCCGCGGAACGATCTACGACCGGCGAGGGTTGCCGCTGGCGAGTGACGACCGACGCGTGCTCGCCGACGCCCGCCAGGCTTACGAGCGTCTCGGGATTGTTCTTTCCAGCGTCTGTCCCGATCCCGACGAGCGCTGCTATCCACTCGGCGGCGAGGCGTTTCACGTCCTCGGCGATGCGCGGACCACGGCCAACTGGAGCGCCGCGAACACGTCGTACGTCGAGCGGGATGCCGACGCGCGGCTGCGCGGCTTCGACGATCACGCGTCTATCGTCAGGACGTTCGACCGCGCTGGCCGCCCGATGTACACGATCCATCGGGACTATCGCGAGCTGGTGCCCGTGCTGCGTCATCGGCGCCAGCCTGAACACGCGGCCGTCGCCGCATTCAGAGATCGTCCACGCGACGTGCGACTCACGCTCGACGCCGACCTCCAGCGCCGCGTCGCTGCGATCGTCGGGTTCCATGCGCGCCAGGCGAAGGGCAAGGCCGCCGCCGTCGTCCTCGATCCAGACACGGGCGCCGTCCTGGCCAGCGTCAGCTACCCAGCGCCCTCACGCGAAGCACCGGCCGCCCCGGAAGGCAACGCTGACGACGCGGACGTGTGGATGGATCGCGCACGCTACGGCGCATATCCGCCGGGTTCGACGTTCAAGCTGTTGGTGGCGCTCGCGGCCCTGCGCGACGGTCTCGATGGCGCCAGATACACGTGCGCACGCCTGCCCGACGGGCGAGTCGGGACACACATCAGCGGCTGGACGCGGCCGGTCCGGGACGACGTGCTGGATACCCGTCCGCATGGAACGATCGACATGCGCGATGGCCTCGTCCACTCGTGCAACGCGTATTTCGCACAGCTCGCGGTCAGTCTCGGACCGGAGCCGCTCGCCCGCCTGGCGAGTCGGTCGAAGATTTCGCTGACGCGGTCCGGCGGGTCCGTTCAGCGCGTACGTGACGCTCTCCCGCAAATCGGGTACGGGCAGGCCGAGGTTGTCGCGTCTCCCCTGCGGATGGCGGCTTTGACGGGCGCGGTTGCCGCCGACGGCCTGCTGCGAGCGCCGTACGTCGAGGAGGAGTCGGGAAGGATCTCGACGGTCGAGTCCCTTGGGGACCCCGCCGCCGCGCGGCGGCTGGGGAGCTACATGCGCGACGTCGTCGTCAACGGCCCCGCACGCAGCCTGCGCAGCCATCGGTGGCCGATCGCGGGCAAGACCGGCACGGCGGAAGTTGCCCGCCGCGATTCGCATGGCTGGTTCGTCGGGTTCGCGCCGTACGGGCCGGTATCAGATAGAGCCAAGAAGCGGATCGCCTTTGCCATTGTGATCGAGCATGCCGGCTACGGCAGCGTCACGGCGGCGCCAGCCGCGGGCGAAATCGTCAACGCCGCCGCCCTGGCGGGCCTTATTGGGAAATGAAGACATGGATCTGCTGCGAAAAGCCCGGGACCTGGAAGCGAAGCTCGCCGGCACGCTCGATCGCACGGTTGTCGAATTCGTCCGGTCGGGGGCGCGCGAGCCGCTCGAAGTCGTTCACGCCATCGTCGAAGCGGCCCGAAAGGAGGTTCAATCGAGCGGGCGCGGCCGGCGGGTCTTTCCGTTCAATACCCTCACGGTGACGATCCTCGCGCCGTCGCGCGATGCCCGCGCCCGCTTCGAGGCTGTGTTGGCCGACGGCCCACCTCTGCGCGATCGCATCGTCGCAGACCTCGGATCGGCGGGGTGTCTCACCGATGATTTCGACCTCGACCTCACGGTCAAGTACGAGAGCCACACACGGAAGGGCTGGCGGAGCCCGGACTTCCATATCGAGTTCGCCCGAGTGGACAAGCCGGCGCGGCCGACTCCCGAGGCTGATCCAGCGCCGCCACGCGTCGAGGTGACGGTACTCAACGGCACCGCGGAGCGGCGCACGTATGCGCTCGTCGCGTCGAGGCGCATCGACATCGGCAGGTGCGCCAACGTGCGCGACAGCCGTCACCGGCTCATTCGCACCAACCACGTCGCCTTCCTCGAGCGCTCGGGCGACGTCAATCGGAGCGTGTCCCGCCGGCATGCGCACATTTCCTATGAGCCGCTCACCAGGTCCTTTCGGCTGCACGACGACGGCAGCGAACATGGGACGGGTATCGTTCGACAGGGACGGAGCCTGGCGGTTCCCCGGGGAGCGCGCGGCGTCCGCCTCGAATCGGCCGACGAGATCGTGCTCGGAGACGCGCGCGTGAGAATCAGGTTCGTTCCAGAAGTCGGCCGATAGCAGCGCACTCAATAGTGTGGCATCGTCCTTCATCGCACGGACGCGGAGCTGGTGCCGCTCGAAGCGAACACGTACTCATGTTGCGCGTCGCGCACGGTGAGCGTGGGCTTCGGTCCCGAACCGACGACGAACTCGAGGCCGATGATGCCCGGCGCGATCGTGAGAAACGAGACCGTGCCGTCAGGGTTATGGCGGGAGGCGACCTCGCTCTGCCATTCGCCGAAATCGAAGATGGTGGAGGCGCCGTTCCGGCGGACGGTGATGTCGCCGAGCGCATCATTTATATAGTGTCCTGCGAGCTTGCCGGCGTCGGCGGCGGCGGCCGGCACCGTGAGGAGCTTCCGTTCGGCGGCGAGCTGCTCGAAGTAGCTCTTCGCCTGCGCGGCGACGTCTGCGTCGGCCTGCGGCCGGCCGTCGAACAGGACCTCGAGGAGCTTCCGGTCGAACGCCGAGCGGAGGACCCAGCCCGGATCGCCGTTCGTCAGGATGACCGCTCCGACGGTGTGATCGGGCAGCCACATCATGTCGCTGTGGTATCCGATCAGGTCCCCGCCGTGCTGGACGACCGGAACGCCGTATGTCTTGTCCACGATGAGGCCCATGCCGTAGGTAGTGTCCTGCCCGATCGACACCTGCGGCGCCCGGCGCGCGAGGAGAGTGTCTTTGGCAATGTAGGACGAGCCGCCAGGTAACTTCCCTTGGTCGAGCTCCATCTGGACGTACTTGAGCATGTCGCGGACGTTGCTCCAGGCGCCGCCGGCGGGACGAACGGGTATGACCGCGTAGTTGATCTCCATCACCGCCCGCGCGGGCTTGCCGTAGACGTCCTGCGCGTGTGCCGCGGCGTGGTTCGCCGCGAGCGCGCGCGAGAAGTCGAACGTCGTCGCGGTCATGCCGAGCGGACGGAACACCCGGGTCGACATCGCTTCGTCGTACGCCGCGCCCAGCTCCAGCTTCGGGAACGCGACGTGGCCGCCGGTGAAGCCCGCCGCGCCGGCGAGCGGGTTCGAGTACTGGAACATCTCCCCGAACTTGCTCGTCGGCTTCATCGTCCCGAGCACCTTGAGCGCGCCCTCGGGCGTCAGCCCCCGGTACTCGAACAGCCACTCGAAATCCTGGCGCGGCAGGCCGGTGCACGCGCAGATCAGGTGCTTGACCAGGACGCGGCTCGTGGTGTCGGCGTCGCCGAGCTTGAACGACGGCAGGAGGCTCGTGACCGGCGTCTCCCACGTCAGCCTGCCCTCGTCGAGCAGCTTCGCCAGCATCAGCGTCGTCAGCGCCTTCGTGTTCGACGCGACGCTGTAGAGCGTGTCGGCGTCCGGTCTGGCGGGGGAGCCGATTGCACGGAGGCCGAAGCCGCCTTCGAACACGACCTTCCCGTCCTGGACGATCCCGATCGACGCACCCGGCACGCCGAGCCTCTGGAGCCCGGTGTCGACGAAACGAGTCAGCTCGGCGATCCGTTTCGCGTCGAGCCTGTGTGCCGGCTTGCCGGCGAACGTCTCGCGCTCGTAGCCCTTCGGCAGCAGCCGGCCGAAGATGAGCGCGACCTGCCCGATACGCTTTTCGCCGACGGCCTGATCCATGTCATAGATGGCGACCGTCCACGTATCGCCCCTGCGGCGGGCGTTCGCCGAGACATCGCGCTTTTCGTTCGGAGAGGTCTGATAGGAGTAGTCCCGGATGTTCGACCAGCCGTCTTTATCCGGATAATGGTTCGCGACTTTGAGCGGCCACTTCGCGTCCGGACGATAGGCGGCCCAGGCGGCGGCGACGGCGGCGTCGGCATCCTTCGCTTTGACGTCGACCAGCGCGATATGCGAGTCGCCTTCCGGCGGCGTGAGGATGGTCGCCCGGCCGCGAACCTCGATTCGCCATCCGGCCGGCGCGACGAACTTGTTGCCCTCGACCGTCGTCCGGGGCGCGTCGGCCGCGAGCACTTCGCTGGCGGTTGGCGGCCCGGGCTGCTGAGAAGCGGCCGGGGTCGACTGCAGAGTCAGGAAAGCGACGAGAAGGAGGACAGGAGGAGCTGCACGCATGCAGCGAACGATAACGCAACTCCCCTGTCGAGTGAAATTCGCGTCAGTTACACGAGGCCGCAACCGAGTGCAACGACCGCGTCCGCAACTCGCGATTCATGAGCACGCCGGTCGCGGCGACGCGCTGCCCGACATACTGGGTCAGGTTCAGCGAGTGCGTCGCATCCACGAGCTGGATAGACGAGGTACGCTTCTTGAGGAATCCGGATCGCCAGCTTCGAGACTTCGGTGCATCCACGCCCGACGTGTCCTTCAACCGGAACGTGTCCTCATCGAGCTCGAGGCACCCCGTGATCGTGACTGGTGCCCCGTCCGCGGCCTGCGCATTCGCCGCCGGTTCCATGGCCGTCTCCCTCGGCGCGGACTCCGCGGTCGGTGTCTCGAACGTCGGCTCCAGCGCCAGGGCCTTCATTGATTCGGGTGGCGGCTCTGCGCCTGCGGTCTTGTTCGATGCGCGTCGAGCGTGTGGTGGCGCTGGTATCGACACCTCTTCCGGCTGGGCGTATGCCTCCGGCACCGCGTCTACGCTCGCGACGTCGGCCCGGTAGGATCGCTGGCGCGCCGTGAGGAGCGGAACGGCGGCCATGATGCAGATGATCGCGAGGACGATCGCATGCCGGCTGATCGCCCACCGTGAACGTCCTGAACGCCGCACGAATGCCGAATTCTTCGCTCGAGTCGATCGGCCCCGCTGCTTCACCTTCTTCGCGCGCACGATATCCTCCTCGTGACCGGGCTGCCCGGTGTGTGGGGATCACAGAGCAAATTGAGTGCTCGCCTGTGCTTCGCGGTCGCCGTCCGTAACTCACTGTGGGAGTTTGGGTTGATGTCGCAACGCGGATGGGGTTACCGCCGTGGCTCAGGATGGAACGCCCAATTGTGTGATCGGGCGGCCAATGCTGCCGGAGGCCTCGCTGTCGAACCTGGCGCGATTATCGCCGCGTCAGATTGAGCCGGTGATTCTTCGATACGCACTTCGCCCGCGCGACCGCTTCGCCAGGACTGCAGCTATGGCCTGAGCCCATCTCGAATCGCCGTTCGCAGTACTCAATCGAGCTGTCAAAAGAAGTGGCGATCGTGGACACAGGCGACGGTCCCACAGTCATCTCGGCGCGCCCATCAAACGCAAGGTACGTGTTTGGCGCGACCTGCTCCACGACATACGGGCCGTGGCCGCCGAACTCGAACGCGATGACGTTGCCGGCGACGCCAATCGAGAACGCGACATGGTCTCTGTAGAATTGCGCCCCGCTCACCCTGACGTTGAAGATCGTGTTGGCCGGGGCGTTCTGCTGCGACAGCGCCGTAATCGCCGCGGCGTACGTCCGCGTCCGCAACTCGTTCGGGAGGTCTGCGCAGGCGCTGTCGGCGGTGAAGGTCAGCGTGTAGTCACCGGCGATCTCTACAGGTGCGGCGGGCGGCGCCAGATAGAAACCGAGAAACCGAGTGGAGCGGTTGCACGAGGCGCAGGTGGGGGTGAGCACGCCGGCTGCGGAGACGTATCCATCCTTGCTCGCGCGGAACGTGGTCCTGTCGTCAAAGGTCCTCCTGAACGTGAACTCACCCGTGGCGTTGGCGATCGTCGACGTGCCGGCGTGGGTGCCGTCGACGACCTCCACCGTCGCGCCGGCGAGGGGTCTGAACGCGGTGTCGAGCACGATGCCCATGACCTGGATCGCGGCCGATTGCGGTGCCGGCTGCGGGCCTGGCGAGGGTGCCACCGGCGACCGTTGCGAGGCATTGCAGCCGGACAGTCCGTGGGCCACGAGCGTGACGACGATCGGAAGCAGTCGGCGATACATGGGTATCCCTCTCTGCGGAACAGCCGCTATGGAGGTAACGTCGAAGCTTCAGATCGCTAACAGGGGCGCTATCTGGGTGGGTCGGTTTCGAGGTGCAGTTCTTTCGCGAGCCGCGACATCACCCGAGTGACGGTCATCCCGGCGGCGGCCTTGGACTTGCCGAGCCTTGTCGCGATCTCCTCGGCGCTGTAACCGAGCTCGATGCGCCAGACGATGACTTGACGGTCGGCAGGCTTCAGCTTGCGCAACGCCTGGAGAAACCGGTCCAGTTGCTCCCGCATGATGGCCGCTTCCAGCGGAGACGGCGTTCCGCATCGATGCTCGCTTCCGGCCCGCGTCTCTTCGATCCGCGAATGAGGTCGCGAATGCGATTGACGACCGCCCGTCGCAGATAAGCCTGCAGACCGCCGACCGTCCGATGCTGAAAGCGATTGAGGCCCCTGAGGGTTCTCAGGAAGGCATCCTGGACCAGATCCTCAGTGTCGGCGCCGCTGCGTGCGTAATGCGGCAGCTTTCCGCGCGCCCACAGCCGGACGGGCGGCAGCGCGCGCTCGATCAGGATCTTCGCAGCCAACTCATCGCCGCCCTGCCCCGCTTGAGTACATCGACGGTCGAATCGGACACCTCATCTGGCTTCGCAGGTTGGACATTCGAAGGCTCGAAGGCGCCTCGATCGCTCCGGTCGGCCATGTGCGCGTTGTCCGTCGCTGCGCGTAGCATCGCTCGGCGGACGGGTCCGGGTGAGTATAGGCGAAGCTGTAGAATGTCTGCCCATCACAACCCCTCCGCTTCACTATTTGATGCGGATCGTCATCGCGTGGACGTCCGCGCGCTCGATGCCCGCCGCATCGATGTTTGATACTGGCGCCACCGATTCGAATATGGCGTTCCGTCCACCATCGGTGACCTTCAGAATGCCGACACCCGGCGGAGAGCCGGTGCTCACGTGCGGATCGGCGGTGAGGGGGACGGGGCCACGCAGCGAGATGAATGCATGGCTACCGTTAGGAGATATCGCCATCAAATCCGGCGTCGGATCGTCCGACACCTGTCCGGCGAGCGGTATCGTGTTCACGATCGTGTCGCTCGCAGTATCGACTGCCCAGACGAAGTTCCGCCCTCGATTCGCGACCCACAAGTACCGCCCGTGCTTGGTTAGTGCCGCGCCATGCGCATCGTCGTCTTCCTCATCACTGCTGAACACCAGCGTCGGTACTGGTGTGTTTGGTGGATTCAGCTCGGAATAGCCGGTGACGGGGAAAGCGTAGAGGTCGGCCTGGAAGAGATTCGTCGCGGTGCCGCCGCCCGAATCAATGTACATCTTGCCAGGCACTTCTGCCCCGAGGCACCCGTTGCCGTGGA
>Ga0187893_10003989_pt1 | contig 28849 bp, 16 predicted proteins | sample MA1701074metaG_FD_139574 | JGI IMG/M metagenome (GOLD analysis project Ga0187893, IMG submission 139574) | White microbial mat communities from a basaltic lava cave in the Kipuka Kanohina Cave System on the Island of Hawaii, USA - MA170107-4 metaG ...
GTTATGCCGCTAAAGTTCCATTGGCCCGTCTGCTGATAGATCGCGAAGAAGGGTTGCACGACTATTCCCAAAACCAGGGTGAGGTACTGTGGCACCCAATGAAAGATCTTTTTGGGGGATTGGCCTCGACCCGTCTTGGGCTGTGCCGTCGAGCCAAGATCGAAGTACTCAAGTAATTTGCTCATACTGATTCGCGAACGTAGGGCATGTGCAATTTTACTGGCGGAGTCTTGGGTTTCCTGGTTCTGATGTTCAAGATTTCCACGAAGAGTGAGAAGGCCATTGCAAAATAAACATAGCCCTTGGGAATGTGCTGGTGCAGGCCTTCGGCTATCAGGGTGACGCCAATCAGCATAAGAAAGCTCAGGGCCAGGATTTTGAACGTTGGATGCCGCTCCACAAACTCGCTGGTTGGTTTGGCGAAGATCATCATAAAAATCACGGCGACAACGATGGCAGTGATCATGATGCTAACGTCCTTCACCATTCCCACCGCGGTAATCACGGAATCAAGCGAGAAGACTAGATCGAGCAGGAGAATCTGGATAATCACACTGGTAAACGAGCTCAAAGCCTTGGCCGAACCATGACCCTCTTCACCTTCAAGTTTCCCGTGAATTTCATAGGTGCTTTTGGCCAGCAGGAACAACCCACCCCCAAGCAGTATCATGTCTCGTCCCGATATGGCTTGCTGAAAAACGGTGAACAGAGGTGTGGTCAGCCGGATCACCCAGGAGATGGACAGTAATAAGGCGACGCGCATGAGCATGGCCAGCGTCAGGCCTACGACTCGAGCCTTTTGTTGTTGTCCGGGCGGCAGTTTCCCGGCCAGTATCGAGATAAAAATTACATTATCGATGCCCAGTACAACTTCCAATGCGAGCAGCGTCAGGAATGCAATCCACCCCTGTGGGTCAGCCAGCCAATCCATAATCTCTCCTGCCTAATGTGTCTATGGCCTCAAAACTTGATTAGTGAATCAATAGCTCGCGAGTTGATAACGTACAAATTAACAAACGATCCACGAACTAACACGAAATAAACCCGAACCACTGGGGGTGAAACGATCTACGAATTAACACAAGATAAACAAGGAACCGCTTGGGGGAAACCGAACCTGGCGAAAAAAACTAAAGGCCGAACATCAAAACGAAATCCGCAATCCGCAATCCCAAATTCGAAATCAAATCCTAAATCCTAAATCCCAAATCCTAAATCCTAATTCCCAACTCCTACCCTTCCTCTTCAATCTCCTTCCAAATCCTCACGTGCCTGGTTTCTCGCAACAACAGCGAGCCCACAACAAAAGTTAAGAGGGCCACCGCAATGGGATAATACAAACCTGCATAGATGTTGGCTGTTTGGGCAATCACCGAAATCCCTATCACCGGTGTTAACCCGCCAAATATGCCGTTTCCAATGTGGTATGGCAGCGATAGAGACGTATAGCGAATCTTGGCCGGAAACGCCTCGACCAGATAGGCGGCGATAGGTCCGTAAACCATGGTTACGAAAAACACCTGGATAAATATCAGAAAAACCAATTTCCAGGTTGCTGAATTACTGATCAGGTCAGTGAATCCAGTGTAGGTGAGTACCTCCTTTGCAGGTTCTCGGACCCCGTCGACGATGCTCCAGGGTGTAAGGCTGCTGGCGCCGGTGCGCTCGTCTTCATGTGAGGTTGCGGTAATCACGTTCGAGCCGGCTGCGGCCTGCATGCCTTTGTAAATCGGAAGGTAGCATACTGCCGCCAAGAGGCAGCCCAGCATCATGATTTTCTTGCGTCCAATTCGATCTGAGAGCGCTCCGAAGAAAACAAAAAACGGCAGGGCCAGCAGTAATGCAATGGCGATAATGTAGTTGGCGGAGGTTGTGTTGACCTTAAGAATCGTCTGTAGATAGAAGAGAGCGTAGAACTGTCCGGTGTACCAGACGACGCCTTGACCGGCCGTGGCCCCAAAAAGCGAGATTAGAACTCGTTTTAAGTTCTCCCACTTGGTAAACGCCTCCTTCAACGGCTGAACCGAGGTCATGCCAGTGCTTTTGATGTGCTGAAAGATGGGCGACTCTTTCATGCGCAAACGGATATAAAGCGAGATGCCCACCAGCAGGATCGAGACGATAAAAGGAATGCGCCAACCCCAGGCCGCAAACGACGCTCGACTCATGGAGCCCTGGATAATCAGGATCACCCCCAGCGAGACAAACAGACCAAGGGTGGCCGTGATCTGAATAAAGCTTGTGTAGAAACCGCGGCTTTCATCAGGCACGTGCTCGGCGACGTAGACCGCGGCACCACCGTACTCGCCTCCAAGCGCCAGGCCCTGCAAGACTCGAATAATCAGCAACACTATGGGGGCCGCCAAACCGATGGTGTTGTAGGTTGGCAGGAAGCCAATCAAGGCGGTGGCCCCGCCCATGATCAAGAGCGTCACCAGAAAGGCATACTTCCTTCCAACCAGATCGCCGATGCGACCGAAAAAGAGTGCTCCGAAAGGCCTGACAATAAAGCCGACGGCGAAGGTCGACAGGTAGGCAATCAATGCCAGGGTGTTGTTCCCTTCCGGATAAAACAGCGGAGAGATGACAATTGCCAAGCTGCCGAAGATATAGAAATCGTACCACTCAATCATCGTGCCGACGGCCGAGGCAGCGATGACCTGCCAGATCTTGTAGTCTTTTGACAAGGTTGTTTTTTTGAGTTCCGACCGCGGATTAGAAGAGCTTCAATCTATCTTCCAGTGAACAGCGTGTTCTCATCTACAAAGCAAAGTCCGTTGCCCCAGGGGTCTTTAACGTAAAAGGATCGCTCACCCCAGGGACGAGTGGCGATCTCTCCGGCGCTGGCGCCGTGAACGTCCTCGCGCGCAAGGCAATTCAATTCCTTCGCCCGCGCGTGAACTTGCTCGAGATTGTTCACCGCGAAGTAAATATAATCTGGAAGGGGGGCGGCTGAGAGGTTATCCGGGGCTGGATCCACGAGCGCCAGAATAACCGGACCACAATCAATATAATGGCGGGAAGCGTGGGGAATGCGGCGCCCTCGATCGCCAAGGAGCCGGCCATAGAAATCTTCGGCCTGGTCCAGATTCGATACCTGCAAAATTATGCGAAACAGTTTTGGGGCTGCAGCCATCTTCCTCTATCTTTCTCACCAGGCAACAGCATATCTTCCGCGTCTGGGATCGGCGCCGGCGGAAGATACTCCTGTGCGCCCATCGTAGACGATTACCGTTGGCGCCGAGGTGGTACCCCAGGCTGATTGCACTTTAACCTTGTGCCCGAAACCTTTGAGCTCCGCAATAGTCTTCTCGTCGACGCGCGATTCGACATTCAGGGAACCGGCATTAAATTCATGGTTGTCAAACGAGCTGATGTAATGTTGAGTATCAAAGCGCGCGGCCTCGACAGCCTCCTGGGGACTCATCCCAAACTCAACAATGTTAAGAAAAACCTGGGTTAGCGCCTGATCCTGATTGTCACCGCCGGGGGTACTCAAGATCATGAAAGGCAAACCGTCTTTAAGTATCAGGGTGGGCGTAAGTGTGACCCGTGGACGTTTACCGGGAGCCACGACGTTAGGGCTACTGGGATCTGTTAGTGCCGACTGCAGTCGTTGGCCCATCAGCACGCCTGTGTCTCCGGCTACCACGGCCGGCAACCAGGCGCCGCTGGGCGTGGCACTAAAAAGGTTACCGTCCTTATCTATGACATTGACACAGGTGGTGTCGTTTGCCCGTTCCACCTCGATAGGCGGGGGAAGGTTACGGACACTTTTTGGCGGCTCCTCCAACAAGGCTTTCATGTTGAGTGGGTCTCCGGGTTGTTGCACCAGCGAAGCCTTCTGTTCCTGAATAAGCGAACGGCGGATGGTAGCGTAATCCTTTGACACTAACTCGGCCGGAACCTTCACAAAGTCTGGATCGCCAAAATAGTAATCCCGGTCGGCCAGGGCAAGTTTCATTGCCTCCGCTAGGGTGTGAATATAGTTCGGCGAGTTGTGACCCATCTTTTTGAGATCAAAGCCTTCCATCAGATTGAGGGCCGCCAGCATTGCCGGACCCTGGGTCCAGAAGCCTGCCTTATAAACTTCAAACCCGCGATACTTAGTCTGTAATGGTTCACCCACTTTTGCGCGAAAACGCGCCAGGTCTTCTGCGGCCAACAATCCACCAACTTGCTGCATGTACTCGCCAATTCGTTTGCCAACAGGGCCGCGGTAGAAGTGGTCCCGGGCGGCCATCAGGGCTTCGTGGCGTCCTTTTTTAGCAGCGAGTTGTTCGGCATTTATGATTTCCCTCAAGGTACGGGCCAGGTCAGCTTGCACAAAGATATCGCCGACCTTAGGCACTTCGTTGTTCGGCAGGAAGATGCTTTTCGCTTCCGGCCACTGAGAAAAGACCGGCGAACGCGATCTGATGTATTGCACACGCAGTTCATCGATCGGGAAACCATCAGCCAGCTCGATCGCCGGTTGCATAACTTCAGCCAGCGACTTGGTGCCGAACTTGTCGAGCGCCGTCACGCAGGCATCGAGAATTGCCGGGACGGTTGCTGCCAGAGGTCCGGTGGAAGGGATTGTTCCAATGCCAGCTCCGGTCATGGTGGGTTGCTGCCCCCCGTTCTTTGACTGCAGGCGAGTGGCAAAAAATTCCTGAGTCGCCTTCATCGGTGCTGGTCCAAGACCTTCGACCACCGCAACTGGTTTTCCCTTGAGCTTGATGAGGATGGGAACCTCACCACCAAACGAAAAGTGAGAAAACTCGATAACCGAAGCGGCGAGAATGGTAGCTACACCGGCGTCCACGGCGTTTCCGCCCCGCTGGAGCATCCGCATGCCAGCCTCAACAGCGAGCGGGTGACCCCCAGCCACCACGCCTCTTTTGCCCCGCACCACTGGTCGAAACGTGTCCGAACGCGACTGCGCTGGGGCCAACTGGCAGAAGAAGGCCAGGCAGACAAGCAAAACCGGCAAGGATCTGTTTATACGGTGCATAAATTAAACTCTTAGGAGGCCGGCAAAAGCTAAGCAAGTGCTCGTGGTTGTCCGGTTTATAAATCTGGTTGTCATCCAAAAACCGAGTACGTGGCGATTGTTGTCTGGTTTCTTTGCGTTAGTCAAGATACATTACGCTACCTAACACAGACCTTGAGGTTGAAGGCTCAAGCTCCGTAAATTTGCTAGTTGGGAAGGGGGCAAGCGCTTTAGCGCGCGCCCCCGCTCAACTCACAACGCATTCAACCTAAGATATTAGAATTAAGCTGAATGATCCGCAGAAAGGAGGGGGCTTACAAAGATCAATGTTTACGGTTCTGCTGATGGCACTGCTTTCCTTCGTGAACTTGCCGGTAACACAGCGGCCGAAACCGTCCCTTGAAGATCAAATTCAAGCCGAGGTTGCCAATTTCAAAGGCAAAGTAAGTATCTTTGCCAAGAATCTGGACAGCGGAAAGACGTTTGCGTTTAAGGCAGACGAACGGGTCCGTACCGCCAGCACAATCAAAGTCGCCGTGATGGTTGAGGCCTTTGCACGCGTCGCCGAAGGGAAGGTGAGCTGGAGTGACAAGCTGGTTCTAACCAGGGAAAAGAAGCTCTCGGGTTCTGGAGTGCTGAAAGAAATGACCGATGGGCTTCAGCTCACTCTGCGCGATGCTGTGACGTTGATGATGATTGTGAGCGATAACACCGCCACAAATCTGGTGCTGGAAGTTTTGACGACTGATGCTGTCAACGCGCGCATGGAATCACTCGGACTCAAGAACATAAAGATTCTGCGGAAGGTTGGCAGCGGTGGAGAAAGTTCTGCGGGAAAGGATCCAGAGAACAAGCGCTTTGGCTTGGGTTTTGCCACCGTCCGAGAGATGGTCACCCTGATGGAGAAGCTGGATAAAGGTCAGGTGGTGAGCGCTGAGGCTTCGAAAGAAATGATCGAGCTGATGAAGCGCGAGCAGGGTCGAAACAGCATTGGCCGCTCATTACCGGCAATGTCATTGGCCAGCAAGTATGGGGCGCTTGACCATTTACGTAGCGCGGTTGGGGTAGTTTACGCCGACAAAGCTCGTATTGCCATAGCCATTTCGTGCGACGAGATGCCGGAAGTGAAGTGGTCAGTAGACAATCCTGCTTATCTTTTCATCTCCAGGGTTTCCGAGTTGCTCGTGGAAGGGCTCGCTGCCCCGTGAAAGCCAGCGTTCAGAACCATCCAGTAAACAAACAAATCCTCGAAGTCGGTCCACGAAACAGACGAATCCGCGAAACTGAGGTGCTTCTAAAATCTGAGGAACTCAGATGTTTGGCGTAATATTCGTAGATCGTTCCGCCTCTCATCAAAAACATCCGCTTTGATCCAAATTTTCGTATTCAATTACGAAAATTTAGGATATACTCCCACCACCTCTAATGAGACAGGCCTTTCAAGTAATTGAAGGCAGGAGATTTGTTCCTGTGCTCGGATTGGCAGAAGCGCGGAATAATAACTGCAAGGGAAAATTGTTGAACCCAGGGATCTAGTTTCGAACATTGCTCGTTCGGATTTCCGTTGGACCCAAAAACAGCAGCCAATTCAAGAACATCGGTTTCGAAGTAATTCGAACTTGGGTCGAAGTCTACTTACTCCCGGAGGCCGAAAAGCAGGGAAGGTACCTTTTGCCTTGTTTACCTGACGGTTCCTGAGAGCTGTCAAATCCAATCGGAGGAAGCCCAATGAAACTAAATAGCTCTTCGAGGAGCGTCGCTCAAAGCTTGAGCGCGCTTTTCCTGTTGGTTGTGTGCGCTTTTACCGCCCTTTCCCAGCAAGGCACCTCAACCGTTCGCGGCACAGTCAGAGATCCACAGGGGAATGTTGTGTCCGGTGCCTCGGTATTGCTTACCAATATGGCGACAAATAACTCCCGGACTAAAGCAACTTCGGCCGAAGGAGTGTTCTCATTCGAAGCGATACCGGTTGGTGACTATAGACTTGAGGTTGAAGCGCGTGGATTCAAAAAGGCCGTAGTCACCGACGTCCACGCCCTGGTATCCAAACCGACTTCCGTCGAGGTACAGCTGGAGATCGGCAACGTGGCGGAATCTGTGACTGTCTCCGCCGGCTCTGCGGAATTGTTGGTGAACCGCGAAGATGCAACACTCGGTAACAACTTTGTTAGACAACAGATCACGCAATTGCCCCTGGAGGCCAGAAATGTTCCCAGCCTTCTCACGCTGCAAACCGCGACCACCCGGGACGGATATGTGGCCGGTTCGCGTTCCGATCAGGCGAACATCACTCTGGATGGCGTCGATATTAACGAAGCGCAAACAAACACCATTATTGGCGTTAATACATTTGGGTATCCTACGGGTGGAACGAACGTTACCAGTTTGCAGCCCGACAACAACACAGTCTTGCGGCTCAATGCAGAAGCAATCGAAGAGTTTCGTGTTACCACTACTAATGCCAATGCTAACCAGGGACGTTCGGCTGGGGCTCAGGTGGCACTGGTAACCCGAAGTGGCACGAACGATTTTCACGGCTCGGCTTTTGAGTTCTATCGAACCTCTGCTTTCTCGGCTAATAACTTTTTCAACAACAAGGCCGGGCACTTTGGCCGCAACGATGTTGCGGTAATCACTGGATCTGCGAAAGTCGGTGACCCGAAGGTGCCTCGACCACCGTTGATTCGACATACCTTCGGAGGAGCGCTTGGTGGCCCCATCATTAAGCAGCGGGCGTTCTTCTTTTACAGTTATGAAGGAGACCGCATTACGCAATCGTCTTCAGTCCTGAGAGATGTGCCACTGGCCAACCTGGGACGAGGGGAGGTTCGCTATCGAAATCCATCTGGTGGAATCACAACCTTGACCCCGGCGAATATCGCTACAATCTTCCCAGATGTAGGCACTAATCCCCTGGCTATCGCAGCTTTAGGACAGGCGGCTAGCAAGTATCCGGCCAATGATTTCACCATCGGAGATTCACTCAACCATGCCGGCTTTCGTTTTAATGCACCCATTCCGGTAAAGCGAAACTCGCACACGGGCAAGTTTGACCTGAATATTAATGACAAACAGCAGCTCTTTGTCCGAGTGAACATCATCTATGACCTGCTGGCTCGTGAGCAGCGATTTCCGGATACGCCGCAACCGAACATCTGGTCGCACCCGACCGGTATTGCCGTCGGACATACGTGGACTTTGACGAATAACGTGGTGAATACGTTTCGTTACGGTCGTACGCGCGAAGCGTTTACCTCGCAGGGAGATTCGGCGCAGAATAACATCAGCTTTAGATTCATCTACCAGCCCTTTACCTTCAGCCGCACTTTGTCCCGTATTACACCGGTGCAGAACTTTACCGACGACGTCTCGTGGGTGAGAGGCAACCATAGCATCGGCTTTGGGACAAACATTCGCCTGATCAGCAACGCGCGAAGCAGCCTTTCTGGGTCCTTTGACAGCGCGATTACGAATCCCTCGTTCTACGTGGGAGGCGGAGCCAGCATTTCAACCCCCGTAAATAATTTTTCCCCGATCTCGGGTTCCCGCGTGGGTGTACAGAATTCCGTAACAGCCATCATCGGGCGTTTCTCTCAGTATTCAGGAAATTTTATTTTCGACCGGGACGGCTCTCTCCTTCCACTGGGCACTCCCAGTGTGCGGGATTTCCGCACGCAGGAATACGACTTCTACGGACAGGACTCTTGGAAGATAACGCCGCACCTTACACTGACTTACGGCCTGCGCTACAGCATCAGCCGACCGGTCTACGAGGCGAATGGGTTTGAAGTAAGCACCGATCTTTCACTGTCGGAAGTTTTTCGTCGGCGCCAGGCGGCTGCGCGACAGGGGCGGAACTACCAGGATCCGTTAACCTTGGTTTTGTCAGGGCCTGCAAACAATGCGGATCCACTCTACGATTGGGACAAGAACAATTTTCAACCCAGGGTGGCATTCGCTTACTCCCCTTCGTTTAGGAACGGGTTTCTGAAGAAGATTTTTGGGGCCAATCACGAGTCGGTGGTCCGCGGAGGCTTTGCTCGCACATTCGACTACTACGGACAGCAACTCGCCGTCAGCTTCGATCTAAATAATACTCTGGGGTTTTCTTCCAGCGACACGATTGCGGCCAATACCTTTAACCTCACCACGCGACCGGCGCCACAATTCACTGGATTCAGTCAGGACATCCGGAGCTTGCCCCGAATCACGATCCCCGGAAACATCAGCTTCCCGAGGACGCAACCATTCAATTCGGATCCGGCCCTGCAGTCCGCTCGCATTGAATCATCTCTTGACTCTGAAATAAGAGCTCCAGTGAACTACACCTGGAACCTTACCTTCGAACGTGAACTTCCCAAGGGCCTGGTGGTGCAGACGTCATACATCGGCCGCATTGCCAGAAACCTGATAGCGTCACGCGACGTGATGGCTTTAAATAACCTGGTGGATCCGGTCTCAAACATGGATTGGTATACAGCCGCTTCGATCCTTGAGAACTTGCGCCTGCAAAACACACCCATCAGCGCGGTTCAACAGATCCCTTACTTTGCTAACTTGTTGCCATCCAACATTGCCCAGTTAATGAACGATAATTACTTCGGAGGTTGCTGCGGCGTCTTTCCCACCACAAACCTTAACCAGACGCAGGCCGTCTATGCTGTAGCCTTAAACTTCTACGGCAATGACTGGACCGATACTCAGGACGTCATCGAGGATGGATTGGGGAGAAACCTCTTTTTCCATCCCCAGTATGGAGCCTTATCTTCGTTTAGCAGTGTGGCCAGGTCGAATTACCACGCGGCGACGCTCAGCCTTCGCCAGCGGCTGGGCAGAAGCCTGACTGCAGACTTCAACTACACGTTTTCACACTCGCACGACGACGCCTCAGGTCTGCAGACCAGTGGCGCTTATGGTGGTGCATTTATTCTTAACCCCTTACGGCAAGGAGACAGTTATGCCGACTCAGATTTCGACGTCCGGCATATCATCAATGCCAATGCGGTCTATGAAATTCCGTTTGGCCGGGATCGCAGGTTCTTTAGTGGCATCGGCAAGGCGGGTAACGCAATCCTGGGTGGTTGGCAGATAAGCGGCATCTTCCGCTGGAATTCAGGGTTGCCAATCTTCGCACCATATGACGATGCTCGCTGGGCAACGAACTGGAATGCTCAAAGCAGCGGTGTCCGCATCCGACCTGTCAGGACCTGTCCAACTCAGGGAGGCAAGTTGTTTGGGAACTGTCTGCTTGATGCTTACACCAGCTTCCGCGGCGCTTTTCCCGGGGAAACAGGCGATCGTAACGTGCTTCGTCTCCCCGGCTACATCAACCTTGATATGGGTTTAGGCAAGACCTTCGATTTGCCCTGGAGCGAGACCCAGAAGTTGCAAATCCGCTTCGAGGCTTTCAACGTTACCAACACTCAGCGCATGGGAGATATAGATACCAGCCGCAGCGGATTTGGCCTGCAGCTGGATCCCCAGTTTGTCACCAATGTGGCTGATATTCCCGCCGTCTGGTCGAATTTTACCGCGATTCAGGGGCAACCTCGCGTGATGCAGGTAGGGATCCGCTTTAGCTTCTGAGCTTCTAGCGCGTGAAGCAAAAGCTACGGGCTGAAGCTCTTGAGCTTCAGCCCGTTTTACTTAGCCTAAGAGGCAGCTTGGCAGTAAGATCAATCATCTTGGAATCGTTTTGCCGATAGCTGCGGTTATGAAGGTCTTAGCAGTCATTGTCGTTATCCTTGTGTTGACCGCTAAAAGTTTGGGGCAGGGAGGCGTCCACACATTGTTTGGCGATCTCCACGTCGATGAGGGTGACACGGCAGGCGTCAAACCACTCCTTTACGAGATCATACTCTACAAGCTAGGTGGTACTATCGTCGCACGACAATTCGTGAGCTCCAGCGGCCGCTATCGATTTCTGAACATTGCCAATGGGCAGTACGAGCTGGCCGTGCTTCTGGAACACGAAGAGATCGGCCGGATCCGCGTAGAGATTCTCTCTCCCACCAAAAATGACTTCCGCCACGATGTATTCCTGGAGTGGCGACCGGGTCGCAAATCTTCAATTAAGTCAGGCTCGGTCTCAGCCGCGGATTACTATGACCGCAGTTCCCGGAATCAAAGACTCTTCACCATGGCTAAACAGGCTACTGACAAAAAGCTCTATGATGAAGCGTTAGCGGCGCTTCAGCAGCTTTTAGCAGCGGATCCTAAAGACTTTCAGGCATGGACCGAACTCGGAACAGTGTATCTATTCAAGCACGACTATGTGGAAAGTGAAAAAGCATATCTTCAGAGTATCGCTGTGCGACCTTCGTTCTTTTTGGCTCATTTGAACCTCGGTAAGCTGCGTCTGGCAAAGAGAGATTTCGCAGGGGCTATCGAACCCTTGACCACTGCGGTAAAGGTTCGACCAACCTCGGCTGATGCCAACTACTACCTGGGAGAAGCATATCTGCAAATAAAAAAGGGATCGCGGGCAGTGGAATGTCTTTACCAGTCGTTGAAGCTCGATCCTTTAGGTAAGACCGAAGCTCATTTACGTCTCGCGGCTTTGTATGATGCTGCTGGGTTTAAAGAGAAGGCGGCGGCGGAGTTTCAAGAGTTTCTCAAGAAAAAGCCAAACTACGCCAATCGGAAACAGCTTGAGGAGTATATTGCGAGAAATAAGAGGTAGCATCTCGAAACTTCGAGGAATAGCCATGAAAACATCATTAGCACTGCTAATCCTGGCAGCGAGTTTCGCCCTGGCGACAGGCCAGGTGACGGATCGACGAACTCAACTTGGTAACCCGCAGGGTGAACACACACTCTTCGGAGACTTTGAAGTGGATGAAAGCAAGGCTGCTAGTACCAAGCCACTGCTATACGAGGTGGTCCTCTACAATCTCGGCGGTACACCGGTGGCTCGCCAATTTGTTAGTTCAAAGGGTCGTTACCGGTTTCTCAATTTGTTTAATGGGCAATATGAGTTAGCGGTATTGCTGGAAAATGAAGAAATCGCTCGGACCCGCGTGGAGATCATGGCTCCTTTCAAAAATGATTTTCGTCAGGACCTTTCGATTGCCTGGCAGCCGACTGGCGCGGCCAAGCCCTCGTCGCTAAACGCCGCAGACCAATACCAACGCAGTGCGGCAACCCAAAAGTTGTTTAGTAAGGCCAAGGCTGCCACTGATGCGAAGCGATACGACGAGGCAATCGCAACTCTTCAAGAGCTTTTGTCCGTTGATGCCAAAGACTTTCAGGCCTGGACCGAGCTCGGCACAAACCATCTCTTCAAACAAAATCTGGACGAGAGTGAGAAAGCCTATCTTCGCAGCACGGCTGAGCGACCGACGTTCTTTCTGGCACTCTTAAATCTTGGAAGGCTTCGAGTTTTGCGGAAGAACTTTGAGAGCGCCCTCGAGCCTTTGACCAAAGCGGTCGAGGTGCAGCCCGCGTCTGCCGATGCTAATTACTATCTGGGCGAAACCTATCTGCAGCTCAAAAAAGGATCAAAAGGTGTTACCTACCTTTACGAAGCGCTAAAACTGGATCCGGTTGGAAAGGCGGACGCCCATCTGCGTCTGGCTACGCTCTACAATGCTGTGGGAATGAAGGCTAAGGCTGCGGTTGAGTACGAGGAGTTCCTTAAGAAGAAGCCCGAGCATCCTGAGCGCAAAAAGCTCGAGCAGTACATCGCCGCCAACAAGGAAACTACGGAAGCGAAGAAACCTTGAGAGACTAGCCGCAGGTTAACGCAGAAAACGCAGATCAGAACTGAAAAATAAAACAGGCGCTCTCTATGATCTTAGTCTCATCTGCGTCATCCGCGTTAATCTGCGGCTAGGTCTTGTTTGATGCCAACCAAAAAAAGACTCTCAATCCTTAGGACTGCTTCGTTAACAACCTACCTTGTTTTCCAGATCGTCACGCCTTCAGCTACCCAATCGGCAATCGACAATCAGCAATCAGAAATGACCTCGACTGCCATTATCGGGGCAACTCTTATTGATGGCTCAGGTCGCCGTCCTATTAGTGATTCTGTCGTTTTGCTTAGGGGCGACACGCTGCTGGAGGTAGGACGAAGAGGACAGGTAAAGATCCCTGCGGAGGCGAAGGTTTTAAATGCCAGCGGGCTGGTTCTCGCACCCGGTTTTATCGATACGCATAACCACTCGGAGCGAGGGCTCGTATCCGATCCTTCTGCGGCCAGCCAGGTTTCCCAGGGAATTTCGACCATCGCCGTCGGCCAGGATGGTGGTTCAGAGTTTCCGATTGAAACCTTTCTGCAATCGCTGGATAAGAACCCGGTGGCGCTCAACGTTCTCACTTTCGTGGGCCATGCAACTTTGCGCTCGAAAGTGTTCGGCGAAGATACAAATCGCCAGGCGACCCCAACCGAAATCCAGGAAATGCGGAGTCTGGTTGAGCAAGCAATGCGGGAGGGTGCGTTTGGATTGTCGACCGGTCTCGAATATGAAACCGGAAAGCCTGCAACCACTGAGGAGATAATTAGCTTAGCGCGCGTTGCCGCGCAGTTCGAGGGCATCTACATCAGCCACATCCGCGACGAAGCCGACAAAACCTTCGAGGCACTGGCAGAAGCGATTCAGATCGGAAGAGAAGCGAAACTGCCGGTGCAGATTTCCCACATCAAGCTTGGTACTAAAGCCGTCTGGGGGCGCGCTGCTGAAGTGGTCTCGCTGATCAATAAAGCTCGACGGCGGGGTCAGGACATAACTGCTGATTGTTATCCCTACGACGCCTGGAGTTCGACCATAAGAGTCCTTATTCCCAGTGGTCGCCATTTTGAGGCGGCAGATGTGGCTCGCGGATTGGAAGACGTTGGGGGCCCGGCCAATATTACTATTGTCAGTTGTCGGGCGCATCCCGACTATGAGTTCAAGACCATGGATGAGATTGCACGCAAGGAAAACATTTCACCGGTAGAGCTTTATATGAAGATCGTCAGAGACGGTGGGGCCGGAGTTGTTTGTCGCTCGATGATAGAACCGGACATCAAAACCTTTTATCTTCAGCCGTGGGTCATGGTCAGCAGTGATGGAGGTATTAATGCCCGTCATCCGCGAGGAGCCGGATCGTTTCCTCGTGTGCTTGGACGTTATGTTCGTGAACGGGGCTGGCTGAGTCTGCCTGAGGCGATTCGAAAGATGACTTCGCTGCCAGCGGCTCGCTTGCGTTTAGCTGATCGTGGTTTAGTGCGCCCAGGTCTAAAGGCTGATTTGGTCTTGTTTGATCCGCAGCAGCTGATCGATCGGGCCACATTCGAACAGCCGACAGTTTTATCGGAAGGAATTAAGCGCGTACTTGTCAATGGCATCGAGGTGTGGCGAGATGGCTCGGCGACCGGAAAGCGGCCCGGCCGTGCTATTAGGCACCAGCTCAAGAAGGACTTTCCTGCCGAAGATTAGGTCAGTCAAAATTTAATCTCTATAACATTTTGAGTTTGACCGCGCGTCTCCGCGCCCGCCGCTGGAAGGATCCAAATTTTCGCATCTAATTCCAATGTTGTGGACTCCAAAATTTTAAATGAATGTACTTTTTGAATCGAGTTTTCGGATATTTTAGCTCCAGTATTTTTGAATCTCTTCACGTTTTCTTGGATTCCCTAAACAACTTGAAGGACTCGCTCGTTCCAGCAATCATGGAACGATAACTGCTTCAAAAATAGTCGTATCTGAGACCCCTCGATCGTTGTCTGCGTGACGATCGTAAACGTTAACTAAAACACAAAAGTTAAAAAGACGTCCGCCGCCGACCTCAGGGGTACGTGTGTGCACTCAAGAGACAGCCTGAAAGACTTAATCCCCAAATTGTCTTAGGAGGTTCCATGAAAAAAGTTTGCGCCCTCAGTTTGCAGGGATGGTTGTTCGCTTCACTCCTTCTTTTCGCGTTCGTTAACACGGCTCATGCTCAAGCCGGACTTTCCACCATCCAGGGAACGATCAGGGACCAACAGGGTAACGTCATAGCCGGGGCTGCGGTAAACCTTATCAATGTAGAAAAGAACTTCAGCCGCACCCAGAATAGTAATCAGGAAGGCGGTTACGTTTTCACTGCCGTGCCGCCCGGAACTTACAGACTTGAGGTTGAAGCAACGGGCTTCAAAAAGACCGCGATCGCGACGGTTGAAGCGCTGGTAGATACTCCACGTACGCTCGATGTGCAACTCGAGATTGGCTTAATAACTGAAACAATCAGCGTGGCGTCCAGCGTCGAGGCGCCCCTGAATACTACTGATGCGAGCATCGGCAATGCTTTCGAGACCCGGAGAATAGAACAACTTCCGCTCAACGCTCGAAACGTAGTGGCGCTGCTTTCGTTGCAACCCGGCGTGACTCGCACAGGTTATGTCAACGGTGGACGCTCGGACCAGTCAAATATCTTGCTTGATGGAGTTGACGTTAACGAGCAGCAGACCGGGCTGGATGTGGTAACAAATCAGGCCTTTCACAGCGTTTTACGAGTAACACCAGACTCGGTTCAGGAGTTCCGAGTTATTACAACTAATCCGAATGCCGATACCGGCCGCTCTTCGGGCGCCCAGGTTTCGCTCATCACGAAATCAGGCAGCAATGAGTTTCATGGCTCACTCTTTGAGTATCATCGCAATACAGTGACCACCGCCAATGACTTCTTCAATAACAAGGCCGGACGGTACACTGCCACCGACGCTGCGGTAATAAATGGACTCGCCCGCGCGGGAGACGCGCGGTTACCTCGGCCACCACTACTGCGAAATATCTTTGGGGGCTCACTGGGAGGGCCAATCAAACGTGACCGGGCCTTCTTTTTCTTCACCTATGAAGGATTTCGCGAGGCCACTTCGACCGGCGCGTCACAGATTGTGCCCCTGCCTCATGTCGCCGACGGAATTATTCGCTACGAGGCGGCGCCGAATCCGGACGGCTCGTTTCCCGCAGCGAGCTTTCTCTGTCCGACTGCTGGCCGGCCAAACAGGCGATGCCTCTCACTAACACCTGCCCAGATTGATGCTGCTTACCTGGCAGCCAACGGTATCTCTCCAGGAGTGAATCCAGCCGCACTGGCCTTCCTGGCTGACAAAGCACGTCGCTACCCTGTAAATGATCCGGCTCTCGGAGACGGGCTGAACACAGGGGGGTTCCGCTTTAATGCTCCGACCCCCACAACCTACGATACTTACACAGGTAAGCTGGATCTCAACCTCACCGATCGGCAAACGCTATTCATCCGCGGCAACTACCAGGACGATCTGGTTGGTCAGGCTCCGGCTTTTCCAGATACTCCCGCACCTTCCATCTGGTATCACCCCAAAGGACTAGGCATTGGTCACTCATGGTCGGTCTCCGACAAGTTTGTCAATCGATTCACATACGGCTTGACGCGGGCCGCTTTTACGCGACAAGGAGATCAAATTGGCAATCAGGTGGCGTTTCGCTTTATATTTGCGCCTACTCCGACAACGGCACTGACCAGAGTTACCCCGGTCCATAACTTTGTGGACGATATGTCGTACCTGTGGGGTAATCACACCTTTCAGTTCGGAGCCAATGTTCGAGTGATTCGAAATGAACGAGCGTCATTTGCCAATGCCTTTGACACGTTAACAACAAACCCTTCGGGCTATGCCGCTTCGGCAGCCGTGTTGACTTCGGCAGGTGCTGACGCCAGTGGGCCTGCGATCTTTCCGAATGTGGCAGCAAGTGCACTTACGCCACTGCGCAACGCCCTGGCGGCGTTCATCGGTCGCTTTTCACAATACACCGCGAACTTCAGCTATGACCAATCCGGCCAGATCTTGCCTTCTGGCAGCCCGGCCATTCGCACTTTCGCCACCGAGGAGTACGAGTGGTACTGGCAGGATTCCTGGAGGATCAAGCGCAACTTTACGCTTACCTACGGATTGCGTTGGATGACTGGGACTCCCGTCTATGAGGTTAATGGTTTTCAGGTGCAGCCGACTGTTAGTTTAGGCGAATATTTTGAGCGGCGCCGAACCAGCGCAGATGAGGGAGTGCCTTTCAATGATCCGATTTCTCTGGATCTTTCCGGCAAGGCCAACAACCGGCCTGGTTTTTATGGACAGGACTGGAACAACTATGCTCCGACAATCGCTTTCGCCTGGTCTCCGGATTTTGGCAACAACTGGTTCGGTCGGTTGCTTGGGCGGGAAGGGAAAAGCGTCGTCCGCGGTGGTTTCCGGATGACTTATGATCGCATCGGGAGCCAGCTGGCTGTCAACTTTGACCTGAACAATCAGTTGGGTTTCGCGTCAGCGTTGACGATCCCGGTTAACACTTATAATGTAAGCACCCGCCTGGCCCCACTCTTCTCAGGTGGCGCGATGGATGTGCGGTCGTTACAAGGTATTTCCGGTAACTTCAACACGACGATCAATTTTCCTCTGACTCAACCGCCTACCGGCGCCGAGCGCATAGAAACGTCGCTCGACGATACGATCAAAACTCCAGTTAACTACAGTATCAACTTCTCATACGGTCGGGAGATCGGCAAAGGGCTTTCTTTTGAGGCTAGTTATGTTGGTCGCTTTGCTCGCGATTTGCTGGGTCAACGTGACATCATGCACTTCAACAATCTTCGTGACCGGATTTCCGGCCAGACCTGGTATGAGGCGATTAATCAATTGATCGATCTTCGCCATGCCAGGGTCCCGATCACTTCGGTACAGCCGATTCCTTTTTTCCAGAACGTTCTGCCGGGAATCGCCGGAACCTTTAACGTGCTCGGAGTTCCCACTGCGTTGACTGCCACCCAACGAGCCTATATGCGAATTGCCTTGCCCAGCGTCGGTGGGTTGAATGTAACGGATTACACCTTCCTACAGTCAAACGCCCGCTGGGATGACAGGCCTTCGTCAATCTTCAACAACACTTTTGTCCACCCTCAATACGCGGCGCTAAACACCTGGTCCACTTTCGCCAGTTCGAATTACAACGCCGCACAGCTGAGCGTAAGACAGCGACTGACACGCAGTGTTACTTTTGATTTTAATTACACCTGGTCTCATTCGCTGGATAACGCTTCCGGTCTGCAGAATGCCGGTAACTTTTCGACGCAGTCGTTGATCTTCAACCCGCTGGATCCGGACCAGAACTATGCTTCCTCCGATTTCGATCTGCGGCACCAAATCAATGCAAACTGGCTGGTGAGCCTGCCGTTTGGACAAGGCAAGCCTCTATTCCGTGGTGTGGGTAAGGTGGCAGATGCATTTCTGGGGGGTTGGCAGCTAACCGGTATCTTTCGTTGGAATTCTGGTTTGCCAACATCTACCAGCCGCCCCTTCGCATTTCAGCGGTGGGCGACAAATTGGCAGATCTCTTCGGGCATGGTGCGCGTGCGTCCGTTGCAGTCGGCTCCAGGAGACGTAAATGGCGAGCCAAACATCTTCAGCGACCCCCAGGCGGCATTCTTGAGCTTCCGCGATCCGCGGCCAGGTGAGGCTGGCGATCGCAATGTGCTGCGCTATCCGGGCTACGTCGCACTAGATGGCGGACTCTACAAGACCTTCAAGCTTCCCTGGGAAGGTCATACCGTTACGTTCCGCTGGGAGGTTTTCAATGTCACCAACACACAGAGATTGACAGGGCCACTCGTCAGCATGGGCTTAACTACAGATCCTTTCCTGCTGGGAACTACACCACCAGCGGGTTTTGGAAATCTCACGGCAACGCAAACGCCGCTGAATGAGACAAAGGCCGGCCGAGTAATGCAATTTGCTTTACGCTACCAGTTTTGAGTGGCTTGACTTTAGGTAGGCTTTGCAATTTGTTGGTGTAAAAGGGGGCGCCGCATGTAGTGCGCGCCCCCGCTCAACGTGCACTCAAGTTCAAAGGGAGAGATTCGATTTCCCTCTGACACCGGCTGCTGTTGGGTAGTGCCACTGAATACCGAACCATCAATCTCTTTCGGTGCTGCTGACCAGCAAATATTGGCCAATCGCTCGCTGATTTGTTTTGCTAACGGCGAATTCCTGGACTTTGAAGCCACTTCCGAGCGCCTGTGCAAAAGCCCGGCGTGTAGCTTCTCGCCAGCGAACCTTTAGGTCGCTGCCAAGCGAGTTGATGTCCGAAGGAATCTCGATCACCGCAGCGGCCGGCAACGGGGTGTCGATTGCAATCACGGGTTCGTTCGCTTCAGTGACGCGCACAATCACGGCAGCTTGAGCAAATTCGACTAAGTGACTTGAATCGCCGCTCAAGCGCTGTTTGACTCGCTCGCTGTCTAGAGCCCATGTCAGCCACAAACGGTCTGTGCCGGCGCTGTGCAGGAAACTACTGGTCTCGCCATAGAAATTTACCAGGTACCGCTCCGAAGTTACGCCCAGTTTGGCGAAATTGAGATTGGCATTAATCAGCTGCAGCGGATCGAAGGTCCAGGTGATTGTATTGATGCCACGCTGCAGGGCTTGATCGCGCTGGGCCAGCTTTAGTTGGTAGCCAAGACCACGCGAGCGGTATTCAGGCCGAACCGCTAGCATGTCTGAGTGAAGAATGATCCGGCCTTGCTCCAGACCCGGGAAGGCGAATACAAAACCAGCAATCCTGTTTTGGAAAAATGCTCCGAGCAATAAGCCGCCAACAGTGATCAAGGGGCGAAAGGCAAGCGCTGGAAACACTTCGCGGTCTTTCACTCCCCAGACCTCTTTTTGCACCTCTTCAAGCTCGAGCAGTTCAGAAAGCGCCGTTATCTCGCGGATAGTGAGCGCTTCGTTAGTCTCTTCAGTCATTGGCTTAATTAGAACTGTTCAACCAGCCTGCGCAGCAGGCGGCAGAATAAAGCCTGGGGTGAAGCGAAGCGGAACCCCAGGTTTGGAATGAATAAGAGACCGCGAGCCCGCGCCAGCGGGCGACAGCCGCAGGAGAGCTGATGTCTTTGCAGAAAACTCTCATTCACCACTGTCGCCCGCTGGCGCGGGCTCGCATCTTTAATCCAACCGCAATCCCTGGGGTTCCGCTTCGTTTTCACCCCAGGCTTTATTCTGCCGCCTGCTGCGCAGGCTGGTTGAACAGTTTATTCCGACAGACTTGCGCCGCACTCCAAAAAGAGTCGCCAAAACCCTGAAAAATTCGAAACTCGGGGCCGGATTCTGACGTTATCCCTTGAAGTACAGAGCTTTTCGACTCTCAACCCTGCGGAGAAGTCTCATGAAACGCGTAATTATACTAGTTCTGCTGGTAGGAGTGGCCGCGATTGCCGGTATGTTCCGGTCCCACTCGTCGAGCCTGGGACATCGACTGACGGCAGCAGTCAGCGATTTTCAGGAGAGTGATGCGCGCGAAGAAATCCGCAAAACCGTGGAGTTATCACCCGGGGCCAATGTGGAGGTATCAGGCATCAACGGCGCCGTGACGATTGAAACTTCAAACAGCTCAACCGCAGAGGTTTACGTCGAACGCACCGCCGAAAATCGCGATGCCTTAACGCGCCGGCAGGTCATTGTAGAAGCGAGCCCAACCAGCCTGAAAATTCGCGGGGAAAAGCATGAGAGTGGGCTAATCTCCAAAGTTTTTGGGTCCAACGCCAAAGAGCGTGTCACCTTGAAATTACCGCGACAAGTATCTTTGACGACGCGAGGTGTCAACGGCTCAGTCAGGGTGGGGGACATTGACGGTACGGTTAACGTGCACGGTATTAACGGCAAGGTGGAAATTGGCCAGGCCGCCACGGCAGCCGAATTCAATGGCATTAACGGGAATGTCTCAGTTTCATTGCGCGAAGTTGGAAAAGAGGGCGTCAAGCTCAGCGGGATAAACGGAAACATTGAACTGCGACTCAACGACGGTGTGAAAGCTGACTTTGAGGCCCATGGCATGAACGGGCGCGTCTTTTCTGAGATTCAAGATGTGGTGGTTGAGAATCAGAGACGCGGTCGCTACTCGGCCCAGGTAGGTGGTGGCGGTAATCCCATTTCAGCCCACGGCATCAACGGCAACATCCGCCTGACACGCCTCGTCAGCAAGAGTTAAATTATTTCTGGCAAAGCCTCACCTCGCCAGTTGTCGTAGGCGAACACAAATCCCACCCCACGGCAGTAGCTGTGAAAAAATTGAGTCTCGATAGAAACCACTCAACTGAGCAAATTTTCAGGTTGGGAAGGTGGGCTTGCCCCCGCTGTTCCGCAAGGCTCAATCTTGAGGAAAATACCTCCACAAGCTTTGGTGCTCGTTCGTGTAGTTTCGTGTGATTTCGTGGATCGTCTGTTTTTGGGGTCGCATGCAAAAGCGATCCACGAAATCACACGAAACTTCACTAAACGTACCTCCAACTAGCCGAGGTGGTTTCTTGAAAGGGCCGCCCCTACAGGTTCATCCCCTAAAACTCAAGTGCCTTACGCGTCGTCAAAGTGGGGGCATTCGCGTTTCTCAACCGTTCGTTCCAAGCCGGCAAAGTTTCGGTCAGGAACTTGTTTACCTCACTCATCTGTGCTCGAAAATCCGGTTGTAACTCCTCAAAGTAGGCCAGCTGGTAGCGAGTGGGCGCGGCGTTAGTGTTGTCAACCGCAAAAAAGAGCTGACCAATGCTGTCCGCCACCCGGGCCTGGCCCGGAAATCCCAGCAATCCTTCAGAACGATTGGCTAGCTTGTCCTCAAGCAGCTCCACCTGCTTCACGCTGTCTTCCAGAAACTTCAACAATTCCTTATCTGGCTCTTTGTTCAGGTTTTTTACTGTCGTGTCGCTGTGCTTGAGTTGCGCAATGACACTGTCGAGAAATCTCAGCGCAGTATTGGTCGATGACTGCATCTCACGCAGTTTTAACTGCAAATCAAGCTGCGCCTGCAAATCGCTGAGCGGAACGTTCACCGTCGGATCAAGGCGAACTTCCACTTGCTCGGAGAGAGTTTTGTCGCCCAGCAGGAGCTTGACTGTATACCTCCCTGGCAAAGCCTTGGGTCCACGCGGTGGCCCGGTGAATGCAGTCTCTTCCTCAGAGGGTGGCCGGCGCACTTCTGCGCCACCATAACGGAGATTCCAGGCCACTCGGTTTAGCCCTTTCTCTTTGGAGGGCTTTTCAATCTCCTGAATCAATCTGCCAGCTTGATCCAGCACTTGAACCTTAAAAGTCGTCTTATCGTCTAGCTTCTCTTTCAGGTAGTAGGTAATCAAGGCCCCGTAAGGCGGATTTGGTCCGGTAAAGATCTTGTCGCCAATCCCATAACGGCTAAAGCGAGTGGTATAGCGCAACGCCGGACGGACCGGAAAAAGATGGGCACTGCTATCTAAAATAGCTTTACTCATCAACTGGATCGGGCTGGCATCATCAAAGATCCAGATGCTGCGACCGTGGGTACCCAGGATCAGGTCGTTTTCGCGTGGATGGATCAGAATCTCATGAACTGCCACGTTGGGAAGATTTTTCAGGTTGAGAGCAATCCACTCACCACCGCCGTTGTATGAGGCAAACAGACCAAGTTCGGTGCCCGCGTAAACCAGGTTTGAATTTTTCGGATCTTCACGCACAACCTGGACGTAGGCTTTCGAGGGCAAATTGCCGGCGATGTTCCGCCAGGTCCTCCCGCCATCGGTGGTTTTAAAGATGTAAGGGCGAAAGTCGTCAAGCATATGACGGTCAAAAGCAGCGTAGGCGGTTTGTGCATCGCTGCGCGAGAGTTCGATATGTGAGACTGGAGAATTCGGCGCCACTCCCGAGACGTTCTTTATAATGTTTGACCAGGTCTTACCTCCGTCTGCAGTAACTTGAAGATTCCCGTCATCGGAACCCACCCAGATGTGGCCTCTCTGGAAAGGCGATTCGGCCAAACTGATGATTGTCGAGTGATACTCAGCCGTAGTGTTTTCAAAGGCGACGGGCCCGCCAGCCTCTTTCTGCTTCTCGGGATCGTTGGTAGTTAAATCCGAGCTTATCTGTTCCCAGGTTTTGCCAAAGTCATTGGATTTAAAGACCACATTTCCAGCAAAGTAAAGCGTGTTCTTATCGTGCGGCGAGAGCACGATGGGAGCATTCCAATTGAAGCGATACTTCTGGCCCAGGGCTGGTCCATCGCCGCTACCGCGGCCCCAGGGGTTCACCGCCTGTTGTTCGCGGTTGCGAAAATCAGTGCGGACAATCTCGCCTCCTTGTGATTCCGAGATATACAAATCAGGCTCGTCCGGGTGGTTCAGTATGTAGAAGCCATCGCCGAAACTGATCATCCGCCAGTCGTCATTCATGATGCCGGAAGGCTCACGAGTCCGGCTGGGGCCGCTCCAGGACCCGTTATCCTGAAGTCCACCCATCAAATAGTAGAAAGGCAAACGATTGTCTGCGTGCAATTGATAAAACTGTCCCAGGGGAATGTTGTAGACGGGCTCCCAGTTTTCTCCGGCATCGTAGCTAACAGCAATGCCGCCATCCTGGCCCACCCAGATTCTCTTAGGGTCTTTGGGATCAAGCCAGAAGGCGTGGTAGTCGATGTGCGTCCGGCCGGTGATTGAGCGAAACGACTTACCACCATCGATCGAGAGGTATAGGGTGGAGGCGACCGCATAGATGCGGTTCTCATTAACTGGATCAACTCGAATGGTCGTGTAGTAAAAGCCGCGCGAGACGATCCGTTCGTTCTTGGAAATCTGTTTGAAGGTTTCGCCCCTATCATCTGAGCGATAGAGGGTGCCTTCTTTTGCCTCCAGAATGGCATAAACTACGTTAGGATTGCTGGGAGCGACCCGGACACCAATGCGACCGATTAATTTTGGCAAACCGTTAGTGAGTTTCTTCCAGGTCCGACCGCCATCAATCGATTTAAAAATGCCTCCCTTCTCGCTGCCACTGCGATGCGTCCAGGGCTTACGTTCGAAACTCCACATCCCGGCATATAGAATGTTCGGATTGGTGGGATCGATTTCCAAATCTGAGACCCCGTGCTGGTTGTCGATATACAGGGTTTTGGCCCAGGTTTTTCCGCCATCGGTAGTCATAAAGACACCGCGTTCTTCGTTTGGACCAAACGCGTGGCCCAGGGCTCCGACGTAAACGTTATTAGGATTTTGAGGGTCTATGACGATAGCAGAGATTCGTTCGGAATCCTTAAGTCCCATGTGCACCCAGGTCTTGCCGCCGTCTGTTGATTTGTACACCCCATCTCCAAACGAGACACTGTTGCGCACATTTGATTCACCCGTTCCAACCCAAACCACATCGGGATTCCCGGGCGCCAGGGCAATATCGCCGATGGAAATTGTTCCTTGTCGTTCAAAGATTGGTTTCCAGGTGACCCCACCGTTGGTGGTTTTCCATAAGCCTCCTGAGGCCGATGCGACATAAACGATATTCGGATCCCCGGCGACGCCCTCAACGTCCGCTGTCCGTCCCCCCATATTAGCTGGCCCGATACTCCGCCATTCAAGCCGCGAAAGTGCTCGTTCCATCGGAGTTTTTGAGGCGTCTTCAGGTGTGTCGACTTGCGGTGTCGGAGAGGTTTCTTGAGCTTTTCCCGGTAACGGCAGAGAGAGAAAGAAAGTTACTAACAGACTGCAAACGACAAGTCGTCGTATGTACATTTGATAGTCTCCTGAGATCCGGACCGTTGATTAACAAGTCGCCAACCAATAACTACTTCATCCTGGGATCAACTATCGCTTTAAGCACGCGCCCGGCTGCCACCTCGCCAAGAGCTTCATTCACACTTGAAAGCCCGTAGCGGCGTAGCTGCATGGCTTGCCAGGGCGTCGAGCGGACCGGATCGGAAATGATCTGAGCACCACGAAAGAAGTGAGAGAAGTCTGAACCCCAACAACCGCGCACGTCCAGGTGTTTCTTGTTGACGTCCAGGTGGGGATTGAAGGCACTCTCAGAGTTAACCGGACCATGATCCGTATACTGTCCCACTACCACCACCCGGCCCGCATCACGCGTGTACCGAAATGCCTCAACTACTGCATCAGGGGAACCGGTGGCCTCGATCGTAACATCTGCTCCTCGTCCAAAAGTATTTTCTTTTACCCAGGAGTGTCGCTCGGTGGTTGAACAACTTTCGAAGTTTAAAGTGGCAAAGGCACCTGCCTGCCTGGCAGCTTCCAGCCTCAGATCAGGCGCGCCAATGCAAAGCACACGCAGCGCGCCACTCATTAACGCTAGAATTATGGACGAAATTCCCACCGGTCCTGAACCAAGAACAAGCACGTAGTCGCCTAAGCGAATCTCGCCGCGCTCAACTGCATGCAGGGCGGTTGGTAAGGCACAGCCACCGGCCATGAACTTCTCGGGCTCCATTTCCACTCGTATGCAACGGGTTTCTGGTTTGAGGTACAGCTGTTCGGCCCAACCGCCAGAGGGTCCGTCCTCGAGACCATAGGTTATGCCGTAAACTTTTCGTGAGGGGCAGCGGGTGGTTGCCTTGGCAACCAGGCAAAACCAGCAGGCGTTACAGGTTCGGTGGACATCAAGAAAAGTCACCCGGTCGCCCTCGATCAACTTTGTTCCTTGAATGTCCAGCAGTTTCCCGCGAACTTTGCTGAGCTGGCCAACCGAAACGTGTCCTGGAATTAACGGATAGGGAACTCCATCGAGGCGACCTTGCTGTAGGTAAACGTCCGTACCACAAACTTCCGACAGTTCCACTTCTAAGATGGCCGAGTTCTCCTCCAGTTCGGGCAGAGAGAGCTCGCAAATCTCTACCGGTGCGTGAGGTTTTGGAATGACCGCTGCCAGCGCCATTTTCTCAACTGTTTGATCAGGGAATCAGCTCAATGAAACCGTCAAGCCAGAGTCTGTCTCCGATTCGTTTTATTTGTTTGTGTGACTCGTACTACTCCCGACACCGCTTTGTACTATACAGCGGCGCGCACCGCAACACACAAAATGATCACCCAAAACAAATCGTTCGTCAGTCTGGCTGAGACTAGTTTCCGCTTTTTCGTGTTTCTTCGTGGATCGCGTTTCTTGCGGGATCCCTTTTGCCTCGTACAACTTCTAATTTGTACCTCTGTTTCAGTTCTTGCGTATCCAAAAAACCAGACTGTATAGTTTAAAGGTAAACCCGCAACTCCGCGTTGCATAATTGGTCGGTGCCGCTCAGATGCCTTATGTGGATTGGGACCCAGCATACCGTTTCTCCGTTCTAATTGTCCCTTCGGATCAGGTCAGGCGCCGATTTGAATCACAAAAGAAAAAACGGTATAAGGTCAAATCCTTTTAATCTAACTAAACTCCTGGGGGAAAAGTTCGAGTGCCGCAAAGTCGACACCGAAAGCTTGCAAAGGCCAAGAAAAGGCCGAGGGGTGCCTATCCCGCTAGTGCAGCTGTGCCGGCCAAGGGCAAAAACCGCCAGATAAGACTGATAGCAATAGTCCTGGTTGCCGTTTTGGCTGCCGGAGCGATCGGCTATCTCATAACCCATCGGTCGGATAACGAAGTCACAAGTCCCACCGGACTAAAATATACCGACATCGTTGAAGGTACTGGTGATAGCCCCCGGGCCGGACAGACCATCGTGGTCCATTATCTGGGCACGCTTGAGAATGGTAAGAAATTTGACAGTTCTTACGATCGTGGTCAGCCTGCTGAATTTAAGATTGGTGTGGGAGCCGTGATCAAAGGTTGGGACGAGGGGTTGATGACCATGAAAGTAGGAGGGAAAAGGAAACTGGTGATTCCTCCGGCTCTCGGCTACGGACCACGGGGAACACCCAATATTCCAGGAAATTCCACATTGATCTTTGAGGTCGAGTTACTCGGACTCAAATAGCTAAAAACCCATGAGCCGCAACACACTGACGATCACTGACAACCGAACCGGAAACGAGTATGAGCTGCCGATTGAGAACGGCACCATCAAGGCCATGGATCTCCGTCAGATCAAGGTCAATGACGACGATTTTGGCCTGATGACCTATGATCCCGCTTTTATGAACACGGCCTCGTGTAAGAGCCGGATCACTTTTATCGATGGGGACAAGGGCATCCTGGAATATCGCGGTTACCCGATCGATCAACTGGCGGAAAAGAGTTCATACCTGGAAGTTGCCTATCTTCTGCTTCACGGCGAATTGCCGACCGCAGTCCAGCTACAAAACTGGACGCGCAACATCACCTTTCACACCTTTATCAACGAGAACATCAAGAAGGTGATGGATGGGTTCCATTACAACGCTCATCCGATGGGCATGTTCGAGGCTACGCTGGGAGCGCTGTCCACCTTTTATCCAGATGCGAAAGACATCTTTGACTCGGATGCGCGCTGGAAACAGATCTATCGTTTGATAGCCAAGGTGCCTACGATCGCCGCTTTTGCTTATCGTCACCGCATTGGGATGCAATACGCCTACCCGGACAACGATCTCAGCTATGAGGGAAATTTCCTCAACATGATGTTCAAGACGACTGAACTGAAGTACCAGCCAAACCCCACTCTGGAAAGAGCCCTGACAGTCCTTTATATACTTCACGCTGATCACGAACAGAACTGCAGCACCAATGCGATGCGAAGCATTGGCAGCGCCCAAACGGATCCATTTTCTGCTCTGGCCGGAGCCGCGGCCGCGCTCTATGGGCCTCTACACGGCGGGGCCAACGAAATGGTCTTGCGGATGTTGAAAGAAATCGGCTCAGTCGCCAAAGTTCCCGACTACATCAAGCGCGTTAAGAATGGCGAGTTTCGCTTGATGGGCTTTGGCCACCGGGTCTACAAGAACTACGATCCCCGGGCCAGAATTATCAAACAGGTGGCTTATGAAGTTTTTGAGGTAACCGGGAAGGATCCGCTGCTGGACATTGCGCTCGAGCTGGAACGCATTGCGCTGGAGGACGACTATTTTGTGAAACGCAAGCTTTACCCCAATGTGGACTTCTATTCCGGAATCATTTACCAGGCAATGCGCTTCCCGGTAGACATGTTTCCCGTGATGTTTGCTATTCCACGCACCTCGGGCTGGCTGGCGCAATGGGTAGAACTTCTGGAGGATCCGGATCAGAAGATCGCGCGGCCGCGGCAGGTTTATTTAGGATCGGCGACCAGGGATTACGTACCGATTGAACAACGAGTAGGCGTCGAATCTGCCGCCAAAGCCTGATCGTTGAATCAGGCAGGGAAGAATCCACAGATTGCGCAGATTACACAGATTAAGAAAAGAACAAGGAAGGAAGAAAAGGGGCATAAGATACCGAATAAGACGGCCCTCGAGATAATTCAACCTCACTCAACTCACAACCCATTGAAGCCTCAATATAACAGTTTCTGTTGGCAAATTTGTCGGTTGGGAAGGGGGCAAGCGCTTTAGCGCGCGCCCCCGCTCAACTCCCAACTCATTCAGGCTTCAATGTAACGGTTCCAGTTGGCAAATTTGCCGGTTGGGAAGGGGGCAAGCGCTTTAGCGCGCGCCCCCGCTCAACTCACAAGCCATTCAGGTCGAGATAAATCCACCGATCACAAATCTCAAAGTTAAGTCAACATCCTTCAAAAGCTTTCTATCCTGTGACATCTGTAGTTGGAAGGGTTGTGAGTTGAGCGGGGGCGCGCGCTAAAGCCCCCTTCCCAACCGGCAACTCATGAGATTTAAATTTTCACATCGAGGGCTGTCTTCTTCGGAACCTTACCCCCCGGTTTCCCGTTCCACTCGGCTACTTCGGTACCTTACCCCCTTTTTCCCCTTCCTCTCTTCTTCTTAATCTGTGTAATCTGTGTAATCTGCGGATATTCTCAACCGATCATCTTCGCTGCAATCTCTTTCAATAACTTGGCGCAGACTGTTCCAGTAATGTGAAGGGGATCCATGCGGGGATTGAACTCCACTAGATCGGCACCCACAACCCGGCCCTTAACTCCCTGAATTAAGTCGATTGCCTGCCGGGTCGAGAGACCCCCGGGCTCTCGGTGCGAAACTCCAGGCGCATAGGCCGGATCGAGCGCATCCATATCAAAGGAAATA
>Ga0187893_10003990_pt1 | contig 28844 bp, 27 predicted proteins | sample MA1701074metaG_FD_139574 | JGI IMG/M metagenome (GOLD analysis project Ga0187893, IMG submission 139574) | White microbial mat communities from a basaltic lava cave in the Kipuka Kanohina Cave System on the Island of Hawaii, USA - MA170107-4 metaG ...
AGCGGCTGGTTCGACGAGGTGCGCGCCGCGATCGATCACCGGCCGGCGGCGTGGGCGAGCGTCGCGTCGAAGGGCGAGGGTCGCGTGCACCCGGTCGAGGTGTGCCGCGCGGTGCAGCGGGTCCTCGACCGCCACGCGGACGCGGTGCTGATCTCCGACGGCGGCGAGTTCGGGCAGTGGGCGCAGGCGTGCCTCGACGCCCGCCGCCGGGTCACCAACGGCCCGGCCGGGGCGATCGGCGCGGCGGTGCCGTTCGCCGTCGCGGCGCGGCTCGCGTTCCCGTCCGCGCCGGTCGTGGCGATGTCGGGGGACGGCTCGATCGGGTTCCACCTCGCCGAGTTCGACACCGCCGTGCGCCGCGACGCGCCGTTCGTCGCCGTCGTCGGCAACGACGCGCGCTGGAACGCCGAGCACCAGATCCAGATCCGGGCCTACGGGGCCGAGCGCGCCGTCGGCTGCGAGCTGCTGCCGACGCGCTACGACCTCGTGGCCGCCGCGCTCGGCGGCCACGGCGAGCACGTGACGCGGGCGGCGGACCTCGACGCCGCGCTCGACCGCGCGGCCGCTTCGGCGCGCCCGGCGTGCGTGAACGTCGCGATCGAAGGCCTGGCTGCGCCGGACCTGTCGCGCAAGCGGTAAAAGACACGCTGAAGGAGGAGTTGCCATGAGAACACTCGCTGCCGTCCTGATCGGCGTCGCGGTCGCCTCGGCCGCGCTCGCCGCGGAAGTCGCCGGGGTGAAGCTCGACGACAAGGTGCGGATCGCGCCGAACGCGCCGGAGCTCGTGCTGAACGGCGCCGGCATCCGTACGCGCTTCTTTGTGAAAGTCTACGTCGGCGCGCTCTACCTGCCGGAGAAGAAGACCGCGGCCGCCGACGTGCTCGCGCTGCCGGGCGCGAAGCGGATGCAGCTCGCGATGCTGCGCGAACTCACCGCGCAGCAGCTCGCCGACGCGCTGAACGAGGGCTTCGCCGCCAACAACCCGCCGGCCGACCAGGAGCGCTACAAGGGTCAGCTCGCCGAACTGCTCGGGGTGATGAACTCGCTCGGCGCGGCGAAGTCGGGCGAGGCGATCGTGCTCGACTTCGTGCCCGACTCGGGCACCCGCGTGCTCGTAAACGGCGCGGCGAAGGGAAAGCCGATCCCCGACGAGGGCTTCTACCGCGCGATCCTGAAGGTCTGGCTGGGCGACAAGCCGGTCGACGCGGATCTCAAGCGCGGCCTGCTCGGGCAGGGTTAGCCGGTCCGACGGGAGGCGCCGCAACCCCTTACTTCGGCGCCGACCCGGGTGCTCGTCGACGCGCGCACCGCGGTCGCGCTGTCGCTCGCGCCGGGCGACGCGGCGCTCGCCGATCGCGCGGTCGCGGTATTGCTCTGCACTACCGGCGGGGCATGCGCCGACCACCGCGCGCGGCTGGCCGAGCTCGACCGGGGGTGGTTCGCGGCGCGGTTGCCAGCGGGGCCGGCGGCGGTGTCGGTGGACCGCGGAGCGGGCGACGCGCGCTGACCGCGCGCGTCGGCGCAGGCCTGCCACTCCGCAGGGCCGTGCGACGCTTGTCGGAGCCCGCGGCGTGCGCTATCGTATTGCCGTATGACAAGCATACGGAGGTGGCAATGACGCTCTCGGTTCGGCTCGACCCGGCGCTCGAGGCGCGAGTCGGTCAGGAGGCAAAGCGGCTCGGCATCACCAAGTCGGAGTTCGTCAAGGATGCGCTCGAGCGAGTGCTCGGCATGAAGAACCCGTACGAGCTGCTGAAGGCGGTCCGCAGTGGCACCCCGACGGGCGATCGGCGCGCGTCGCAGAACGTCTCGGAGCGGTTCAAGGCGAAGCTGCGTCCGAAGCATTCTCGTTGACGCTGGACCGCTGATCGCGCTGTTCGCGGTGGACGACGAGCGCTCGGGGCACTTCGACGCGCTGTTCGCGGAGCTTGCCAACCAGGGCCTGCGGCTCCTGACCACTTGGCCCTGCGTGATCGAGGCAACGTACCTGTTGGGGAGTCCCCAGCGATACGAGTTGCTCAAGTGGATCGAGACGGGTGGCGCGCAGATCCATCCGTTCGAGCCGCACCACTTGGCCGACATGGTCGCCTGGATTAAGAGGTACAGCGAGCCACGGAAGCGCGAGATGGACTTGGCGGACGCCTCGCTCTACTGGCTGGCGAACGAGACCGGAATCACCGAGATCATGACCACCGACGTTGCCGACTTCAGCCGTTACCGCCTGCCCGACGGGCGCACGTTCACCGTCGTCACCCACGCCTGATCGTTGTATGGTGGAACCGATCGAGATCGAAGCGGCGAGCATCCGACTGGCCGAGCTGATCGACCGTGCCGCTGCCGGCGAAGAGATCGTCATCTCCCGCCGGGGGCAACCGGTCGCGCGGCTCGTGTCCTGCGGCTTCCCGCTGGGCGGTCGGCGCGAGCTCGGGGTGCTCGCGGGCAAGGCCTGGATCGCAGACGACTTCGACGATCCCCTGCCCGACGACGTCCTCGCGGACTTCGAAGGGCGCGATTAGAGAGATCAAGCCTCCGCGCCCGCGGTCTTGTCCGCCCGCTTGCGCTCGTGCGCCTTCAGGAACCGCTTGCGGATCCGGATCGACTGCGGCGTGACCTCCACCAGCTCGTCGTCGGCGATGAACTCGACCGCGTACTCGAGCGTGAGCTTGATCGGCGGGGTGAGGAGCACGTTGTCGTCCTTGCCTGCGGCGCGGACGTTGGTGAGCTTCTTCTCCTTGAGCGGGTTCACCGTGAGGTCGTTGTCGCGGCTGTTGATCCCGACGACCATGCCCTCGTAGACCCGCTCGCCCGGCGAGACGAAGAGCCGCCCGCGCTCCTGCAGGTTGAAGAGCGCGAAGGCGACCGCCTCGCCCGTGTCCTGCGACACGAGCACGCCGTTGCGGCGCCCCGGGATCTCGCCCTTGACCGCGCCGTACTCGTCGAACACGTGCGTCATGATCCCGGTGCCGCGCGTGAGGTTCATGAACTCGTTCTGGAACCCGATCAGCCCGCGCGCCGGGATGCGGTAGTCGATCCGCACGCGGCCGCGGCCGTCGGGCTGCATGTCGAGGAGCTCGCCGCGGCGTGCCCCGAGCGCTTCCATCACCGCGCCCTGGTGCGCGTCCTCGACGTCGACCGTCAGCGCCTCGTACGGCTCGCACACGACCCCGTCGATCGTCCGCTGGATCACCTTCGGCCGGCCGACCGCGACCTCGTAGCCCTCGCGGCGCATGTTCTCGACCAGGATCGTGAGGTGCAGCTCGCCGCGGCCGTGCACGACGAAGGTGTCGGTGTCGCCCGAGTCCTCGACCCGCAGCGCCATGTTGGTGAGCGTCTCCCGCTGGAGGCGCTCGCGCAGGTTGCGGCTGGTGACGTACTTGCCCTCGGTGCCGGCGAGCGGCGAGGTGTTCACGAGAAACTGCATCGTGAGCGTCGGCTCGTCCACCTTGAGCGGTGGCAGCCCCTCGGGGCGGTCGGCGTCGGCGATCGTCGCGCCGATCGTGAGCTCGTCGATGCCGGTGACGAGCACGATGTCGCCGGCGAGCGCTTCGGCGAGCGGCACCCGCTCGAGGCCGGCGAAGCCGAGCACCTGGTTGATCTTGGCCCTGCCGAGCGGCTTGTCGCCCAGCATCACGGCGACTTCCTGCGCGGGTGCGAGCCGGCCGCGCCGCATCTTGCCGACGCCGATCCGCCCGACGTAGCTCGAGTAGTCGAGCGCGTGGAGCTGGAGCTGCAGCGTGCCGTCGACGTCGTCGTCCTGCGGCGCCGGCACGCGCTCGAGGATCGTCTGGAAGAGCGGGCGGAGGCTTTCGCCGCGCGCCGCCGGGTCGAGCGACGCCCAGCCCTGCAAGGCGGAGGCGTACACAATCGGGAAGTCGAGCTGGTCCTCGTGGGCGCCGAGCTTGTCGAAGAGGTCGAACGTGCGGTTCACGACCCATTCGGCGCGCGCGCCGGGCCGGTCGACCTTGTTCACGACGACGATCGGCTTCAACCCGAGCGCGAGCGCCTTGCGGGTGACGAAGCGCGTCTGCGGCATCGGGCCCTCGACCGCGTCGACGAGCAGCAGCACGCCGTCGACCATGCCGAGCACACGCTCGACCTCGCCGCCGAAGTCGGCGTGTCCGGGCGTGTCGACGATGTTGATGTGGACGCCGGCGTAGTCGATGGCGCAATTCTTCGCGAAGATCGTGATGCCGCGCTCGCGCTCGAGGTCGTTCGAGTCCATCACCCGCTCGGGCGGACGCTCGTGCGCGGCGAAGGTGCCGGCCTGCTGGAGGAGGCGATCGACGAGCGTCGTCTTGCCGTGGTCGACGTGGGCAATGATGGCGATGTTGCGGATTGCGCGTGACATTACCTGAGGCTTTCGAAGAACTTCGTGAGCTTCGGGCTCCCCGCGTAGGCGACGTGGAACCGCATCCAGGGCGAGCGCGCCTGGGACGGGCTGAAGAGGCTCCCCGGGGCGAGGATGATGCCCTCGCGCTCGGCGGACGCGGCGAGCGACTCGGCGTCGCGGGATTCGCCCGCGTGCGCCCACAGGAACATGCCCGCGGCCGGCTCGTGAAAGAACGTGAGGCCGGCGCGCTCGAGGTTGCGCATCGCCGGCTCGAGCGAGCGGGCGAGGCGCGCGCGCAGGTGATCGACGTGCTTGCGGTAGTAGCCTTCGGCGAGCACCTGGTAGACGAGCCGCTCGCCGAGCTCCGGCGTGGTCAGGCTCGCGAGCATCTTCTGCGCGGTGAGGTCGCGCGCGAGGTCGGGGTGCGCGGCGAGGAACCCGACGCGCAGGCCCGCGCCGAGCGTCTTCGAGAAGCTGCCGACGTAGATCACGCGGTTCAGCTGGTCGAGCTGGGCGATGCGGTGGGCGCGGCCGGGGTGCAGGTCGGCGAGGATGTCGTCCTCGACGATGTGGAAGTCGTGCGCCTCGGCGAGCCGCAGCACCCGGAACGCGTCGGCCGCGGCGAGCGAGGTGCCGGTGGGGTTGTGCAGCACCGAGTTGATCAGGAAGAGCTTCGGCTTGTGCTCGCGCGCAAGCTCGTCGAGGCGCTCGAGGTCGATCCCGGCGGGGCCGCGCGGCACGCCGAGCGGCCGCATCCCCATCGCCGCGAGGCGCCCGAACAGCACGTAGTAGCCGGGGTCGTCGACGAGCACCGCGTCGCCCGGCGCGAGGAAGTAGCGCGCGACGAGGTCGAGCGCCTGGCTCGCCCCGGCGGTGAGCACGATGTTGTCGGGCGCGGCGCGGATCTCGAGCTCGGCGAGGGTGACCTGGAGGAGATCGCGCAACGGGGCGTAGCCGCGCGGGGTGCCGTACCCGGTGAGCGCGCTCGCCTCGCGCCGCGCGAGCGCGCGCAGGCCCGAGTGGAGCATCGCCTCGTCGAGCCAGCCCGGCGGCAGGCAGCCCGAGCCGGCGAGCAGCACGTCCCGGCCGTCGCCTTCGGCGTAGAGATGGTGCAGCAGCCAGACGACGTCGATGCGGGTCGAGGCGGGCGCAGGCGGCGCGGGCGCACGCCGGACCGGCTGCGGCCGCTCGCGCACGTAGAACCCCGAGCCCCGGCGCGACTCGAGATAGCCCTGGGCGACCAGGCGGTCGTAGGCCTCGACCACGGTGAAGCGCGACACGCGGTTGTCCTCGGCGAAGCGGCGGATCGAGGGCATGCGGGTGCCGGCCCGGAGGTGGCGCTCGTCGATCCGGGTCCGGAGAAACCCGGTGATCTGCTCGACGAGAGGCAGCGGGGCGTCGTGCGAGAGCGGGCTGACGGTGACGCGCTGAAGGGCGGCGAGGGCTGTCATGGAGGTTCAGCCGGTACAGATCCTTGGACTACCTGCAAAAGTGTACATGTGGTGTATCGGAAGCGGCCGCTATTGTACAGGTCTCCAGTGGTCCCTGCGAGCTTGCCATGAGACACATGAGACACATGAGACACATGAGACACATGAGGCACATGAGACACTTGCGCATCCTTCTCGCCATCGCCGTCGTGCTTGCCCTCCCCGGTTGCAAGCCGGCCCAGGCGACCCTCGCGCTCGAGCCCGGGTTCTACCCCTCGGCGGTGGCGCACGACCCGGTCAACGACCGCTTCTTCGTCGCCAGCCACGCGACCGGCGCGATCGCGATCGTCCGCCGGGATGGCGGTGTCGCGGCGCACGTGCGACCGGCATCCGCTTCCGGTCCGGTCGTGCAGATTGCCTATGATACTTGGTCTAGACGGCTGTGGGCGCTTACATCTGAAACCTTGGAGGCGATCGAGGTCGCGGCCCTTCCGGTCCGCCGGACGGTGATCGCAACGGCCGAATCAGGGGGCGGGTTCGCCGACCTCGCCGTCGACGGCATCTCGCGGGTGTACCTCCTCGAGGCTACGACGGGGGCGGTCGTCGCGGTGGAACGGGGCCGCCCGGCCCGCATCGTTGCCCGGCTGCCCGACACCGGCTCCCTGGTAACCGGCGGCGCGCTCACCCTCCTTCCGCGGACTGCGGCGCTGATTGCCGCGCGGGGCAACGCCCTCTGGCGGGTCGACCTCGTCACCGCCGCGGTCGAGCCGGTCGCGACCGGCGCGGGGCTCGAGGGAGTGTCGCAGCTCGTGCTCGTCGCCAGCGATGCCGCGGCGCACCACGTCGTCGCCTTCCGCGGCCGGGCGAACGAGATCGTGACCCTGCGCGTGACACTCGATGCGCGCCGCGCCTTCGTCGACGACGGCACGCGCGCCCGCTACGACACGCCGCTGCACGGCGCCTTCGACGGACGGGAGGTGGTCGTGCTGCTCGGCCGGCTCCGGCACCACCCGAGCCTCGGCGGCGACGGGCGACCGAACCTGCCGCCGCGGCTCGCGACCTATAGCGTCGCCGGCGCGGCGGCGCCCCGGGTGGCCGCCGCGCCGGGCGCGGCACCTGCGCTGGTACGCTGACGGACCCTTTCCGGAAGAGCGCCCGTGCGCACCGTCCCCTTCAAGCAGGTCGACGTCTTCACCACCCGGCCGTTCTTCGGCAACCCGGTCGCGGTCGTGCTCGACGGCCGGGGGCTGGACGCCGCGGCCATGCAGCGGATCGCGGCGTGGACCAACCTCTCCGAGACCACCTTCGTGCTGCGCCCGACCGCGGCGGACGCCGACTACGCCCTGCGGATCTTCACGCCGCGCGCCGAGCTGCCGTTCGCCGGGCACCCCACCGTCGGCAGCGCGCACGCCGTGCTCGAAGCGGGAATCGTGACCGCGAAGCCCGAGCTGCGGCAGGAGTGCGCGGCCGGCGTGCTTCGCCTCGCGGTCGAAGGCGCGGGCAGCGAGCGCCGGATCGCGGTCGAAGCGCCGCCCGCCGCCCTCGAGCCGCTCCGCGCTGACGCGGTCACCGGGGTCGAGCGCGCCCTCGGCGCACCGCTCGCCGCCGGGACGACCGGCCAGCTCGTCGCCATCGGGCCGCGCTGGCTCACGCTGATGCTCGCCGACGCCGCGGCCGTCCGCTCGCTCGCGCCGGACATGGCGGCCGTCGCCGCGCTGAGCCGCCGGCTCGGCATCACCGGCATCACCGTGTTCGCGCCGGTCGGGGCGGGCGACGAGGGAGGCGACCACCACGTCGTCGTGCGCAGCTTCGCGCCCGGCGAGGGCGTGCCCGAGGATCCGGTCTGCGGCAGCGGCAACGCCGCTGTCGGCGCCTGGCTGCAGCACGCCGGGCTGCGGCTCGGCGCGGGCGGGCGCCACGTCGCGAGCCAGGGGCGCGAGCTCGGCCGCGACGGTTTCGTGAGCGTCAGGGTCGACCCGGAAACGCACCGCATCTGGATCGGGGGCCCCGCGGTCACCTGCGTCGACGGGGCGCTGCGCGTCGACTAGAATTTCCGCCATGGAGAACCGGGCGACGCGCGGCAGGCTGCTCCCGCGGGCGGCGCTCGGCCGGTTCGACGCGATCGTGCCGACGCCCTTCGGCGGCGTCGGCATCCGCACCGAGGCGCTCGGCACCGAGGACGAGTGCGTCGCCGAGATCCTCTACCTGCCGCCGGGTGTCCCCGCGGTCGCGCCGAAGAACCGGCTCGCGCGCGAGGCGTGCGCGCAGGTCCGGCGCTACCTCGACGACCCGGCGCAGGGGTTCGCGCTTCCGCTCAAGCCGGTCGGGACGCGCTACCAGCGGCGGGTATGGGAGAAGATCACCGCGATTCCCGCCGGACGAGTGCGGAGCTACGGCGAGGTGGCGGAGGACCTCCGCTCGGGCCCACGCGCGGTCGGACAGGCGTGCGGCGCCAACTGGTTCCCGCTCGCGATTCCCTGCCATCGCGTCGTCGCCTCCGGCGGCATCGGCGGCTTCGCCCGGAACGACGACGGCTTCCACGTCGCGATCAAGCGGTGGCTCCTCGCCCACGAGGGGATCCGGCTGCCTTCATGACGGCGCGCGACGCCGCGCTCCTCGACGAGTTCTGCGACCACCTCTGGCTCGAGGACGGGCTCGCGCGGAACACGCTCGACGCCTACCGCCGCGACCTGCGGCTCTTCGGCGACTGGCTCGCCGGGAGGGGCGGCGGGCTCGAGCGCGCGCGCGAGGCGGACGTGCTCGCGTACTTCGCTCATCGCCACGCGGGCGGCGCGCCCGCGCGAGCGGGCGGGGGGGGACGCACGCGCGCGAGCACGCAGGCGCGGATCGGCTCCAGCCTGAAGCGCTTCTACCAGTACCTCGTCCGCGAGCGGCGCATCGCCGCCGACCCGACCCTGAAGCTCGAGCCGCCGAAGCGCCCGCCCCGTTTCCCGAAAACGCTCGGCGAGGCCGACGTCGAGGCGCTGCTCGCGGCGCCCGACGTCGCGACGCCGCTCGGCCTGCGCGACCGCGCCATGCTCGAGCTGCTCTACGCGACGGGCTTGCGCGTGTCGGAGCTCGTGCGGCTGAAGGCGGGCGAGGTCAGCCTCGACATGGGCGTCGTGCGGGTGTTCGGCAAGGGCGCGAAGGAGCGGCTCGTGCCGCTCGGCGAGGAAGCCGCCGCGTGGCTCGTGCGCTACCAGCGCGCGGCGCGCGGCGCGCTCCTCAAGGGCCGCGCCGCCGACGCGGTGTTCGTCACGCCGCGCGGCGCCGGCATGACGCGGCAGGCGTTCTGGGTTCTCATCAAGCGCTACGCCGCGCGCGCCCTCCCGGGCAGGGCGATGTCGCCGCACACGCTGCGCCACGCGTTTGCGACCCATCTCCTGAACCACGGGGCGGATCTGCGCGTCGTGCAGCTCCTGCTCGGCCACGCCGACATCTCGACCACCCAGATCTACACCCACGTCGCGCGCGAGCGGCTGAAGGCGCTGCACGCGCGGCACCACCCGCGCGGCTGACGGTGGCGAAGAAGGAGCGCGTCGCCGAGACGCCCGCCACCGCGCTCCTGAAGGCGCACGGCGTCGCCTACACCGAGCACGTCTTCGAGTACGTCGAGCACGGCGGCGCGCGCGCCGGCGCCGAGGCGCTCGGGCTCGACGAGCACGCGGTGGTCAAGACGCTGGTGATGGAGGACGACGCGAAGAGCCCGCTCGTCGTGCTGATGCACGGCGACCGCACGGTGTCGACCAAGAACCTCGCGCGCCAGATCGGGGCAAAGCGGGTCGAGCCGTGCGCGCCGGAGGCGGCCGAGCGCCACTCGGGCTACCGGATCGGCGGCACCTCGCCGTTCGCGACGCGCAAGCGCATGCCCGTGTACGTCGAGCGGACCGTGCTCGCGCTCGCGAAGATCTACGTGAATGGCGGCCGGCGGGGATATCTCGTCGGTTTCGAGCCGCAGGAGCTCGTGCGGGTGCTCGCGGCGAAGGCGGTGGAGGTGGGGCTGGAGGACTAGCGGGCGGAGCGGATTGGAGGACTGGCGCGAGCGCTCGGATTGGAGGACTGGCGCGAGCGCTCGGATGGGAGGACTAGCGCGAGCGCTCGATCGAGACGCCGACGCGCCCGACGTCCTTGAGGATCCCGAGCTTCGACACGCTGACGCGCACGCGCGGCGAGCCGAACTCCTCCAGCACGAGGTTCGCGACGAACGCCGCCAGCTCCTCGACCAGCCCGAAGCGGCGCTCGGCCAGCTCCTCGCGGATGCGGCCGACGAGCACCGCGTAGTCGACCGTATCGGCGACCTTGCCGGTCGCGAACACCCGCTCGTGCGGCAGCTCGAGCTCGAGGTCGATCGCGATCGGCTGCGTCGTGCCGCGCTCGCGCCTGTAGATCCCGACCTTCGCCTCGAGCCGGACGTCGCGCAGGAAGAGCTGGTTCATCGGGGATGGGCGTGGGAGAAACGCGTGGGATAGACTTCCGCGCGCATGGCGACGGCGGCGTTCATTCTAATCGGTTACCTCGTCGGCTCGCTCTCGTTCGCGGTGATCGTGAGCAGGGCGTTCGGGCTGCCCGACCCGCACACTTATGGTTCGGGCAATCCCGGCGCGACCAACGTGCTGCGCACCGGGAACCGGCTCGCCGCGGTGCTCACCCTGCTCGGTGACGGCCTGAAGGGCTGGCTCGCGGTCTTCCTCGCGCAGCGCTTCGCCTGGCACTACGGCGTCGGCGACGTCGGGATCGCGGGGGTCGCGCTCGCGGTCTTCGTCGGCCACCTCTTCCCGGTGTTCTTCCGCTTCCGCGGCGGCAAAGGCGTCGCCACCGCCGCCGGCGTGCTGTGCGCGCTCGACTGGCGCATCGGCCTCGGCACGGCCGCGACCTGGCTCGTCATCGCGTTCTTCTTCCGCTACTCGTCGCTCGCCGCCCTGGTCGCGGCGGCGTTCGCACCGTTCGCGACCGCGCTCGTGCTCGGGTTCAACGAGTACGCCGCGGCGGTGCTCGTGCTCGCGGCGCTGCTCGTGTGGCGGCACGCGGAGAACGTCCGCAAGCTCTTCGCCGGCACCGAGAGCCGGATCGGCGAGAAGAAGGCGCCCGCCGCCGAAGGCTAGGGCGGCAGCAGGTCCGCGAGCTCCCAGCGCGGCCGCACGGTGAACGCGTAACCGCGCTCGCGCGCGCCGGTCGCGCCGAGCCGCAGTCCGCCCGCGAGCGCGATCATCGCGCCATTGTCGGTGCAGAGGTCGGGCTCGGGATAGAACGTCTCGAATCCGTCGGCGCGTGCCGCGGCGTCGAGGCGCTCGCGCAGCCGCCGGTTTGCGCCGACCCCGCCCGCCACGACCAGCCGGCGCTCGAGCGTCGCGGCGAGCGCCGCGCGGCACTTCGCGACGAGCACGTCGACGATCGCTTCCTGGAATTCCGCCGCGAGGTCGGCGCGCGCCGCGTCGTCGAGCGCCCGGCCCCGCGCCAGGGTCGCCACGGCGGTCTTGAGGCCGGAGAAGCTGAAGTCGAGATCGCCGCTCGCGATCACCGGCCGCGGCAGCCGGAAGCGCCCGGGGCGGCCGCGATCGGCGAGCGCCGCGAGCGCCGGCCCGCCGGGATAGCCGAGGCCGAGGAGCTGCGCGGTCTTGTCGAACGCCTCGCCCGCCGCGTCGTCCGCCGTCTCCCCGAGGAGCGCGTAGGCGCCGACGCCTTCCACCCGCATGAGCTGCGTGTGACCGCCGGACACGAGCAACGCGACGAACGGGAAGGCCGGCGGCCGCGCGGAGAGCAGCGGCGAGAGGAGATGGCCTTCGAGATGATGGATGCCGATCGCGGGCACGCCCAGGCCGTAGGCGAGCGCGGACGCGACGCTCGCGCCGACGAGGAGCGCGCCGGCGAGCCCCGGCCCCCCGGTGTACGCGACCGCGTCGAGGTCCGCGAGCGCGACCCCGGCGCGCGCGAGCACGCGCTCGACGAGCGGCAGCGTCCGCCGGACGTGATCGCGCGAGGCGAGCTCGGGCACCACGCCGCCGTAGTCGGCGTGCATTGCCGCCTGCGTGTGCACCTCCTGTGCGAGGAGCCCGCGCGCGGCGTCGTACACCGCGACGCCGGTCTCGTCGCAGGAGGTTTCGATGCCGAGGACGAGCATGGCGGCGAGCGTAGCCGATTTGCCCGGGCGCGACCAAGGCGACTAACATTTCCCTCCCATGCGCCTCCTCATCGTCGAAGACGACGCGATGCTCGCCGACGGCCTCGCCCGGAGCCTGCGCCGGTCCGGCTACGCCGTCGACTGGGTCGACAGCGCCGAGCGCGCGCAGCTCGCGCTCGAGCACGAGACCTTCGACCTGGTGGTGCTCGACGTCGGGCTGCCCGGCACGGACGGCTTCGAGCTGCTGCGCCGCCTGCGGCGGGCCGAGCAGTACGTACCGGTGATCGTGGTGACGGCGCGCGATGCGGTGAGCGAGCGCGTGCGCGGGCTCGACCTCGGCGCCGACGACTACCTCGTCAAGCCGTTCGCATTCGAGGAGCTCGAGGCACGGGTGCGCGCGCTGATCCGCCGCGGGCGCACGCCCACGACGCCGCAGCTCGCCTTCGGCCCGCTCGTGCTCGATCTCGTGGCGCGCGATGCCCGGGTGAACGGCGAGCCGCTCGAGCTCACCGCGCGCGAGTGGGCGCTGATGGAGCTGTTCGTGACCCAGCCGGGCGTCGCGTTGTCGAAGGAACGCATCGTGCAGTCGCTGTCGAGCTGGGACGAGAAGCTCTCGCACAACGCGATCGAGGTCTACGTCTCGCGGCTGCGCGCGAAGCTCGAGCCCGCGGGCGTCTCGATCCGCACGGTGCGCGGGTTCGGCTATCTCCTCGAAGCGCCGCGTGAAGGCTGAGCGCCGCATCCGCACGCTGCTGTTCGGCTGGCTGCTCGTGCCGCTCGCCCTGGTGCTCGCCGCGAGCGCGGTCGCGAGCTACACGACGGCGCTCGGCATCGCGACCGAGGCCTACGACCGGGCGCTCCTCGATCCCGCGCTCGCGATTGCGCAGCGGCTCTCGGCGCCCGACGGCAGGGTCGAGCTCGATCTCGCGCCGGCGGCGCTCGAAGCGCTGCGCGTGGACGCGGCCGACCGGGTGTACTTCGCGGTGCTCGCCGGCGGCCGGCTCGTCGCCGGGCAGGAGCTGCCGGCGCCGCCCGAGGTCCCGGCGGAGGGCGCGCCGGTGTTCTACGACGGCGCGGTCCGCGGCGAGCCGGTGCGCGTCGCTGCGATGGCGGTGCCGTTCGCCGACGGGCCGGCGCTGATCATGGTGGCCGAGACGCTCGTCAAGCGCGAGCGCATGGCGCGACAGCTCGCCGCCTCGACCGCGCTGCCCGAGCTCGCGTTCTTCCTCATCGCGATCGGGGTGGTGTGGTACGGCGTGGGGCGCGGGCTCGCGCCGCTGCGGAGCCTCAGCGCCGAGCTCGCCGCGCGCTCGCCGCGCGACCTGCGGGCGCTGCCCGAGGACCGCGCGCCGGTCGAGGTGCGGCCACTGGTCCACGCGCTGAACGACCTCCTGCGCCGGCTCGGCGAGTCGATCGACGCGCAGAGCCGCTTCGTCGCCGACGCCGCGCACCAGTTGCGCACGCCGCTCGCCGCGCTGCAGGCCCAGGTCGACGCCGCGCGGCGCGAGCCGATGCCGCCCGAGCTCGCCGCCACCGTCGACAGCCTGCGCGCGGCAGCGCGCCGCGCCGCGCACCTCGCGCGGCAGCTCCTGACGCTCGCCGCGGTCGAGCCCGCCACCGGCCGCCCGTTCGAGCCCGAGCCGGCCGACCTCGCCGCGGTCGCGCAGGCACGGGTGGCCGACTGGGTGGCGCGCGCCGACGCAAGGGCGATCGACCTCGGGTTCGAGCTCGCGCCCGCGCCGATCGCCGGCGAGCCGGGCCTGCTCGTCGAGCTGGCGGCGAACCTCGTCGACAACGCGCTCGACTACACGCCGCGCGGCGGCGAGGTGACGCTGCGCACCGGCCGCCGCGACGGCCGCGCGTTCCTCGAGGTGGAGGACAACGGGCCGGGCATTCCCGAGCCCGAGCGCGAGCGGGTGTTCGAGCGTTTTCACCGGGTGAAGGGCACTCTCGGCGAAGGCACCGGGCTCGGGCTCGCGATCGTCCGCGAGATCGCCCACCGCCATGGCGGCGCGGTCGACATCGGCGCGGCGCGCTCGGGCGGGGGGACCGTCGTCGCCGTCTCGTTCCCCGCCCGAAGCGGGTAGGGTGGGCGTTCAGGAAATCGTCAGGTTCGGGGCCCTAGCATTACAGGTTTTGCGTTCCGGCCGTGCCGGGCGCCGGCATCCTCCGTCCCCGCGACCGCCGTCGAGCCACCTCCGCCATGCGTCGATTCACGGCTGCCATCGCGCCGATCGTTTTCTCGCTCGCCCTGACCGGGTGCGGGAAGGAGGGCGCCCCCGAAGCGGCAACGAAGTCCGCTCCGGCCGCGAAGACGGTCGAGGTCCGGCCGGTGCAGAAGCAGTTCCTCACGATCGAGCCGGTCGGCGCCGCGCCGGCGGCGGACGTGCTCGCGCTCCCGGGGCGCGTGACGTTCCGTCCCCAGGCGCAATCCGCGATCGGCGCGACCACGGCCGGCCGCGTGGCCGCGGTCATGGTCCGCCCCGGCGAAGTGGTCAAGGCCGGCGCGCCGCTCTTCGCCATCGACAGCGCCGATGCCGCCGGCGCGCGCGCCACGCTCGACCAGGCGACCACCCGGGTCGCCACCGCCGAGAGCGTCTACCGGCGCAACGTGGAGATGACCGAGCGGGGCGTCGGCCTGCAGGTCGAGCGGCAGGAAGCCGAGGCGCGGCTCAAGGAGGCGCGGGCCGAGTACGAGCGGGCGCGGTCGGCGGTGAACCTGATCGGCGGCGGCCAGGGCAGCCGGGTGACGGTGAAGGCGCCCGCCGACGGGGTGGTCATGGCGGTCCGCGTGACGGTCGGCGCGACCGTCACGCCCGGCGGCGAGGCGCTGCTCGAGCTCGGCGATCCTTCCCGGCTGCAGGTCGTGGCGCAGGTGCCCGAGAGCGATCTTCGCCGCATCGCCGTCGGCCAGGAGGCGGAAGTGGAGCTGCCGGCGCTCGCCACCCGCGTTGCGGCGCGGGTCGAGAGCTTCAACCCGCGGGTGGACGCGGACTCGCGGCGCACCGACGTCTATCTCGCGCTGGCGCAGCCGGTCGAGGGCCTGCGGGCCGGCATGCTGGGGCAGATCGCCTTGCGCGTGGGCGCGGCCGCGGGACTCGCGGTCCCGGTCTCGGCGGTGCTCATCAAGGACGGCAAGCGCCGCGTGGTGTACGTGGAGCGGCCGGACGGCACCTTCGAGGCGCGCGAGGTGACGACGGGCGCGAGCCGCGACGGCCGGGTGGCGATCCTCCAGGGGCTCGCGCCCGGCGAGCGGGTGGTCGTGCGCGGCGCCCTCCTGCTCGACACGCAGGCCGAGCAGCTGCTCTAGCAGCGTGATGCAAAACGCGGATCAGGCACCGGGCAGGAACACGCGCACGAGCTGCGTCAGAGCGAAGCGCGCGTTTTGCGTCACTGGATTTGAGGATTCAAAAGGAGCTGTGGCTCCTTTTGCATCAAGCTAGCCCGGAGCGATGCTGCGCCTCCTGATCGAGACCTGCGTCCACCGCCGCGTGGCGGTGCTGTTCGCCACGCTCGTCGTGGCCGCCTTCGGGCTGCGCGCGTACTTCGATACGCCGATCGAGGCGTATCCGGACGTCACCAATACCCAGGTCACGGTCATCACCCAGCTCCCCGGCAACGCGCCCGAGGAGATCGAGCGCCGCGTGACGGTGCCGCTCGAGCGCGAGCTGAACGGCACGCCGGGAATGACGCTGATGCGCAGCGAGAGCCTGTTCGGCCTGTCGCTGATCACGCTCACCTTCGCCGACGAAGTGAACACCTTCGCCGCCCGCACCATCGTCCTGCAGCGCGCCGCCTCGGCCGTCCTGCCGCCCGGGGCGACGCCCGAGCTCGCACCCGAGGCGACGCCGCTCGGCGAGGTGTACCAGTTCCGGCTCTCGAGCGACCGTCACGACCTGTACCAGCTGCGCGCCGAGATGGAGTGGAACGTGGTCCGCGTGCTGCGCCAGGTGCCGGGGGTGGCGCAGCTCGTGCCCTTCGGCGGCTATCTGAAGGAGTTGCACGTCCAGGCCGACGCCGCGCGGCTCTTCGGGCTCGGCCTGACGCTCGCCGATCTCGAGCAGGCGATCGCCAGGTCGAACGTGAACGTCGGCGGCGGCTTCCTGCGGCACGGCGAGCAGGAGCTCACGGTGCGCGGCATCGGCTTCCTCGAGTCGGCCGAGGACATCAAGCGCATCGTGCTCAAGGCGAAGGACGGGACGCCGGTCACCGTCGGCGACGTCGCGACGGTGGTGCAGTCCTACACGCCGCGGCGCGGCGCGGTGGGGGTCGGACTGGAGAAGGAGGGCATCGAGAGCTTCATCTGGATGCGCCGCGGCGAGAATCCCTCGCGCGTGCTGAACGGGATTCACGCGAAGGTAAAGGAGCTGAACGAAACCATCCTGCCCAAGGGCATGCACATCGAGGTGTTCTACGATCGCAGCGACCTCGTCGGCAAGACGCTGAACACGGTGCACCGCAATCTCGCAGGCGGCTTCGTCCTGGTGGTCGGCGTGATCTGGCTCTTCCTGCGCAGCATCGTCGGCTCGCTGGTGGTGGCGGTGGTGATCCCGCTGTCGCTGCTGGTCGCGTTCCTCGGGCTGCACGCGCTCGGGCTGCCGGCCAACCTGATCTCGATGGGCGCGATCGACTTCGGCATTCTGGTCGACGGGGCAGTGGTGCTGGTGGAGAACGTGATCCACGCCCTGCGCCACGAGCGCCCGCCGGACCGGCGCGGCGTGCTGCGGCTGGTGGTGCGCGCGGCGGTCGACGTGGGGCGCCCGACGCTCTACGCCATGCTGATCATCATCGCGGCGCTGGTGCCGGTGTTCACGCTGCAATCGGTCGAGGGACGCATCTTCCGCCCGCTCGCGCTCACCTACTCCTTCGCCCTGGTCGGCGCGCTGGTGTTCGCGCTCACGCTGGTGCCGGCGCTGTGCGCGGCGCTGTTCCGGCCGCGGCACGCCCTGCTCCGGGAGCCGGCCTGGATCGAGCGCGGCCGCGCCGCCTACCGCCGGTCGCTCGTCTGGACGCTCGAGCGGCGCAAGACCGTGCTCGCCGCGTCGTTCGCCCTGCTGCCGCTCGGTGTGCTGACGATGTTCAGCCTCGGCACCGAGTTCCTGCCGGAGCTCGACGAGGGCGACATCCAGCTCTTCGTCGAGATGCCGCCGAGCATCGCGCTCGAGCGCGGCCAGGAGATCCTGCTCGAGGTGCGCCGGCGCGTGCTCGCTTTCCCCGAGGTGCGCAAGACCATGAGCGAGCAGGGCCGGCCCGAGGACGGCACCGACAACGAGAGCGTCAACATGAGCGAGACGTTCATCCGCCTGAAGCCGGTGCGCGACTGGCGGGCGGGCTACGACAAGCGCCGGCTGATCGACGAGATGCGCGCGTCGCTCACGGAGATCCCCGGCGTGCGCTACAACTTCTCGCAGCCGATGAAGGACAACGTCGAGGAGGCGGTGAGCGGCGTGCGCGGCAAGGTGGTGCTGAAGGTCTTCGGCACCGATCTCGCGCGGATGCGCTCGACCCTGCAGCAGGCGAAGGAGGTGCTGAAGCCGGTGCCGGGGATCGTCGATCTCGACCTCTATCGCGACGTGACGACGCCGCAGCTGCAGGTGCGCTTCGACCGGCCGGCGCTCGCGCGCGCCGGCGTCGCGATGGAAGACGCGCAGCGCACGCTCGAGACCGCGCTCGCCGGACGCGTCGCGACTACGACCTGGGAGGGCGAGCGCCCGGTGCCGGTGCGGCTGATCCTGCCGCCGGCGGTGCGCGACGACCTCGAGAAGATCGGCGCGGTCACGGTCGCAACCGAGTCCGGGGCGCGCGTGCCGCTGCGCGACCTCGCCGACCTCAGGGTGGCCGAAGGCCTCGCATCGATCAACCGCGAGGGGAACAGCCGCTACCTCGCGCTCAAGTTCAACGTCGAGGGACGCGACATGGGGTCGGTCGTGAACGACGCGATCGCCACGGTGACCCGCAGCGTGCAGCCGCCCGAAGGCCAGTATTTCGTGTGGGGCGGCGAGTTCGAGAACCAGCAGCGCGCGATCGCCCGGCTCAAGCTCGTCGTGCCGATGGCCGTGCTGGCCGTGCTCGGCCTGCTCTATGCGGCGATGAACTCGGGGCGCAGCGCGGCCGCCATCCTGCTGACCGTCCCGTTCGCGCTCACCGGCGGGGCGTTCGCGCTGCTCGTCGCCGGCGTGCCGCTTTCGGTGAGCGCCGCGATCGGCTTCATCGCGCTGCTCGGGCAGGCGTCGCTGATGGGCCTGCTGGTGCTGAGCGCGGCGGAGGCGCGGCGGCGCAACGGCGAGCCGCTGCGGCCGGCGCTCGTCGAGGGCGCGGCCGAACGGCTCCGGGCGGTGCTGATGGCCTCGCTCCTCGCGTTCGTCGGACTGCTGCCGATGGCGGTCGCCTCCGGCGTGGGCAGCGAGACGCAGCGGCCCTTCGCGCTGGTGGTGGTCGGCGGCATGGTGACCACGCTCGTGATCGCCCTGTGGCTCCTGCCGACCGTGTACAGCTACATCACGCCGCAGCGCCTCGCGACGCCGGAGGAAGAGGACGAGAACATCGAGGACCAGCCGGCAACCCCCGGTGGGACGTGATGCGTTCCGGACTGCCGCTCGTCGCACTCGCCTTTGGAATCAATGCGGGACTCGCCGCGATCGCGCCGGCGCGCGCCGAGGAGCCCGCCCGAGCGCCCGACGCGGTCGACCTGCCGGTGCTGCTGCGCCTCGTCCGCGACGCGAGCCCGCGGCTCGCGGTCGAGCGCCAGGCGATTGCCGGGGCCGAGGCGGGCCGCATCGCCGCCGAGGCGTATCCGAACCCGACGTTGAGCTTCGGCCGCTTCCGGCCGAGCGGCGGGCAGTCGGGGACGCTCTTCGACGGCAACCGCCAGTCGCAGGCCAACCTCGAGGTGCCGGTGCTCATCGCCGGCCAGCGCGGGGCGCGCATCGAGCGGGCCGAGCGCGAGATCGAGGCGGCGCAGGCGCGCGTCGCCTCCGGCGCGAGCTCGCTCGCCGCCGAGGCCGGGGCCGCGTACGTGGCCCTGCTCGCGGCGCAGGAGAAGGTCGTGCTGCTCGCCGCGGTGAACGAGGAGCTCGCTCGCCTGCGCAACATCGTCGCCGGCCGCGAAGCGAGCGGCATGGCGAGCCGGTACGACCTCGCCCGTCTCGATGTGGAGCTCGGCGGGGCGCGCGCGCGGCTCGACGAGGCGCGGGCCGAGGTGTCCGACCGGTCCGGTGCCCTGGCGGCGCTGCTCGGATTGCGCGACTGGCGACCCCGGGCGGCGGGCTCCCTCCGGCCGCTCGCGCTCGACGCCGAAGCGCTTGCCCAGCCGCGCGACCGCGCCGCGACGAGCCCGGCCACGGTGGCCGCGGCGCGCGAGGAGACCGCAGCCAGGAGCGCGATCGAGGTCGCCAGGCGGGAACGCTGGCCGACGCCGTCCGTCGTCGCCGGGCGCACCTGGACGAGCGATCCGTACGGCGGGGCGAACTACCTGGGGCTGAGCGTCGAGATCCCGATCCTCGACACGCGGCGCGGGCCGCTCGCGAGGGCCGAGGCCGACGCGATCACCGCGACGCTCCGCCGCGAGCTCGCGCAGGCCGAGGCGGGCGCGAACCTCGAGCGCCTCGCCAACGTGATCGCCGCGCGCCAGTCGGCACTGCGGCGCTTCGAGCAGGACGCCTCGGGCCGCCTGTCGTCGCTGCAGCAGATGGCCGAGGACGCTTACCGGCTCGGGCGCGGGACGATTCTCGAGCTGCTGGATTCGACGCGCTCGCGCTACGAGCTCGAGCAGGCGCGCATCGATCTCGTGGCGGCGCTCTACGAGGCCGAGCTGCGCTTCCTCGCCACCAGCGGCGATCTCGAGCGGCGATTCGGCATCGCGCCGCCCGACGCGACGTCCGGCCGCTGACCGGGGCGAAATTCACGCGCCGGGCGCGGGTCGCGCGCTTCGGCGTCAGGGTTTTGTCAGGGCTGCGGGGGTACGGTACGCGTGCTTCCTCTCAACTGGTCGAAACTCCTTGATGGCCCGCAACCCGGGCCATTTTCTTTTGGCGGGATCGGGCGCGCGCTCCGTACGCAGCCTCGCGCGCCCTGTTGCACGTTGCCCGCAACCCCCTGATTCGGCTATACTCCCGCGCCTTCAAATGCCGGAGCTGCAATGCCGACCGTCCGCGTCAAGGAAAACGAGCCGTTCGAGGTGGCGCTGCGCCGCTTCAAGCGCACCGTCGAGAAGACGGGCCTCCTCACCGAGCTCCGCGCCCGGGAGTACTACGAGAAGCCCACCCAGGCCCGCAAGCGCAAGCTCGCCGCGGCGATCAAACGGCACTTCAAGCGCCTGCGCAGCCAGCAGCTCCCGCCGAAGCTCTACTAGGACTCCCGGAATCCACGACGAGCGCCGGACGCGGCCCCCCGCGTTCCGGCGCTCTCGCATTTCAGGCCCGCCCCGATGACCCTCAAGACCCGCCTCACCGACGACATGAAGGCCGCGATGAAGGCGAAGGACGCGCGGCGCCTCGGCGCGGTGCGCCTCGCCCTCGCGGCGATCAAGCAGCGCGAGGTCGACGAGCGCAAGGATCTCGCCGACGCCGACGTGCTCGCGGTGCTCGACAAGATGATCAAGCAGCGGCGCGACTCGATCCGCCAGTACCTCGCCGGCAACCGTCAGGACCTCGCCGACCAGGAGCAGTTCGAGATCGACGTCCTCGCGGCCTACCTGCCGCAGCAGGCGACCGAAGCGGAGATCGACGCCGTGATCGCGGAGGCGATCGCCGCGACCGGCGCGAAGGGGCCCGCCGACATGGGGAAGGTGATGGGTCCGGTGAAGGCGAAGCTCGCCGGCCGTGCCGACATCGGCCAGGTCTCGGCGCGGGTGAAAGCGCGGCTCGCGTAGCGCGGCGATTCGCGGTTTGCGTTATCGCCGGAATCGGCTATAACGAGTACCAATGAGGAAGCGGGCGTCGGGAACCAGCGCCCGCTTCGTTTGTGGAGCCCGTGGAAAAAAGCGGGCCAGCTGGATGTTCTGCCCGAGTCGGAACGGTTCTTGCGGGGCTCGTGGTAGCACTGCGGCGTTGCGGCGGCGGCGAGTGATCCCAGACTCCTTCAAACAAGACCTCCTCAACCGCGTCGACATCGTCGACGTCATTTCCGGCCGGGTCCAGCTCCGCAAGAGCGGCGCGAACTGGGTGGGCCTGTGCCCGTTCCACGGCGAGAAGACGCCGTCCTTCACGGTGAGCCAGGCGAAGCAGTTCTATCACTGCTTCGGCTGCGGCGCGCACGGCAACGCGATCGGCTTCCTGATGGACTACGGCGGCCTCGGCTACATCGAGGCGCTGAAGGAGCTCGCCGAGGGCGTCGGGCTCAAGCTCCCCGAGCCGGCGGGCGGCGAGCGGCGGCCGAAACCCGCGGAGGAAGGCCCGGACCTCTACGAGCTGCTCGCGCAGGCGATGCGCCACTACCGCGAGAGCCTCAAGGGTGCGCCGCGCGTAATCGACTACCTCAGGCGCCGCGGCGTCACGGGCAAGACCGCCGCGCGCTTCGGCATCGGCTACGCGCCGGCGGGGTGGCAGAGCCTCGCCGCGGTGTTCCCGCGCTACGAGGAGAAGGCGCTCGTCGATTGCGGGCTGGTGGTGGAGAGCGAGGGCAAGCGCTACGACCGCTTTCGCGACCGGGTGATGTTCCCGATCCTCAACCAGCGCGGCATCGTGATCGGGTTCGGCGGGCGGGTGCTCGAGGGGGAGGACGGTCCCAAGTATCTGAACTCCCCCGAAACGCCGGTGTTCGAGAAAGGCCGCGAGCTCTACGGCCTGCCGCAGGCGCGCGAGGCGATCCGCGCCTCGGGCCGGGTGCTCGTCGTCGAGGGCTACCTGGACGTCGTCATGCTCGCCGAGCACGGCGTCGAGAACGCGGTCGCGACGCTCGGCACCGCGACGACGCCGGTGCACGTGCAGAAGCTGCTGCGCCAGGCCGAGGACGTGGTGTTCTGCTTCGACGGCGACGCCGCCGGCCGGCGCGCGGCCTGGCACGCGCTCGAGGTGAGCCTGGAGGCGCTCTCCGACCGCAAGACGGTCCGGTTCCTCTTCCTGCCCGAGGAGCACGACCCCGACAGCTACGTCCGGGCCTACGGGCGGGAGTCGTTCGAGCACGAGGCGAAGCAGGCGCAGCCGCTCTCGGCATTCCTGCTCGCGACGCTCACCGCCCGCGTCGACCTCGCGAGCCTCGAAGGCCGCTCGCGCCTCATCGCCGACGCGAAGCCGCTCGTCGCGCGGATCGCCGCGCCGGGGCTTCGCGTCCAGCTCGTGAAGGCGCTGGCCGAAGGCGCCGGGATGGCGCCGGTCGAGGCGGCGCGCCTCCTCGACGTGCGCGACGGAACGATCACCAACTGGGGGCGCCCGGTTCCGCCGCGCGCCGACCGTACGGCGCTCGCGATCGAGGCCAGAGTCGAGCGCGAGCTGATCGCCTGCCTCCTCGCCGCCCCGGACCTCGCCCGGGAGCTCGACTTCGCCTGCCTCGATACGGCCCGCCCGGAGGCGAGCACGGTCGCGGAGCTCGCGACCTACCTCCAGGACAAGCCCGAGATCACCAACTTGGCCGGGGTCCTCGAAGCGTTCCGCGACTCGGTTCACGAGCGGAACCTGCAGGCCGCGGAGCGCGTCCTACTCGAACTCCAGCTCGACCGCGACGCGGCCGCCGCGGTGTTCCGGGACGCGCAAGCTAACCTTCTGAATCGCCTCAAGAAAGCCCGTCATACTGCGCTCGCCGAGCGGGTGCGCGCGGGCACCGCCAGCGACGCCGAGCGCGCCGAGTACGTCGCCCTCTCCGGGGCGCGGACGGCGTTGAATTCGCGGCCCGAACCCACACCTAACTCGCTATAATCCCCGGCTTTTTTCCATCCGCCGGTTTGCATCCACCGCCCCCAAGGACCGACCCCCATGGCAAAGAAACAGCAGGCGAAGGCGCGCGATAACCAGAAGGCGAAGCGCAAGGCCGCCGCGAAGGCGCGCCCCGCCGCCCGCGCGAAGCCGGTCGCCCGCCCCAAGGCGAAGGCCCCGGCGCGGACCAAGCCGTTCGCCAAGTCCAAGCCGAAGGCGGTCGCGAAGCCGAAAGGGGGGGCGCCGAAGGTCGCACCGAAGGTCGCACCGAAGGTCGCACCGAAGACGGCCCAGAAGGTCGCCGAGAAGCCGAAGGAACCCGTCAAGGGCAAGGCGCCCGCGAAGGCGCGCGCCGAGCTGGCGGCGAAGCCCGCCGGCAAGGACAAGCCGGGCGCGCCGCGCCCCGACGCGCTCAAGGAAGCGGTCAAGGCCAAGCTCGCGACGCCGAAGAAGGGCGAGCCGATCCAGCGCCTCAAGGTGAATCGCGCCAAGGCGCGGGAGGCCGAGCGCGCGCTGATCGCCGCCGCCGCCGCACGCCCCGAGGACGCCGAGGCGCGCCGCATGCGCCTCAAGACGCTCATCAAGCTGGGCAAGGAGCGGAGCTACCTGACGTACGCCGAGATCAACGACCACCTGCCCGACGTCGTCGACGCCGAGCAGATCGAGTCGATGATCTCGACGTTCAACGACATGGGCATCCAGGTGTTCGACGAGGCACCGGACGCCGAGACGCTCCTCATCACCGAGAACACCCCGGCCGCGGCCGCCGACGAGGACGCGGAAGAAGAGGCCGAGGCCGCGCTCGCCACCGTCGACCCGGAGTTCGGCCGCACCACCGACCCGGTGCGCATGTACATGCGCGAGATGGGCTCGGTCGAGCTCCTCACGCGCGAGGGCGAGATCGAGATCGCGAAGCGCATCGAGGACGGCCTCAAGCAGATGATCATGGCGATCTCGGCGCTGCCGACCACGATCGTCGACATCCTCGACCTCGCCGACAAGGTGAAGCGCGAGGAGATGCGCATCGACGAGCTGGTCGACGGCCTCGTCGACCCGAACGCGAAGGACGAGCCGCCGCGGGAGATGGCCGAAGCCGAGGTCGACGACGAGGAGGAGGAAGAGGAGGAGGAAGAGGGCGACGACAGCGCCGCGATCAGCGCGAGCCTGCTCCAGCTCCGCGAGGACGCGCTCGAGCGCTTCGGCAAGATCCATCGCCTGTTCGAGAAGCTCAAGGCCGCGCTCGTCAAGCACGGCCACCGCTCGAAGGAGTACGTCAAGGTCCGCGAGCAGATCTCGGCCGAGCTGATGCTCGTGCGCTTCACCGCGCGCACGATCGAGAAGCTGTGCGACGCGGTGCGCGGCATGGTCGACACGGTGCGCAGGCACGAGCGCAGGATCCAGGCGCTGTGCGTGGAGAAGGGCAACATGCCGCGCCCGAACTTCATCAAGGTGTTCCCGGGGAGCGAGACCTCGCAGCGCTGGATCAAGAACGAGATCGCGGCGAACCGCGCGTACTCCGGCCAGCTCGCGCGCTACGAGCCCGACATCCTCGAGGAGATCGCGAAGCTCGGCGAGATCCAGAAGCGGATCGGCATCCCGCTCAAGGACCTGAAGGACATCAACAAGCAGATGTCGACCGGCGAGGCGAAGGCGCGGCGGGCGAAGCGCGAGATGACCGAGGCGAACCTGCGCCTGGTGATCTCGATCGCGAAGAAGTACACCAACCGCGGCCTCCAGTTCCTCGATCTCATCCAGGAGGGGAACATCGGCCTGATGAAGGCGGTCGACAAGTTCGAGTACCGCCGCGGCTACAAGTTCTCGACCTACGCGACGTGGTGGATCCGCCAGGCGATCACCCGCTCGATCGCCGACCAGGCGCGCACCATCCGCATCCCGGTGCACATGATCGAGACGATCAACAAGATGAACCGGATCAGCCGCCAGATCCTGCAGGAGACCGGGCAGGAGCCCGACCCGGCGACGCTCGCCGCGCGGATGGAGATGCCCGAGGAGAAGATCCGCAAGATCCTCAAGATCTCCAAGGAGCCGATCTCGATGGAGACGCCGATCGGCGACGACGACGACTCCCACCTCGGCGACTTCATCGAGGACACCTCCACCGTCGCGCCGAACGACGCCGCGATGTACGCGTCGCTCCGGGAGGTGACGAAGGAGGTGCTGGACTCGCTCACCCCGCGCGAGGCGAAGGTGCTGCGCATGCGCTTCGGCATCGAGATGAACACCGACCACACGCTGGAAGAGGTCGGCAAGCAGTTCGACGTGACGCGCGAGCGGATCCGGCAGATCGAGGCGAAGGCGCTGCGGAAGCTCAGGCACCCGTCGCGGTCGGAGCGGCTGAAGAGCTTCCTCGACAACAACTGATCGTCACGGCGGCGGAGCTGCCGTGATCTCTGCGCGCCCCGGAACCGGGGCGCCTTCGTTTTCGGGCTCTGCGCCGGACTGCGAAGACGGTCGCCTCCGGGCGGCCCGCGCGCACGTTCCGCCGGGGCGGGGTGAGAAAATAGCGCCATGCCGGACTTCGACTTCGATCTCTTCGTGATCGGTGCGGGCTCGGGCGGCGTCCGCGCCGCCCGGATCGCCGCGAGCTTGGGCGCGCGCGTCGCGATTGCCGAGAACTACCGGGTCGGCGGCACGTGCGTGATCCGCGGCTGCGTGCCGAAGAAGCTGCTGGTCTACGCCTCGCACTTCCGCGAGGACTTCGAGGACGCGGCGGGCTACGGCTGGACGGCGCCGGAAGCGCGGTTCTCGTGGCCGAACCTGATCGCGGGCAAGAACGCCGAGATCGCGCGGCACGAGGGGATCTACGCCGGGATCCTCGAGCGCGCGGGCGCGAAGCTCCTGCGCGGCACGGCGAAGGTCGTGGGGCCGAACGCCGTCGAGCTCGACGGCCGGCCGATCGGCGCGAAGTACATCCTGGTCGCTGCCGGCGCGCACCCGTGGTTCCCGGACCTGCCGGGGATCGAGCACGCGGCGAGCTCGAACGAGGTGTTCGAGTGGCCCGAGCTGCCGCGCCGCATCCTCGTCGTGGGCGGGGGCTACATCGCGGTCGAGTTCGCCGGCATCTTCAACGGCCTCGGCGCCGAGGTCACGCTCGCGTACCGCGGCGAGCAGATCCTGCGCGGCTTTGACGACGACGTGCGGCACCACCTCGCCGGCGAGATGACGAAGAAGGGGATCCGGATCCTGCTCGGCAGCGACGTCGAGCGGATCGACCGGGAGGCCGACGCCTCGCTGCAGGTGGGGTTCGCCCGCGGGCGCGAGCCCGCGGCCTTCGATGCCGTGCTGCACGCGACCGGCCGGATCCCGAACACGCGCGGGCTCGGCCTGGAGACCGCCGGAGTGATGCTGGGCGAGCGCGGCGAGGTGATGGTCGACCGCTTCTCGGCGAGCACCGCGCCGAGCGTCTATGCGGTCGGCGACGTGACCGACCGGCTCCACCTGACGCCGGTCGCGATCCGCGAGGGGCACGCGGTCGCGCTCACGCTCTTCGGCGGCCAGCCGACGCCGGCCGACCACATGGACGTGCCTTCGGCGGTGTTCAGCCAACCGCCGGTCGGGACGGTCGGAGCGACCGAGGCCGAAGCGAAGCAGCGCTCCGGCGCGGTCGACGTCTACATGGCCACGTTCCGGCCGCTGAAGGCGACGCTCTCGGGGCGCGACGAGCGGACGCTGGTGAAGCTCGTCGTCGACGCCGCGAGTCAGCGCGTCGTCGGCGCGCACATGGTCGGGCCCGACGCGCCCGAGATCATCCAGGGCGTCGGGATCGCGGTGAAGGCCGGGCTCACCAAGGCGCAGTTCGACGCGACCGTCGGGATCCACCCGACCGCGGCCGAGGAGTTGGTGACCTTGCGGGAGAAGACCCGCTGATCCCCTCGCCCCGGCGAAGGCCGGGGCCCGGGAAGTCGGGCGGGGCTCCGCGCCGCGCAACCTCGCGGCGTCCGCCGGGCCGACCAGCTCAGCGCCGGGACGACGAGCTCAGTCGAGCCGCGCTCCGGTGAACCTGATCACCGGCCCCCACTTCTTCGACTCGCGCACGATCAGCGCGCCGAACTCCTCCGGCGTGCCGCCGCCCGCCTGGATCCGGTTGCGCACCAGGATCTCGCGCACCTCCGGCGAGGCGAGCGCATCGTTGATCTCCCTGTTGAGCCGCAGCACGACTTCGCGCGGCGTGCCCGCGGGCGCGAGGATGCCGTTCCAGCCGTCGGAGTCGAAGCCCGGGACGCCCGACTCCGCCACCGTCGGCACCTCCGGCATCAGCGGGAAGCGCTTGATGCTCGACATCCCGATCAGCTTCACCCGCCCGCTCTGCACATGCGGGAGCAGCACCGCCGGCGGCAGGAACGCCGCCTGCACGTCGCCGGCCGCAACCGCCGTCGCCGCGGGCACCGCGCCGTTGTACGGAATGTGCACGATGAAGACCTTCGTCTCCGACTTCAGGAGCTCCATCGTCAGGTGCGTGCCGCTGCCGTTGCCGAGCGAGGAGTAGTTGAGCTTGCCGGGCTGCCTGCGGGCGGCTTCGACGAAGTCCTTTACGCTCGTGATCCCGCTCGCCGCGCTGACGCCGAGCACGAACGGCTGGCCGCCCATCAGGATCACCGGCGTGAGGTCGCGCTGCACGTCGTACGGGAGCTTCGAGTACAGGAAGGGCGCGTACGCGAGCGGCCCGTTGAAGCTGTAGATCAGCGTGTGGCCGTCCGCGGCCGCTTTCGCGACTTCGCCGACCGCGACCGTGCCGCCGGCGGCGGGCCGGTTCTCGACGATGATCGGCTGGCCGAGCCGGTCGCGCAGCTTCTCGGCCACCGCGCGCGCCGGAATGTCGAGCGAGCCGCCGGCGACGGCGGAGACGACGAGGCGCACCGGCTTCTGCGGCCAGGGTTGCGCGGACGCGGGCGCGGCGGCGAGGATGGCGGCGAGCGCGGTCGCGAACGTGGTGGCGAGCCGCGCCGGGAAAGCGGGTGCGAGCCTGATTCCGGTCTTCATCTCTCCTCCATGGTCGGACGCGCGGTCTGGCCGCCGCACTGTGCGCCGAGGATAGCAGGCCCGCCTGCGCCGGAAACGAAAAAGCCCGGTCGCCCGGGCCTTCAAAGGAAGCGGGTCGAACCGCCTTACATCATCGGCTTGATGTTCGAAGCCTGCTTGCCCTTCGCCCCGTCCGTGATGTCGAACGAAACCTTCTGGTTTTCCTTGAGGGTCTTGAAGCCTGCCCCCTGAATCTGCGAGAAGTGGGCGAAGACGTCCTTGCTGCCGTCATCGGGCTTGATGAAGCCGTAACCTTTCTCTTCGTTGAACCACTTCACGATTCCTGTGCTCATTGCGTACTTTCCTTGACTGAATGGATAGAAAAATGGCCTTGCGGCCGACTTGCGAGAACACGTACTGGAACTCACGTACTGGAACTCAAGGGAAACGACGTTAGACCGGAGGTTCCGCGGACCGCGGCATCGACTGACCAGCGACTTTCGGGCTTGAGCGTTCTTGCAGGGCGCTATATACCGTCGCCGGCCGCGCCGGTCAAGGCTTTCTTCCGGGGCCCGTGGCCGCCCGTCGCCACCTGTCCCCGCTTGTCGACGGGCCCGCGAAGGTCCCTCGGGGCGCGGACAAGCCTGGGGGCTTCCCGACCGGGCAGTAGAATCCTCGCCGCGGGCCTGTAGCTCAGCCGGTCAGAGCAGGGGACTCATAATCCCTTGGTCCCTGGTTCGAATCCAGGCGGGCCCACTCTTCTTTCAAGACTTGCGACTGCGTCGCTCCGTCATCGCTCACGTTTGCGTGAGTTTTGCGTGAGCTAAGCCACAGATAACCGCCGCAGCACGACGAGGTCGGGCAAGAAACCCCTTTCAGCGCGGCATATCGGGTTGACCGCACTACGCTCGTAGCGTATACGCTATTCGCGTATAGTGCGCCGATGGTCTTCGTCGAGTTGACGCCGTTCGTCGCCTTCCGCGACGAATACTGGACCGACGAGGAGCTGCGCGCGCTGCAGAGCTTTCTGCTCGTGTCGCCCGAAGCCGGCGCCCTGATCCGCGGCGGGGCGGGACTGCGCAAGCTGCGCTGGTCGGCGCAAGGACGTGGAAAGCGCGGTGGGGCGAGGGTGATCTACT
>Ga0187893_10003991_pt1 | contig 28843 bp, 29 predicted proteins | sample MA1701074metaG_FD_139574 | JGI IMG/M metagenome (GOLD analysis project Ga0187893, IMG submission 139574) | White microbial mat communities from a basaltic lava cave in the Kipuka Kanohina Cave System on the Island of Hawaii, USA - MA170107-4 metaG ...
CCACACCGTTGCAGGCTCGCGCTTACCACCTGCTCGGCTTGTAGCCAGTAACAGGAAATCGAATTCACTTCTACACCCCTCAAATGCTTGGGCTTTCTCTGTCGCGGACCATAGAACTTCGGTTTAGAGAAAGCTCTACGACTTTTGGGGGATGCCTTCACGCCGAGAAATCCGCCTGCAAACAAGCCTAAAATCCACCACTTGGGTAATTGATTTGATGGTTTTAACGTCTGATAATGGCACCGTTGAAATCAAGAAGGGAAGAGATCAAGTGAGCAGAAGCATACGAGTCGCGATTGCCGACCGTCATGAAAACTTTCGGGTGGCCTGCAGGAGAATCCTTGAGCTGGAGCCTGATATTGAGATGGTTTCCGAGTCGAGCACAGGCTTTGGATTGGCTCCGTTGCTCGAACTCATGAAAGCGGATGTACTGCTCTTCGATGAAAAGATTTGGGAAGCGGAAGGGCAGGAATTGTTCAGGTCAATTCGGGCACAGTTTCCAACCTTGAAGATTCTCTATATGGTCTCATCTGAGGATTGCGCTGGGGGGCTCGAAGCGATGCAGTTGGGCGTAAGCGGCGTGATCGAGAAGGGTGGAAATCCAACACATCTTCCTAAAGCAATTCGGAAAATAGTCGATGGAGAATTGTGGATCAGTCGAAGACTAACCTCGGCCTTGCTGCAAGCCGAGTTTCAGCATACCCAAGTGATTTAAGTCGGGGAGCGGAAAAGGGTGCCAGATAGAGTTTGTGAGACTGCCATGGACACTATTCGGTATTCAATTTCTTTTCCGTACAAATGGGAATTCATTGTCTTGGTTGTGCCAGACGAGGAAACTTGGGAGAAATCGCCGATGTCCCCATTGTATCCGTCAGATGCCTCGTTTGGATTGAAAATAGCCCCTTTTGGTTGTGAAGTTGCTTATTAGTCAGTTGAGCAGAGTGATTCTGAACTAATGGTCAACTTCCTGCCCAAAAGGGTAGGTGCTTGATTTAGGATGGTGGCTCAAGCAGTGCCTCGGGCGTCAAGGCATTTCGGATGTCGATGTCAATGTAAATAAAAGGAGAAAAAACATGCTCGAATTGATGAAGAAGTTCATGCAGGACGAAGAAGGACAGGATCTGGTTGAGTACGCTTTATTGCTCGTTTTCCTGGCCCTCGCGGCGATCGCAATTCTGCCCACCCTGGGTAGCAGTGTGAATCGGGTGTTCAGCCAGTCTAACAGCGCGTTAAACACAGGTTCCTAAGGCCAACTTGTTTACTTAGAGTCCAGTGGTGAATTTCACCACTGGACTTTTTTTTTGCTCTCTAAGATAACGAATTCGTAATCTCTTTGCTATACTCTGCCGATAAGGCTCTCGAATTGACACCACGATCGGGCCGAATTCTGTGCTTCGTCAACAGAGGTTTACTCGCCGATCGTTCGTCTCCCCCCTGTTGCTCAGGTGCATCGAAAGTTGATTCGTATATATGAACTCGTTTGTCACCTTTGGCTTAGTAGCGTGTGTTGGGATGGCTGCAGCCATTGATATACGCCAGCGGCGTATTCCTAACTGGCTCAGTCTCACGGGTGTCTTGGGGGGTATTTGTCTCAATTCGATCTTTAACGGGAAGGACGGATTTGTACTCAGTCTGCTAGGGATCGCCACAGGTTTCTTTCTCCTTTTTTTCGGCTACCTTCTCGGTGGTATCGGGGCCGGAGACGTGAAACTTCTAGCAGCGGTGGGGGCGTTTCTGGGCCCTAAGCTGGTGTTCTGTGCATTTATTTGGATGGCTCTGTCAGGAGGATTTCTGGCGCTGCTGTTCGTAGCCTGGAAGGGCGCCTTCCGTCAGACTTTTGCGAACCTGAAATCGTTGTTGCAGGGCTGGATGTATGGAACCGGGAGTGCAGTCGACCTAAAGAATCCGTCCCTCTTGAAGTTGCCGAGGGCATTGAGTATCGCTTTGGGAGCCATCGTGGCAGCCTTCTTTCAAAAGCTTCCCGGACTTGAGTTTCAGAACGGGAGCATTCAGTTTGTTTTTTGGACGCTGTGATTGATTTCTGGCAAAGGAGCTTCACATGAACCGAGCAAGAATCTTGATAGTGCTTCTGGTTGCGGTAGTAGTCGGTGGGACACTCAGCTACGCTGTATACAACTTCCTTCAATCTCGTCCGGTCACAGTAGTTCGAACACCAGAAAAAAATGTGGTTGTCGCAGTTGGGACTTTGCCTCTGGGAACCTTGCTCAAGGACGAACACCTGAAATTCGTTTCCTGGCCGGCGACGAACCTTCCTCCTGGCTATTTCGAGCGCAAAGAGGATCTCCTTGCTCGAGGCTTGGTGCAGCCAGTGGTCGAGAATGAACCAATTCTCGAATCCAAACTGGCTCCCAAAGGCTCGGGAGCTGGTCTGCCGCCGGTCATTCCCAAAGGCATGCGCGCGCTCTCCATCAGGGCGAACGAGATTATTGGCGTAGCAGGTTACGTGGGCGTTGGGACGAGAATCGACGTAGTCTTGACAGCCAACCCCATCGGAGCCCAAGAGGCTGTCACGAAGATCGTTCTTCAAAACGTGGAGGTTGCTTCTGCCGGTCAGGTGATTCAGAAGGACCCTGAGGGGAAACCTCAAACTGTTACCGTTGTGACCCTCTTTGTGACGCCCGAAGATGCAGAAAAACTCACCACGGCGAGTTCCCAGGGTCAGTTTCAGCTGGCGCTGAGGAATCCTCTGGACCTCGACGAGGCAAAGACCCGAGGTAGTCAGCTCACTCAGTTGATGCGAGGCTCCGCGCCCGTTCAGCTTGGGCCTGTGGTACGGTCTCCCCGTCGTATCCCGCAGGTAATTGCCGCCCCGCCGCCTGTGGCCCCTGTTACGAACATTGAAGTCATCAAGGGTGAACAGCGCTCGACGGTGAAATTCTAGCGGTCGGCGCTCTGCTAATTCGCCCAGAGGCTTATTTCTAGATTTTCTTAAAGTATCTATATCGTTGTTTCGAAAGATGGTTGAGAACAGTTCATGGTAATCGGCGTTGCTCCAGATGTCCCAGTCCAGTCCTACATGGATTCAAGCGGAAGGATAAGGATATGAGGGCTCGATATCTGAAGGCTTGCGCGATATCGTTTAAAGTGCCAGGAGGATTAATCCACATGCTGCCTGCAGCCCTTACAGAAAAGGTCCTGCTTCGCTGGTTCCCCATTCGCATCGCATGTATTGCCGCGATGGTTGTTCTTTCGCTTCAATCAAGCGTGGAGGCCTTTCAAGCTCAGCGCCCACAGGTTTCAGATGTGCCGCAGCTGACTGTTATTGCCTCAAAATCAATAATCGTCAACACTGCAGAACCCATCGAGCGAGTGGCGGTAACCACAACCGAGATTGCCGACGCCCTCGTCATTTCGCCGCAGCAGGTGATGATCAATGGGAAAACTCCTGGGATCGTGAGTTTGGTGCTGTGGGATCGCACGGGGAAGAGTACCAGTTATGATTTAGTTGTTGAAATAGACCTGTCACTTCTACAGCGGCAGCTGGAAGAGCAGTTTCCCACCGAGAATATCAGCGTGACATCGGCCAAAGGGGCTCTTGTTTTGTCCGGCTCGGCCAGTGAGCCTCGAGTCGCCGAAAAAGCAATTGAAATCGCTGGGTCTTTTTCTCCAAAAGTGATCAATCTTCTGCAATTGCCTCCTCCCCCCGACACAGAACAGATCTTGCTGCAAGTGAAATTCGCTGATGTGGATCGCGCTGCGACTCAACAACTGGGAGCCAACATCTTTAGTACTGGAGCGGGTAATACCTTGGGCTCAACTTCGACGCAGCAGTTCGGCACTGGCTTGTCGAACCCGAACTTGAATACTATATCACCCGCTGTCGGACCAGGATTTACTTCCAACCAGAGCCTGCAAGACGTGCTTAATGTCTTTCTTTTCCGGTTCGACCTCAATTTGGGAGCTACAATCAAGGCTCTTCAGCAGAAGAATCTTCTGCAAATTCTAGCTGAACCGAATTTGTTGGCTTCAAACGGCAAGGAAGCCAGCTTTCTGGCAGGGGGTGAGTTTCCAATTCCGATCGTGCAATCGACCCAGGGCACCAATGCCATCACCATACAGTTTAAGGAATTCGGCGTCCGGCTGACATTTACACCGAATGTTACGTCGAGCGGAAAGATTCGACTCAAGGTTCGTCCGGAAGTGAGTGCTCTAGATTTCACAAATGCAGCTACGATCGGTGGCTTTTTTGTTCCAGCATTGAGTACACGGCGAGCAGAAACCGAAGTAGAATTGGCCGATGGGCAGAGCTTTGCGATTGCAGGTTTGATTGACAATCGATTGACGGAGGTTTTCAGCAAGATCCCAGCCCTGGGAGACATCCCGATTCTTGGCAATCTGTTTCGCAGTCGTCAGATAAACAAGTCTAAGAGCGAGCTATTGGTGTTGGTAACACCGAAGTTTGTGAAGCCCTTGAATCCGGACCAGGCGCCAGTTCTTCCCGAAAACCCCAAACCCTTCCTGGATCCTCAAAGGTTTGATGGCAAGACAGGTCAAGTCGATGCTCCTCCCAAAAAGGTGGCGGGTAGCGAGATTCCAAAGAGCCAATAAGCACTGTAGCCAATTAGGGAGTTCCGTTCCATGTTGTCAGCCATCATTATTAGTCCTGATGAGCAGTTTCGAGATGCCACACGCGAGCTCTTGGAGGGTTCAGACCAGATTGAAGTAAGGGCGGAACTCAACAACTTTTATTCTTCTCTCGACAGTTGGATATTCAACGAGATCAAAACTATGGAGGCGGACGTCATTATCGTTGACGTTGTGCCCGATAAGGAACAAGGAATCCTGACGGTTGAAAAGATCCTCGAGATCTCTAAACACAGTCATATCTTCGTCGCGGGAAATGGTACTGACGCAGACGTGATTCTTCGGTCGATGAGAGCAGGAGCCAAGGAGTTTCTGTCGACACCTCTCGAAAGCCAGTCACTGTTTGCAGCCATTGAACGCGTCAGCAAGGTGCATACTGTAGTTACTAAGGAAAAAAAACGCTTCGGGCGGCTCTTTACCTTTTTTAGTGCCAAGGGAGGTACGGGATCCACGGTTGTATCCACAAACTTCGCTGTGAGTCTAGCTGAACAAACTAAGAAGACGACTATTCTGGTTGACTTGGACATGCAGCTCGGCGAAGTTTCGTTGTTTCTGGGAATGAAGCCAGCTTTTAACATTGTAGACGTGGCAGACAATATCCATCGTATGGATGAGGCACTGCTGAAGGGTTTCATCAAGAAACACAGTTCAGGGCTTGATGTTCTGGCAGCACCCGATTCTCTAGACAAGGTAGAATCGGTAGGCCCTTCTCAAATCGTCCAGATCCTCCAGTTTCTCAAGAACAGCTATGAGTATGTAGTGGTTGACACATCGAATACCTTTGATGATCACACGGTCTCCGCGCTTGACCAGTCGTCGACGATCTTTCTGATTTCCAATACGGATCTTCCATCTCTTCGGAATGCTCAGCGATGCCTGTCCATTTTTGAACGGATGGGATACAAGAAGGAAAAAATTAAGCTCTTAATCAATCGATATCAGAAGAGCCTTGAGATACGTTCAAGGGACATTGAGGAAACGTTAAACTTTCCGGTTTCTTGGTTTTTCCCCAATGACTGGTCGACGATCATGAACGCTGTCAACAGTGGTGTTCCACTCTCAACCGTTAACCATAGCGAGATCGCTGGCTCTTTTACTTCGTTTGTCCAGCAGGTAGCGGGTATTCAGCCGCCCAAACAAGCTGAAAAGAAAAGAGGGTTGTTGGGGCTGTTCGGAAGGTCGTAGCGCTTTGCAGTGAGCACTGACACGAGGGTTTTGCTCTCAGCTGTTCGAATCTCTATTTTTTGTCTGAAAGGTACTACCAACATGGGTGACACAAGACTATTCACTAAGGAAGGCGCATCCGGCAACGATCGTCCCTCCTGGAATGATCGATTGAACAAAGGTGTGAGTACTACTTCGACCGGCCACTTTCAGGTTTTGAAGCACAACATCCATCGGAAACTTCTAGACAAGTTGGATTTGGAGAGTATTGCTTCTCTGAGTAAGCCCGTTCTTAGCAATGAGATTCGGAAGATAGTGGAAAGCCTGCTGGTTGAGGAAGCCACTCCCCTCAGCCTGATGGAGCGCGAGAAGCTAGTAAACGAAGTGCTGGATGAAGTTTTGGGGCTGGGGCCCCTGGAGCCATTGCTAAAGGATGGAACTATTTCCGATATCCTTGTCAACACACATAAGAAGGTTTACATCGAGCGACGTGGCAAGCTAGAGCCTACTGACGTCGTGTTCAAGGACGATGCCCACCTGATGCAGATCATCGACAAGATTGTTTCGGCAGTAGGCCGCCGCATTGATGAATCGTCTCCCATGGTTGATGCTCGCCTGCCAGATGGGTCCCGCGTGAACGCAATTATTCCACCGCTGGCCCTTGATGGTCCTATCGTTTCGATTCGCCGCTTTGGGTCGACACCCCTCACGGCCGATGACATGTTGAACAACAATACGCTCACCCCTGCAATGCTGGAATTACTAAAGGGAATTGTTAAGTCACGGTTGAATGTCATTATTTCAGGGGGTACAGGCTCTGGTAAAACGACATTGCTGAATTGTTTGTCGAGCTACATTCCGGAGGACGAGCGCATCGTCACGATCGAAGACGCGGCGGAACTCCAACTGCACCAGGAGCACATCGTCCGACTGGAAACTCGCCCACCCAACATTGAAGGGAAAGGCGCAGTCCGTCAGCGACAGTTAGTGATTAACGCGCTCCGCATGCGGCCCGACCGAATTGTGGTGGGCGAGGTCCGCGGTGAAGAAGCTCTCGACATGCTGCAGGCGATGAATACGGGTCACGACGGATCGTTGACAACGATTCACGCAAACACTCCCCGAGATGCGCTATCCCGTATGGAAACTATGATCTCGATGGCTAATCTTAATCTGCCTGATAAAGCAATGCGCCAGCAGATTGCTTCGGCTGTGGATGTTGTGATTCAGGCTTCGCGTCTGAGTGATGGCACACGAAAGATCATGAGTATCTCTGAAGTCGTGGGCATGGAAGGAGATGTCGTCACGATGCAGGATATTTTTGTGTTCGAGAGGGTCGGTATTGGCGAGAAGGGCAAGGTGTTGGGACGATTTCGCCCGACAGGCATTCGTCCTAAATTCGCAGAGAGGCTTAAGTACGCCGGCATCCACCTTCCAGCCAGTATGTTTGATAATGTAACCGAATACAAGCGGTAATGAGGTGTTGACCGACTGCAGCCCTTTCCTCGAATCGCTTTAACCAGGGCGTAGCCGACGACAGGGTTGGGGTTGAAGGAGACTCATATGGATCCAATACTCATTGCAGCCGTCATCTTTGTGATTGCGGTTGTCTTTGTAGGAAGCATCTATTTCTTCATCTGGGAATTGCCCGAGCAGGAAAAGCGCAAGAAAATCAAGGATCGCTTGGAGTCCATTTCCGAAGCGGGGCGTCGCGCGCCAAGTCCTGAGTTGGATATCATCAAGAGTGAATTGTTGAGCGACGTACCCGCGTTCAACAGAGTGCTGCTCCAATTCTCTCACACGAATCGCATCAAGCGTCTAATCGGCCAGGCGGACATGAAGATGAAGGTCAGCACCTTCATCTTGTTCTCTCTTGTTCTGTTTGCATTGGGAGTGGTTGTTTCCAATCAGCTGCTCAATCTCCTTCCGGTAAACGTGCTAATCGGAATGCTGACTTCAGCGATTCCCTTCCTGTTTGTTCTGTACAAGCGAAACCGAAGGTTCAGGAAGTTTGAGGAACTCTTTCCAGAGGCGCTGGAGCTGTTGACGCGCGCTGTGAAGGCAGGCCACGCTTTCAACACCGGTATTGAAATGATTGCCGAAGAAATGGTGGAGCCGATCGGAAAGGAGTTCCGAATCACATTTGACGAGCAGAACTTCGGCTTGCCATTGAAGCAAGCACTCTTCAACATGGTGGAACGCATGCCATTGTTGGACCTCAAGTTCTTTGTGACTGCCGTGCTAATGCAGAAGGAAACCGGTGGCAACCTGGCAGAAATTCTCACTAACTTGTCGCACTTGATTCGCGAGCGATTCAAGATTATGGGTGAAGTGCGCACGTTCTCGGCTCAAGGACGATTGACAGGATACATCTTAACGGCGGTTCCTATTGCTATGGGTTTTATCTTGTCAGCCATGAACTGGGATTACATGAGCGCCCTCTTCAAAGAACAGATTGGGCACTACCTGCTTGCTGGGGCCGGGTTCTGTCAACTTCTCGGTTACATTGTCATTCGCAAGATCGTCAACATTAAGGTGTAAGACTGGTGGTGGTTTCATGTTGATCCTAATAACTCTTTTGACGTTTGTTCTGGCGAGTTCGTTGGTTTTTTACCTCCAGTATGCCTGGATGAGGAGAAAGAATCCGCTTTCGGAGCGCTTGGCGGACCTCGAAAAGTCGAATCCATTTCGTGCCTACGCGGAAAGCGCTGTGCTGGCTCAGCAGGAAACCAGCATGGAGAAGGTTTTCCAGCCTTTGAGCAGGCTGATGCCAAAGTCGCCAAGCGAGGTGAATGCGACGACTCGAAAGCTGATGCAGGCGGGCTATCGGCATAAGTCTGCGGTCACAATTTTCTACGGAATCAAAGTCGGGTTCATTTTGGTGTTGTTGCTGGCAGCGTTTGTGACTGGACGATTTCAGTCAACCGCGATCGAGAACATCTTTATTACCTTGATGGCCTGCATCGGTGCAGGATATATCCTGCCAGATTTCATTCTTTCGACTCGAGTAACCTCCAGGAAAGAGAAAATCCAACTTGCTTTGCCGGATGCGCTGGACTTGCTGGTTGTCTGCGTTGAAGCGGGGCTGGGCTTGGACCAGGCGATATTGAAGACGAGCGAAGAGCTGCGAGTGACTCATCCGGACATCTGTGATGAGCTGAATTTGGTGAATCTTGAGCTTCGAGCAGGAAAGCCCAGAAAGGACGCTCTGAAGAACTTGGCAGACAGGACGGGCGTCGAAGACATCAATGGCCTCGTTTCGATGTTGGTGCAGACTGACAAGTTTGGAACCAGTATCGCGCAATCGTTGCGCGTTCACTCGGATGCTTTGAGAACCAAGCGTCGGCAACGAGCCGAAGAGCGAGCCCACAAGGTTTCGGTGAAACTGGTGTTTCCACTGGTCTTTCTCATCTTCCCGTCAATGTTCATCATCATCCTTGGGCCGGGTGTCATCAAAATTATCAAGCAGCTATTGCCTGCTATGGGTGGTTAAGTCCTCTGTCAAAATTACTACAGAAAGGAGTTTCGTAATGGCGCCTGCCAATATGCTCAAGTTGGTTCTATTCGTCGTGTTCATTATTCTATTGGTAATCGTGATCAAACGGCGTGCGGGTAAGTCCTGAGTGCTTGGACTGCGCGTACTGATCGTGAGGTTCCCGGGGAACTCTCTTTTAAAGTTAACGGCTCCTTGAGCCGTTAACTTTTTTGAAGCAGATCTTCAAGAACAAATGCAAGCATTCAACGTGACGCGGCAACGAATACTGGCCAGCGTCCTTGTGGTCGCCGACTCATTTTTCCACAGTCTGATCGGATTGATGGGAAGGCGTGGATTGGAATCAGGGCATGGTTTGTGGATTGTTCCTTGTCAGAGCGTTCACACTTTCTGGATGCGCTTTCCAATCGATATCGTTTTTCTCGATGAGCATCACAGGGTCGTTCATTTGGCTGAGAACCTCAAGCCCTTTCGTATTTCAAAGCACGTTTCCAAAGCGAGAAGCGTGATTGAGCTTTCGGTTTGCGCGATCATGACAACTGGCACGCAAATAGGCGATGAGATCCAAATCGTACAAAGATAAGAGATTCATAACCCCTTGTGAGCTTTCAGCACCGAGTTGTTTTATTGGGTTGGCCCGTTTTTGGACCTTGCTTGATGCTGTCCCGGGAACGCTTTCTGGTTTGTCACGCGCGCGGCTCGATGCCCTTAGCCGACAGGCCCGATCTGCGCTCCTAATGAGTCTCCTGGCCGGTATCGTTTTCGCTTGCACTGGGTGCGTGCGAAAGTCGCGGACATTAAACGACAACTTTTATGTTTTAAGCAGGCAACCTGGTGCAGCCAGACATGCGGCACCTGATCCAGCCACTCATGGCACAACACAGGAGTCATCTGACCCTGCGAGTGAGTCTCTGAAAGTCCAAGTCCGCAATGGGGCTCGGCCAAAAAGCTTGCTTTCCAATGTGGGGATTCTCGAAGAGGAGAACTCAGCCATTTCTTCTCTTATGCGACAAGCAGAGGATGACCCTTCGAATGCATCTGTCCATTTTCAGCTTGGTCGCGCCTACCAGGAGTATCGTCTTTATGATGAGGCCGTCCGCCATTACCAGAATGCGCTACAGCTCGAGCCTGAGAATCCTGCATTTTATGAGCAGATGGGAAGACTGTGGAGAGACTGGCAATCTCCGAATCTCGGATCGGAATTGGTGAAGAAGGCGTTGGAGCTTGATCCAGGATTGGTTGAGGCTTGGAATACCCTGGGAACGATATTTGACCGCCAGGGAAGAAGGGAAGAGGCACAGGCTGCTTACTTGAAGGCATTGTCTCTCAGCCCTGGTCTGGACTATGTCCACAACAATCTTTGCTTCAGCTATCTGCAGAGCGGCAATCTCGAAGAAGCGATTCGTCACGGGGACCGTGCAACACATTTGAGCCCAGGGATGCTGGTTGCTCACAACAATCTTGGCCTTGCCTATGGCGCATTGGGTGATTTAGACCGAGCGCTAGAGGAGTTCAAGCAGAGTGGCGACGAGGCTACCGCACGAAACAATCTCGGGTTGATACTTCTAAAGTCGGGTCAGATTGCCAAGTCCATGGAGCAGTTCAGACTAGCAGCCCGGATGAGGCCCCACTATAAGGATGCGGTGGCGAACTATTGGCGTGCGCGCGAACTGAAGTTGCAAAAAGAGAGAACTGCGAGGACAAGATTGCGGTCGTTTGATGCGGAAACCGGGATGGAGGCGACACCTGGCATCTTTGGTAAAGTGGCGATTACCGATATCAGGCTTTCGCTTTTGGAGGAGACACTAGGTGTGCTTTTCTCCTATCCGACCGTGATGTGCCCGAGTCTGGATGGACAAAGTGAAATCTAGATGCATGGCCTGAGGCTCGATTGCCGGATAGTGTGCCGCCGGTAGCGTTTGGCCCAGCAAGTCAGTAGTTGGGTTGCAAGTTGGATAAACAAAAAGGATACGAGACTATGAATTCTCAAACGGTCATTAGCGATGTGAAGATTGTTGATGAAAGCAACCAGAAATCAATTGCAAGCTATTCGCCCCCTACACCCGCGAGCTTGAAGGAAGTTGGTGTGAATCGGGACTCGCTCATTCACTTGGTCGTTAAGGTTCTCTATTTCGCTGGCGAAGTGACGGGAGCCTATTTAGCGTCACGAATGAAGCTGCCTTACACGCTCGTGGATGAATTGATCGAGTTCGTCAAGGCAGAGAAACTATGTGAAGTGAAGGGAATGGCCGGTATTGGCAAGTCTGCCTACCGGTACGCGATCACATCGTTGGGTCGAGACAGGGCTCGCGAGTTTCTCGAGATAAATCAGTACACGGGACCTGCTCCAGTGCCTTTGGCTCAGTATATTGAGATGATCAAGAAGCAGGCGACAGCTCGCTCTTATATTACCCAGGAAGGAATCGCCCAGAACTTTTCTCATCTCGTTTTGAGCAAACAGATGCTGGATACGTTGGGTCCGGCCATCAACTCTGGCAAGTCAATGTTTGTCTATGGAGCTCCCGGTAATGGCAAGTCTGTGGTTTCGGAGGCGATCGGCCACATGCTGGGAGGCGAGGTCTACATCCCTCATGCGATAGATGTCGATGGCATTATTATTACCGTTTACGATCCAATCAACCACCATGCCTACGAAACGGAAAAGGTCGTCAGCGAAACTGCCTACAAATCGCCAATTTTTAACGACACCGAGGATTTTGATCAGCGGTGGATGCGCTGCCGGCGGCCGTTTGTGTTCGCTGGAGGAGAACTGACGCTGGACATGCTCGATTTGTCATTCAACGAGGTTGCGAAATTCTACGAAGCGCCTTTTCAGGTGAAGGCTAACGGAGGGGTTTTCCTGATAGACGATTTCGGCCGTCAACTTGTGCGCCCGAAAGATTTGCTCAACCGGTGGATTGTGCCACTTGAAAAGCGGGTCGACTATCTCACGTTGCATACCGGTAAGAAATTTGAGTTACCTTTCGATGCACTGATCATTTTCTCAACCAATCTCAAACCGCAAGAGCTGGTGGATGAAGCGTTTTTCCGACGGATTCGCTATAAGATTCACTTTGAAAACCCCACGCTGGAAGAGTACAAGGAAATCTTCAAGAACTACTGCCGTACTAAGAATGTTGTATATAACCCTATCATAGTAGATTACATGCAGACAGAGTTCTACCAGAAGTACGGCGTGGAAATCCGCCGTTGCCACCCGCGCGATGTAATTGAGCAGGTGGCAGACATCGCCCGCTATCTGAATACCCCGCCCGCCCTGACTAAAGAGCTGGTGGATGCCGCATGCCATAGCTATTTCGTGAAGTGATGCATTGGGCAGACGGGTTTATGCAGAGGCAACTCTGATGCTGGACAAAGTGCGATATGCTCTGACTCTATTTGACAGCAGAGAAGTACTCATCATTTTTCTTGGTATGGTCATTTATCATGCTGTCATTCTCCTATGCGTGACACTCTCGGTTCGCTCCTCATTGGTTTTGCGGATGAAATCTCTCCAGGCGGAGCGCGATGAATACAAGAAGAACTGGGAGCACCGGGATGACGCTTGGAAGGATCGCGAAGACGAACTAAAGCGAATCCTCACCGGAGAACGCGACCGGGAGATTTCACAACTCAAAGCCGAGTATGACTCCTACGTTGGACTACTGGAGCAGAAACTCTCTCGGACGAAGACTCGAGAAACGAGAATGCCTTGAGCCTGAAGGAGCGATTGCCAGAGGTTTAGAGTTCCCCTCTAGCGGCTTAAGGACTCTCGCCATTCGGTGTCGAACTGCTCTATGTTTTTATGTAAAACGTTCTGGAAGGCACTCTCGAAGTTGTAGTTTTGCCCCATGAGATCAAGGACCCTGCGAATAGACGTCTTGCCAGCCGAAGCCACCAGAAATTCAACCGCTGCTAATCCCTCGATGTATGCCAAAGATGCCGTGCCAACCGGGAGGCCCACGAAGGATCCCTGCAGTGCCGCCAATGGAATCAAGAGACTCTCCTTGTTTTGGGCTGCAAGCCATCTGACGTGGCTTGCAGCTGATTTGCCTTCCTGGAGCTGAGCCACGCCTTCGTTGAACCATGAGGGACACCCGCGTCCAGGCAGTGATCGAATGAACGCGTGAGTCAGTTCGTGAACCAGGACGGCAGAGAGCTCCGGCGTAACGGAACTCAGTCCTTTCGTAGGAACACGAATCTTGCCATCGAAAAGTGCTCCAGACCAGCTGGGAGCCTGTGTGATGTCGAAATAGGCTTGGTCCGGATATAGAATCACCGCGATCGTAGCGGGCGGCTGAGACGTGAGGTCGATGCTGAGCTGTCGATAGAGGCCTTCAAGCGCCGTCAATATCTGCTGCCCGAGTCGGTAGTCGGAGACTTTTCGATCGTATCGTAAAATGAAATGAGCACTTTGTAGCACACCCAACTCAGTATGCACCCCGAGTTCTCTGCGAGCTTTCTCGATCCTCGCCGAGATTTCAGAGTTTGGCCCCAAATTCAGAGCTTCATTCCATTGGTTGATTGCTTGAGCGACCTTCTCTTGTGCGTAGTAAGCCTGACCCAAGAGAAAATGAATTCCTTGATCCATCTTGTCCGTTTGAAGACGAGCGAGCAGCAGGTCTTCTGTGGCACGATAGTTTCCGGCACGGTAGTTGATGAGTGCCAAATTTGCCAGTATGGTTGGGTCATTCTTATCGACGGCCAAAGCTTCCTCAAGGCTCACTTTTGCGGCTGACAGATCTCCCTGAACAGCCTGGAGCGATGCTAGCGAGTTCAGCGCCTGCGCAAATTCTGATCTGGCGTGGGAATCTGAAGGAGCTGACTTAAGATTCTGCCTTAGGCGATTGAGCAGCTCTGTGGAAACAGCTGAAGTGTTTCCCTGCAAGCGTATGGTGTTCGAGGTTGTTGAGTGCTCAACCTTCGTCCTGGGGCTCTCAAGGGCGATACCATATTTTGCGGCCGCTGCTGCAGGTACTGCCACAAGCTTCTGGTGCTGAATCCTTTTCACGGAGGATTTTGGAAGGGTTCGAGTTCTACCCCCTGCCTGATAAAGGACTTCGACGCCTTCTTCCCAAGCCTTCTCAACAACCAGAACGTTTCCATCAGTGAGAAAGACGACATCCGCTTTCGTGAGAGATGTGACCACTAGAAGGCATAAGACCGAGCGGACTGCTTGCGGAAGCAATTTCATCGCGGAGGATTATTTCGCAGACCTAACACTCTGCACAATCTTTTGTGAGACTGTCAGATTGCCATTAGTGTCCCTTGTTTTGATGGTTTTTTCGATGCTGATTTTTCCGTCACCTAGAGGCCGGGAAATTTCTGTTACGACTTCGCTGACGCGTAAACCGCCGGACGGATTGGCAGGATCTACGGTTTCAACATGAGTCGTGCTCTCAATGGTGCCATCAGGTAGCCTCCGTTCTTCACCGTTAACCCGCTGCGAGATGCTCAACCCAGTGGTGTTCACGTTAGGCAGCAACCGATGCACATTTCGCGATTCGAGGAGTCGTTGATACTTTCGCACGCCATTGACGGTTTCGGACTGAGTTTCCGTAACTCTGTCAGTTAGCGACATTCGCCCGTCGTAACCCGTCTGATGGACGAGAGTTTCCTTCTTGAAGGCGTTGTCTCCCAGTTTTGTGGTTGTTTCTTTAACGTTCTCCACCACAGCCATACGACCGCTGGCCTGCTTGAGCTTTCGACTGCTTTCCTTAACGGTCAAGACATCAGAGACTCTTTTCTCGCTGCCCTCTTCAATTTCGTTTAGCTCGAACTTGCCGTCCGAATCTGGCCTGTAGAGCGCCCTCGTCAGGTGCTTCTCAGTTGATGACATCTTGACGAGAGTTTCATTCTCGACGAGTTGAGCCGCCATCTTCCCGTTGATGTCTGGTTGATAATATGACCTTTGGATCTCTTCGGTACTTCCTGTAAGTTGATGATCCTCTTTGATTAACTGCTGTGTCGTCAGCCGCCCGTTCAAGTCCGGAGTACGCACTGTTCGCTCTACTTGATACTGGGTATCACTGATCCGCCAACTCCGCTCACTCTCCTCGCGGTCCACTCGTTCGCCCCCGTTAATAGAAAGTGCCCGAAATGCCGTCGTTCTTTCGTAGTTCTTGTTGTCGAGCAGTTTTTGGTATTCCGAGATCTTGGCGGCCGAGCCCAGTCCATCGTCGCCGGCTGGTAGGTAGAAATAGCTGGTGGATGACTCCTCTTTTCCGGCAAGCTTCTTGGTTGGTTCTTGGCCGATAATTGCAACCGAGAGACAAAGGAAAGGCAGACAAACCGCCCCACTGACTCTACCCAGAAAGTAACGATATTGCATGAGACGCAAATGATCCTCAATACATGGGAATCGACTCGATAATTCTCTCATCGACTCACGAAGGGGGCAAGCTTAGCGCTAGTTTTGCTCTGGAACGAGCTGGCACGATCTAAAAGGTCATCAGCTCCAGTAGCGGGATGATTAATAATAACGCAGCCATCTGAACGAGATTAAACGCTGAGAGAAGCGGACGTCAACTAGACGGGTTCGGTCCTTTAGCATACCTAGCTCTTGAGCAGATTGAGCGTAGTCAAAGGCATCGACTCAGTTGCCGTTTCTTTGGTCCTTACTAGGAAGCTGCTAGTGGGTTTGGGATGAGATTGAATGGGAAGGCCGAGAACCCGTGCAGACAGGTCGTAGAAACTCTTGGCAATAGGAATCGAGCTGGTTTGTAGCGTCAAGGGGTCGCCAGCCTGAATCGAACGAATGAGTGATTTGTAGTCATTCGGGATAGACCAGAAGACCTGAAAACCGAGAGTCTTCTCTACTTCCTTGATGCCGATATCCTGACCCTTCTGATAGCGGTTCAGCAAGAGTCGAATTCGCCCTGCGGAGTACCCCAGACCTTCAAATCCATGAAGTACCCTTTGAGCATTCCGCAATGCTGGCAAATTGCATTTGGAAATCAAGAAAATGATATGTGTTGAATCCAGGACGGAAACAACGAGCTCATTCAGAGTGCTTGAGGTATCGATGATAATATAGTCGTATTCCCCCTGCAGCATGCTTAGGAGTGGCTTAACCCCCGCCACAAGTGCTTTTGACCTCTGCGGGAACCAGTCGCTGAAGGACAGAAGATCGATTCCAGTTTTTGAGTGGGTCGTGATGCTTCGGAAGATCATTGCTGGGTCGAGAACTGTGCCGTCGTGGTCAGCCTCGACGAGAAACTTCTGACTTCTCAATCCGAAAAAGTTTGCGACATCCCCCAGCTCAGTATCTAAGTCCAGCATGAGTATCTTTTTCTTAGAGAGCTTGCTGAGACTGACAGCAAAATTGGTAGAAACCGTCGTGGATCCGCTGCCACCCTTACTACTAAAAAAGGAGAAAATCGTAGCAGGTTCTTTTGTTTGGCCCACCGACCCGAGCTGGCTTTGAATTCGAACAAAGGCATGGTGAACAGTTTCAGTCGTAAGCGGTTTGGGTAAAATCTCTTTCACGCCAAGCCGGAGGGCCTGAATCAGAAACGCCGAATCCAACATCTCACCCGCGGCCAGAACCGGAATCCCCGGGAAGTTCTGCTGCAGTTCCCGCAGCAATTTTAGATTGCTCGTAAGATCCTTGCTGAGTTCAAGTAGTACCAGCTGGGGGCTGACAAGAGCTGATTCCTCCCATGTTTCGCTGCTCAATCCGCCATGAGAGACCGGAAGCTCCAGAACGATCTTGGCACATTCAACTTTTCCAACTTGATGGCGAGATTCTTTTCTAAATCTGTCTTCCCGATAAATTACCAGGGTTCTGAGTTTCTGTGTCATTGTCCGAGAGTAGTTTTGATGACGAGGGTCATGCTTGTCTTCTGATACACTGCAATTTGAGGGCCTAGGTGTCAGGCCGCGCATGTTTGCCAGCTTGCCAACTGACGCGCTCGCATCGTCAGGTGCCTAACGGCCGATGTTCCGCAATTGACGCTCAGTTCCAGAATCAGCTGACGTGGCGACTTTTCGATCGGCCAAGGCTGAACGCTGAGTTCGGGTGAGTCCGACCGGGACTGCGCTTGCTAACTCGGGAAAAATGTTTCAAACGCTCCCAAATAGTGGAAAAAAATTACCTCCACTGATCTGTTAGAGCGTCGCGACTTTGACTCTTTGATCTAAGAATTCAATCCCGGCAAGCCGGAATGAGTTTTCGCGTGCTGGCTGAATCCATCGAATTTTTGCTTTCGATGCGAATTCCTCGGGCATCTGAACCCCAATCTCGGTGTGATTGCCCAAGTCGTTTCCTGAAAAGACGATACAGGCACCGTCTTCACACACGTTCACGGTGTAGGTATGGAACTGCAAATGACTACCTTCGCTGGCGTAACTCACGGTGATGGGCAGGATAACAGCTTTTCGGGCTGTTTTCCGAAGAGAGTATAGGCCGGTTGCCCCCTTGTATTCACCAATAGCCTCAGGAACAGTCACGGTTGCTGCAGGCTCCGCAGAATCTTCTCCGTGAGAAGCCAACAAGGCGCTCATGTGGTCCACGGATCCAACGTTCTCTACCGAGCGCCTCATTTCAGAGACAAGGAGCTGGACTTGATCGATTCTTTCCATAACTTCTCTTAGGTCACGCTCAAGCTGAGGAGTTGCCTTGCGTCCAAGCTGTGCACGTGCGAAGAACATGATTGCCGAAAGAGAATGGTCAATTCCCTGGCAAAATGTTCCGAGCTTCTTCGATAAGTAAACCGCGATCTGAGCGGATTGCAGCCTCTGTCGTTCATCCGCACCCTGGTGGGCCGTGGTCTGCAGCAGGTCACGTAGTGTGCCAACAGTGGAGTATAGAAAAAGACAGCTTGTAACGAGTGCAAATACCAGCAGTTCCAACGGGAGGAGGCTGAAATTGCGAACGAGTCCTAGAGTTTGAAAAACGATGGACAAGAGGAGTTGATATAAGGAAAAGGCGAGGATTCCCCAAAGAATGTGAGAGGCGAGGGGGTCCGTTGCTGAGCTGAAAAAACTGCTAGTCGCCTTGGACTGATTCTTGGCCATTAGAGAGGCTTTCACCCAGTGAGCAACACCGAATCGATCCCAAATTCTACCACGGAAATCGCTGACCAAGCAGGATCCAAATGATCACGAACTCCTGTGAATGCCTGTAATCTTTGAGGATGAGTACAGGGTAGGAGAATCTGATTCTCTTGGGATGGCGTTGCTACAGGCGGGGCAGACAGATTGTTGAGTGCATTTCAGGCGCCCGAGTTCTTGGAGTCAATCTCAGCAATCGCTTCCGCTAATGAATTCTTGATGCGGTTTAAGTCAAAAGGCTCAGCCAGCTGCTGAACCCGCTCGCTGGAATCTCCGTTGAGCTTGGAGCCGGCTGAAACGCCTCGAATCTGGTACTCGCGGTTCAAGATTCGCGTGACTAGGCTAACAGAGTTCAAGTTATATTCTGAAACACGAAAAAAAAGACCCTCCAGTTTCTTTTGAAATTGGCTGATTTCCTCTGCGATGCGTTGCCTGTCAAGTTTCAGAGTCTCGAATTCCAACCGTTCAAATGCTGCCTGGTGTTGCTCAATCGCTGCTTGTGTCTTCTTGAACTCAAGCTCCAAAGCATGCCGGATACCCACAAGATTCTGGAGCCGGTCATGATCGCCTTTGAGCTTTCTTTCAGCAGTCTGGATGTTGTCCTCAACCTCACGTTTTTGTTTGTCGTCAAATTCCCCGATGAGCTCTCTCGCCTGAATCTCGTAATAGCGGTGCTTCAGCTGCTCTAGCTCACCTTCAACTTTCTCGACGCTATTAACCGAAGTCGTCTTAATCTGGTCGTCGATCTCAGTCACCTTGCCGCGAATTCTTCCAATCTTCTGTTCAAGGTTCTGTAGGGCCTGTTCGATCTCTTGTCGGGTTGCTGGCATTGTCTCTCCTGAACGATTTACTATCCCTGCGATGATTTGGAGTCAGTGTCCTTCGGGCAGGGAGAGAACTTGCTTGCTGGCTTCCGTCTTGACCAATTCGTTTTCAACGTAGTCGACGCCAGCAATGGTAATCGAGAAGTCGGCTGACTCGCTGATGCGAATGTAGCCTTTCTCTTTTAGATACCAATTTGAAAACTCCAGATTTTCAACAGAGCACCCTAGCAATTCTGCAAGAACCAGCATTGAGATCTGTGGGTTCCCAGGGGTGTTGCGCCTGATGTCATACAGGGCCATCAGCATCAGCTTCCTCATTTCGCGCTCTGAGAGTCCTTCGTCTCCCGGGGCGCCGTTAGCTTCGCCGTATTTTGCTTTTAGCTCCTCGCGGGTTCGAGCGACTCCACTGACGGGCCCTTCTTGTCGAGGCTGGGCAGCGCCGGCGCCTTCCCTTCCAAGAAACTCGATATTGTATCGCGATCTCTTAGCAGGATCCGATAGTACCTCGTACGCTTTCAGCACACTCTTAAACTTTTCTTCATCGCCGGTTTGTTTATTGTCCGGATGATAGTATGCAGCCAGCAACCTGTAGATCTTCGTTATAACCAACTGCTCTGCATTGGGGCTGAGCTGGAGGAGTTCGTAGTAATTTAGATGTGTATTCTGGGTCATGAATCTGATCGTTTCACTTCTTGGGGAGGTTGACTCGAAGGTTTGTCAGACTGTTCTAATCGATAGCTAGGAATAGTTACAGCAGAGAATGCTGCTGGATCGCAAAAACGTCGTTCTAATGAGGCTTTTCTACCAGCCACTCGACCACCAAGCCAGTCATCCCCAGAACGAAACTCACAAGAAACGCAAAAAACAACTCCCCGCCGAACAGGGTATTGTTCAGCGGCAACGGAAGTTTCTCCTCATTGTAGAAGAAAGCCACCACTAAAACCAAGGCGCCCAAGGCCAGATAAGGCGAGCCGTTCTTCTTCTTGAGAAACATATTGAACATTGCAAACAGGAATCCTCCAGCCCCTACGGTGGCGACAAAAATCTCAAACCCACCCCGAATGTTGCCGACTGCGCGAAGCTGAAAGTAGCTGTTGATTGGCTCAATCTGGGTGATGTAAGGGCTGCCCGCGAGCAGCAGTGAAAGAAGCGCTAGAATAAGGTTGGGTCCCATCAGTTCACGCTGCTCCAAGGTGGACGAGAATCAGCCAAAGGGCTTGGTTCTCATGACTCTTCGGCACGTAGGTTTCAATAGTTTAGAGACGTTATGGCGAATATCCCGTCTTTGTCAATGACGAACTCAGGTCCAGAACTTTGCCTGCATCAAGAACACTGCCCGGATTGCAGCTTCCCAGGACGGTGAGACCCCTCGATGGCAAACTCGTTGCCTGGCGAAAAGTGCGTATGTTAGTATCGATCCGTTTCATCCAGAAATAATCGATTGGAACGCAGAATCGCAAGGCGAGAAAGGAGCTTTCTGTGAAGGTTTTCGGCGGAGCCAACATTCGCAATGTTGCTGTGGTTGGGCACGGGTCGAGCGGGAAGACTTCCCTGGTCGCGTGCTGCTTGTTTTTGGGAGGGGTTGGAAATCGTCTCGGCCGAGTGGACGATGGTACAACCCTGACCGATTTCGACCCGGAAGAAATTGAGCGCAAGATCAGCATTTCCACCGCGATTGCGTCCAGCGAATGGGAGAAGACGAAGATCAATTTCATCGATACTCCAGGTAAAGGGGTTTTTATCCAGGATACCCGCAGTATGATGCGTGTCTCCGAGTCGGCGCTCATCCTTGTGGATGCGGTTGCAGGCGTCGAGGTTCAGACTGAGAAGGTTTTCAAGTTCTCCGAAGAGTTCAGTCTGTCTGCCGCGTTCGTGGTGAACAAACTAGACCGTGAAAACGCTTCTTTTGAACGGGCAGTCGCGTCTCTTCAAGAGCACTTTGGAAGAACTGCAATTCCAGTCCAGTTACCGATCGGCTCAGAGCGAGGTTTTGGAGGCATCATAGACCTCATTGAGTTGAAGGCCTTTGAATTCGAACCGAACGGCGCGGGGAAGGCCAAGCTCATCGATATCCCGGCGGATATGCAAGACGTGGCTGCAAAAGGGCACGAAGCTATCGTTGAGATGGTGGCCGAAGGCAACGACAATCTGATGGAGGAATTCTTCGATAAGGGAACGATTCCCATCGAGGACTTGGTTCCGGGGCTCAGGCAGGCGATAGCTGAGAGAAAAATCTACCCGGTCTTGGCCTCCTCGGCGCTGCTGAACATCGGCACGCAAACGCTGGCAGACTTCATCATCAACTACCTGCCGTCGCCTGTAGGTGCCAAATCTCTCCCGGTAATCAGCTCCTCGCAGGATGTTGATGACGGGCGTGGCGCTATTAGTTCTGAGGGACCTCTGTCGGTATTTGTTTTCAAGACCTTGGCCGACCCTTTCGCTGGGCGACTTTCCTTTCTGAAGGTCTTTGGCGGGATACTCAAGACGGACGCCACACTCGCGAACCACAACCGGGGCGCTGCCGAGCGGTTGGCCCACCTTTCCACTCCCCAGGGCAAAACTCCTGTGGAGGTACCTGAACTGCATGCAGGCGACATTGGAGTCGTGGCTAAGCTGAAAGACACCATTACGGGCGACACCCTCGGCGAGAAAGACAACTCGATTTCTTATCAAAAGCTCAGCTACCCAGAGCCGCTCATCACGTTTGCCATTGAGCCAAAGTCTCGTGGCGACGAAGATAAAATCAGCAGCGCTCTGCATCGGCTGTTGGAAGAGGATCCGACGCTCCGGTTTGGGCGCGATCAGCAGACGCACGAGATGTTATTGTCCGGCATGGGACAACTGCATATTGAAACCATAGTGGCCCGACTCAAGAAACGCTTCGGAGTTGAAGTGACACTAAAGCCACCGAAAGTCCCATACCGGGAAACAATTCGAGGCAGAGCTGACGTGCAAGGCCGACACAAGAAGCAGTCAGGCGGGCACGGCCAATATGGGGATTGCAAGATCAAAATGGAACCGCTGCCGCGCGGCGAACAGTTCGAATTTGTGAACGAAATTTTCGGCGGTGCCATTCCTAAGAATTACATACCAGCGGTTGAGAAGGGGATTCTCGAATCGGCCGCGCGGGGCTATCTTGCTGGTTACCCAGTGGTGGATTTTCGAGTAACGCTGTATGACGGTTCTTACCACGACGTGGATTCGTCCGAAATGGCCTTCAAGATTGCTGGCTCGCTTGCCTTTAAGAAAGCGATGGAAGTAGCGAATCCGGTCTTGCTGGAACCGATCATGAACGTTGAGGTCTATGCGCCAGATGCCTATGCCGGAGACTTGATGGGCGATCTGAACAGCCGCCGGGGAAGGGTGCAGGGAATGGATTCGAAAGGGGGCACCCAGGTAATCAAGGCTCAGGTGCCCATGTCGGAAATGCTTTCCTACGCGCCCACGTTAACCTCAATGACGCAGGGCCGTGGCGATTACACTATGGAGTTTTCGCACTACGAAATTGTTCCGAGCCAGATTGCAGAAAAGATTGTCTCTCAAGTGAAGGCTGCTAAAGCAGGCGTGGCGGAGACCGAAGTATAGCGAGGCGCCAGAACTCTGGCGCCGCAACGAACGGCCTCGTATGCTATCCACTTTATGGGCTTCAGGTGCTCTCGAAACGCTCTCGTTTCCACACCGCGTAGACTAGAGGCTTCACGAGTCAACCTCTGCCGAAAGGCTTCGAGCAAGTCGGCTACCCCTCGGCTGCTTCCCGGAAAACCTCGCATGACTTGAGTCTCACCCTCGCTGTCCCCAATTCCCCTACAGTCATCGGTCATACTTACCGAAAGAGTGCCTGAGACCCAGGATTACCGGTCGCACATAACTTCCGGGGGGCTGGATTGTGTTCGCCGGATGTGCGATTTACCTGGCTTTGGATCCACCATGAATCCGACCGACGCTTCACGAACTTCGTCCCACTGCATTCTGGCGGTCGACGATGACCCAAAAATTCTCCATGTTACGGAACTTATTCTCAGCAAGGAAGGCTACTCCGTTGTGCCAGCGGTCTCGGTTGCAGATGCAGAAAGAACTTTGCGAGAGCGCAAGATTGACCTCGTTCTGTTGGATGTAATGCTTGCCGACGGCGACGGTTTCTCGTTTTGCAAGACCATCAAAGAGAACGTTGAAACCCGCGATGTCCCCGTCATTCTGCTGACCGCTCTGGACACCGTTGACAGCAAGGTGCGTGGTCTCGACGTCGGCGCCAGCGACTACCTGGTCAAGCCCTTTCTCAAGAAGGAGCTGATGGCCAGAATCCGCTCACATCTCCGCGAGCGGGAATTCTCCCAAGAACTGAAGACTCTTTATGCTTATGAAAAGCAAAGGGCACACCAGGTCGTTATTCTCAATAAGTTAACTAACGAATTCAACCGGTCTCTGGATCAGCCGGAACTGTTACAGCATGCTGCCCGGGTCATCAGTACGGAACTCCATTTTCAAGGGTGCCTGATAGCTGTTTGGGACGAAAAGGCAGCTCGATTATCTGTCGCTGCCGCATACCGTCCTGGCTACGACCAGAGTCTTCGACCGCAACCGTTTCAGACGGAAGAGGCCGTTATGAGCTGGGTGGCGTTGCATCAAGAGCCTCGCATCGTGCCCGACGTTCAGATGGAACCGCAATACCACCGGTTCTTCTCAGATACCCGCTCTGAAATGGCTGTGCCGCTCATCCATCAAAGAAAGGTGTTGGGTGTGCTTAACGTGGAGAGTCCCTTGCCCCACGCCTATACCTCGGATCATCTGGAGGTCCTCACCATGGTGGCCGGCAATCTCGCTCTGGCGCTGAAGAATGCCGAACTCTATTCCACCGCCAAGTTACACAGCGAGAACCTGCAGTCGATGGTAGAGCAGCGGACCCGCGAGCTTGAGAGCCAAAAGCGATTCATGGAGAGCATTGTTGACGCACTGCCTCTCGGCCTCTATGTGGTCGATAGGAACTATTCGGTAACGACCTGGAATCGAAAGCGAGAGACGGGAATTCTGGGAATTTCGCGAGATCGTGTCATCGGAGAGAATGTTCTTTCGGTTTTTTCGAGCATGTCGTCCGACCGGTTGAAGACGGAGTTCGATCATGTTTTCGCCACGGGTCAACCCTTTGAAACGCAGACAGCATCATGGTCTTCAGGGGAAAAGCGCTATTACCATCTGCGTAAGATTCCAATGTCGATCGATGGCGGCGCTGTGAGTCATGTGATCACACTGGGCGAAGACATCACCGATCGGCGTCATCTTGAAGAGTCGGTTCATACCAACGAGAAGCTCGCAAGCATCGGAAAGCTGGCAGCTGGCATCGCCCACGAAATCAACAATCCGCTGGCCGCCATTGCAGGCTGCGTGGAAGGGCTCATCTCGCGGGCGCAGGATCCCACGCTTAAGAGGGTAGCGGCCTTCGAGGATTTCCCCGAATACTTGCAGATCGTCGATGCCGAGATCTTCCGCTGCAAAGGCATCATCAGCAACTTGCTCGATTTCAGCCGAACCAAAGACATCTTGAAACAAGAGATCCAGGTCAACGAGACGCTTGGGCAGACCCTGCAGCTCCTCAGCCACCACAAGAGCTTCAAACAGCTGCAAGTCATCAAAGAGCTGGATCCGGAGTGTTCTCCAGTTGTAGGCAACAGTGGCGAACTGCGGCAGGTGTTCCTGGCCATGTGCATCAATGCCATGGATGCCATGCACCAGAGCGGAACGCTCACGATTCGCACTGCAATGGAAATGCAACACGGCCAGCGATTTGTACGTGTCCAGTTTCAAGATACTGGAGCAGGTATTCCAGTGGCCAATTTGAACAAGATCTTCGATCCGTTTTTTACAACTAAGCCAGTTGGCAAAGGCACTGGGCTAGGTCTTTCCATTTGCTATGGCATCGTGCGCAGTCATGAAGGATCCATCAAGGTAGAGTCGGAAGTCGGCAAAGGAAGCACTTTTCACATCCTTCTGCCTGTCAAGGTCAAATAAAAGGGGGCGCTATGGCGGCCGGAAAGAAGATTAAATTGCTGATTGCGGACGATGAAAAGAATGTCAGTCTGATCCTGCAAAAGGAACTGGCGCGAAGAAACTACGAAGTCTCCGTGGCAAGCGATGGCAAGAGCGCGGTGGAGTTTGCACAGAAAGTGGACTACGACGTTATCGTCATGGACATGACCATGCCACATCTTGATGGCATCCAGGCCCTCAAGGTCATCAAACAAGCAGAGCCGTCGCCTGAAATCATTATGCTCACTGGCAATGCCACGCTGGAAACGGCCATTGAGGCCATGAAGGCCGGAGCGTACGACTACCTCACCAAGCCGTGTAAGATTGAAGAGTTGGACGTCCTCATCCGCAAAGCCTGCGAGCGGCGTGACCTTCAGAAGGAAAATCTGTACATGCAGACGCGACTCAGCCGCAAGGAATCCACTCCGCTCCTGGTCACGAACAACCGGAGAATGAAAGAAGTGCTGGCTTTCGTTGAAAAAACCGCTGCTACCGACTCGAGTGCCTTGATCCTCGGCGAGAGCGGAACGGGCAAGGAACTCATTGCCCAGTCCTTCCACCGCTTCTCCCCTAGACGCGCTGAAGCCTTCATTGACATCAACTGTGGAGCCATTCAGGAAACTCTCCTGGAGAGCGAGATGTTCGGCTATGAGAAGGGTGCCTTCACTAATGCCGACACGTCGAAGCCTGGCTTGTTCGAGCTGGCCGATCGCGGCACCCTGTTTCTCGATGAGGTTGGTGAACTCAGCCCCCGCCTTCAGGTGAAATTGCTGCGCGTGCTGGAAGCCCGCACTTTTTTTCGTGTCGGCGGCGTGAAGCAAGTTAAGGTCGATTTCCGCTTGGTTGCTGCAACGAACAAGAACTTGTTGGAGGAAGTTCGCACAAACAACTTTCGACAAGACCTGTTGTATCGAATCAACACAGTTACCGTCGAGATCCCTCCACTGCGGGAAAGAACCGATGACATACCGCTGCTTGTTGAGCACTTCACAACCAGATCGGGCCAGCAGGAGCCTTTGGCGGTTTCGAACGAAGCCATGGAGCTGCTTCGCCATTACTCATGGCCCGGAAACGTTCGCGAACTCAAAAACGTCCTGGAACGTGCGATGGTGGTAGCCACCAAAGAAGGCATTACCGCCGAGTCTCTGCCAGTCGAGGTCTGTAGAACCGAGAAGCGCGTGCTCGTGGCTGCCTCAGCGCCTACACCCTCAGGTACAGCCAGTCTTGCAGACCTGGAGAAGGAACAAATTCTAGCCACGCTCGACAAGGTTAACTGGCATCGTGGCAAAGCCGCCGGCTTGCTCGGAATCACGCCCAAGACCCTCTACCGAAAGTTGCGCTCCTACGATATGGGGAAAAACTGAAGGCTGGGCTCGGCAATCGCCGTTCCATGCCCCGATGGGCGGGGCGGATCTTGCTCTTCGTTTTCTGGAACCGCGGCTCATTCTGGAACCTTCCGCTATTCTTCCTTCCCGCCTTTGCTGTGTGTGCGTTTGTATTTCCCTCTGGCGCTCCGATCATTGAAAAAGAGTACAATGCAGAAGATCCAATCCTCGCGAGGGCTTTGTTGCAACTGAGTTAACGTCATGTCGATGGCTTATTCTCACAGTGCGATCAGCGAGGCGGAAGTCCCGAGGGCATTGCAGCCGATCTTTCAGCATCTGGTGGATACGTATGCAAGCGAGACCAGCAAAGTGATTTCCGTCTGGCGAGAGTTTTCGGACCAGGAGTTGGCGTTTAGCCCCCATTCTCGGTCACGCAGCGTGCTCGACATCTTCAAACATCAACTTCTTTCTGAAAGGCGTTTCTTTGGTGAGTTTCTGGGATTGCCTGAGCCGCCCGCAGCAGAAGTATTGCCCAAAAAGGACAACGTGAAGGCTTGCACCGAGCGCCTGCTTCAGCTCGCCAAACCACGGCTCACGTTTCTGGCGGCGCAAAGTGAGCATTGGTGGCTGCAGCGGGTGGGCTTTTTCGATGTTGAGCGCGAGAGGATCTGGATCTTCTGGCGGCGAATTCTGCACACGGCCCATCATCGCACTCAACTGACCGTTTATCTGAGGCTACTAGGTAAAAGAGTCCCGTCGACTTACGGCCCCTCGGCTGATATGACATGGGACGGGGCCGACCCGACTCAAACTGTCGATGCTGCGAGCCGCAAGTAGAGTCTTGCCGGCGGGGTGTGCCGATTTGGTGAAGTTCCTGTCGAACCGATGGAACGCATGACAACAGGATTCGAAGGAGGCGGAATCTCGCCGCAGACGTTACGCTGCAAATGGGGGGCAATTTGGTAAAAAGGCTAGGTGTATCGTTCGTTCTGGTGGCAATCGCGGCGCTCGGGTGGGGCTACTGGCACAGCGCGACTCACGCAACCCTGAATCTTTACATCCACGATGTGTCTCTTAAAACGGACCGGCAAGCCTTTGGCAGTGTAAAGCAGGCTGACATTGTTTTTATGAACGCGGAGGGTGCGGTTCTGGCTGAAGGGAGGATACGAGAGCCGTATGGCGTCCTCTCCGTCTCGCACCCTGAAGCGGGTGATTGCAGCCGCTATGAGCGCCAGGTGAGTAGCAATCCTGAAGCCCGGGACGCATGGCAGCGCTGTTTTGAGGCACTATCGCGCTGGCTGGCGAGTTGGGTCAGGGAAGTGCGATATGCCACAGTAACGATGAGGAACTGCCGTATCGAAAAAATGACTGTTGTGTTGAGGGAGTATGGTGATACCTGGTGGCTCTGGTGGGTACCACTGCCCCATATCGGTGGAAAACCTTACACTGGCTTCACTCTCACACTCACGGTTGATGGATGTCGGCCGCAGCACCCTGACCAAGGAAGCTGGAAGCTAAACTTCGGCAAGTTCATCTTGCGTGGAGGAGCTTGTTCAAATCCTGTGAGGCTCGAATCGAAGCAGCACCCCCTCTTTTTTGCATCGGCAGCTGCTGGCGTGCAGGGACTCAAGGGTGTAGGCAATCGTTGGGATTTGGACACGTCCCGCAATCGGATTTCTTAACGTCAACTCAAGTCATGGTTTCGATGGAGCCGATTGGAACAATTCATACCCCGTATACGGAAACGTCACAGATTCCCAGAGGGCTCGGCACGATTCATCAAGCTGAAGGTACTTTGCAGATCTTTCCAGAGTACGAACAAGGGCTCACCGACATTGAGGGTTTCTCTCACCTTTACGTCCTCTGGGTGTTTGACCGTGCCACCGGATACGAGCTTTTGGGTACGCCGCCCACTGACACGCGGCCACTTGGTGTTTTCGCCACGCGTTCTCCTCGCCGTCCGAATCCGATCGGGCTGACCGTCGTCAAGTTGCTGCGGCGCCTGGGATGCAGCCTCCACGTGTCTGGCGTGGACATGCTTGATGGCACTCCCATTCTCGACATCAAACCCTATCTGTCCAGTGTTCCCATGGAGGAACTGTGTCGGGGCTGGCTGGGTGACGTGGAAGAACGGAAACAGGGCAACAGTGCGTAACAGGAAGACTGCGGGTTAGGAATTGCCATGGGGCTGGGCCTCCTGGTAGCCTGAGAGTTTTACCACGACTTAGCCCTACCCCAGATGTTCCTGGCAGTTGCCGCCCAGCCATCGGCTCACACTTGTTGATTCAGGACCTTCTAAAACAAACACTTGGCAGCGCAAGAAAAGCAACCGTTCTTGACAACTTCGAATGCCCTCA
>Ga0187893_10003992_pt1 | contig 28838 bp, 29 predicted proteins | sample MA1701074metaG_FD_139574 | JGI IMG/M metagenome (GOLD analysis project Ga0187893, IMG submission 139574) | White microbial mat communities from a basaltic lava cave in the Kipuka Kanohina Cave System on the Island of Hawaii, USA - MA170107-4 metaG ...
ATAGACACGCCAGCACGTCAATGCCGAAGGCCCGGTGCATGAGGGCCGCCCAGGTCCAGGCGCGCGGCGTGGTCTGGTCCCGCGCCCCGTCCGGGGCCGGGACCAGCGCCGCCGTGCTCCCCGGCTTCACGCGCCGGGAAGGGAGCGCGGCCTTCAGCCAAGGCAATCTGGACCTTGGCGGCGACCAGCTCCGCCGCGGCCTTGCTGCCGATGCGCTTGGCTTTGCGGAGGCGATTGTGGTCGACGATGACCCACCAGGCCCCCTTGCGGAAACGCACCTTCACGCCCATTGGGGACCGAGGGTGCCTACCTGTCCTGCGCCTTGTCAAGGAGGGCATGGCCGGCATCGCCCGGCGTCGGCGCGCTCAGCTCCCTGACCACCTCGTCCACCAGCCGATCGACGTCAACTCGCCCGCGTTGACGATAGGTCGCCATCCAGGCATCGAACTCCGACCGCCGCACGAGAATCTTCCCGCCGACGCGATAGCACGGGATCGGATGCGCCACATCTGCGAGGTGAGCCCGGAGCTTGCGGACACTCAGCCCGCTGTATCCCGCCAGCCCGGCGAGGGAGAGATAGGGATCGAGGATGACCCGCACCTCCACCCGATCGATGACGGGATTCGTGATTCGGGCAGGAGGCTGCTGCGTGAGCGATCCCGCCGGCCTTCTTTCCCGCGCTGTGCCCACGGTCCCCAGTTCGGCAAAGGCCGTGCCCCGGGCGGACCCCTTTTCTCCTCACGGGAACCGCACGATTTTCAAGAGCAGGGAAAGACGCCCTCGACGAGAGAATCTGGCAGCCAACTCGCGGTTGGCGTTTCCTTGCGCTTTAGCTTGCCGATTGGCGGAAGGAGACCCTGTATCCCAAAGTGGACACGCCGGCTGCCATCTCACGGCAACACGCGCCGCACACGCCGGCCAGTGCTGGCATCTAGGCAGGCGGCCGCGAACGAGCCAGCGGTGAGAGCTCTTGTGGGGCGAGTTCGAAGGAGTGATACGAAGGCCTCGCGAAAGGGCATCACGAGGAGTCGAACGCGCTCTCCTCGCTCCTCTACGTGTCAGTACATGGTCTTCGCTTGGCGACCTGCCATCATCGATCACCGCAATTGCACGGCAACGATATCAGCCACGGCGCGCCTTCTCCTCTCTCGTCTCTTCCGAGTATTCCCGTTTGAGCGCCGCGATCGCCGGATGCCGATTGGGAGGCTCCGGCGGCTCCGAACGTGAGGCGAAGGTCTGAGAATCAAGGACTGGTGCAGCCCAGCTCGTTGATCCGGCGCACGTCGCTGTCGCGGACCGCCTGGATCTCCGCGTCCGAAGGCCCGAACGCCGCCGCGAGGGCGGCGAAGTCTTCTCGCCAGCGGCGGCAAAGGCCGGGTCCTTTCGAACGTGATAGATCATATCGTTCAGCGGCACCGTGCGTCAGCCCGGCCCACGTTGCCGAGCCGAGCGCCGGCGCGATCCGCGCGCGTCACGGCGTCCCGCCCCGGACCTTAGCGGTGATGACCTCGGCGATGAGCCGCGCCTGGGTTTCGACGATCACGCGTCCGCGCTCCCGGTCCGCGGCGGCCGGGTCACCCAGGTATCCGTGCGGGGTCACGCGGCGGGCATTGGCCCAACCGCGTCGCCACTCCGCGAGCTCGTCGGCCGTGAACCGTGTCGGCTGGAGAGAGGGGAGCACCGTCTCGCGGACGAGCCGCGGGTAGAACGCCCAGACCATCGACGTCTCCGCAGCACCCGCGTGCACGTCCGGGAAGGGCTGCGGCGGCGGGCGATGCGGATAGATCTGGATGTGGTCTTCCTTCTCATCGGGGGCTAGGCGCTCGGCCCAGTAACTCGGCACGACGAAGTACGCGCGGATGCCCGTCTCGGCCCGGCCTTGTTTGATCGCCTCCGCCATCGTCCGGTTATGGAGCGCGTCCCCCTGGCCCGAGACACAGAAGATCGTCTGGAAACCGTCCTTTCTGAGACTGCCGAACACATCGAGCATGAGGTTCGTCATCGTCGAGGGACGGACGGTCACGGAGCCGGCGAAGCTGCCGGTCACGTTGTTGATGCCCCAATAGAACGGCGGCAGGATCGCAGCCTTGATGCCCTGCGCGTCAAGGTGCCGCCGCACGAGCTTGAGCGACGCGTACGGCAGGTACACATCGGTGCCGAGGGGCAAATGCGGCCCGTGTTCCTCGATGACACCGAGGCCCCAGAGCACGACGGCGCCCTCGCGCGCCAACGCCTCGACCTCGGGATAGGTGAGATCCGCCAGCGTCTCGTCGAAGATGCTGTAGCCCCCGCGCGTCAGCTCCGGGTCGTCCAATATGGCTCCTGTGATGCGAAGAGGCCCGTATCGTGGACCGCCCGTCCGGCGAGGAGCGTGGCGAGCACCTTCGTGTCGGGAATGCGATCCTCGGGCACGTGCATGATGTCCTGGGACAGGATCGCCAGATCGGCGAGCTTGCCGACCTCGATCGAGCCGATATCGTCCTCCCAGAACGTGATGCGGGCCCCATGAATCGTATAGGCCCGCAGCGCCTGCTCGCGTGTGAGCGCCTGGTGCGGCGTGGTGAGGCGCTCGCCCGTGAAGCCATCGCGCCGCGCCAGAGACTGCCAGAACGTGAAGATCGGGGAGTATGGGTGGCCGTCGGTCGACTGGACCACGTCGAGTCCGGCGTCGAGCCAGGCCCGCAAAGGAATCGCGTCTTCGGCGAGGGCGCGGCCGAACGAGCGTAGATAGATCGAGCCATAGCACCAGAGGAAATTGGTCGTGGTCGTCGGGATCACGCCGAGGCGGCGGCAGGCGTCCATGTTGTACCGGCTCGGGAACTGGCAGTGCTCGATGACCCAGCGACGGCCCGCGAGTGGCGTCTCCCGATCGATGCGCTCGTAGATGGCGAGCACACTGTCGATGGCGCGTCCGCCGGCGCACTGGACCTGCACACGCAGGCCCGCGCGGGCGGCCTTCCGGACGATCGTTTCGAAATCCTCATCGGTGACGTGTTGGACCCCCGTCCAGGAGTACCCCCGCGGTCCGACGTACGGCTCGCGCATCCGCGAAGCGCCGATGGCGGTGGCGCTGTCGAAGGAGAAGCCGAGCCCGCCGAGTTTGAGGAGATCGTCGCCGAATCCGGGCCCCGCGGCATAGCGAGCCGTTTCGCGGATCAGGGCGTCGCCGGCTCTTGAATCTCGGTAGTACGCCACAGGGTAGCTGATGACGAAATAGGTCCGCACCGTGAGCGCGCGTTGTGCCCAGAGATCGAGGTACGCGGCCTGCGGCTCGGCCGGCAAGCCGTGGCCTTCGTAGATTGCTGTGACGCCGACTTCGTTGAAGGCCCGTGCGCCGGCCCGGACCGCGCGGACCCAGTCCGCGTGGTCCGGGCGTGGCAACATCGGGAAGAGGGCCCGCTCGATCACCGGCGGGAAGTTGAACTCCCAGATGAGGCCCGTCGGCTCGCCGTGAGTGTCCACATCGATCTCTACCCCGTCGGGTGGGCGTGTGTTCCGGCCGATGCCCGCGCGCTCCAGCGCCGAGCTGTTCGCGATCGCCACGCCGGGTGCCACCATCATCGGAGCGCGGATGAGGACGGGGTGTCCGGGCGCGGCGGCGTCGAGGTCCACGCGCGTGGGCCAGCGCGCCTCGAGGATGCGACCGGGCAAGGCGAACGCATCGGGGGCATCGGCGATCGGATTGAAGACGAGCCACTCGCCCGGTGCGCGGCGAGCGGCCTCCTCCTTCACCCGGCCCTGGATGGCGGACAGTGAGCTCGTGTCCGGGAAGGACGGTCGGAGGAGGCGCATCCCGACACCATCCATGTGGGGATGCCCGTCAACGAAGCCCGGGACGACCGTGAGACCGCAGAGGTCCACGACGTGCGTGCGCGGTCCGGCGAGGCGGCGGACGTCCGACGACGCGCCGACCGCCGCGATGCGGCCGTCGCGGATCGCCACGGCCTCGGCCGTGCTGTTCTCGCGATCGACGGTGTAGATCGTTGCCTGATCGATGATGAGATCTGGCGCGAGGGCTTCACCAGGCAACGCCGCGTGTGAGCGCCGACGCGGAGCCATCAGGAGGCCTGCTCTCGCACGCGTCGGAGGACGTCCTGGTACTCGGTCCATCGCACGTCGTTCTCACCGAGGTCGGCCGCGGACCGCGCCAGGATCCGACCTGCCATGTCGACGACGCCGCCAGCCGTCCGCAACATCTTTCCGGCAAGCGCACGGTCGGCGCGGACGGCGGCGGGGGTGAAGTCGATCCGCCCGAGGCAGTCGACGGCCACGCCGAGCAGCTTGCCGACCAGTGTCATCTCGCGCGAGCCCCGGACATTGGTCACGATCGTCTGAAAGCGCGTCAGAGCGGCGTCGACCAGCTCGGGCGTCAGGAGCACGCTCTCGCGCTCCCAGGCCGATTCCATCTTGTCGGCGAGCCACTGGCCAGCGCCGGTGAGGCCCATCGAGATCCCCATCAGCTTGGCCTTGAGTGCGCGGATCTCCGCGGGCTCGCCCTCACCTTCCATAAACAACACGCCGATCGCGGCGATGGCGGGGACAGCGTTCAGATCCGAGCATCCCGCCGCCTGAAAGCGCGGATCGGCGTAGTCGACGCCGGGCGCCGACGCCTCGTCACTCTGTCGGAGCCAGACGTCCGCGACGATCTTGAGGCGGTTCGCCTCGCGGAGGAGGTCGGCCGACAGCTCGAGCTGGCTCATGGTGTAGTAGCGCTCGTGCTCCCGGTGGAAGGTCGCGATGTTGAGCATCGCGTCGAGATCGCGTGCGTCCCTGGCCATGGTCGCCTCCTATCGGTCCGGTCGCGCGGCGCCGGCGGCGTCATTCGGGCAGCAGGTCATTGGTGTACATGTCCTTCACCGGCGTCTTGCGCTCGATCACCTTGAGCTCGAAGAGGAAGTCCTGCGCCCGCTCGAGTCTCGCCGGGTCCGTCGTCCCCCATCGCCATTTTCGGGCGTTGTCGCGTTCCGTGCGCGCGCGGTTGTAGGCGAGGAGCGCCTTGAGGAAGGCGGTGTCGGCCACGCTCTCCGGCGCGTACTTGGCCTGGGCGAGATCGCCCTCGGCATAGCGCTGGGTCGTGAACTCGTAGTCGGCGGCCTGCTTGAGGACCCTGAGATATACGCGCAAGACGGTCGGTCGCGTCCGGATGACCTTCTCCGTGCTCAGCACGAGATCCTGCGGCACGGGAACGAACTGATCGAGGTCGAGCACGTGCACGGGCGTGCCTCGCGTCTCTAGGGCCAGCCCTTGGGTCTTGAACCAGATGTAGCCGTCGATCTGCTTTTGCGAGAGCGCGGCGGGTCCGCCGAGACCGATCGGCCGCAGGTTCACGTCGGCCTCGGTGAGCCCGCCCGCCTTGAGCAACGCGAGGGCCATGAAGTGCGTCGCGCTCGAGAACGCCACCACGCCGATCGTCTTGCCCTTGAGGTCCTTCGGCGCCCGGATGTCCGATTCCTTGCGCGTGATCAAGCCCCACAACGTCTCGGTCGACGCGCTGTTGATCCCGACGATGGGCGCCCCCTTGGCTCGCGCCTGGACCACGGTGTATCCGCCGGCCCAGCCGACGTCGCCCACGCCTTGGGCGAGCTGGGGGACGATGTTGACGGCGCCGCCAGGAATCGTCTTGAAATCGAGCTCGATCCCTTCCTGAGCGAACCAGCCCTTCTCCACGCCGATGTACAGCATTCGAAACGTGTGCCCGTGTGGCTCCGGCATGAGGACTGTCAGCTTCTCGAGCGGCCGTGACTGCCCCGACGCCGCTGCGGCCCAGGCGGCGGCGCCCGCGAGGCAAACGATCAGGAGCGATCGGCGGAGTTGGCGAATCGACGACATGCTCATGACAGCGCATCCTCCTTGGCGAATGGGGTCACTGCCGCGCCGACTCGTGCCAGAAGAGCAGGCGCCGCTCGATGAGAACGATCAGTCCGTAGAACGAAAAGCCGATCAGCATCAACGACAGGACGGCCGAGAACAAGACCTCGGTCTCGAGGTTGCCCGCGGAGGCCAGCGCCAAGTAGCCGAGACCTGCTTGCGAGCCCACGAACTCCCCCACCACCGCGCCGGTGACGGAGAGGAGGCTCGCGATCCGGAGGCCGGCGAAGAGGAAAGGCAGGGCATGCGGCACCTCGAGGTGCACGAAGGTGCGCCAGGCGCTCGCGTGGAGCGCCTGGAACAGCCGGCGCTCGTTGTCGCCGACGGAGCGGAAGCCGAGGATCACGTTCACGAGCAACGGGAAGAAGCAGATGATGGCCGCGATCAGGACCTTGGACGTGATCCCGAAGCCGAACCAGACGAGGAACAGGGGCGCCAGCGTGAGGATCGGCGTGGTCTGAAGTGCCACGACGTAGGGCCGCAGGAGCCCTTCGACGAAACGCGAGCGGGAGATGAGCGTGCCCGCCACGATCGCGGCGACCGCGCCGAGGGAAAAGCCGAGGAGCACCGACTGCAGGGTGAACAGTGCGTGGCGGACGAGGACGCCGGACCCCACGAGGTGCGCGAAGCGGACGCCGACATCCCACGGGTGCGGCAAGAAGTAGCCGGGAAGATCCCAGAGGCGGACGTAGGCAATCCAGATCGAGAAGAAGGCGACCGCGACCAGCGGCCGTGCGATCCACAAGCGGCGTCGAGAGACGCGGCTAGGCATGTCGGAGGGAATCCCTCGACTCGAGATCGGACACGGCCGCCGACTCGGGCGGTAGCATCAGTTGGCGCAACCGGCGGCACACGGCCAGGTACGCCTCGTCCTCCATCGCGTCGGTCGTCCGCGGCCGAGCGAGGTTCACCGGGCAGACGTCCCGGATGCGGCCCGGACGCGCGGTCATGGCGACCACCCGGTCGGAGAGGAGCACGGCTTCGGGGATCGAGTGGGTGACGAACACGATCGTCTTCCGGCTGCCCTGCCAGATGTGGAGCAACTCGAGGCCCATCCGCTCACGAGTGATCGCGTCGAGCGCCCCGAACGGCTCATCCATGAGCAGGACCTCGGGGTCGAGCAGGAGCGCGCGCGCGATGGCCACGCGCTGCCGCATGCCGCCGGATAGCTCGCGCGGGTAGTTCGCCTCGAAGCCTGCGAGGCCGAGCGTGGCGACGAGCGCTCGCGCGCGGCCGCGGAAGTCGCCGGATAAGCTCAGGATCTGGCTCGGCAGCAGCACGTTGTCGAGCACGGTGCGCCACGGCAGCAACACGGCATCTTGGAAGACGAAGCCGATGCGCGGGATTCGAGCGTCCTGGCGGCCGCCCTCGAAGCGCACGCTGCCGGCGGTGGGGGCCCGAAGACCACCGAGGAGATTGAGCAGCGTGGACTTGCCGCATCCACTCGGGCCCACGATCGACAGGAACTCGCCGGCCTCGACGTGGAGATCGATGGCCCGGAGCGCCTCCACCTCCCCGGTCGTCGCCGAGTAGGTGAAGCTGACACTAGAGAGCTCCATCAAGGCCATTTCGCCTGCGATCTCCGTCGCGCCGCGGGGCCGGCTCTGCTACGATCCACCTGCCCACCGCCGGCCTGATGTCGTGGACGTCCGGCGCGGCGGTGGACCTATTCAATATAGTAATGATGTAACCAATAATCGACGCCACCATGGCTGTCAAGTACGAAGTGACCCCGACCAGGCGGCGCTACCATTCGCCGAGCCGCCAGCGCCAAGCGCGGGCGACGCGGGAGAAGATCCCGGCGAGTGCCCGTCGACGCTTCGGCGCCGACGGCTACGCGGCCACGTCGATCGAGGCCATCGCGCGCGAGGCTGGCGTTGCCGTGCCCACCGTCTACGCGATCTTTCGATCGAAGCCCGCCATCTTGCTCGCGCTCCTGGACAACATCGAGCGCGATGCGGGCCTCGCCGGGCTTCACGAACAGGTCGCAGCCGCGGACGGCGCGCCGGCGAGGCAGATCGAGCTCGTCATCGCCTTCGTCTGCCGGCTGTTTCACCAGAGCCTCGACGTGCTGGACATCCTTAGCGAGGCGCGGGCCGCGGATGCGAACCTGACGCGCGTCTGGCTCGAGGGCCGGCGGCGCCGACGGCGGGGTCAGTCGGCGCTCGTGCGCTCGTGGGCGAACGCCAAGGTCCTGGCCCCGCACCTTTCGCCGCGCCGCGCCACGGACATTCTGTGGTCTCTCAGCGGACCCGAAGTCTACCGGCTATTTGTAGTAGAGTCTCGATGGCCCGTTCGACGATTCGAGCGATGGCTGGCCGAGACGCTCGTCGGGCTGCTGCTCGATACCGGGTCGCTGTCGGCCCGTTGATTCCGGCTCTCCGCGGACGACCGCGGCCTCTGTGGTTCTCGATGCGCGGAAGTGCTCACGTTCGAGCGGCGCGAAGGTCGCGAGCGCCGCGGATCTCCAGGATCGCGAGAACAAGCACGACCAGCGCCACCGCCGACGATCAATCTAAACCAATTACGCGGGCCGTGGCGTTAGCCCCGCGCGTTTGACCAGCTCGGCAGCGGAGAGTGTCGCGTCGTGCATGATTCGCTTCTCATCGAGCGCCGTCAGTCTTCCATTCTGTTTGAGAATTCGGCCGTCGACCATCACCATGTCGACGTTGCCCGGATGCGCGTATTGAATGAGCAGACGCGGCCAATCAGCGGCAGGGAGGGTGCTCATATTGATTTGATCGATGCGCACTAAAATAAGGTCAGCGCGTTTCCCAGGAGATAGCGATCCGACGCGGTCATCGATTCCTAGGTCCCGAGCGCCGTCAATGGTCGCCATCTGCAAGACGCGACGCGCGGACAGGTCGTTATTCTCGAAACGAGCGTGCTCGACATCAAGGATTAGCTTCATCGTGGCAAACATGTCGGCACCGGCGATTGCTACGGTGTCGATCGAAAGACTCACCAGGACTCCGGCGGCTAGCATTTCCGTCGTTTGCGGAAAACCCATGCCGACCTGCAGCGCGCTCAGCGGGCTCAGGCTCAGGTGAGTGCCGCTTTCCGCCATGGCAAGCCGCTCTTCGGCGGTCGCGTGAATGGCGTGCACAAACTGCACGTCCGGCCCCAAGAGTTTGTCGCGCGCCAATGCCATGATCGCGCGAGACTTCGCGGCCGGTTCGCGGCGCTGCGCTACATGCGTAGTAATCGGTATCCGCAAGCGGCGCGCCGCGGCGAATTCGCGTAAATAGGCTTCACGCCCTTTCCCTGGGTTGGCGCCTTCCGCGCCGCGCACTGCGATACCGAACGTCATCAAGCCTGCCTTGTCGCCGAACCATTCGCGCTGCACGCGCTCGACATCATTGAGATCCATTACCTGTTCTTCGGGCTGCGCCTCGGCCCAACCGTAGCTGAAGCGGCCGCGCAGCCCAGTTTCCAGCTGTGCCAGAATATTGGCGTCCGCGTACTCGGGTCCGATGATGTTGTGCGCCCAGTTGTGCACGGTCGTAATTCCGGCCGACAGCGCTCCGGCGAGGCCAAGCTGGACTGCGCGGTACATGTCCTCGGGTGTATACAGCGGCCCGAGCCGCGCCTTCAGAGGGAAATAGGTCAATTGCGGGGTGTAGAACCCCACTAGCCCTCTAAAGGTGCTGTTCCACAGATGCCAATGTGTATCAACGAAGCCCGGCAAAGCAATCGTGCCACGGCCGTCGATGATCTGTGCGCCTGAGGCTGAAAGCTCGGGCCCCACAGCTAGAATCGCGCCGTCACGAACGTGAATATCGGCCGAAACAAAATCGCCGAGCACGGGATCCATGCTGAGCACCACGGCGCCGCGTACGATGAATTCGCCTCGTCCAGGCAATCGCCGCTGCGGATCGCCGTCGCGCCGGCCGACAGTCATCGCGATGTACTCAACGCGCCGTCCGGGGAGGAGAGGAATTGTCTAGGATCGCACACGACCCGACCCTTGATGACACGATGGATCATACTCCTCCTCCTCACCACTCACACCTCAGGTCGCGTTCGTGAACGGAGAGTGCCCCCGATATAACGCGTGGCTTAGTGTGAATCGAAGAGCTGCTGATATTGTCTGACCTTTTCTATCACCGCTTTGATCTCAGCTTGAGTGGGGGTTCGAGGATCAGCCGCAGCAGGAAGCGCTCCATATTTCAGAAGGGCCGCCTGGAGCAGCAAGCTGGCTTTTACGGAGGTCAGGTTGTTGCCTGCGATAAACGTGTCGAAGGGAAGCGTCGGCGCCGGTCCATCGTTGTTGCCGCGCCCTACACGGACGACGGGCATGCCGCTCATCACTGCGATCTTGAGCGCTTTCTGCATTGTCACATTGACGATCGCATACGGCGCCCATCCCTCAGCCACAAAGCCGGCCAGCGGACGCTCCTGAAGATTCTTCTCGATCCTCGCCAGAATCTCGGGTTCCTCGCTGGGATCTGCTTTGGGGGGTTCCTGCGAGTACGTGGCATTCTTAGCAATGGTCACTTTGGGGATCGCTTCAGTACGAAGATATCCTTCGGCGTCTTTCACTTGCACAGACACTGTGGTGATCTTCCCATCGACCTTTTTCGCTCCTTGAGCGGTCGCGGGGAGTTTTGTGATGTTGACCTCAGAGTTCCACGTATGGCGCGTCCTCGGCTCAAAGTAGATGTAGGAAGGGCCAGGATCGCCTATGGTCCCCAAGATACCGCCGTGGCCGCCGGCTGCTAGATAGCCACCCGGCCGAGCATCAGCTTTGGCAACCTGACGAGCCGCAAAGATCTGCTCGTCCTGGATCATGACCGTCCCAAGCCGATTGCGCCCCTGCTCGTCCGCCCACTTTCGTGAAACAATGTAATCCACGGAGTCTACGATGTCGCGGTCCCCGTCACCCGAGAGCTGGCCGTGAACGCGTTGGGCAGCGTTCGCACTGATAGGAAGCGTCGTATCGACGAGAAGACTGAGCCAGTAGGCGGTTTCTTCAACTGAAGGACTACCTTCGAGCCAGATCGCTCCGTTGTACTTCCCTGTCTTCAAGGCGCGTTGCACCGTATTCGCGCTTTTGGCGAGGTGCTCCATCCGCTCATGCGTGAAAAGATGAAATGGCCGGTAGAAGATGAAGTCGATGCCGGGGACCTCCTTAGGGATATCCCCCGTGCCCACGTCAGTGCGCTGCGAAGCTGGCAACCCCTGCGTATAGCCGCCTGAAGGAACCGCTCGATAGAAATCGAAGTCAGCCTTCGATGACAGTGGGGTGTTGAGCCCCGTGTCGCTTACCCCGTGGATACCGCGATCAATCTCTTCAAAGATTCTCGATGCGTCGGGGTAGAACGGCTGCCGGCACTGATTGGGCGGCCCAAAGCGAATCGCACAGTCGTCGTCGAACGCACTCCCGTCGGCCTTCAGAGCCATATAGGGAAGCATATAGAGGCCATCTTCAGGACGAAGGGTCACCTTGTAGACGGGCTTATCGCTCGGGCTCTGCCGCTGGCTGTGGAACCGTCCCTGGCTGTCCACATACCCGTCAGGCGGGCCGTAGAGATGGGCAGCATCCCTCTCCAATGGATGGGCGCTGAACTGCTCGATCAATACCTCCACGGGAGCAGCTAGCCGCTGGGGGCGGACAAGATCAAATCGAAGGGGGCTTCCATCGGGATGGGTTTTCGGCAGGAGATTGCGGGCAGCTCGAGCCTTATTGCTCGTGACGAGCGGGGCGCTGTTCTGGGCTGTCGCGGTGGGGTCGGAGAAGACTGCGATCCTGTCCTTCGCGTGAGTCACGCTGCTCAGCAAAAGGAGACTTCCGAGGACGCTCGAAATGAGCACCCAAACCGTCGGCACGACTCGCTTCATGGGTTGTTCCTCTACGTGTTGTGTCAGTGGTCGCGCCCACTCCACACGGTGTGGACGCAGTACGCTACCGGTGAGGGGGCCGATCACCACCGCGGCTCTCACGATCGAATCACAACGCATCTTCCTCGAAACGCTCGTCTTCCTTCCCTCCCTCCCGCTTCATCGTGAAGCTTTGTCGGGGTCTACGCAGGTGAAGTTCGCCGCCTCGGTCGTGCTCCCCGTACCCTTGTGGCGCGCAACCTTCGGGTAAGGACACACAGGTCGGGTCAGCGTCACGACGCCCTTCTCAACGCGGCTTCCCGCGAGACTGTCCGGGGCGACTCCGCCCTCCACCCAGTTGATCAACGGGGTCATCGGATCGAGGCTCGTGACGCCAGTTCCGCCGGCGCAATGGAACATTCCCGGAACCGGGAAGAACCGGAAGAAGTCGCTCGTCTGGGGTCCCATCGTCGCCAAGACTTTGTCGTAGTAGTCGATGGTGACCAGCGGGTTCAGCGACATGTCGGCCCAGCCGTGCCGCATGATCAGCTTTCCGCCCTTCGCCCTGAACGCCGTGAGATCCGGATCCCTCGCATCCGAATACTCTGCGGTGGCTCCAGAGCGCCCGTAGTCTCGGTCGAAGTCGAAATTCCTCCAGTTGTAGTTCGGGTCGTCCTTTTCGAACGTCACATACTTCAACGCGCTCTCCGTAAACTGTGCCAGTTGGCTCGGCCCCGTTCGGTTGACGAGCCAGAAGTCCCAGCCGGGGACCTTTTGATCAGGCGGGTAAAGCGGCGGCACGCCCTGGAGACCCGCTGCCTCGGCCCCGACCGGCACCCCGGGAAAGACGATTTTCCCGTTGCTGACCACTCCGCCGTAGAGCTTCTTGAGCGTTCCGATCTGTGCGATCGTGAAGCAGCTGCGGCCGTCGACATCACCTGGGCATGTCGGCAGATCGCGCGCCGGATCGAAATTGCACCGACGCGGATCGTCGATCACGCCGTCGACCAGCCCATCTTGTCCGTCGCAGTTGCGGTACACCGCTTCTGCGATGATGCCGATCTTCTCGTAAGCGATGGGCGCCTCTTCAAGCGCCTTGGCATTCCACAACCCCACCATCCCTGTGTTGAGGACCGGCGCCCCTACAGAAATGCCGTTGAAGTCGGAGGGAAAGCGCTGAGCGGACACCAGCGCCTGCCGGCCGCCGAGCGAACAGCCGTCGAAATACGAATACTTCGCCGGCAAGTCGTAGTAGGCCCGAATGACCTCCTTGGCCGTCACCGCGGTGAGATGGATGGCGCGAAAACCGAAGTCCATCACCCGATAGAGATTGTTGTGCCCGAAGGAGAAGAGCGGATGGGCGAACTCATCGTGTCCCGTATCGTTCCAGGTGGTGGCGAACCCATGCCTGAGCCCGGCATTCCTCGGGCCAATCATGAACGGATGACCCGGCTTCTGTCCCGCCGTGCCGCCGTTTCCGTGCATGAACAGACGCCCGTTCCACACCGTGGGAAGATTCACCTCGAAACGGATCTCCGGCTGTATGACGCCGTAGACGTGGCAGTACTCCGGAATCCCATTCTTCGCGGGAATCAACGTCGCCGATACGATGGACACGTTGTAGTTCGTCATCCGCTCTCGAAGATCTCTGCATACGATGTTCGGTCGGGCCACCCCTTGCGTGTACTTGATAGGCGATGTTGCGGCGTCCCTGAAAGTGGATTGAGCCATTGCTTCGGAGACGAAGACGGCCGCAAGTCCCAGCGCTATTGCAATCCATCCACAGCGAAAGCCAGTTCCAAAGAACATGGAACACTCTCCTTTCTAGGAGACCAGACGACGCAACCGCGCGCCTGCCGCCGTCCGCCGTGCGACCGATCCACCGAGCGCGGCCACGACGTGGTCGGCAATCAGCCGGGCCCGCAGTGTCATCACCCTGCGGCCGGTCTCCGCCCGCGCCGCCGTCGGCCAGCCGAAGTATCCGCCGCTAAGCGCGATCTGCTCGGAGCGTCTCACGCCGCGGGTGAGCGCCCGGCGGAAGTCCACCCAGCAGGGACGGAGCTGCCGAGCAACATTCCAGCGAACGAGCGCTGGCCGTACCCACAGCACGAGCGCGGTCTCGAGCACCCCTGAATGCCACTCCAACTCGGGGCGAGGGCTGCGCATCGCCGCGAGCACCCGGGAGTTCACCATCGGCGACGGCACGGTGTCGCCAGGTGAGAAGCCGGCCACGACGAGGTGGAGACGGCGGCGCGCGAGCGCCCGGACCGCGCCGCCCACGGCGCGCAGATGCCCAGGATCGGCCTGGTAGTTGGTGACGACAAAGCGCCGAAAGCCGTGGCGCGCGAGGCCTTCCACGAGCTCGATCACCACCCGGCGGAGCGTCGCGGACGAGAGCGAGACCGTACCCGCCCACCTCTCGGCCAGTCCACTCACTCCATATGGCAGGCCGGGCGCCAGCACCGGACGGAAGCCCGCGCGGACCAGGTGCGGCGTCAGGAGCCGCGCCAGCTCCTCCGAACCCATCCAGTCGATCATAAGGGGCAGATGCGGCCCGTGCTGCTCGATGGCACCGAGCGGCAACAGCACCACCGCGCGCGGATCGCGGGCGAGCGCCTCCGCCTCCGGCCAGGTGCACTCGGCGAGGCGAACGCCTCCCCGGCCCCGGTCCGCTACGGCGCGACGGGCCACGCGACGAATCCCGTACCGGTCCGCCAGGTCATGGACGGCGTGTAGCCGAGAATCTCCGCCGGGCCGGCAGCGAACGGCAACGTGGCGATCCAGGCCAGCAGCTCGGAGGTTCCTCCTGAACCGGCCGCCTCCATGCGCTCCACCGTGCACTCCCGAACGATGCGCGCGTGGTCACCCTCGGCCAGCAGGTCCAGGAACCAGCGGTCGAACGCCTCGTCGACGAAAAAGTAACGCGGCCCGCCCGGCTCGTGGGACAGCCCGCCGGTGGCGATCACGGCCAGCCGCTCCTCTCCGCGCCAGTGCTCGGTGACGATGTCGCGCAGGATCTCGCCCAGCCGGTAGGCGTCGGCCGTGGACGGCACCGGCGGGACCGTGCAGTTCATGCCGATCGGCACGACGGGGACCGACATGTCGGGGTTCAGGTAGTGGAGCGGGACGGAGAAGCCGTCGTCGAACTCCATGCGCCGCGTGTAGGCGAACATGACCCCCCGGCGGCCGCCCTCGCGCGTGATCGCGCGGGCCAGCTCGGGGTGACCAGGCACCCGGAACCTGTCGAGGGCCAGCCAGTCGTCGAACCAGTCGGCGGGGCCGACGTGCTCGTCGCCGATGCCCACGGTGTAGTTCGGGATATTGTTGATCGGCCAGTTGAGCAGGTGATCGTTCGAGAGCATGATGAGGGCGTCCGGACGGGCGGCTTCCAGCCGCCGGCGCAGCTCCTTCGTGCACGAGAGCACCAGCTGCCGGTCCTCCTCGGGCGCCCGATCGAACCAGCCGGTGAGCCCGGGGGCATGGGTCATCGCGAGCGCCGCCACCACTTTGGCCATGCCGCCCTCCTCAGTCCTGCGCGCGCGTCTTGGCGCGCTCGACGGCCTGGGCCCGCTCGAACTCCTCGGGGTAGGCTCGACGGAACGCCTCCAGCGCCGGATGAACGTTTGATGCGCTCTTCGTGCCATAGAAGAGCCGGAAGATCTGGGGGATGAAGTACTGGTGCACACCCATGTCGTTCAGGCGGCGCACGTCCCGCTCCCGGAGTGCATCAAGTTCGGCCGCCGTCAGCCCGAACTCGCGGGCCAGCCCGTGGAGGTCTTCGACGAACCGGCGGCGCAGCTCGGGGTCCTTCCTCACGTAGTAGATCATCTCGTTCAGCGCGAGCGTGCGATCGACCTTGTCAACATTCCCCACGATTCTGTCCTCCTAGTGTGCGGCGGCGACATGGCGGGCGATGACGTCGGCGATGGCCGCGGCCTCAGCCTGGAAAGCGTCCATTCCGGCGCGCGGGTCCGCGGCCGCGGGGTCCCCGAGATAGCCGAGCGGCGTCTTCCGCTTGGCGTGTTCACCGCCCTTGCGCCACTCGGCCAGGTCCTCGGGGCCGAAGTTCGTCGGCACGAGCGTCGGGATGATCGGCTCCCGCACGGTCCCAGGATAGAGTGCCCACATGACGGCCGTCTCCCAGTTCCCGGCGTGGACGTCCATGTACTTCCCGGTCGGTGGCGGCGACGGCGTGGTGAGCAGGTACGGCTCGCCGGAGGCGAAGCCGAGCCGCTCGGCCTGTGCGGTGCCCAGCACGAAGCAGGCGTCGATGCCGGTCTCCGCACGGCCGCGCTTGACGCCCTCGGCCAGCGCCCGGTTGTGGAGGGCATCGCCCTGCCCCGAGACGCAGAACACGTGCCGGAAGCCGTCCTTCCGGAGGCTCCGGAACACGTCGACCATGACCTCGATCATGATCTCCGGCCGCACGTGGATCGAGCCCGTGAAGTGCCCGGTGACATGGTTCACGCCCCAGTAGAAGGGCGGGATCGCCACCGCCGGGACGCCCCGCTCGCCCAGGAGCTGGCGCACGCGGCGCAGGCGCGCGTACGGAATGTAGGCGTCAGTGCCGAGCGGCAGGTGCGGCCCGTGCTGCTCGATGACGCCCAGCCCCCACAGCGCCACGGCGCCCGCGGCGATCGCCTGCTCGAGCTCCGGATAGGTCATATCGGCGATGGTCTCGTGGAAGATCGAGTACCCACCGCGTGTCACCTCGGGATCGGACATGACTGGTCTCTTTTCCCGATCGTCACGTGCCGAGATAGGCCTCGCGCACCCGCTCGTGCTCGAGCAAGTCCGGCCCCTCAAGGACGATCGCTCCTGTCTCGAGGACATAGGCCCGGTCGGCCAGCCGAAGGGCCTGGTTCGCGTTCTGCTCGACGAGCAACACCGTCACACCGTCCTCCCGCAGTGCGCGGACCGTTTCGAAGATCGCCGCCGTCGTGAGCGGCGCCAGTCCGAGCGACGGCTCGTCGAGCAGCAGCAGCCGCGGCCGGGCCATCAGGGCGCGAGCGATGGCCAGCATCTGCTGCTCCCCGCCCGAGAGCGTCCCCGCGGGTTGCGACAGCCGCTCGCCCAGCCGGAGAAAGCGCCCCAGCAACCGCTCGAGGTCCTCGCCCACCGCGGCCCGATCGCCGCGGCTCCAGGCGCCCAGGAGCAGGTTTTCGCGCACCGTGAGGTGCTTGAGGATCGCGCGGCCTTCCGGCACCAGCACGAGGCCCTCGCGGACGAGCGCCTCGGGGGGCCGCCCCTGGATCGGCACGCCGCGGAACCGGATGTGCCCGCGATCCGGGCGCAGGATGCCGACAATCGTCTTCAGGAGCGTCGTCTTGCCGGCGCCGTTGGGCCCGATCAGGACGACCACCTCGCCGGCGCCGACGATCAGGCTGGCGCCCTGGACAGCGCGGATACGGCCGTAGCTCACGTGAAGATCATCGACCTCGAGCATGGATGCCCTAGGCTCCGGGGCCAAGATAGGCCTCCAGCACGCGGGGATGCCGTCGCACCGCCGCCGGCGGCCCCTCGGCGATCTTCCGGCCATAGCTCAGCACCGTGACGACGTCGGAGACTTCCATGACGAGGCTCATGTGGTGCTCCGTCAGCAGCACCGTCACCCCCGTTTCCCGGATCTTCCGGATCAGCCGGTTCAGCTCGCGGATCTCGGGCGGGGTCATGCCCGCCGCCGGCTCGTCGAGGAGGAGGAGCGCCGGCTCGACGGCCAGCGCTCGCGCCAGCTCGAGCCGCCGCTGTTCGACCAGCGAGAGGTCCTCGGCCAGCGCGTCTCGCCGGCCGCTCAGGCCCACCACCTCCAGCAACTCCTCGGCCCGGCGCCGTGTCTCGCGCTCGGAGACCGGCTCCCGCCAGGGCAGCCGGGCCAGCGCCCGCAGGAAGCCGCCCCGCGTGCGGCAGTGGCGGGCGACCATCGCGTTCTCGACAGCGGTCATCTCGCGGAAGAGCCGGATGTTCTGGAACGTGCGAGCAACGCCGAGCCCCGTGATCCGGTCCGGGCGCCAGCCGGTAACGTCCGTGCCGCGGAAGGCGATGCGGCCGGACGTCGGCGGCAGCACGCCGGTCACCAGGTTGAAGACGGTCGTTTTGCCGGCGCCGTTTGGCCCGATCAAGGCGTGGATTGTCCCGACCTCGACCGTCACGTCGACGTCGTCGACGGCGGTGAACCCGCCGAACTGCTTGCGGACCCGGCGGATCTCCAGCATCGCGGGAAGCTCAGCCGTGGACCATTCGGCGCCGCGATCGGCCGACAAGCCCCCAGGGCCGCAGCACCATCATGATCACCAGCAGCGAACCGAAGAACGTCATCCGCCACTCCTGGATCGGGCGGAGCAGCTCGGGCAATAGCGTGACGACCGCGGCGCCGACGACCGCGCCCCAGGGGCTGCCGAGCCCGCCGAGCAGCACGATCAGGAAAATTTCCGCGGAGCGGAAGAAGCCGAACTGCCCGGCGTCGATGAAGAGCGCGTGGTGCGCGTAGAGCGCACCACCCAGGCCTGCCCAGACGGCGCCCAGGCCGAAGGCCGACAGCTTGACGCGCGTCAGGTTGATGCCCATGACCTCGGCGGTCAGCTCGTCTTCCCGGACGGCCTCGAGCGCGCGGCCGATCCGGGAGCCGCGCACCTGCACGGCGAAGACCAGGAGGAGGAGGACGACGACCGTGACCGCACCGAGCCCCGTCAGATGGGCGAGGCCGCCGAACCCGGAGGCGCCGCCGGTCGGCTCGAAGTTGAGGAAGAAGATCCGCACGATCTCGCCGAATCCCATGGTCAGGATGATCAGGTAGATTCCTCGGATGCGGAGCGCCGGGAAGCCGGTCAGCAGGCCGACCAGCCCGGCGGCCAGCCCGGCGCCAACCAGCGCGACCACGAACGGAACCCCGACCCAGGCGGTCAGGATCGCAGAGACGTAGGCGCCGATGGCCATGAAGCCGCCCTGCCCCAGCGACAGGAGCCCCGCCGAGGCCGGCAGGTAGAGACTCAGCGCCAGCACCACGTTGATGCCGAGGAAGATCAGGAGCGACTCCCTGTACTGGTCGAGCACCCCGCTAGCCCTCGACGTGGTATGCGGAGCCGAAGAGGCCCTGCGGCCGGAAGAGGAGGATGAGGATCATCAGGGCGAAGGCGAAGGCGTCGCGATACGACGAGGCCAGGTACGCCACGCTGAGGATCTCGATGATACCCAGGATCAGCCCGCCCGCCATGGCGCCGTAGATGTTGCCGAGCCCGCCCACCAGCATGATGGCCAGGCCCTTTACCCCGATGTCGATACCCATGAACGGGGAGATCGCGTTGAACGAGAGCCCGATGAGGACGCCGGCGGCGCCGCCAAGGCCGGACGCGATGGCGAAGGTCAGGAGGATGATGCCGTTCGTCTTGATGCCGAGGAGCCGCGCGGTCAGGAGGCTCTCGGCCGTCGCCCGCATGGCCATGCCGAGGGCGGTCCGTGTGACGAACACGTGCAGAGCCGCCATGAGCACCACCGAGGTGCCGAGGATCAGGAGCTGGACCGAGGTGACCGTCACCGGCCCGAGGTGGAAGGTGACGGCCTCCATCCGGTGGGGAAACCCGACCTGCTCGGCGCCGAAGACCTTGGTCGCGACTTCTTGCAGCACGATGCCGACGCCGATGGTGCTGATCATCGGCGCCAGGAAGTGGGCGCCGCGGGCACGGAGCGGACGAAACGCCACCAGCTCGATGACCATGCCCAGGAGCGCGGTGCCGACCAGCGCGCCAAGCAGGGCCACGCCGGCACCGACGCCGAACCACAGGACGATCTGAAGTCCGACGAAGGCGCCGACCATGAAGACCTCGCCATGGGCGAGGTGCACGAGCTTGAGCACGCCGAAAACGAGCGTGTAGCCGATCGCGATCAGCGCGTATGCGCTGCCTAGCATGAGGCCATTGACGAGCTGCTGGAGCAGCATGCCCGGGCGGTGCCTCCCTACCGCAGCGACTCGTAGCGGCCGTTCCGGATCACCAGCACGGTGGGCTCCAGGACGGCGTCGCCGTCGGCGTTGATGCTGATCGTCCCGGTGATGCCCGGGGAGTCCTTGAGCCCGGCCCAGCATTCTCGGATGCGCTCCCGGTCCTTGCCGAGGTCGTCCGGCTTGTTGGTGACGCCCGCCTGCTCGATGCATCCCTTCATGATGTGCAGGCTGTCGTACATGAGGGCCGCCGTGTTGGACGGCGGGGCATTGGCCCGGCGCTTGTACTCGTCTACCCACTTCTTGATTCGCGGCGCGGGGTTGTCGGGCCAGAAGGGGTTGACCACCAGCACGCCCTCGGCGGCAGGGCCGGCGATCTCGACGAACCGAGGCTCGCTCATCCCCAGCGCGCCCGCGATCGGCTGCGGGAGGCCCTGCTTGCGGATCTCGCGCACCACGTTGCCGCCCTCGTTGTATAGGCCAGCCACCACGATCCCGTCCGGGTTCAATCCTTTGACCTTGGTCACCTGGGCGGAAAAGTCGATGTCCCCCGTCTGGAACGAGATGTTGTCGAGGACCGTGATGCCTTTGGCCTTGAGGACGGCCGGAAAGACCAGCGTCCCGTCGGCCTTCGTGAAGGCGTCTTTGACATCGGTGAGGATCACGACGGTCTTAATCTGGCCCTTGTTGCCGGCGAGCCATTTGTCGACGAGCGGCCCGTTGAGCTTGTCGGATGTGAGGGCGTTCCTGAACGCCCAGGGCCGGCTCTTGGCCGCCACGCCCGGCTTCGCCGACGAGGCCGTGATGATGGGCGTCTTCCCCTGCACCGCGATCGGGAAGGCCACCTCACACTCGGCGCTGAAGAACGGGCCGATGATCGCCAGGACCCGGTCGGTGTGAATGAGCTTGCGCGTCAGGTTGATGGCCTCGGTGTTGTCGCCCCGGCTATCGTAGGCGATCAGCTTGACCGTCTCCCCCTTGATGTGGCTCTTCTCCAGCTCTTCCAGCGCCATCTTCATGGCCACTTCCTGGTGGATGCCGTACGCTGCGCCTTTGCCGGACAGCGGCATGAGCACCCCGATCCGGACCTCGGCGGCGGCGGTGGCTGCCGTCACTAGCAGTGCGGCGGCCAGCACGATCGCTGTCGCTCTTCTCATGGCTGTGCCTCCTCGATGAACGGCATCAGTCTAGTTTTTAGCCGGCCTCCAGAGTTCCGAGATGAACGGCTTAGCTCCATCACCGGCTCCCAGCGCAGCTCATCGTTCCAGGTGAGCCCGGCCCGGACGAAGTGCAAGTGAGAATCGTAGAGCCCGGGAATCACGGTACGCGCCAAGGTCGACGACCGTCGTGTCCGGCCGAGCAAGAGCACCGATGTCGGTGTCTCCCCCGGACGGCGAGGACTCGACCGGCCCGCACCGCGACAGCCGAGGCGTGCGGCGGGGTGCGGCCATCCGTCGCGCCGGTGACGACGCGCCCGTTGAGAAGGACGAGGTCGCTCACTGACCGGACCGGGCGCCCGCACTCTCAGGCTCTGGACGGCAGGATCAGGGCCGCCAGCGGCGACAGCGCTGCCACGCCCTGGCGGTACGCGATGCGCAGCGGGAGCAGCAGGAGCGCACTGCCCGCGGCAGGGCTCTCGCCCCGCGCCCGTTCCACGAGCACCGCGATGTCCTCGAGGGCGCGGCACCCCGACTCGAGCGCAATGGCCGACACCGAGGCGGCCACACCCCGCTGGACGAGATCGCTCTCGGCCTCCACTCTCAACGTCCGCTGCCCGAACGCGAGGAGCGTACTCCGAACGTCGGACAGATCACCGAGAACGCGCTTGGCGTCGGCGGCGATGCTGCCCAAGCTGCGGTGGGCGGTGTCGCCGGACTCGGAAGCAAGCCGGCTGGCCTGATCCACCGCTTGCTGGAGATGCCTGACGGCGTCCAGGAGCTGGGGCGAGAGCGTCTCCGGATCGGTGTGCTGCGCGGTGACGCCGGTCATCGCTGCCCCGCGGATGGCGCCCCCAGCCCCGACGCGCCGGCGGCAGTGATGGTCGCGACGTAGTCCGTCAACTGCGTGTCGGCTTGCGAGAGGTCCCCGGCCACCTTGGACAGAAGGCGGGCCGCCATGTCGAGCAGCCACCCAGCGTACAAGAGCGATCGGCCCCACGGCTGCCGGTTCTTCCGCACGGCGGCCGGTGTGAACTCGATCTTGTTCAAACACTCGAGGGCAAGTCCGATGAGTCGCCCGACCAGCACGGTCTCGCGCGAGCCTTGCCAGTCGGTGGCGATGACCTGGAACCGCGGCGAGGCGGCCACGATGGAATCGGGGGAGAGCAGCACGCTCTCCCGCTTCCAGGCCGCATCCATCTTGTCAGCGAGCCACTCGCCTTTGGAGACGAACCGGTGGCTCAGGTTCCCCAGCTTCTCCTTAAGGAGACGGATCTCGTCGGGCTCGCCCTCGCCCTCCATGAAGAGGATTCCCATCCCGGCGATGGCGGTGAGGGGCGTGAGGTCCCCGCAGCCGGCGGCCTTGTAGCGGGGATCGGAGGGGTCGAAGGACGAGCGCCAGTCGTCACCACCGCGAAGCCAGTAGTCACCGAAGACCTTCAGCTTGTTGGCCTCCCGGCTGATGTCGGCGGCAAGCTCCATCTGGTGCATGACGTAGTACCGCATGTGGTCTCGATGATAGGTGGCGATGTTCAGCCGGGCGTTCACGTCGGCTTGACTGACCGGAGCCTTGCCCGGAGTCGGTCCCGGCTTTCTGGGTTGCACGATCCTCGTCGATTTCACGGCGTGTCTCCTCACATACCGGGCACGGTTACCGGCATCGGATGGCGATGCGTCCGGCGGATCGCCTCGAAAGCGGCTATCGCCTTCGCCATCGGGCCTACCTCAGCGACTCCTGCTTACCGTTGCGGATGACGAGGACCGTCGGCTCCAGTTCGGCGTCGCCCTCGGCGTTGATCGAGATCCTGCCACTGATGCCGGGATACTCCTTGAGGGTCGTCCAGCAATCGCGGATGCGCTCGCGGTCCTTGCCGAGGTCCTCCGGCTTGTTGGTCACGCCGCTTCTCTCGATGCACGCCTTCATGATGTACAGGCCGTCGTACATGAGGCTCGACGTGTTCCCCGGTGTCGCGCCCTTGGCGCGACGCGTATTCTCCGCGACCCACGCCGCCACTCGCGGGTCGGGATTGTGCGGCCAGAACGAGTTCACCGTCACCACGCCCTCGGCGGCCGGCCCCGCGATCTCGATGAATTTCGACTCGGCCATCCCGAGCCCACCGGCGACCGGCTGGCGAAGCCCCTGCTTCCGGATCTCCCGCACGATGTTGCCGCCCTCGTTGTACAGCCCGGCGATGATGATGCCATCGGGATTGAGGGTCTTGATCTTGGTGACCTGGGCCGAGAAGTCGATGTCGCCGGTCTGGTAGGAGATGTTGTCGAGGACGGTGAGCCCCTTTGCCTTCAGGACCCCGGGCAGCACCAGCGTACCGTCGGCCTTGGTGAAGGCGTCCTTGACGTCCGTGACGACGACGACTTTCTTGATCTCGCCCTTGCTGAGCGCCACCCACTTGTCGATGAGCGGACCGTTGAGCTTGTCCGACGTCAACGCCATCCGGAAGCTCCACGGGCGGTTCTTGGCGGCGATCCCGGGCTTGGCCGACGAGGCGGTCACGATGGGCGTGAGGCCCTGGACGGCGACGGGGAACGCCACTTCGCACTCGGCGCTGAAGAAGGGCCCGACGACAGCCAGCACCTTGTCCGTATGGATGAGCTTTCGCGTCAGGTTGATCGCCTCGGTGTTCTCGCCGCGGGTGTCGTAGACGACGAGCCGCAGCGGCTCGCCCTTGATTCCCGTCTTCTCGATCTCCTCCTGTGCCTGCCGGAGCGCCACCTCCTGGTGGGTGCCGTAGGCCGCGCCCTTGCCGCTGAGCGGCATGAGAACGCCGATCTTGATGTCGGCTGCCGCCGGCAGCGCGCTCCACGCCAGCGATAGCCCGAGCATCGAGGCCGTGACTGCGAACCGCGCACGTGTCGCCATGGGCCGCCTCCTCCCGTTACAGTGGGTCACTCGTCACGTTCTGGTGACTGGTCACGTTCTGATGATGTCGGTGTCGTGGACGGGCTGACCGCCGAGGAGCGTGGCCAGCACCTTCGTCTCGGGGATCCGGTCCTCGGGCATCGTCATGATGTCGTCCGACAGCACCACCAGGTCGGCCAGCTTCCCCGACTCGAGCGACCCCACCCGGTCCTCCCAGAACGCCGCCCGCGTCCCGTTCACCGTGTAGATACGCAGGGCTTCGGCCCGCGACAGCTTCTGCTTGGGCGTGGCGGGCGTCTCGCCGGTGAGACCATCGCGCCGGGCCAGCGACTGCCAGAACGTAAAGACTGGCGCGTAGGGCCGGCCGTCGGTCGACTGGACCACGGGAACACCGGCATCGAGCCACGGCTTGAACGGCACCGCGTCCTGCGCGAGCTCGCGGCCAGACGACTTCCCGTAGACCGAGCCGTAGAGCCAGAGGAAGTTGGTGGTGCTGGTCGGGATGATCCCGAGCGGGCGGCACGTCGCCATGTTCTCGGGGCTCGGGAACTGGCTCGATGACCCAGCGCCGGTCGCGGAGCGGGATCTCGCGGTCGATCTCCTCGTAGATCGCCAGCACCTTGTCGATCGCGGCCCCACCCGCGCACTGACACGGTACGCGCAGGCTGGCCTGCGCCGCCCTTCGGAAAAGGTTCTGAAACACCTCGTCCGCCGCCAGCTGGCCGCCCGTCCACGGATGGCCGCGGGGGCCCAGGTACGGCTGGCGCATCAGTGAGGCGCCGATCGACGAGGCGCTGTCGAAGGAGAACCCGAACCCACCGAACTTCAGGCGGTCGTCGCCGAATCCGGGGCCAGCCGCGTACTTCGACGTCTCCCAGTAGGTCCGGACGGTCAGCGCGCTCTCGCCCCAAAGCTCGAGGTATGCCCGTTGCGGCTCGGGCGGGATGCCGTGGCCCTCGTAGATCGTCGTGACGCCGGCTGCGTTGAAGGCTTGCATGGCAGCGCGCACTCCGGAGACGATCTGGGCGTGGGTCACCGCAGGAAGCATCGGGAACAGCGCCATCCGGGCCATCGGCGCGACGTTGTAGACCGAGGCAATGCGCTTGGGGAAGTTGAAGTCGCGAAAGACGCCCGGCGGCTCCCCCCGGTCGTCGGTGAGAACCTCGACTCCTTCGGGCGCTCGCGTGCTGCGAGTGATGCCGGCCAGCCGGAGGGCGGCAGTGTTGGCAATGGCGATCCCGGGCGCGACCAGAATCGGCGGCTCGATGTAGACGGGGTTGTCCGGCGCCACCCGGTCCAGGTCGTGGCGCGTCGGCCACCGACCGTCGGCCAGGAACCCCGGCATGCGGTAGACGTCCGGCTCTTGGACCAGCGGGTTGGTGACGATCCACTCTCCCGGCTTGCGGGCCTCGCGTTCGCGCCGCAGCACGACGAGCGCGTCCTCGATAAACCTGAGGCTCTCGAACGAGGGCTTGAGGAGCCCGAGGCCGACGACGTCCATGTGTGGATGTCCATCGACGAAGCCAGGGACGACCGTGCAACCGCCGAAGTCCACCTGGCGCGTGCCGCGGCCGGCCGGCCCTCGGATCTCGTCACCACTCCCGACGGCCGCGACGCGGCCATCCTCGATGGCCACCGCCTCCACGACCGAGTCGCGGGGATCGACAGTGTAGATGCGTCCATGGTGGGGCACCAGGTCGATCATTCCGCGCCGATCCCCTTCCTCTCGTCTAATAGTGAGCCGGGGCGTTTAGGCTACTGAGTCCTTCGCGCTCGGGGAAATGTTCTGGTTGCAGCGAAACACGTTCTCAGGATCGTATTTCGCCTTGATACGCTGCAGCATTTCGTATTTGTATGCTCCGTAGGCCTTCTTTACGTCCTCTGGGGTCGCGTCGGCGCCAAGATAGTTGATATAGGCGCCGCTTTCAGGAAGGGGCGCCAAGCACGCTGCCAGCTCCTTGACCCACTGGTGGTTGACTTGATCGTCCGCCGGATCGACCCATTGGGCGACCATCATCAAGTTAAAAGCCGCTTGGCGGAAACTGACGGCCGCGCTGGCAGCGTCGATCCGGCCAATCTCCCCTTGAAGATGCTCGACAACCACCATGCAACGCGGCGAGGGCGCTTTCTTGATCCACTCGACCAGCGCTTCGATCGCTTGGGGTTCGAAGGTCTTCAGGGTTCTCGTTCGCCAAAGCGCGCGCAGTCCCCATTGCGAGCCCGGATCGAGAAACCGTTGCGACTCGCAATAGGAATATTCTCGCAAACTGTCTTCGGGACGGCGGAAGACGCGCAGCGGATCGAGCACCGGACGACCTTCTTGCAGGGTGCCGATAAAGCGAGGAACAACTCGCAGCACCGGCAGTCCCTGCTGGTCGTGCATGAACAAGAATTCGACGGCGCAATTGTCCGGCAGTTGTGCCGCTCGGCCCCAGTAATGACTGAGCACTTCTTGAGCTTCATCGATGGGGTAAGTCATGAAACCGGTAACAACTCGCTCGGCGGGATGCAACTCGAAATCGAAAGAAACGACGATGCCAAAATTGCTTCCGCCGCCACGCAACGCCCAAAGGAGATCTCCGTCGTGTTCGGCATCGGTGACGACGCGCGAACCGTCGGCGAGCACCACTTCGGCGGAGCGTAAGTTGTCGCAGGTGAGGCCATGCTTGCCGCGCAGTGCACCGATGCCGCCGCCCAAAGTGAGTCCCGCGACCCCTGTTGTTGAAACCACGCCCCCGGGTGTGGCGAGCCCGTATTGTTGCGTGGCGGCGTCGAAATCACCCCAGGTCGCGCCCGGTGCGCTGCGCGCTTGACGTCGAACCGGGTCGACCCCGACGTTCTTCCAGGCTGAACAGTCAAACAAGAGACCGCCGCCGCGCAGCGCCAAGCCCGCCGAATTGTGTCCGCCGCCGCGCACGGAAACCGGAATACTGAATTCACGTGCGATCTCTAATCCCGCCACGACGTGCTCGGCGTCGGTGCATTGGACCACCGCGATCGGCCTGGTATCGATGGCCGAGTTGAATAGCCGCGTAGCCGTGCGGTAACCGTCTTCGCGTGGCCGAAATACGGGCGCTCGGGTGCGCTGCGCCAATTCTTCTACCATCCCCGCCAATCACGCCCCTTCGCCGGAAATCGCTGCCACCGCCTCGATTTCGAGCCCGAATCCGCGCGGCACCAGGCGACGCACTTCGATCGTGGTGGAGGTAGGCAGGTGATTGCCAAAGTGCTCGCGCATCACGGCAACCACTGCGTCGTGCTGGTCAAGATCAGTCATGTACTTGGTGACCTTCACCACGTCGTGCAAGCGTGCGCCAGCCAGCGCTAAGGTGGATTGCAGCCGGACAAAAATGCGCTGCGCCTCAATGCGGATGTCGCCCGGCGGTGTGAACGGCTGACCTGCTGGCATCTCGTCGGGCGTTCCGACAATACCTGAGACGAAGATAAGCGTCGAAGAGGCGCGAACTTCGATCGCCGGAACGAACGGCAGATGCTTGAGTTTTTCGTGGCGTGGCGTCGAGATCACCTTGAATGAGGGCTTAGGGTGTGTCGTCATGAGCTCACCTAGGGCTGGAATAGATAGAGTTACGCTATACTCAATATCCCATCGGCCGTGGATTTGTCAAGGCCCATGAACCCGGTCAAGCGCCTCGCCACCTCCACGCACGTCGGGCGGGTGTACCGGTCGCGGACCGGCGGCGACGTCCCGAGGCCACGCGGGAGCGGATCAGCGCCCCCGCGCGGCAGCTCTTTCCCTTCCTGCGCCGGATCCTGGGGCCGCCGTATCGCCGCGCTGTGCCTACGGCTCCAGCGGGGCTCCGGCGTGCTGGGCTGGGGGCTGAGGCAGGGGAGACGGGGGACCTGCGGTGGGGGAGCGGCGGCGGAGGGCGTTGATGTCGACTATCCTCTGACCACGAAGCGCGGGGCGTCGATCGAGGGCCAGCAGCTCGTCGCGAGCGGCCTCCATGGCCCGGCGCAGGCGGCCCCACGGGTCGATCTTCCCAGCCAGATCGAGCGTGGCCAGCGGGCTGAACGTCGACCGCCTTCGGGGGCTGACGCGCCCTGCCGCAGCCTATTCCCCGCGCGGTTCCCTCCTTCCTCAGCGCCCGAGCGGCGTGAACGGACGGTCCAGCGGGATCCCCGCCTGGATGGCTTTCTCCGACAGCTTGCGAGCGATGGCGTACCCATCGTCGAGGTCGAAGCGATAGTGGATGCCGGCATAGATCCGCGACTCGCCGGCCTGGCGCGCCATGGCGAAGTAGCGTCCGCCCTGATCGGGGAAGTACCGGTCCAGGACGAGGCCCATCGCGCCCGAAACGCACGCGTGATTGCTCGGATACGAGGGGTGGTTGGGAAGGCCGATCGTCAGGCGAATGCCGGGATCGATTTTGGTCGGCCGGGGCACCCAGTAGGTGTACTTCGCGTCGTGGCAGGCGATGAACGCGTCCACCCCGACCATGTGCATCATGGCCAGGATGCGTGCCGACTCTGCCTCGCCCAGGCCGTGGGCGGAGATCGCCCTGCGCGCCTCCTCGTTCCAGAGGCCCGCTGCGAACGCGCCCGTGAGGTTCTCCGAGTACTGGGCGATCCGCAGCTGCTCGGTGGTGCGCCTGTCGGAGATCGAGCGGACCTCGGCCACCGCAGTCTTGAACACATGGGAATCGTGGGCCGGCGGTCCCGCCGTGCGGAACTCCGCGCCGGTCGTCATGAAGAACGGTCGGATTCCGCCCAGCTGTGGACCAAGCGGCGGTCGTGCCGGCTGCAGCTGGCTCGACCATTTGTCGGGGCCAGTCGGCACCGAGCCGGACCGGGTGGCCCCAGCGCGGTCGCTCTTGGCGGCGGCAATGACGTCGTTGGCGGCTGCCCGGCCGATCTCGATGCCGGCCGCGAAGTCCGAGCGGCCCTCAGCCCCGATTGCCGCGGTCTCGCCGGCCAGCCGGCTGGCGATTGCCTGGTCCTCCTTCGGGAACGTGAACGCCAGGAGAGCGTAGGCAACTTTAGCACGCTCCGGCGGCAGTCGCCCCCCTCGTGGCCTCCGTCCCCGTGACATAATCGCCCGGACTCGGACGCTGGCCACCCCAGGAGCCGACGGCACAGCGCACATGAGCGGCCTCCTCGCGGCCCGAGAGCGGCGGCCCGGGTGAGCGGCATGCTAGGCGAGACACACCGCCGCGGTCAACCA
>Ga0187893_10003993_pt1 | contig 28823 bp, 33 predicted proteins | sample MA1701074metaG_FD_139574 | JGI IMG/M metagenome (GOLD analysis project Ga0187893, IMG submission 139574) | White microbial mat communities from a basaltic lava cave in the Kipuka Kanohina Cave System on the Island of Hawaii, USA - MA170107-4 metaG ...
GCAATTTAAACCCGCCACCGAGGAGTTGATGCCAGTTGGAGTCGGGATGGTGAGGCGGACCGTATCTTTCATCAGTTAACGCTATAGCGAGGTTCTGGTGGGGGGTGCCAGAAATTATTTTTGCTGTCTGGATGGCAACTGTCATCGCGGATCCGCCTGGAACGAGCCAGAGAACCTCCTCGCGGCCAAGGAGTGCCGCCACAATATTCTCTGCAAGATAATGAGCTTCTGCCCGCATGTTGTTATTATAACCTACTTGGGTTAGAGTTAAATTATGCTTAGGTTAAGCATTATATTTCTAGGACTGGCCATTGTTGCCGGCGTCCTGGGTCTCGCATCCATTTCCGATGCAGCTATAGGAGTTGCCAAAATTCTTTTTGTATTTTTTGCGGTTTTGTTCTTCGTCGCGGCATTTGCTTCCGGGGCGATCCGGAGAAGTTTGAGGAATAAATAATTACTAAAATCAATGTTGACTCATGAACATGGTTGTGTTATTAATTTTTGAGACATCCACCCGAGGCGTCTCATGCCCCAAGGAATCGAAGTTCTGGAAATCCTCGGGCGTTATGATCCCGAGGAGGCAACGCGGGAGGAAATAAAAGTTTTCCTTCCTCTTCGATATAACCTTGCGCATTGGTTGCGCAAGCTTTGGCAAGAAGGTTTCATCGAAGGCAGGGTAAGCGCTGTACGTGAGAAGATGGATTCTCACGGAATGGAAAGAAGACTTATCACATACAAACTCACCTTGGCGGGACGAGAAAGACTCCGAGCCCCAAGCTCGAACCCATGAAGGATCCGTGACCGGCCTTCATGGGTTCTTCTGTTCACGGAGTTTATAATGTATTATATAAAGTATTATAAACTTTTGGGGGATCGTCTAACGGTAGGACAGTGGCCTTTGAAGCCATTAATCTTGGTTCGATTCCAAGTCCCCCAGCCCTTCCTCCCTTCGGTCGTCAGGGCCTTCGGCCATGACATAAACAAGAAGGAAGGTACCGAGCGAGTACTGAGCGAAGCGAGGTACGACGAGGTAAATAATTTTATGTACTCTATTTATATCCTCGAGTGTTCAGACAAATCCTTTTACGTCGGATGTACGAATAATTTAGAAAAAAGATTGGAGGAACACAACAATTCCAAGTGGGGAGCACATTACACTAAAATTCGACGGCCCGTAACCCTAAAGCATCGAGAACAATTTAAAACTCTTAAAGAAGCTCGTCGCAGAGAATCAGAAATCAAAGGTTGGAGGCGAGAGAAGAAAATGGCATTATTTGAAAAATGATTCGGAGTATTGATGACTAAATATTTAATTTACTCGCCTAAAATTTTTACGAGCGCAAGTTCGAGCGGAAGCTCGGCGATAAAGGCGCGGTCGAGGTTCTGGTAGGCCTGGAGAAGCACGATGAGCGTTTCCGAGCGGAGCATCTCTTTCGGCAGATTTTTAAGAAACTTGAGATCCTCTTCCGAGAGATCGGCGAGCATCTCTCCTTCCAGTTTTGGGGCGTATTTAAGAATTATCGCCGCGCGGAATTTCTCCACGATGAGCTTTAGGTAAAGCTTCATATCCAGGTTGTCACTGGCCGCTCTATTCACAGTTTGTATACCTTTCTCCAGATTCTTCTCGGCAATGGACGAAATATAATCATTAACGAGGGTAGACTTCGGCGCGCCAGTAATCCTCTCTACTTCCTCTCGTTTTACTTTCTTGCCTTTAGTAAAATTGAGAACCTTCTGTAATATTCCTTCCGCGTCCCGAAAGGAGCCATCACCCAGGATCGCGATAAGTTCCGCAGTACCGGCGTCGAGTTCGTAGCCCTCACTCTTCGCCAAATCCGCGACCCGCCTGCGGAGAAGCGCTGTCCCCGGCTTCTTGAAGGTGAAGACCTGGCAACGAGAGATTATTGTTTCCGGCACTTTGTGAAATTCCGTGGTCGCGAGGATGAAGACTGCGTGTGCCGGCGGTTCTTCTAGGGTCTTAAGGAGCGCGCCCCACGCGTCCTTGGAGAGCATGTGCACTTCGTCGATGATATAGACCTTGTATTTGGATTCTAGCGGCAAGACTCGCACCGCTTCTCGCAAGGTCCTAATGTCTTCGATTCCACGGTTGGATGCGGCGTCAATCTCATAGATATCATTTCCTGTAACTTCCAGACCTTGGGCGAAAATCCTGGCAACGGTAGTCTTCCCGGTTCCTCGTGAGCCCACGAAGAGGTAGGCATGGGAGACCTTACCATCTTTTATTGACTTCTCCAGGACTGATACAGCTTGCTCTTGCCCGAGAACTTCGGCAAAACTTTTCGGGCGATATTTACGATAGAGCGCGAGCTCGTGCATTTTTGAATTATAACCTACTTAAGCTTGTAGTAAACCTTGTTGCCGTAGCGGAGATCTATGTAGTCCAGGTCCGCGGATCTCTTCTTTAGTTCGTCACTACCCAGGATGAGTCTTAAATTTTCGGCCGACTTGGTCGAGTTAAAATCTTCCTTAAGGTATATCTTGATGCCCAGAGATGTACGCAGTTCGAAATTCTCAGAATCAGCATACATAGCAGAAGGATTAAGCGCGAGCTTCGCTATTTCCTCCCGAAACTCTGTTAATTTCTTGAAATTGCTTTCCGCGTAATACGACCCGAGAGGACCATCATCGATCAAGCCGAAAAATTTAAAATAAATGTTTCCCGAGAAATACGGCGCTTCCGCAAATACGTATCCGGTTTCGTCCATGAAATAGCACGGCTCGCCGGAAGACTGACACCACAGGTATTTGCCTTCACGCTCGGAGACGCGGACTTCCATCGTTTGGTCCTCTTTTATTTCTATATCAATGTCTCGGAAAGTTTTAAATTCACTCGCGAGCCGGGTTTTAATCTTGTGTTTGGGATAAAGAAGAAAGTTGGTTTTAGGATAGAGCCAGAGATATTTCCCGCTAAGTTCTTCTCGGACAAGATTTTCCACCTCGCTTTCTTCTACCGCAATATTGCCGAGAATAGTAACGGTCTTTACGTTAAGCGAAGCCGCTTGGGCCAGGTAGCCGATGCCCACGAATATTCCGATAAAGAGCGCTCCGAAGATGACGAGTTGAAGCGCGAGTGATTTTCTCTTTTTCTTTCGGAGTTCATCCGCGTACCTAGACCTTAAGCGTCTCATTTCCGGATCAAGTTCCCCCCGCCCATATATTTCTGTAGGACTTCCGGGATCCGGACACTGCCATCTTCGTTTTGGAAATTTTCAACCAACGCCGCAAGGATCCTTGGAGTTGCCACCGCAGTAGAGTTAAGAGAGTGAGTGAACTTGGTTTCGCCGTCCGTATCCTTGTAGCGGATATTGAAACGTCTAGTTTGAAAATCATGATAGTACGAAGCGCTGGAGAGTTCGCGATAAGCTCCCTCTGATGGAAACCATGCCTCCGTGTCATAGGATTTTACATGAGCGGCCTTAAGCTCTCCGCCGCAAATTGCCACCCGTCGATAAGGTATAGCTAGAGAATCCAAAAATTCCTCGAAATTTTTATTAATTTCTTCATGCAATTTTACGGATTCTTCATGACTGGCTTCACAGAGGATAAGTTGTTCGAGTTTAAAAAATTCATGCACCCGAATGATGCCCTTAATATCCTTAGAATGCGCACCTGCCTCCCTACGATAGCAAGGCGAGAAGGCAAGGTAGCGCTTGGGTAGTTCTTCCCGGGCGAGAATTTCATTGCTGTGATAGCCCATCATAGGAACTTCAGCTGTGCCAGAAAGATAATCGTCGTCCTGCGTTTTGAAAACATCTTCTGCGCCCGAAGGCAGATGTCCGGTGCCGTAGAGATTCTGCTTCCGAACGATGGCCGGCGGGATAAAGGATTGGAAATTTCTTTTCGTGAAGAATTCTCGTGCGTGGTTCCAAATGGCCCATGACAGTTCCGCGCCGGCGCCCCTAAGGAAATAGCCGCGAAAGCCGTGCACCTTGGTTCCTCTCTCGAAATCAGCAATGCCCAGCGCCGTCATGAGCTCGACATGGTCCTTGGCCGGGAAATTGAATTCCGGCTTCTTGCCCGCCGTCAAAATCTCGACATTCTCTTCTTCGCTCTTGCCGTCCGGAACCGAGACATCCGGGATGTTCGGCACTTCGAGCATGAGAGTCTGCCAATTCTTAATTATCTCTTTTAGCTTTTCTTCTCTGTCCTTCAGTTCCTTCTTTACACCTTGCATCTCGCCGATGAGCTGGGCTTTATGCGCGTCATCCTGCCCGCGGCCGATTTCCAAGGAAACCCTGTTTACCTCCGCGCGTAAGTCCTCCACGCCCTTAAGAGACGTCAATCTCTCCTCGTCGACTTGCAAGAGTTTCTCGATGTCGACATCCACGTGCTTCTTCTTAGCGCCGGCCTTTATGATCTCCTTATTTTCCCGAATGAATTTTATGTCGAGCATGCTATTATTCTAGCATGGAATTTAAACCTAAGGTATTGGAAAATAATCGTATACCGAATGTGCTTCATGAAATTCCCGAGCCGCCCGAGAAGCTCTGGTACGTGGGCGAACTGCCGCCCAGGGATTCCACTTACCTCTGTGTCGTCGGCTCGCGGAAGTTCACCACTTACGGCAAGGATGCCTGCGAGAGAATTATTATGGGACTCCGCGGATATCCTATTGTGATTGTTTCGGGACTGGCACTTGGCATAGATGCTATCGCCCACCGAACTGCTCTCGCAAGTGGTCTTAAGGCCCTGGTTTTCCCTGGTTCGGGGCTCTCGCGCGAGGCGCTCTATCCGCGCTCACACCTTAAGCTAGCTGAAGAGATTGTTGCTTCCGGGGGTTGCCTTATGTCGGAATTCGAACCGAGCTTTCGCTCCGCGCTCTGGGGCTTCGTGAAGCGTAACCGCCTTATGGCCGGGATTTCCAAAGCCGTTCTCATTATTGAAGCGGCGGAGCGCTCCGGCACGCTCGTGACCGCGCGTCTCGCGACGGAATACAATCGCGACGTTCTCGCTGTGCCCGGGTCAATATTCTCGCCAGTATCCAAAGGCACCAATAAACTTATCCGCCTGGGAGCAACTCCGGTCACGTCCTCGGACGATGTTCTGGAAGCACTCGGATTTAAAATCGATGAGACGACTAAGTTTAAAACTCTCTTCGATGATGCCTCGCGAGAAGAGAAATTAGTTCTAGAAATTCTTGCCGAACCATTGCCGCGCGATGAGCTAATTCGCGCCATGAAAATGAGCGTAGCCGAGGCGAATTCCCTCCTCTCGATCATGGAGATCAAAGGTCTAATTAAAGAAGAACTCGGCGAAATCCGCGCGGCATTTTAATAACCACCCCCTTCCCCTCCTTACTTAAGGCGGGGAGGAATCACAAATGGCGATATATCGCCATTTAAAGAAAAGCAAGTTAAATTTGCAAAAAAAATTAATATCGTGTAATACTTCTTTCCATGCGCTTAGTGATCGTGGAATCGCCGTCGAAGGCAAAAACAATCGAGAAGTACCTCGGAAAAGATTTTACCGTGCGCGCGTCGGTGGGGCACATCCGCGACCTGCCGAAATCCAACAAGCAGGCCATTGATATCCCCGCTGGCTTTGTGCCCCATTACGAAATTTCTAAAGGCAAAGAAAAAGTCGTGCGCGAGCTGAAGAGTCTCGCTAAGAAAGCCGACTCGGTGGTCCTCGCCACCGACCCGGACCGCGAAGGCGAGGCAATTGCTTGGCATGTGGAAACACTACTCAAGAACCTCACCCCCAGCCCCTCTCCTAGTCTAGGAGAGGGTGGCCGGAGGACGGGTGAGGTAAAGCGCGTCCGTTTTTACGAGATTACCAAGGACGCGGTGGCGGAAGCGATGCAGCACCCGGAAGATATCGACTTGAAACTAGTCCGCGCCCAGGAAGCTCGGCGAGTTCTGGATCGCCTGGTGGGCTACGATCTCTCCGGACTTATTTGGAAAAAGGTTCGTTACGGGCTTTCGGCCGGCCGGGTGCAATCCCCCGCCATGCGGATAATAATGGAGCGCGAGCGCGAGATAAGAGCATTCCTCCCGGAGAAATACTGGAGACTTTCCGGGCTTTTTGAGACAGAGAATAAAGAAAAACTGACGCTGGAATGCAAGGAAGAGCCGCGCGACGAGGCAGTTGTGAAAAAAATCCTGGAAGAAGGGCAGAAGAACAAGTGGCAAGTCACAGAAGTCAAGGAGTCGGAGCAAAAGCGCTCGCCGCGCGCGCCGTTCACTACCTCCACGCTCCAGCAAACCGCGAGTTCGCGTCTGGGTTACTCGCCTTCGCGCACGATGCAGATCGCTCAAAAGCTCTATGAGGCCGGGCACATCACTTATATGCGCACAGATTCGACCAATCTCTCCGCGGGCGCGCAAGGGCAGATCCTGGCGTATGTAGAGAAGAAGTTTGGCAAGGAATATGCGAGTCCGCGAGTTTATAAAACCAAATCCAAGAACGCTCAAGAAGCCCATGAAGCTATCCGCCCCACCAATGTGAGCGTTTATGATGCCGGACATGGGGACGGGGATCGATTATATACGCTTATCTGGGAGAGAGCGGTGTCGTCGCAAATGAGCGACGCTAAGCTACTTAAGACGAAGATCACTGCGAACATCGCGGAAGATAAAGGTATCCCGGATTTCTCGGCGACAGGTTCGCGCCTCTTATTTCCCGGCTGGCTGGTGGTGGATCAGGCCTCTCGCGGCGACGATGTGGAGCTGCCGGAAGTTAAAAAGGATGAGCCGCTCAAACTCATTTCCCTCTCCGAGGAAGAGAAGTTCACCGAGCCGCCGGGGCGTTTTACAGAAGCTGGCCTGGTGAAGGAGCTCGAAGAACGCGGCATCGGCCGACCTTCGACCTACGCTTCTATCATGCGCACAATCGAGGAGCGCGGCTATGTGCGAAAGGAAGGCAAAACCCTCTTCCCTACCGACACCGGCGAAGTCGTGTCGGATTTCCTTGAAAAACATTTTCGGAATTACATCTCCGATACTTTCACGGCGGAAATGGAAGACGAACTCGATGCCATTTCTCGCGGCGAGCGCGAATACGAAAAGACCTTGAAAGATTTCTATGACCCGTTCTCTAAGGAAGTGAAGTCCAAAGAAAAGCTAGAAAAAGCGACTAATCTAGGTGGGGCACCAGAAGGTATCAAGTGTCCCAAATGCGGCGCAAAAATGATAATCAAGCTTTCGCGTGGAGGCAAATTCTATTCCTGCTCGCGTTATCCGGATTGCGATGGCGCGCTCACTCTCGAGGGTAAGGCGCTAGAGGGGCCGAAAGAGACTGGCGAGGAATGTCCCGAGTGCGGCAGGCCCGCCCGACCGAACGGCCGTTCGGGCGGGGGTAAACTAGTGATAAAGGAGCGCCGAGATGGCACTGGTACCTTCATCGCCTGCTCGCGGTATCCGAAATGTAAGTTTGTGAAGCAGGATGAAGAAGATCTGGCGAAGAAAAAGACTGGGGTCATGTGCCCGGAGTGTAAGAGCGGCGAGATCGTGGAGCGCCGGGGGCGCTATGGCGTTTTTTATTCCTGTTTGAATTATCCCAAGTGTAAATTTGCCATCAAAGCCAGGCCGACGGGTGGAAAATGCGGACTCTGCGGCTCACTTATGATGGAGGGCACGAAGACAATCCCAGAGCGCTGCTCCAGCAAAGATTGTTCCAACCACAATCCTCATAAATTGAATAAAAAATAAATCTCTTTATAATAAGAGATTATGGCCAGTCTCCGAGAGATAATCGCAAGTATCAAGGACAAATCCGCCGAAGGCGAAGCACTTCTTGCCAAGGCCTATGCCTTCGCCGATCACGCTCACCGTGCCCAGAAGCGTCTTTCCGGCGAGAGTTATTTTTCCCACCTAACCGAAACAGCGAAGATCATTGCGAAGCTAGGCATGGACGGGAAGACCATCGCCGCCGGCCTTCTCCATGACGTGCTTGAGGATACTGCGATCGGAGAAGAAGAATTGGAGCGAGAATTCGGTGAGGAGATCGTCTTTCTGGTCAAGGGTGTTACCAAGCTCGGCACCTTGAAGTATCGGGGCCATGAGCGGCACGTGGAAAGTCTTCGGAAATTCTTTATTGCTATGGCCAACGATCTACGCGTGGTCATAATAAAATTTGCGGACCGCCTGCATAATTTGCAAACGTTAGAATTCTTACCTGAAGAGAAACAGAAACGCATCGCCATGGAGGCAATTGAGGTTTATGCGCCATTGGCTAATCGGCTAGGCATGGGAAAATTGAAGGGCTTGCTCGAAGATGCTGCTTTTCCTTATGCGCATCCTAAGGAATACGCCGAGGTGGAAGAGATAATAAAAGAGAAAAAGGGACTTTATGAGAAATACATGGCCGAAGTGAAAGGGGTCGTGGAGAGAGAATTAAAACGAAACCACGTTAAAACTATCGAGATAAGCACGCGAATCAAACACAAATATAGTCTGTGGAGAAAACTAGAACGCTACGAGATGGATATTGAAAAAATTTATGATATTGTTGCGCTCCGCGTGGTGACCCACACTATCGAGGATTGTTACCGCACTCTCGGAATCATTCATTCCATCTGGCGACCGCTCCCGGGCCGAATCAAGGATTATATCGCGGTACCGAAACCCAATGGCTACCGGAGCTTGCATACTACTATTTTCACCGGCTCGGGTGGCATCGCGGAGATACAAATCCGAACCCAAGAAATGCACGCGGAGGCGGCCTATGGTATAGCCGCTCACTTCTCCTACAAAGAAGGTAAATTCACCAAAGATAAAAAATCAAAATTTGAATGGCTAGAGGAACTCAAGAATTTGAAACACGCGCTGGAGGCGCCGAAGAAATTCCTGGAACACCTGCGGTCTGATTTTTTCAGCGACCGGATTTTCATTTTTACACCGAAGGGGGATGTAGTGGATTTACCGGAGGGTTCGACTCCTATTGATTTCGCTTACCAAATCCATTCCGACATCGGCGACCATATTTCCGGAGTAAAGATTAGCGGCAAGATGTCCCCCATTCTCACGGAGCTTAAAAATGGCGATATTGTGGAAATAATAAAAAAGGACTCCGCTCATCCGACCTCCAAATGGCTCGACTACACCAAGACCACCATTGCCAAGCGCCATATCCGGGCCTACCTCGTTAAGAACAGCATCCTTGGAAAATTTCGTTTCGGCCGGCCTTAGGCAAAATTCTAGATACTCCAGCCGGAAATATTGTACAGATCGCCGGGCTTCTCCTCCTTCTTGTCATTAGTAACCGCGGGCAGAGTTTCTTCGGTATGATTTCCGGCGATATATTTTTCCAGTGCTTCTTCCGCGCGTGAACTTGTATTCGGCAATCTGGTTAAAATTTCCCGTAGATCTTCGACCGAAAGGAAATCGATTTTAAGTTGTCCACCAAGCTCCCTCCGGTCAATTTGCACTCGAGTGCCGAGTTTTTCTTCGAATTTCTCTTCTAGCTCTGTTAATTCTGGGTCGGGTAAGAATTCTTTCTTCCTCACACGGTCATAAGCTATTTTACGCGCCATACGCTCGGCTTCGCGCACGGTTATTTTTTTAAATAAAATTTCTTTGAAAATAACACTCTGTTCTTCAGGTCGATCCTTAAGCATGAGCAGCGGGCGGGTATGACCATCCGTAATCTTCCCTTGGGAGAGTGCGGTGTGCATCTCTTCCGGGAGGAGAAGAATGCGGAGAGAATTGGTAACGTATTCCCGACTTTTCCCGACCTTTTTAGCTATCTCGCCGTGAGTGAACTTAAATTCATTATAAAGCCGTTCAAATGCGCGAGCGCGATCCACGACATTAAGATCTTCTCGCTGGAGGTTCTCAATGATTGCGAGCTCAAGCTTCATCATTTCCGTGTCTCCGGTGCGGATTACGGCCGGCACTTGAGTAATTCCAGCGAGCTTCGCCGCACGGAGACGTCGTTCCCCGGCAATGAGTTCGTATTCCACGGCTAGGCCCCCTCCCTCCCTTTCTACTTCAATGCGCGAAACGACTAGCGGCTGGAGGACTCCGTATTGCCGAATGGACTCCGCCAGGTCAGAGAGCTTTTCATTATCAAATTCCCGTCGCGGCTGGAAAGGATTCGGCTTAACCCTTTCTGTTTCTATCCAGAAAATTGAGTTGGAATATAAGTTTGACACTTTTCCATTTTAGCACAAGATTGATTTTTCTGAAAAATAAAGATAGAATCTGGGGACCGGTAAACGCCGGAGTGGCGGAATTGGTAGACGCACACGACTCAAAATCGTGCGGGGCAACCCATGAGAGTTCGATTCTCTCCTCCGGCACTATAATAATTTATGCTTGAATTAGAAGAAAAAGGCGACACACGGGTTCGGGTTGAGAATTTTGAGATAACTGGCCCAACGAGACTCTCCGGCACGATTCGCACAAATGCCTCGAAAAACGGAGCAGTCGGACTTCTTTGCGCGGCACTCCTTAATAGAGGCAGAACCACGCTTCACGGCATCTCTCGAATAGAAGAAGTCTTCCGTATGATTGAGGTGCTCGAGAGTATTGGAGTGAAAATTAAATGGACTACGCCTCACAGCGTGGAGATCAAGGTCCCTGAAAAATTTGAACTGACAAACCTCAACCGAGACTCCGCGCTTAAAACTCGGAGTATCGTAATGATGGCCGGACCTCTAATTCACCGTTTGAAATCTTTTTATCTGCCCCACGCCCAGGGTTGCCGCCTGGGTAAAAGAACCATAGCCGCCCATATCTATGGACTGGAAGAATTCGGAGTGGAGGTGAAAGTCACCAATCACCGATACACCTTTACCAGACGAGACGGCCTGAAGGCTAAGAAAATTATCATGTACGAATCCGGGGACACGGCCTGCGAGAACATTATTATGGCCGCGGCGCTCATTCCCGGGAAAACGACTATCCGCTTCGCGAGCTCGAACTATCAAGTCCAAGAAATTTGCTTCTTTTTAGAAAAACTTGGAGTAAAGATCGATGGGGTCGGCACAACTCGCCTGACTATCCATGGCGTACCCGAGATCAATGAAGATATTGAATATTACAACAGTGAAGATCCGATCGAATCCATGATGTGGATTACCGCCGCAATCGCCACAAGATCAGAGCTTACTATAACTCGTTGCCCCATTGAATTTCTGGAACTTGAGCTTTATAAACTGAAGAAAATGGGTCTCCGCTTTAATGTTTCCAAAACCTACCAAGCCAAGAACGAGCGCACGATCCTTGCCGACATCATCGTTCGCCCTTCCAGTCTTAAGGCCCTGGAAGATAAAATTGAAGCAAGACCCTACCCCGGACTCAACATCGACAATCTGCCTTTCTTCGGTCTTATCGCTGCTTGCGCAAAAGGCCAGACCTTAATTCACGACTGGGTCTTTGAGAACCGCGCCATATATCTTACAGAACTTAATCGCCTGGGTGCGGATATACTTCTGGCTGACCCACATCGGGTCTATGTCCAGGGCCCGACTGAATGGAAATCCGCGCAGGTTATTTGCCCACCAGCGCTCCGGCCATCCGTGGTTATAATGCTTGCGATGCTTGCTGGCAATGGCACATCGCTGCTTAGAAATGTTTATACTATAAATCGCGGTCACGAACACATTGCCCAGAGATTCAACTCAATTGGCGCCAAAATAAAGGAGACTAAAGATTAATGGAGAAAGTTATCGTTATTGTTGGTCAAACCTCCAGCGGAAAAAGCGATTTGGCAGTACGCGTCGCCAAGAAATTCGGCGGAGAGGTGATCATCGCCGATTCCCGGCAGATCTACCGCGGAATCAATCTCGGCAGCGGCAAAATCACAAAGGAGGAGATGCGCGGCGTGCCGCATCACCTCCTCGACATCGCAGAACCTGAAGATAACTTTTCCGTTTTCAAATATAAAAAATTGGCCGAGAAAAAAATATCGGAGATTTTGGCGCGCGGAAGGGTGCCTATCGTCTCCGGCGGAACCGGATTCTATGTCGATGCCCTTACCCAAGGCACCATCCTCCCCGAAGTGCCCCCGGATCCAATTCTCCGCCGGCGACTGGCGGGACTCAAACCGCCCGCGCTCCTTGCACAGCTTAAAAGACTCGACGGAGCGCGGGCGGCGGAGATCGATCCTAACAACAAGATTCGGCTCATTCGAGCTATTGAGATCGCGAAAACACTAGGGTGGGTACCGAAGCCACGGCGGGCCGTGCCCAAATTCGAATTCATAAAAATAGGCCTGCTCTTCCCGGAAAAAATTTTAGAAAGAAGGATCCGAACGCGCCTCCGCAAGCGCTTGCGCCAAGGCATGGCCCACGAATTGGACATGCTCCACAGCAGGGGTATTCCTTGGAAGAGGTTCGAGGAAATGGGTTTCGACCAGAAACACGTGGCAGCTTATCTTCAAGGACGACTGAATGAGAAAGAACTCATGGAAAAGCTTCTTGCGGCGAACTGGCGCTACGCCAAAAGGCAAATGCGCTGGTTCAAACGCGACCAGGAGATCAGGTGGTTCCGGCCGCATCAGTTCCCCCAGATTTTTCCGTACCTGAAGGAAGTCCTCGTCTCTTGAGCTTGCGAAGCAGATTAGGGAAAGCGGGGAAAAAAGACGACAAAAGAATGAGAGCAATGATCCAGATGGTGTACTCTCGCGCTTCTGGGAAGAATTTCCCGAAAAAATAACCTCCGAAAATAAAAATGCCGGCCCAAATGATCGAACCCGCGGCGCTCGCTCGAACAAAAGCTGAATATTCCATCCTGGCTGTACCGGCAACGATAGGGGCGAAGGTGCGGACGATGGGTATGAAACGCGAAAGGATGATGGTTTTCTTGCCGTGGCGAAAGAAAAAACTGCTCGCCTTGTTTAAGTATTCGTCCTTAAGAAATCTTTTATAAAAGGCGCGATGCCGCCATTTCTCGAGTTGTGTCCCGATATGGTATCCGGCAAGGATGCCCGTGAAGCTCGCAATTACCACAAGTCCAAAAAGGAGATAAGGGTTCATGTGGCCATCGGAAGCGAAAAGTCCTGCCGCGAAAAGTAGACTATCGCCCGGCAAAGGAAAGAAAATCCCGGACTCCAGAAATATCACGACAAAAATCCCGATATAACCGTAGGCAAGAATCGCATCAATGTTCAAAAATTCCGGCATGATTTCTTGCGGGCGATGAGGGAATCGAACCCCCGACATCGGTTTTGGAGACCGAAGTTATACCACTTAACTAATCGCCCGAAAGCATATTGAGTATAGCAAAGCATTGAATAATTTGACAATCATAAATTGTCGTTATTTCTTCTTATCGCGACAACAGGCCCAGGATGGATTTTCCATTCAGATTCTCCGATAAAAACCTCGAAGCCAATTTTTTCTTTTGCTTCTTTGAATTGCTTTAGGAACTCACTTAACTCTTTCCTCCCAATATCCAACTGGGGAATTTCTGTAAAAAGCATCCCCCCTGGTGATAATAGTAAAATTGCTCTTTCCAACAGACTCACAAAAATTTCTTCACGAACGCGCTCATCGTGTGATCTACCCTCGACCAAAGTGTTGTCTCCGCCGTGAGGCCAAAATGCACCAGCGGGTCTACATGTTATGAGGTCAAAGCCCTGCCCGTTATTTGCCATGCCTTCAGTTTTGACTTTACGCCAAGTGTCGCCTTTCATAATGTCTCCGGCAATAATTTTCCTCTTTCTGCTATTGACTATTTGCTTTAATCTATCAAACCCTACTGATTGTTCAGGGGCTGCCGTATAATCTTCCAAGATTACATTGTCTATGTTCTTCAAGCGAACGCCGATTATTTTAGAAACATCATCTAAATTGCTTAAAAAATACGCTCCCCCAAATAAGTCCAGCACCCGTAAATCCCTTTTTCCGTCCAGAGATTTTTGAGAAATAAACTCACGTAAACTTGTGAAGCCTGATTGTTCCAAAATATCGTGGAAAGTTTGATCGTAAGTATGAGGCTCATTCATGTAGCGATACCCAGCATCAATGTGCCAGTAATCATCCTCGTGCTTTGGAGGATTATTTTGCATCTCCCGCAAAACTCGATGCTTTGGTTTAGTGGAGGATTTCGTATGTTTCTGCAGAAATTCGTCTTTGTTAAATGGTACTCCGCGCTCTACCGCATGAAGCTCTGCTTCTAGAAGCAGGACTTCCTCTTCGTCATCAGATTCTTCAGCGCGCGCGATAGCACTACGCAATTCAATAATTTTAAGCTCTTTCTCTGTTTTGCCTCGAGGCGGTCCCGGCTCTCTAAAAGGCATGTCTTATTTCTTGCTCTCTTTGTGCTTAGTTTTCTTGCGGCACCATTTGCAGAACTTCAGGAGCTCGATTTTCTTCTCGAGCTTTTTGTTCTTGCTGGACCAGTAATTGATGCGCTTGCAATTCGTGCAAATCAGTTTGATTAACCTGTCTTGGGACATGGCCAAATAGTATTATAAAATAGCTCTTTTTGCAAGGATCTTTCTTTTCAGCAATTTCCCGGCCACTTGCTGGAACTTGCTGGAATTGCCCGTGGTGAAATAGATCGTCCGCCCGCCACTACGATTAGAAATCCTGTTCTTTGCGAGTAGGTATTTCGCTCGCCTCCCGATCGCCTTCCCGGAATCCACTAATTGAACTTTGGGGTCAAGTATCTTCCGGATGGCAGCTTTGAGGAACGGGTAATGAGTACACCCTAGGACCAAGCGGTCGGCTAGAGAATTTTTCACCGGCCTAAGATAACTACGTAATAAACTACGTACCTTCGGCGCATTGAGATTCCCTTCTTCCACCGTGTTCTCGAGATTCTTGCAGCCGATGTTTATGACCTCGACGCCCTTCGCGAATTCACGAATGAGTCTTTTGATGGTTTTGCTCCTAGAGGTAGCAGGAGTGGAAATAACCGCAATTACTCTTGATCTACTACTCTCCGCCGCAGGCTTGATCGCGGGTTCGGTACCCACAATAGGCAATGAGAATCTTTCTCTCAACTCCTTGATCGAGTAACAAGTCGCGGTATTGCAGGCAATAACTAGCATTTTTATTTTATGTTCTTTGATTAAGTATTCCGTAATATTGGAGCATAATTTTACAAGCTCGCGTTTGCTCTTCTCGCCATAGGGCACGTATTTCTGATCGGCCAGGAACACGAAATTCTCTTTCGGGAGCAACTTTTCCAGCTCGCGCAAAACCGACAAGCCGCCTACCCCGGAATCAAAAACACCAATCGGCCTTTTGTCCATGATATCTAATGATCATTTCTAGTAAGAAGTCTTAAGTTTTTTCTCACTTTCATGCCGCTCTAGCGCAAAACCGATAAGCATTTCGAGAAGTTTTGAAAAATTGAGGCCGCTTGCCTGCCACATCCTGCGAAACATTACCGGGCCGGGTATCGTGTTTATCTCGTTCACGTATATTTTACCACTTTTTGTCAGGAACATGTCCACGCGGCCCATGCCTTCACAGCCGAGCACTTTGTAGACTTTTTTTGCGGTATTCTGTAGTCTCTTCGTGACGGATTTTGAAAGTTTGGCAGGTACAACATACTCTGCTCCATCTTCATCAATGTACTTAGCGCTATAATCATAAAATTCGTGTTTCGGAATTATTTCTCCGGGTAAGCTAACCATTAGTTTTTCATTACCGATAACCCCACATTCGATTTCCCGCCCTACTACAACTTTTTCTACTATAACTTTTGTATCATATTTTAAGGCATTTTTAACTGCAATTTTGTATTCTTTCTCATTTTTTACTTTAGCAATACCAATGGAAGATCCGGCGTTAACAGGTTTAACAAACACGATCTTTCCGAGTCGCTTTTGAATTTCCTGAAAACCAGGATTGCTTCTTTTAGTAAAAGTTATAAAATCTGCCACTGGAATTCCAGCTTCTCGTAAAAGTCTTTTCTGAACGTCTTTATCGAGCCCCACCGCCGAACCCAAAACTCCCGCGCCGACAAAAGGTTTGCCGGTGAGTTTGAGTAAGCCTTGAATAGTGCCATCTTCGCCGAGAAGTCCATGGAAAACGGGGAAAAAAACATCAATCGGTTCTTCATTTTTTCCGAACATCGCGACTTCGCGGACCGCCCGGTTCAGCTTAATATTTTTGGGATTGCTGGAATTGAGGAGATAATTGGCCTTGTCTTGGAGAAGCCACCTGCCACTCTTGGTAATTCCTATGGGAGAGATGTCGTATTTATTCTTGTCGAGTGCGTCAATTATTCTCTTTGCTGTTTGCAGAGAAACTTCATGCTCTATGGACTTGCCTCCGAATATTACTCCAACTTTTAGCTTCCTTTTCGCCATCTCGGGAGTATAACATCTTTGAGCGACTTTGGGAAATTAGTTAGGTTTTTAAAGGATTTTTTGGTGATGAGCACCATGTCTTCGATCCGCACGCCGCCCCAATTCTTAAAATACAACCCCGGCTCCACGGTCATCACACATCCCTCCGGCAGAACATCTTCACTCTTTGGTTTGAAGTTCGGCCACTCGTGGATCACGGTGCCGATGCCGTGTCCCAAGCCGTGGGGGAACTTTTTGGCACCGTGCTTTTTATTTAGAAAGTTCCTTGCAGCTCTATCGATGACCCACGTCCGCCTTTCACCTCGCGCAATTTTTCTTATCGTCATTTCTTCGGCGCGGAGAACATCGAGATAAACTTTTTTCTGTCTTTGGGTCGGCACACCGGCGAAAAAAGTGCGGGTCATGTCCGAGCAATAGTGATTGACCGTAGCGCCGAAATCGAGCATGACGATATCACCCGACTTGAGTTTACTCTTTCCGGGCACATGGTGGACATTAGAGGTATTTGGACCAAAAGCGACAATCGGGGGGAAAGAAAGAATACTGATTCCTTTCCTCCTAAATTCCCTTTTTATCAAATTGGCGATCTCAATCTCGGTGACCTTCGGCTTTAGATTTTGAATCACATTGCTTAGTACCTGCTCGCTTAACCTCTGCGCTTTGATTATGTAGCTTAACTCTTTTTTCGTTTTTGCGGCACGGACCTCTTGGAGTATCTTCATCGGTTAAAACTAGAGAAGCTTGACAATGTCGTTATACGTAACTGCGAGCATGAGAATAATAAGGAGCGCGAAGCCGATCGTATTAGCTGCATTGGCGAATTTCGGATTTATCCGAGAACCTTTCACCTTCTCCAGAAGCAAGAAGAAAAGCCGTCCACCGTCAAGCGCCGGAAATGGAAGAAGGTTCAAGACCGCGAGGTTAAGAGAGATAAGAGCGCTAAATGACAGAAGATAAGCGAAGCCGAACTTTGCCGCGGTGGCGGTAATGCTGACGAGCCCGACCGGACCGGTGACGGATTCCAAGCTTCCTTCGCCAGTAAGCGCACCCACAACGAGTTTATAGAGCCCAACTGCTATTTCTTTGGTAACTGTTAAGTTGAGTTTGATCCCCTCCCAGATTGCCTGGAAAACCGGAAGTTGAGCGACCCCCACCATGTCCATGGCAATCCCGATCATAGGCACGTCGTCCTTAATGGCCGGTGTTAGTTTGGCGGTTTTTGCTGTCAGACCGGGATCAAGATATCCGATCTCGATCTCGCTCTCGGCGTGGTTAACTACGAAATTTCGGACCGATTCCGGGTTTACTTCGGATAGGAGCATGTTGCCACTTTTAACAGAGATAATTTTCTCTCCGGATTCGAAGCCGGCCTTCTCCGCGGGAGAATCCGGAAGGACGGACACGACCACTAAGTGCACGTCCCTTAGCGCGGCGGGATCAGAAACTGACCCTGTGGACATTGGTAACCCCGACATGAAGGCAATAGAAAAAAGAAGCCAGCCCAGTAAGAAATTCGCAAAAACTCCTGCGGAAAGAACAATTGCCTGCTGCCAGCGTGGCTTATTGATAAGAGCTCGCCCGGAATCCGCCCCTGTCTCACTTTCCAGGTCCGGATTTTCACCGAAAATTTTAACAAAACCCCCGAAGGGCAGAGCGTTAATGGAATACTCCGTCTCGCCAAATTTTCTGGCAAAAAGGCGCGGAGGAAACCCAAATCCGAATTCATCCACGCGGATGCCGAACTTCTTGGCGCTAAAGAAGTGCCCGAATTCATGGACAAGCACCAAAACGAGTAGTATGACAAAAAAAATAAGGACAGACATGCTAGCCCATTACTTCTTTTTCTTTGCGCTCATAAATACCTTCGAGGTTTTTATTTGTTTCGTCGATTATTTTTTGAAGTTCAGCTTTGGCTTTGAATTTCTCGTCTTCCGTGAGCTGGTCGATCGCTTTGAGTACCTGTTCGCGCTCCTTGCGCACGGTTATGCGTGCGTCTTCGAGTTTCTCTTTCAAGACTTTTACGAGCTTCTGCCTGGTCTCGGTAGTCAGCTGGGGAAAAATGACTCTTAAGCCGGATTCATCCACCGCGACCGAGAGGCCAAGATTGGCCGAGACTATCGCTTTCTCCACCTCCTTCACTTGTGATTTGTCCCAAGGTGCGATCCGGAGAGTCTTGGAATCCTCGATCGAAATCGAGGCCACGTTCTTAAGCGGCACCCGCGCGCCGTAGGATTCAACAGTGACACCGTCCAGAATTCCCGGTGAAGCACGGCCAATATTAAGACCGGCGTATTCCCGGCTCAAAAATTCTTCAACCTTCTTGATATCAGTCTTGAATTTCGAGAAATTATATGCCATTTCGTAATTATAGCATAAGCGCCACGGACTCTAAGAGATTCTTCATAGAAGCGCCGGGTTGGCGTAAGTATTCCCGGGCCTTCATAATCTGCTCCGCGATATTTACTCGGGCAAGATTAAATCTTGCCGTGGAATGGAGGTATGATTCTAAGTCATTCAGAAATTTGTTGGCGTTCGTTCGAGCATTGTCTTCATCTGAAAGTAATTCTTTAAGAAAATTAATCCGCCCTGATTTACTCATGGCCACAAATTCCTTCACGTTCTCCTCTTCTTGTTTCGCCTTGCCGCTAATTCGATAAAATCTAGAAGCGAAGGTCTTAAGGAGAACGTTCGCATCTGGTAATACCAAGAAAAAATGTGTCTCCGGGGTTGGTTCTTCGAAGAGTTTTAGTAGCGTATTCTGGGCTTCGGAGAGAATATTTTCCACAGTTATTACAAAAATCTTTTTCCCATTATAGAAGGCCCTGCTGGCCGCCAGTTCTTTCAAGTTGCGGGCATCCTCAATTTTAAGCATTTGGACGGTTATGTGGCAAAAGTCGGGATTGCCGCGACTGGGTATGCCTGATTCCTCGCAAAAAGAAGTAATCTCCAAAAGGACTTTTTCTCGCTCACCCTCGATGAGATATGCGTGATGCCAGTTCTTAAAATGCTCTCTCATGGTTCGACTTGACTCACCATGACCCTGAGTTTGTCGAAGGGTCATTTCTTGCTAAGTATCGCCTTTTTATAAACATCCAGATGCTCTAGGGCGATGCCCGTGCCTTTAACTACGCAAAACAGGGGATCCTCCGCTAAGGTCGCCTTGACTCCAGTCTTACGATAGACAAGGTCCGGAAAATTGCGTAGGAGCGACGAGCCTCCGGTCATAATAATGCCATAGTCAATGATGTCCGAAGCAAGTTCCGGTGGAGTTTCTGCTAGGACATCTTTGGTGGCTTTAACGATTTGTTTGAGTTCGTTATCAATGGCCTTTACTATTTCATTCGTACCCACCTGCGCGGAGCGCGGAAGTCCTTGAATGTAATCCCGACCTTTAATGGTAACACGTAGTTCTTCTTCGAGCGGCACCGCGGCTCCGATTTTTATCTTAACTTCCTCGGCAGTGCGGTCGCCGATCGCGAGATTAAAGGTTTTCTTGATATATTCCGCGATTGCTTGATCGATCTTGTTCCCCGCCCATTTGACAGAAGTGGAAGCGACAATGCCACCAAGCGATATGACTGCGATGTCGGTCGTGCCGCCGCCGATATCCACCACCATGTAGCCACGAGATTCGTGAATAGGAATGCCGGCGCCGATCGCGGCTAAGATCGGCTCCTTGACGACATAGGCATTCTTGGCGCCAGCGCGAATCGCGGCTTCCACAACCGCGCGGCGTTCTGTCGAAGTCACTCCGGCGGGCACAGAAATCATGACGTCGGGCTTAAATAGATTAAAGGGTTTAAGTGCCTTATTGATGAAATAGCGGAGCATCGCTTCGGTCACTCGGTAATCAGCAATCACTCCGTCCTTGAGCGGGCGATAGGTAATAATGGATTCGGGGGTCTTCCCGATCATGTTCTTGGCTTCGGCTCCGATCGCGATTATCTTATTGTCCTGCTCCGAAACAGCAACTACGGAGGGTTCATTTAGCACAATCCCCTTTCCGGGAAGAAAGACGAGGGTATTGGCGGTACCTAAATCTATGCCTAATTTTCTTACAAAAAGCGCCATAGAGGCCAATATATCATAGCCGTGTTAAAATTAAAAATATGGCAAAGGAGCTCAAAAATCCCTTCCGAGACCGCCTAAAGGAACTTAAAAGCAATCGTAAAAAGCCGAAGAAAATTCAGAATCCCATACACGAGATTGTAAATACTTACTATAAAATCCGCGGCTGGGACAAGAAATCCAAGCGCTTTTTTAATAAAAAAGAGAGGAGCTATCCCAAGCTCGCCCACGAAGCCAAGGAACTCTATGAAGTTCTGGGCCGCGACCTGGAAGACTGCCTCTGGGCGTTGGACCGCATGAATTATCTTGCCAAGAAAGGCAACTTCGAGTGGAGCATATCCACGTGCCTGAAGCACAAGAACCTATGAAATTATCACCACAAACTCCCCTTTTTGTTTTTTAGGATCCTGATTTAAATATTGTAAGAGTTCGTCTGGTAAACCGATCTTGAGTTCTTCGTAAATCTTAGTGAGCTCGCGCGCGAGACAGACTTTCTTTTCTGGGCAGAATTTCTGCAAGGATTCGAGGGTTTTTATAATCCGATGCGGCGACTCGTAGAAAACACAAGTTCGCTTGGCGCCTGCAATTTCTTTAAATAAAGTCTCTCTGCCTTTCTTGTGCGGCAAGAAACCGAGATATGTGAATTCGTGGGTCGGAAGTCCAGAGGCAGAGAGCGCGGCAATTAGGGCCGTCGGGCCAGGGATAGGAATTATTTTTACCTCTTCACCGAACTCTTCTTTAATTTTCGAAATTAGCACCGTCCCAGGATCGGAAATCCCCGGTGTACCGGCATCGGACACCAGCGCCAGATTTTTGCCTTCCTTGAGGAGTTCGAAAATTTTTTCGATTTTCGAGAATCCGCTTCGCGCATGGTAACTCAAGAGTTCCTTCTTGATTTCGTATTTACCCAAGAGCTTGCGGGTCTCGCGGGTATCTTCGCACAAAACGAGGTCCACCTCCCGGAGTATCCGGAGCGCTCGCAGGGTGATATCCTCCAGGTTCCCAATCGGAGTCGCAACTACATAAAGCTTCGCCATCTTAGCGATGACGCAAGGAAATATTCTTCCCTGCTTTCTTTCTGTGCCTTCTTAGCGCGGCTTTTTTCTTCTTAGTCATTTTCGGTATTTCTTAGTCTTCCACTTATCTCCTATTTTAACCCTTGTTAGAGATCTTTCAAGCTCCGCTGCAAAATGTTCGTAGTCCACCTGTTCTTTCCCCTCCATTTGCTTGCTTAGTTCCTCGGCTCTTGCCTTCGCCTCGGCAATCTTCTCTTCGGAGAGCTCGGCAACGTGTTCGGCAAAGTCAGCGAGCACGGCGACTTCGGTCCCGCCGCCCTCGCCCGGTTTAACTTCCACAAAGCCCCCGGCAACCGCCATCGGCACATCTTCCCCACCGGATTTAGCCACGACATCTCCGGAAGCCAGGCCGGCAATCAGGGGAATATGGTCAGGCAATATGGTGATCTCCCCTTCGCTTGTCGGCAGGGTTACGGCATCAACCATTTCCTCCAAAACCAAGCGCTCCGGGGTCACAATTTTAAGTTTTAATTGCTTCGGCATTAGATGGCCCCCTTCATATAAAATTCATTTTCGGCTTTGCTGTCGTGCTTGCCCTCGAGAATTTCTTTGAAAGAGCGGATGGTTTCTTTGAGCGGCACATACTTGCCCTCCGAACCCGTAAACTGCCCCGCCACGAAAAAGGGCTGCGACAGGAATTTCTGGATCTTGCGGGCCCGGGTAACGAGCTCCTTGTCCGTCTCCGAGAGCTCCTCCATGCCGAGAATGGCGATGATGTCTTGGAGATCCTTGTAACGCTGGAGAACTCTCTGCACCTCACGGGCGGTTTGGTAATGCTCCTTGCCCACGATATTGGGGTCGAGTATGGTCGAAGAAGAATCGAGCGGGTCCACCGCGGGATAAATGCCGATCTCCGAGAGAGAGCGATTGAGAACCACGGTGGAGTCCAAGTGCGCGAAAGTAGTGGCTGGCGCCGGGTCGGTCAAGTCATCCGCCGGCACGTAGACCGCTTGCACGGAAGTCACCGAACCCTTCTCGGTGGAAGTGATGCGCTCTTGCAGAATGCCCATCTCGGTCGAGAGGGTCGGCTGGTAACCCACCGCCGAAGGAATGCGGCCCAGTAGCGCCGAAACTTCGGAACCGGCTTGAGTGAAGCGGAAAATATTGTCGATAAAGAGAAGCACGTCTTTGCCTTCCCGGTCTCGGAAATATTCTGCCATAGTGAGTCCCGAGAGCGCCACCCGCAGGCGCGCGCCCGGCGGCTCGTTCATCTGGCCGAAGACCATGGCGACTTTGTCGATGACGCCGGATTCTTTCATTTCATGATATAGATCGTTGCCTTCGCGAGTGCGCTCGCCGACTCCGGCAAAGACAGAGTAGCCACCATGCTTGGAAGCGATGTTGTGAATGAGCTCTTGAATAACCACGGTCTTGCCCACACCCGCGCCGCCGAAGAGTCCCACTTTGCCGCCCTTTAGGACCGGGCAAATGAGATCGATGACTTTGATGCCGGTTTCAAGAATTTCAATTTTTGTAGATTGATTTAAGAATTCCGGCGCCCGGCGGTGAATGGAGAGACGCTCTCCGCCGCGGAGTTCCTCGCCCTCATCGATTTTTTCTCCAAGGACATTGAAAAGTCGGCCCAATGTTTTCTCGCCCACCGGCACGGAGATCGGCGCGCCGCGGTCGGTGACTTCTTCGCCGCGCGAAAGACCGTCCGTAGAATCCATGGCGACGGTCCGGACTATGCCGCCGCCCAAATGCTGTTCCACTTCCAGAACCAGATTTCTGTTCCCTCTTTTGACCGTAAGGGCATTGTAAATGTCCGGCAAATTCTCGATCTTATCGCCGAAATCCACGTCCACCACCGGCCCAATTATTCTTTTTATTTTTCCTGTGTTCATCTTTTTAACTTAAATCATGCTCGCCATACCGGCCGAGATTTCCGATATTTCTCTGGTAATATTCGATTGCCTGGCCTTATTGAAAACCAAAGTCAGCTCATCAATCATCTCGCCGGAGGCATCGCTTGCGTTCTTCATGGCGACCATTCTCGCGGACTGTTCGCTCGCATTCGATTCCAGGAGCATCTGATAGAGCTGCATGCGCGTAAGCTTCTCCGCAAGCGACCCCACGAGCTTCTCTTTATCCCCTTCCACTAAATAATTTATCTTTCTCCCGACCTGTGTCGGGATCCCGACTGTGGTCGGGTCGAGACTGTCGATAAGGTCTCGTAAGTTCGTCCGCGAAACCGGGAGAAGTTGCTTGATATTGGGCCTCTGGGTAAGAGCAGAAACAAAATCCGTGTAGGCCACATATACACGATCATAGTTAAGCGAAGTAAACTCATCCGTTAAGAGACTCGAGATCGGCGTCACGTCCGCGACGCTGATATGGTCCGGTAGCTCGATGAAACTGGCAAGAACATCTTGGCCGAGACGCCGCATCGCCAGGTCGCCCTTTTTACCAACAGTCACCACATCAATTTTTGCTTTTTCCCCCCGTAAGACCGGCAGAGCTTTTTTAAGGACCTGCGCGTTGTAGGAGCCGCAGAGACCGCGGTTCGAAGTTATGAGAACCAGGAGTGCGTTCCTGACTTCCCGCTCCTCGAAAAGCGGGTGCGTGATCTCCTCCAGATTTTGACTGATCGAGGTTAGCACTTCCCAGGAATATTCCGCGTACATGCGCGAGAGTAGCGTGCTCGCCACCGCGCGCTTCATCTTGGAAGCCGCCACCAGCTCCATGGCCTTGGTGATCTTCTTGGTGTTCTTGATACTCTTGATTCTGTTTTTGATTATTTTTGCGCCCGCCATGTTTCTTTAAATTCCTTGATAGCTTTTTCTAATTCTTTCTCGCTGGCGTCCGTCCAGAATTTTGTCGCTTTAAGATCTTGATAAAATTTCTTCGCGTGAGTCCGTGCGTAGGCGATTAATCTACTTTCGAATTCTTTTATCTCCTCGGTCGGCACTTCGTCCATATGGCCCCTAGTTAGGGCATAGAGCACTACCACTTGATCCTCTACCGCCATGGGCTCATATTGGGCTTGCTTCAGCACTTCTACCGCTCTTTTACCTCTCTCAATCTGCTTCTTGGTGGCGTCATCCAGATCCGAGCCAAATTGGGCGAAGGCCTCAAGCTCCCGGAATTGCGCGAGGTCGAGCTTAAGCGTACCCGCGACTTTCTTCATCGCCTTTATCTGCGCGGAGCCGCCTACCCGAGATACGGAAAGCCCCACGTTCACCGCGGGACGAATGCCTTTATAGAAAAGATCGGTTTCCAGGAAGATCTGACCGTCGGTAATGGAAATGACATTAGTGGGAATGTAGGCAGAAATATCCCCGGCTTGCGTCTCTACAATCGGGAGCGCGGTGATCGAGCCACCGCCGTACTTCTGGTTTCGCCTGCAGGCGCGCTCGAGGAGCCGAGAATGCAAATAAAATACGTCGCCCGGATATGCTTCCCGGCCCGGCGGTCGGCGCAGAAGCAAGGAAATTTCCCGGTAGGCGACAGCGTGCTTAGACAGATCGTCGTAAATGATGAGTACATCCTTGCCCTGATCCATGAAGTACTCGGCTATGGCAACTCCGGTGTAAGGCGCGATATAAGAGAGCGGCGCAGCTTCCGACGCTCCGGCCGAGACGATGACGGTATAGTCCATAGCCCCGCCACTTTCTAGGCGGACCTGCAATTTGCGAAGTTTGGAATCCTTCTGGCCGATGGAAACGTAAACGCAGATCATATTCTGTCCTTTTTGGTTAAGAATAGTGTCGATGGCGATAGCGGTCTTACCGGTCTGGCGGTCGCCGATCAAAAGCTCGCGCTGGCCCCGGCCGATAGGGATCGTCGCATCGATAACTTTTATTCCGGTAGCTACCGGCTCCGAGACGCTCTGCCTGGTAACCACGCCCGGCGCAACTCTTTCCACCGGATAAGTCTTCTCTTTCTTTATCGCGCCTCGCCCGTCAATGGGTGCTCCGAGCGCATTAACCGTCCGCCCCAGAAGTTCCATAGCGACCGGCACTTCCAAGATCCTGCCAGTGGCCGTGACCGTGGCGCCTTCTTTAATTTTCGAGAAATCTCCCAGAATAATCACTCCGACGGTATCTTCTTCGAGATTGAGGGCCACGCCCGTCTCGTCGCCTAGAAATGTGACCATTTCCGAGGATTTAATATCGGATAGGCCGGAAACCTTGGCAACGCCGTCGAAAACCTCGATGACTTTCCCGATTTTCTCTACCCGGGCCTCTGCTTTGAATTTCTCAATTTCCTTTCTTAAACTGTCGACAATGTGACTCATACGCCAAGATATTCTTTCATTATATTTATTTTATTTTTCAAAGTAAGGTCTATGACTTCGTCTTGAGTTTCTAGCCGGAAGCCACCGAGGAGTTCCGGAGCAATTGCTTCTTCAAAAACTAACTTTTTCACTCTGTATCTTTTTTCTAAAATTTTTCGAAGGTTATGTTTGGCACCACCACTGAGCGATCGGGGCGATTCAAGCTTCATTCTCAAAATTCCAGACTCCTTGTCTTCAATGGCTTGCAATTGTCTCAGAATTTCTCCAGAGAGATAGAGGAGGCGCCGGCGCGCTAGGAAATGAATCGCGCCACTTAATGCCTTGGAAAATTCTCCCCTCGTTTTACCTTTAAGCGCCCGATAGATTGCCAGAGCTATTTCCTTGTTCGAAATTTTAGCCATCAGACTTTAATTAATTCCTCAATCGCCTTCGCATCATAGCCTCTGGGTAATTTCTCGTCGAGAAGCCTTTCCGACGCTTGGAGGACCAGAGATGCCACTTCACCTTTGGCTTCCTTTACCATCCTTATTTTCTCCTCTTCCATTTTCCGTTCTCCGTCTGCCTTAACTCGCGCCACTTCCAATCTCGCATCCTCCAATAATTTCTCTTTCTCAATTATGGCTTCGCGCTTGGCCTTTTCGAAAAATTCTTCACCTTCTTTCCGTGCGCGTACGAGAGTCGCCTTGTACTCACTTTGGGATTTTTCGAGGAGAAGCGCGTTTGCCTTCGCATCGGCAACGCCCCTTGCTATTCTCTCCGAGCGCTCCCGCATGAGTTTCTGGAGCGGTTTAACCGCGAAAAAGTACAGAACCAAAAGTACCAGGCCGAAATTGACTGCTTGAGCAAGGATTATTTTCCAGTCAATGTGGAATGTGGATACGATTGATTCCATTCGCTCTTAAATCGAGAATGCAATAACCAACGCATAAATCGCGATTGCTTCCGCAAAGGCCGAAGCAATAAGCATGGGCACCAGGACCCTCCCGGCTGCCTCGGGGTTGCGGCCGATTGCTTCCATCGCCCGCGCGCCGATCATACCGATACCAATACCCGGGCCGACGGCACCGAGGCCGATTGCGATCGCTTTAGCAAGTTCTTCCATTTCTTTCTTTGTAAATTAATCCCGACGATTTTGTCGGGATCCACGATTCGATAAATCGAATCGGGACTAATAATAATTGACCTACTTATGCCTGCTCCTCACCATGATGAGTAGCTGCAATTGAAAAGTATACAAGAGTAAGAATAGCAAAAATTAGAGCTTGGATCAAGCCGACAAAGATCTCGAGGAAAATAAAAGGGATGGGGAGAAGATAAGGCAGGATCGCGCTCATGGCAATAAGGAGAACTTCTCCCGCGAAGACATTGCCAAAGAGTCGGAAGCTTAGCGAGGCCACCTTGGCGAATTCTCCGATCAGCTCCAAAATCCCCACAAAGAAAGTAACCGGCGCGACGACCAGGATGGAGGGATCTTTGCGAACTCTAGTTGCGATCGAGCTAATTGCTTTAAGGTTTATAAATTTGTTGAATGTTTTCCAAGCGCCAATAGTAATAATTCCGAAGAGATTCGCCCCGATAACGGACATAACCGCAAGTCCGAGAGTAGTATTTATATCCGCAGTGCCGGAGCGGAGGAATGGAATGAAGACCGCTCCCTGCTCGCTCTCTTCTACGACTCCCAGCCCGCCTAAAGGCAATAACCCGAGCCAGTTGTTGACCAGAATGAAAAGAAAAACAGAGAAAGCCAGCGGAAAGACTTTCTCGGAAACATGTCTATTCCCGGTGACCTGATCACATAGCGAAAGCGCGCCTTCCAGCACTGCTTCGAAAAAGTTCTGTATCCCCCTCGGCACTTCCCGTAAGCTCCGGCGGACTATGATGGCGAGAAGGGCAATAACCAGAACCGCGGTCCAGCTGGTTAGAAGCGCGTTAGTAATCGGAAGCGGACCTAGGTGTCCTACCGGCTCGGCGTATAGAGTTGTCTCATGAGTTATCTCTTGTGCCATTTTTCTCAATTTCCTTAATGTATTTCATCAAAATTCTCCATATGCCCAGCAATGAAATTATGAATGCCAACCCGGTAAGTCCCAGGAACAGCCAGGGCTCGGTCTCGAACTTCCGGTCCAGCCACTTGCCTATGATGAGCGCAGCGATGATCGGCCCCGCGACCCAGGCCGAGACTTGTGAAAAAATCTCTAATGCCGTTGCCCACCACTTGGATTTTAACTTTTTTTCATCCTCCATTCCAGTGCGAGCGGAAGGAATCGGACCTTCGACCTCTGTCTTATCAGGACAGCGTTCTACCACTGAACTACGCTCGCAGGTCTCCAAAATATAACAAAAATTGCCCCTAAGTTCAATTTGGGGCAATTTTTGTTTAGAGAAGGCTATCTGGCTTTCGATTCCAGGCGTTCAACCCTAATGGTCAGGTCTTCGATCCTGCGATCGTGTCTTAGTACGTCGCTAGCAAAACTTGTAAGATCCTTTCTGGTTTCTCTTTGTTCTTGTTTAATGACATGGAGTTCCTTGATGATAAGCTCCAGAGTGTTATCAACACGTGTAAAGGACTTGGCAATATTGCCCATATGCTTCTCAAAAGTCCTCTCAGTTACATATTTTTCCGCCTTCTTTTTCACAATTTCAATTCTAGCAAATCTCAAAAATCGAGCAACATTATTATAAAAACTAAAGGCCCGAGTGGTTGGAATACCACCGGGCCCAAGACTTCTTAGCTGATTTCTCAGCTATTTGTTTGTGTGCTGGAAGGGTTTCATTGCCTTCCAGCATCTATTGCAGTGGGAATCTTGCGATCCCCTAGGGGCACTCGCGCCATGTGTTATCTTCCATCCTCGCGATCGCCCACCTTATAGCACTGGCTCTTGTTTGGACGGCGTTTTGCCAGTCGGTTCCCGGCTGCCCTGCGCCCGGTCCCATTGTGCATGGCAAGGAACCGTGCTCGGCTCCAGTTTCGGAAAAGGCCCCCCTATGCCAAGTGGCGGTTGGGCGATCCCCTACGGGGGAGGATGTCAATTCACCTCCTTGCCATTCTCTACTCATATTAGCAAATACTTGTGAACCTGTCAAGGAGACGTAATGTATCATGACCTTTGCAACACCCAAGCGTAAAATATGAAGATGTCATACACAATCAATCCCCACATGGGTAAGGTTCGCAGAGACGCGGTTAATCTAGTTAAATACCGTAGCTGGAC
>Ga0187893_10003994_pt1 | contig 28822 bp, 25 predicted proteins | sample MA1701074metaG_FD_139574 | JGI IMG/M metagenome (GOLD analysis project Ga0187893, IMG submission 139574) | White microbial mat communities from a basaltic lava cave in the Kipuka Kanohina Cave System on the Island of Hawaii, USA - MA170107-4 metaG ...
CATCGCCCCATGAACATCCCCCGGCTCATCCTGCGCGCGCTCCTCGGCTCGCGCCGGCCCGTGACGCGCGGCCGCCTCACCGTGCCCGCGCTGCGCGACCGGGTGACGATCCGCCGGGACCGGTGGGGCATTCCCTGCATCGACTCCAGCAACGATCACGACGCGTGGTTCGGCCTCGGCTTCTGCCACGGCCAGGACCGTGCGTTCCAGATCCACGTGCTCGCGCGCGTCGTCCGCGGCACGCTCGCCGAAGTCGTCGGCCGCGAGGCGCTCGCCGTCGACCGCCTGTCGCGTCGCATCGGGTTCCGCCGCTCCGCCGACCGCCAGCTCCCGCGGCTCGAAGCCGACATCCGCTCGATGCTCGACGCGTACGTCGCGGGCGTGAATGCCGCGGGCGTGCGCCCGCACGAGCTCACGCTCCTGCGCGCGAAGCCCATCGAATGGCACGCGGCCGACGTGCTCGCGCTTCTCAAGCTCCAGGCGTTCGGTCTCGCCGCGAACTGGGACGTCGAGCTGGCGCGCCTGCGCATCCTGACGGTCGACGGCCCGGCGGCGCTCGCGGCGCTCGACCCCGCGTACCCGGAGTGGCTGCCGACGACCTCGCCCGTCGCCGCGCCCGCGGGTCCGGCGATCGACCGTCTCTCGGACGACCTCGACGCGTTCGCCGCGGCCGCCTCGATCGGCGGCGCCTCCAACAACTGGGCGATCGCGCCCTCGCGCACGACGACGGGACGGCCGATCCTCGCGAACGACCCGCACATGGCGCCGATGCTCCCGCCGCACTGGTACCTCGCGCACGTGCGCACGCCGGAGTGGGCCGTCGCGGGCGCGTCGCTCGTGGGCGGCCCCGCGATCGCCGCGGGTCACAACGGCTTCTGCGGCTGGGGCGTGACGGCGGGGTTCGTCGACGGCGCGGATCTCTTCATCGAGGAAGCCCCCGTCCCGGGCGACGTGCGGCTCGAGCGAATCGACGTGCGCGGCGAGGAACCCGTCGTCGAGGAGGTCGTCGAGACGCCGCGCGGGCCCGTCATCAGTCCCGCGCTCGACGGCCCCGGCGCCGCGATCTCGATGAGCGCGGTGTGGCTCGATGCGGTGCCGGTCCGCGGCCTGCTCGACGCGCATCGCGCGCGCTCGTTCGAGGAGTTCCGCGCGGCCTTCGCGTACTGGCCGGGCCCGTCGCTCAACGTGGCGTACGCCGATCGCGACGGACACGTCGGATGGCAGCTCGTGGGCGCGTCGCCGGTGCGGAAGCGGGGCTGGGGCACGTTCCCGCAGACCGCCGACGGGACGTGGACGGACGAACGCGTCGCGTTCAACGACATGCCGCACGCGTCCGATCCGCCGGAGGGATTCGTCGCGACGGCGAACAACGCGCCGCTTCCCGCGGGCACCGGCCCGTTTCTCGGGGCCGACTGGCTGGACGGCTACCGCGCGCAACGCATCACGGAGTCGATCGCGTCGCGTTCCGACTGGGACGTGCCGCGCGCGCAATCGCTGCAGCTCGATCTCACGTCGGTCCCGTGGCGCGAGATGCGCGACGCCGTGCTCGCGTCGCCCGCGGACGCCGGCGTGCTCGCGATGATGAGCTCGTGGGACGGGCGCGTGACGGCCGACTCGCACGCGGCGACGATCTACGAGCGGTTCGTCGCGGACATGGCGCGACGCGTGGCGCGCGCGAAGGCGCCGAGGAGTTTCGAGTGGGCGCTCGGGCGCGGGTTCACGCCGCTGGTGCCGCACACGTTCTTCGCGGTGCGACGCTCGGGCCACCTCGTGCGGCTCCTGCGCGAGCAGCCGGGCGGCTGGTTCGAGCGCGGCTGGCCGCGCGAGATCGCCGACGCGCTCACCGCGGCCGCGAAGGACGCGCGCCCGTGGGGCGAGGCGCGGCCGCTCACGCTCATGCACCCGTTCGGCCGTCGCGGCGGCGCGCTCGCGAAGCTCTTCAACCTCGGGCCGATGCCGTGCGGCGGCGACGCGGACACGGTGGCGCAGCACGCGACGGACCTACTCGAACCGTCGGCCAACCCGCGCTTCATCCCGTCGCTGCGCATGGTGCTCGACGTGGGCGCGTGGGGCGGGAGCCGTTTCGCACTCCCCGGCGGCCAGTCGGGCAACCCGCTCTCGCCGCACTACGCGGACCAGCTGCCCTTGTGGGCCCGGGGAGAGGGCGTGCCGATCGCGTGGGACGCGGAGGAAGTGCGGCGCGCCACCGTGACGACGCTCACCCTGGAGAAGCAGACCGCAGAGGACGCAGAGAAGAGCGGCTTCCTGTAAGATCCTCGCGTGGATCGTCCCCGCCGGCCCGACGCGCCTGAAGTCGCCCGCCGCATCCTCGTCGTGAGCACGGTGCTCGCGCGCGTGCGCGCGGAGTGCGAGCGGCCGGGGATCGACACGAAGGCGGGCGTGGCCGACTGGCTGCGCGCGCACGACCTCCACGAAAGCGCGTCGCTGCGCGAGCTCAAGTTCCTGAACGCGCCCGCGGGGCGTACGGACCGCGCGGAGCTCATCCAGCTCTCGTGGCGCGTGGAGGCGTGCGCGATGCTCGTGTGGTCGGCGGGCGGACTGCCGCAGCTCCCCGCCTGGGACGCGCTCGCGGAGCCGATGGCCGTGATCGAGGCGCTCGCCCAGGCCCACGCGGAGCCGCGCACGTTCGTCGCGGGCGTGCGGCTCCGGCCGGACCCGGAGATCGAGGACGCCCGCGACCAGGCGGAGCTCTGGCACTGGCGATCGCGCGCGAAGGACGACGCCGGGATCCGCGCGGCGGCCCGGGGCGTCGCGGGCGCGATCGACGGCGACTTCCCGGCGATGGGGCGCGCCTACCGCACGCTCTCCGGCGAGGAGGTCGCGACGCTCCGATCGATCGCCCGCGAGCGTTGCTTCGCGCTCAACTGGCTGTGCGGCTTCGCACCCGGGGCGGAATGGGAATCGACCCCGACATGAGCGGCACCCTCTACGTCGTCGCGACGCCGATCGGAAACCTCGAGGACGTCACCCTGCGTGCGCTGCGCATCCTGCGCGAGGTGGACGCGATCGCCTGCGAGGACACGCGCACGACGGCGAAGCTGCTGGCCCACCACGACATCCGCAAGCCGCTCGTCGCCTACTACGGGCGCAGCGGCGCCGACCTCCTCGACCGCCTGCGGGCGGGACAGTCGATCGCGCTCGTGAGCGAATCGGGGACTCCCGCCATCTCGGACCCGGGATCGCATCTCGTCGCCGCGGCGCACGAGGCGGGCGTCGCCGTCCGCACGATTCCCGGCCCGTGCGCGCTCGCCGCGGCCGTGAGCGCGTCGGGCCTGCCGTCGGACGAGTTCGTCTTCGTCGGCTTCCTCCCGAAGAAGCCGGGCAAGCGGCGCAAGGCTCTCGCGGCGCTGGCCGCCGACGAGCGCACGCTCGTCTTCTACGAGTCGCCGCACCGCGTCGTCGACACGCTCGGGGAGATGCTGGCGGCGCTGGGCGACCGCACGCTCGTGATCGCGCGCGAGCTCACGAAAATCCACGAGGAGCTGGCGCGGACGACCGTCGCGAAGGCGCTGGAGCGGTTCCGCGCGCAGGAGCCGCGCGGCGAGTTCGTGCTCGTCGTGGCCGGGTATAATCGCCCGACGTGACCGGCTTCGACACGTCGATGGGCGGGCCGCGCGACCAGTTCCCGTCCACCCTCTGGTCGGACATCCTGGCGGCGGGGGCCGACGACGGCGCGCGGCTCGAGAAGCTCTGCCGCGCGTACTGGAAGCCGGTGTACGCCTACATCCGCGCGGCGTGGCGCAAGCCGGTCGAGGAGGCGAAGGACCTCGCGCAGGCGTTCTTCGCGCGCCTCCTCGAGAAGGACACGCTCGCGCGGCTGAGGCCGGAGCGCGGCAGCTTCCGCGGCTACCTCAAGGTGGCGCTCAAGCATTTCCTCATCGACGCCGAGCGCGCGGACGCCGCGCGGCGCCCGGCCGCGCCTGTCTTCAGCCTCGACGCGGCGCCGGACGAGCTGGAGCGGCTCGGCCCGGCCGCGGAAGGCGAGGCGCCCGAGGACACCTACGATCGCGAGTGGTTCCGCGGGCTGCTCGACGCGTCGATCGACGAGCTGGAGCGGCGCTTGAAGGCGGAGGGGAAGTCGAAGGTCTTCGACGTCTTCCGCGTCTACTGCATCGATCCGCAGGCGTCGCCGTCGCCGAACCCGCCGACCTACCGCGAGGTGGCGGAGCGGCTGCGCCTCAAGGAGACGGACATCTCGAACCATCTCGGCGTCTGCCGCGTGGCGCTTACGAACATCCTGCGCTCGCGGATCCGCGACTACGTGCCGACGGAAGCGGACGTCGAACGCGAATGGCGCGAAACGCTCGGGGGATGAGTCCGGAAGTCCCGAGTCCCAAGTCCCCGTCGCGCTCGGAATACGACGGCCGACAGGGGACTTCCTGACGCTCACAGCCCATTCACGATCTCGTCAAAGGGCTCATGCGGCAGGTCCCTGGCCGAGAGATCGTCGAGGAACGGCACCTCTCCCAGCAGCGGCACGTTGCACGCGCTCTCGAGCGCATCCGGGTTCAGCTTCTCCGCCACGCCCGCGCGGATCCTCTGCGCGTAGTTCACGACGAGGCCGATGACCTCGAGCCCGTACTGCCGCGCCGCCATCACCGTCAGGAGCGTGTGGTTGATCGTCCCGAGCGTCGGCCGCGTCACGATCACGAGCGGCAGCCGCATCCGCTGGACCATGTCGGCGACGAAATAGCGGTCGAGGAGCGGCACCATGAGCCCGCCCACGCCCTCGACGACCATCGTGTCGTGCATCGAGCGCAGCACCTTGTACGCCTTCCACACGGCGGGGATCTCGACCGGTTTCGGGCCCATCCTCGCGGCCAGGTGCGGCGAGAGCGCGGGCTCCAGGCACACCGGATTCACGAGCTCGCGCGGGTCGCGCACGCCCGCCGCCGCCGTGAGGAACTCCGCGTCCTCCGACACGAGGGCGCCTCCGCGCCGCTTGCCGCCGGTCGCGATCGGCTTCATGACGCCGACGTTCACGCCGCGACGCTTCATCGCCGCCGCGAGTCCGCCCGCGACGACGGTCTTCCCGACATCGGTGTCCGTGCCGGTGACGAAGATGGATTTCATCCGGCTTCCGTGCTCCGTCCTATCCCTGCCCGTTTTCGCCCTCGGACTCGTCGTCGGGCTCCTCGGGCTCGGGCGTCCCGGCGCCCGCCTGTCCGTCGGGCTTGATCGTGACGAACCACTCCTTCGGGACGCGCTCCGTGTTCCTGCAGTCGGGGTACCCCTCGCACGCGATGAACGGACCGCGCCGGCCGTACTTCACCCACATCGACTTCGAGCACTGCGGGCACGTCATCTTCCAGCCCGGCGGGATCGCGAGCCGGCGGTTGCCGCGCGGCACCGGCCGCGTGTTCCGGCAGTCCGGGTACTTCGAGCACGCGAGGAAGCGGCCGAAGCGCCCCGCCTTGATGATCATGTCCGCGCCGCAGCGCTCGCACTTCTCGCCCGCCGCCTCCGGCGTCTGGAGCGGTTTCGCGCTGCGGCACTCCGGGTAGGCGCGGCATCCGTAGAAGCGGCCGTAGCGGTTCCACTTGATGACCATCGGGCGCTGGCACTTGTCGCACGGGACCGGCGGGTCCGGCTCCACGTCCTTGACGCTCTCCATCCCCTCCTGCGCCTTGTCCAGGTCGCCGATGAACGCGTCGTAGAACGTGCGGAGCACGTCGACCCAGTTCGCCTTGCCGTCCTCGATGAGGTCGAGCTTCTCCTCCATCTCGCCCGTGAAGCCCGTGTCCATGATGTCGTGGAAGTGCTGGACGAGCTTCTGCGTGACGAGCTCGCCGAGCTCCGTGGGACGGAGCTTGCGGTCGTCCTGCACCGCGTACCCGCGATCCTGGATCGTCGTGATGATCGGCGCGTACGTGCTCGGCCGGCCGATGCCGTGCTTCTCCAGCGTGCGCACGAGGCTCGCCTCCGTGTAGCGCGGCGGCGGCTCCGTGAAGTGCTGGACGGGGTCGAGCTGGTGGAGCTGGAGCGTCTCCTTCTCCTCGAGCGGCGGCAGCACCTGGTCGCGCACCTGCGCCAGCGCCTGCGCGAGGTCCCCCGCGTCCGGCTGCGCCTTCGCCGCCTCGCGCAGCACGTCCGCCCCCTCCGGCGTGAGGCGCATGCCGCCCCGCTTGAGCGCGGAGAGCACGCGCGCCACCTCGCCCTCGAACTCCTTGAGCATGTCGGCCACGTCCTCGCGCTTCGCCCACGGGCTCGTCAGCTTCGTGTAGCCGTCGAACTTGAGCTCGCGCCCGCGCGCCGAGAACGTCGCCCGGCCCGCGCGGATCGCCGCCTCGGTCAGCAGGTAGACCGCCGGCCTCATCTGCGACGCGACGAACCGCCTCCAGATCAGCCGGTAGAGCCGGAACTGCTCGTCGGTGAGGTACGCCTTGACCGACTCGGGCGTGCGCTCGACGGACGTCGGGCGGATGGCCTCGTGCGCCTCCTGCGCGCCCTTCTTCGCGGCGCGGACCGGCGGCTTCTCGGGCAGGTACACCCTGCCGAAGCGGCGCTCGATGTGCGCGCGGCACTCGGCGACCGCCTCGTCCGCCACGCGGAAGGAGTCCGTGCGCATGTACGTGATCAGGCCGACGGTGCCCTCGTCGCCGATGTCCACGCCCTCGTAGAGCTGCTGCGCGATCCGCATCGCGCGCGACGTCGTGAAGCGGAGCTTGATCGACGCCTGCTGCTGGAGCAGGCTCGTCGTGAAGGGCGGCGGCGCATGCTCCTGGCGCTCCTTCCGCGCGACGGTCTCGATCACGAACGTCTCGCGCTGGAGCTCATCGACGAGCGACTTCGACGCCGTGTCGCTGCCGACCTCCGCGTCCCGGTCGTCGAGCTTCACGAGTTCCGCGCGGAAGCGCTGGGGGTGGCGCTGCTTGGAGAGATGCGCCGTGATCGTCCAGTACTCCTTCGGCTTGAACGCGCGGATCTCGTGCTCGCGCTCCACGACGAGGCGGACGGCGACCGACTGGACGCGGCCCGCGGACAGGCCGCGCGTGATCTTCTTCGACAGCAGCGGCGAGAGCTCGTAGCCGACGATGCGGTCGAGCAGCCGCCGCGCCTGCTGCGCGTAGACGCGGTCCATGACGATCTGGCCCGGCCGCGTGAACGCGTCGAGCACGCCCTTCTTCGTGATCTCGTTGAAGGTCACGCGGCGCGCCTTGTCGGGCGGGATCTGGAGCGCCTCGACGAGGTGCCAGGCGATCGCCTCCCCCTCGCGGTCCGGGTCGGGCGCGAGGAAGACGGCGGACGCGACCTTGCTGGCCGACTTCAACTCGTCGATGACCTGCTTCTTCGCGCGGATGTTGATGTACTTCGGCGTGAAGCTGTGCTCGACGTCGACGCCGAAATCGCGCTTGGGGAGGTCGCGCACGTGGCCGTAGCAGGCCTTCACCACGTATCCGGTGCCGAGGATCTTGTTGATCGTCTTCGCCTTGGCGGGCGACTCGACGATCACCAGCGACCGGCCGCGGGCGCGGCTGCCGCCCTTCTTCGCGGCGGCCCGCTCCTCCCTCGCGGCTTTCCCCCCAGCCTTCGGTTCCGGCTCCGGGGCCGCGGCGGCCTTCGCCTTCGTTTTCGTCTTCGGGGCCGGGGCCGGTGCCGGTGCCGGGGGCTCGACGGACGGCGCCTTGCGCTCCTTCTTGGGAGCGCCGGCCGGCGCCTCTTCGCCCTTTTTCTTCGCCATGGGTCCGGCGAAGTATATGCCCCCTTTTTCGCGGGTGTCAAGGCGGGTTCCGGGAAAGTCCCGAGTCCCCCGTCCCACATCCCCGGTCGAAAGGCCCGTTTGCACGGGCGTTGGCGGCTCCGCAGCGGAATCAACGCGATCCGCTGACGAGTGTTCATCCGTCCGACCCGGGACCCGGATTCAGGACTTGGGACCCGCCGCCGGCGGCGGCCCCATCGTCCGGCGCGCGAAAATCGCGCGCGAGGGGCGCGCCAGCATCGGGAACTGCCAGCGGCGCGCGCGCGTGAGCACGAGCACCACCTCCAGCGCGATCCACGCGAGGTACACGATGCTCACCCAGAGGCGGAACTGCTCGTTCCACACCTCCGTCTGCGCTTCGTTCAGGCCGATGAGCTTCGCCCACACCGGACTCAGGAACTGGATGAAGAAGAGAACGAACATGCCCACCGCTTCCATCCACTCGAATTTCATGTTGAGCAGCAGCACCAGGCAGAGCGCCGCCTGCGTCACCGTGAGCAGCACCTCCGACCACTGCGCGTGGTTGAAGTGGATCGTCGGCCCCAGGTCCGCCGGCTGCGCCTCCGGCGGCGTCGCCCCCGCCATCCACGCCGACAGCGCGAACACGATCGGCACCATCGCCACGAGCACCGTCAGCTGGTTCAGGTTCGACGACAGGAAGTTCATGAGCGCCATCGGCGCGCGCTTCTCCTTCGACGCCCACGTGAACGCGCTCACCTTTTCCGGCATCTCGGACATGAACGGCGCGACCCACTGGATGAAGAAGAACGCCGACAGTCCCACCATCGGCGCGATCGCCTTCAGGCTCTCGATGAACTCGTGCACGGTGAGGAACAGGATCCCGCCGCCCAGGACGAAGATGAAGATCACGCCGAGGACGCGGCCGAGGCGCCCGCGCTTCAGCACCCAGCGCGAAACGGCCGGCAGCTCCGACAGGTCCCCCTCCTCCTCGGGCGGCATCCGCATGAGCAGCCCGAGGTAGAGCGCGTAGAAGCCGAGCAGCACGATGGAATCGACGAGGTCGAGCGTGCCCTTGTGGAGGATCCAGACGAAATAGATGATCGGCGGGAACAGGCTCACGATCTCGACCGAGTGGAACGCGTCGAGCTCGATCGGCTTGAGCGTGCGCGAGCGGCTCCAGAACCGCGTGCGGATGAAATACACCATCGGCATGCCGAAGCCCATGATGAGGCGGATCGACCCCGTGAAGTTCGCCGTCACGAGGTGGACGTCCGCGGGCGTGCCGCGGCCCGCGTCCCAGGCGAGCTTGGCCTCGACCGCGAACTCGGGCAGCGTCTGCAGCCACGCCAGGATCGCCAGCGCCAGCCCCTGCGACATCATGAACTGCGCCGCCTCCGCGCCCCACGCGATGAGGAACGCCGAGAACAGCACCGCCGGCGCGCTCCAGATCGCGTTGAGCGCGCTCGTGCCGCCGCGAATGAACGAAGAGAGAAGCCTCATGGGAAGACGCGTGCGGATGACGGACGCTAGCGCGCCAGAACCGTCGTGCGGCGGTAGAGGTCGCCGAGATCGGGAAGCACGGGCTCGTGCGAACCCGCGACGGGGGACGTCCACGCGGTCGTGCGACGGCGCGCGGACGGGCGTACCGACAGGCGCCGGCGGGGCCTGCCCTCCCTGGCCTTCGCGGCACGTTCCGGCGAGGTGATCGGACGGCGAAGGAAGGCCATTGGGGGTATGACTCTGACACGCGCGCGCTGTTTCGGCAAGGGAGAAAGATACAATCGTCGCGATGCTCAAGGAACTGCTCGCGCGGCTCGTCGCCGGCGGCGACCTCTCCGCCGACGAGGCCGCCTCCGCCATGGGCGAAATCATGGACGGCGCCGCCACGCCCGCGCAGATCGCCGCCTTCGCGACGGCGCTCCGCATCAAGGGCGAATCCGTCGACGAGATCGTCGGCTGCGCCCGCGCCATGCGCGCGCGCGTCGTCCGCGTCGCCGCACCCGGGGGCGTGGTGCTCGACACCTGCGGCACCGGCGGCGACGGCCGCGGCACGTTCAACTTCTCGACGATGGCGGCGCTGGCGGTCGCCGCGTGCGGCGTCACGGTCGCCAAGCACGGCAACCGCGCCGCCAGCTCGAAGTGCGGGAGCGCCGACCTCCTCGAGGCGCTGGGCGTGAAACTCGAACTGCCGAAAGAGCGGCTCGAGGCCTGCCTGCGCGAGATCGGCATCGCCTACCTCCACGCGCCCGCGCTCCATCCCGCGATGAAACACGCCGGGCCCGTCCGCCGCGAGCTCGGCTTCCGCACGATCTTCAACGTGCTCGGCCCGATCACGAACCCCGCCTCCGCCAACGTGCAGACGATCGGCATCTTCAGCCCCGCGCTCGTGCGGCCGATCGCCGATGTGCTCCGCGCGCTCGGCTCGAAGGCCGCCTTCACGTTCCACGGCGCCGGCGGGCTCGACGAGGTCTCGCTCCTCGGCCCGACGAAGGCGTCGCAGCTCAAGAACGGGCGCGTGACGAACCTCACCCTGGAACCGAGGCAGGCCGGCCTCAAGCGCGCCAAGCCCGCCGACATCGCCGGCGGCGCCCCGGCCGACAACGTGGAGATCGCGCGGCGGCTCCTCCGCGGCGAGAACGGAGCGTACCACGACGGCGTCGTCTACGCGGCGGGCGTCGCGCTCGTCGCCGCGGGACAGGCGTCCTCCGTCCGCGACGGCGCGGCGCGCGCCTCGGACGCGCTTCGAAACGGCGCCGCGCTCACGCTCTTCGAGCGCTGGGCCGCCTTCACGCAGGGATGAGGAAGAGCGCGTCGACGTTGCGCTCCGCGAACGGCCGTCCGCCCGTCAGCAACGCCAGCTGCCGTCGCACTTCCGCGATCCACGCCTCGCGCTTCTCGCCCGCGCGCTGCCGCAGCGACTCGCGCGACTCGAGGAACCCGACGTAGCCGTCGACCGTCCACGGCACGTCCCACGTGAACTCGAGCCTCCGCGCGCCCGCGAGTTCGACCGGCGGATCGAGACGCGCCGCGGGGACGGGCTTCCCCGTCATCTCGCCCAGAAGCCGGATCGCCATCGCGTCGTAGGGCGCCGACGCGTCCGGGTACTTCCACACGACGGCGACGACGCCGCCGCGCCGCGTCACGCGGCGGAACTCCGCGAGCGCACGCGGACGGTCGACCCAGTGGAACGCCTGCGCGCACGTCACCGCGTCGAACGCGCCGTCGCGGAACGGCAGCCGCTCGGCCGCGCCCTGCGCGACGGGTACGCGCGCCGCGCGGAGCATGTCGAGCGCCACGTCGACGCCGACGACGCGACGCACCAGCGGCCGGAGCTGGTGCGCGAGCAGGCCCGTACCCGTCGCCACGTCGAGCACGTCGCCGCCCTTCGCCTCGCGCGCGATCGTCGCGGCCGTCTCGGGCGAATAGCCCACGCGGAACGCCGCGTACCGCTGCGCCACGCGGTCGAACTCGGGTTTCATCGATTGAGCATTGTAGAATCGTGCGGCGTGTGCTTGCACTGAGCGAGCGGACGAAGGAGGCGAGTCGACGTGGTCCAGCCCATTCCCGAGCCGAAGTTCTGCTGCGTGTGCGGCGCCGCGATGGCGCAGCGCGTGCCGGAGGGCGACCACCGCGCGCGCGCCGTCTGCACGAAGTGCGGGTTCGTGCACTATCAGCAGCCGAAGGTGGCGGCCGGCACGATGGTCGAGACGGACGGCGGCATCGTACTCATCCGTCGGGGCGTGGATCCGCGCAAGGGGTTCTGGAGCTTCCCGTGCGGCTTCCAGGAAATCGACGAGACGCTCGAGGACGCCGCGGTGCGCGAGACCCACGAGGAGACGGGGCTGCGCGTGGAGCTCCTCGGGCACCTCGGCACCTACTCGTACGTGCCGTCGTGGCACGGCGGGTCGGTGGTCGTGGTCGCGTACCGCGCGCGCGTCGCCGGCGGCGAGCTCCGGCCGTCGGACGACGCGACCGATGCGAAGGTCGTGCGCGCGGAGGCGATCCCGTGGGACGAGCTCGCGTTCAAGAGCACGCACGCGGCGTTCAGAGACTGGCTGGCGCGGCGGTGAGCGGTCGAGTTTTCCCCATTTTTTACTAAACGAGCGCCGCGAAACAGCGCCGTTAACCTGTAGGGACGAGCTCTCGGCGGGTGGGAGGTGGTATGCGTCCGAGAACTCATTGGGCGGTGTTGCTCTTTGTCGGGGCCCTGGGCGCCTCGGGACAGGATCCGCAGGACGCTTCGCGGGATCCGTACGCCAACGCACGGCTCCTCGACGAGACGGTGAAGGACGGCCGACGCGTGCGGCTTGTCGAGCGCCCGGGCCGCTACGCCTGCGTGCTCGTCGACGGCGCGCTCGCGATGGTCGGCGATCACGTGATCGTGAAGGCCCGTCGCGGCGCGACCGAGCAGGACATCGCCACGGCGGCCGCGCGGTGCGGCGCGCACGTCCGCGAGAAGCTCTACGGCGAGGACCTCTACCTCGTCGCGTTCGCGCCCGCGATCGACGGCGTCGAGCGCGTCTGCAAAGCGCTCGCGCCGGACGTCGACTTCGCGGAACCGGACTACGTCCTCGATCTCCTCATCACGCCGAACGATCCCGACTACGGCCTGCTCTGGGGCATGACGAACATCAACGCCCCGGCCGCGTGGGACACGCACACCGGCAGCGCGTCCGTGCGCGTCGGCGTGATCGACACCGGCGTCGCGTGGTCGCACGCCGATCTCGCCGCCAACATCTGGACCAACACGGGCGAAGTCGCCGGCAACGGCATCGACGACGACGGCAACGGCCGCATCGACGACGTCCGTGGCTGGGACTTCGGCAGCGGCGACAACAACCCGCAGGACCAGGGGAGCCACGGGACGCACTGCTCGGGGACGATCGGCGCGGTCGGCAACAACGCCACCGGCGTCGCGGGCGTCTGCTGGACCGTCTCGATCGTGCCGCTCAAGATCGCCGACAACTCCGGGAACCTCCTCACGTCCGCCGCCGTGCAGGCCGTGAACTACGCCACCGCGAACGGCTGCAAGGTCACGTCGAATTCGTGGGGCGGCGGCGGGTACTCGTCGTCACTCTACGGCGCCATCTCCTCGGCCAACGCGTCGGGCTCGCTCTTCGTCGCCGCGGCGGGCAACAGCTCGTCGAACAACGACTCGAGCCCCATGTATCCGGCGAGCTACGACCTGCCGAACATCATCTCGGTCCTCGCCATCACGTCGTCCAACGGCCTCGCGACGTTCTCGAGCTACGGCGCGACGAGCGTCGACCTCGGCGCCCCGGGCGTGAACATCCGTTCGACGGTGCCCGGCGGCTACACGGCGATGTCGGGCACGTCGATGGCCACACCGCACGTCGCGGGCGCGTGCGCGCTCGTGTTCGCGCAGTACCCGACGCAGACGCATTCGTGGGTGAAGAACCGCATCCTCTCGACGACCACCCCGACGTCCGCGCTCAACGGGCGCTGCGTGACGGAGGGACGGATCAACCTGACGGGCGCGATCAACGGACTCCCGCCGACGATCTCCATCGCGTCGCCGGCCTCGGGCGCGACGCTCACGATGCAACCCGCCACGTTCACGGGGTCCGCGTCCGACCCGGACGGGACCGTCGCGGGCGTGACGTGGACGAGCGCGGGAGGGAGCGGGACCGCGACGGGCACGACGCCCTGGTCCGCGTCCGTGCCGCTCGTGTACGGCCCGAACACCGTCGTCTTCACGGCGACGGACGACGAGGGCCGGACCGCGACGGCGAGCCGGACCGTCACATTCAACCCGCCTCCGTCGCTCGTGCTGTCGACGGACGCGCTTTCGTTCACGGCGTCGGGCGCGCAGACGCTCGACGTGTCGAACCCGGGCGGCCAGACGCTCGCGTGGAGCGCGACCGGAGGCGCGGCCTGGCTCGCGGTGGCGCCGACGAGCGGCAGCCTCACGCACGACGAGTCGGAGACGGTGACCTTCACCGTCGACGCGACGGGACTCTCGCCCGGCACGTACGACGCGACGATCACGTTCAGCGCGCCCGGCGCGGGCGGCTCGCCGCGTCTCGTGACGGTGACGCTCACCATCGCGCCGCCTCCTCCCGCGCAGCCGACGGGGGGTGGCGGAGGCGGAGGCAAGTGCGGGCTGCTCGGCCTGGACGTGCTGCTGCTGCCGCTCGCGCTGCTCGTTTTGCGCCGGGCGAAACACCGCCGCCGCGCCCCTCATAATATTGGAGGATGCGCGTCGCAGCGGTTGCCCTGCTCTTCGCGGGCCTGACGTTCGACCTCGATCTCGACGTCCCGGCCGGAACCGCGCTCGACTGGCACCGACACTGGGGGCGGCCCGTCCCGACCGGCGGACGCGGCACCGTGCCCGCGCCCGTCGCCACCCCGCCCGTCGATCCGAAGGGAGGCACGCAGGCCGCCCCGCCCTCGCCCGTGCGCGACGTGCCCGAGCCGCAGGAGTGCCTCTACCTCAACGTGTACGAGCACTGCCGCATCGTCACGCACGACATCATGAAGCACGTCGCCGTCGCCCTCCCGAAGTCGACCGGCGCGGTGACGCTCGACGAGGCGACCGGCGGCGGCGCGCAGGTCGACTGGAACTACCCGCCCGAGATGCCGGCCGAGCTTTACTGGATGGCGGCGAGCGCGTACCTGCGCGGCGCGCTCCACCCGGAGGTGCAGCCGTGGGCGGAGACGGCGGCGCTCTGCGTCGAACTCGGCGAGCCCGCGTGGTACGCGACGGACGTCCTCAACGGCCTCAAGCTCGCGTCGAAGGAGCAGGCGTGCGAGTACATCAAGACGAAGCTCAAGGCGCTGCCGAAGGAGGCGCCGCGCGCGCCGCCGACGAAGGACGCGAAGCAGGCGATGCTGAACCGGCTCGCGGCGGTCGAGCTCGCGGGCGCGTGGCCGTACTCGATGGACCCGACGTTCGCGCGCCGGACGCTCGCGCTCGGAGTCGACGCGATCCCCGCGATCGCGGCGTGCGCGAAGGAGGCGCATCCGTTCCTCGCCCGCAACGCCGCGGCCGTGCTCGCGCAGATCGACGACCCGAAGGCGGTCGAGGCGGCGATGGCGGTGCTCAAGGACACGGACGACGACGTCGTGCGCGCGCGCCTCATGCTCGGCATGGCACGGCGCGGCGAGCCGGCGCCCGCGGCGGAGCTCGCTCGCGCCGCCGAGAGCATCGACCTCCCGACGCGCGCGATCGGCCTCTACGGACTCGGCATGCTCCGCGACCGGTCGCGCGCGAAGACGATCGAGGACCTGCTCGCGAAGGCGGATCCGAAGGACCTCGACCTCCTCTGGAGCGCCGTCCCCGCGCTCGGGCGCATGCGCGCGGGGAGGGAGACGCTTCTCGACCTTGAGAAGCGAACCAACGCGAAGGCGAAGCCGAGCGACGCCGTGCGCGGTCGCCCCGGCTCGACGATCCCCGAGGACAGCCTCGCGACGTGGAAGATCCTGCACCAGATGTGCGTGATCGCGCTCGGGCTGGCGGGCGACAAGCGCTACGCCGACGAGATCGTCGCGCGCTCGAAGGCGAAGGGGATTTTCGACGGCTGGTACCCGACGGTCTGGTTCTTCCTCTTCGAGGGGCTCGCCGCGACGCCCGCGGGCGCGACGCTCCTGCGCGAGAAGGTGCTCGACGCGCGGGTCGGGGCGCCGCACCTGCAGATGGAGGCGCTGCGGACGCTCGCGCGCGAGAAGCGCGTCGACGACGCCTGGCTTCGCGACCGCGCGCTCGACAAGGGGACGCCGGTGCCGGTGCGCATCCTGTCGCTGCAGCTCCTGGCCGCCTCGGACCCGGCCGGCGCGAAGGGCGCCTGCGCGAAGCTCGTGAACGAGTTCGCCACGGGGAAGGGCGATCCGGATGTCGTCTTCGCGTACCTCGTGACGGCGGCCGCGCGCATCGGCGGCCCGATGGGCGCGCTCGACGCGAAGGACCTCGTCGCGGCGACCGAACGCGCGTGGGAGAAGCGCATCTTCGCGCGTCGCGAGGGCGTGAACAGCGTCGACATCACCGCCGCGAGAATCACGCTCGTGCCGCCGCTGGTCGAGACGCTCGCGATCGAGCTCGGGCGGCTCGCCGCGCCCGCGGAGGCGCTGCCGGTCCTCAGGCGGATCCTCGCGCCCGCGAAGCCGGTCCCCGGCCGAGCGGAGGCGGCGCTCGCGGTCGGCGCGATCGCGGGGAAGGAGGCGGACGCGCTGCTCGTGGAGGCGCTCTTGAACACCGACGGCTGGACGCGCTTCTGCGCCTATCGCGCGCTCCTGAAGCGCGGCGCGCCCGATCACGCGTGCGACTGGATCTTCGGCGACGTCGAGCACCGTCGCAGGCCGACGGAGGCGTACAGGAAGTGGCTCGAGGGGAAGTAGCGGTACAGTAGTAGTGATGCGCCTGGCCGCTGTCAGCCTGCTCTTCGCTCCGCTGGTCGCGGGCGACCTCGACATCGGCATCCCGCCCGGGACTCCGCTCGACGCCAGCCGCGAGCTCTCGCGGCCGGTTCCGACCGGCCATCGCGGCGACGTGCCGACGCCGGGCGGCCGCACGATCAGGAAGGGACCCGGCTCGACCGTCGTCGAGGAGCGCACGTCGAAACCAGGCACGCGCGCCGTGCCCGAGTACTTCAACGCGGAGCTCTACGACTACTTCCACGTCATCTCGCGCGACATCATGTCGCACATGGTCAACCCGCTCCCGAAGACGACGGGACGGGTAAGCCAGGACGACGTCGCCAGCGGCGGAAGCGCCGTCGTCACGTGGAACTATCCGCCCGCGCTCCCGATGGAGCTCTACTGGCGCGCGGGGTGCGCCTACCTGCGGCACGGGCTCTACCCGGAGGTCTGCCCGTGGCCCGAGGCGGCCGTGTACTCCCTCGAGATCGGCGAGCCCGCGTTCTACGCGGGCGACTGTCTGAAAGGACTCAAGTACATCAAGGTGCCCGAGAAGTACTGGGAGTACGTGACCGACAAGGTCAAGCCGCTGCCGAAGGACCCGCCGCCCTTCCCGCCGAGCAAGGACCCGAAGCAGGCGCTTCTCAACAAGCTCGCGGCCGTCGAGCTGACGAGCGGCTACCCCTACGCGATCGACCCGGGCTACGCGCGGCGGCTGCTCGGGATGGACGCGGAGGCGTATCCCGCGATCGTCGCCTGCACGAAAAGCAGCCACACGTTCCTCGCGCGCAACGCGGTGGCCGTGCTTGCGCAGCACCCGTCGAAGGAGGCGGCCGAGGACCTGCTCTCGATCCTCAAGGACGCGAAGGACGACGTCGTTCGCGTGCGCGCGCTCCTCGCCCTCGCGCGGCGCGGCGAGGCGGCCGTCGCGAAGGAGCTCATCGCGCTCGCGGAGAACGTCGACCCGCCGATGCGCTCGCTCGGCATGTACGCGCTCGGGATCCTCCGCCACGGCGACGGCGGGAAGGCGATCGCGGAGGTCGCGAAGAAGTGCGACATCAAGGACCACGACGTGCTCTGGAGCGCGCTGCCGGCGCTCGGCCGCACGAAGGCGGGGAAGGACGTGCTCGTCGACCTCGAGGCGCAGCTCTCGAAGAAGATCCGCGGCAACGACGTCGTGCGCGCCCACGCGCGCGGCGGCTTCACGCCCGAGGACAACTCCGCGGGCTTCAAGGTGTGCCGGCAGATGTGCGCGATCGCGCTCGCGATGCACGGCGAGAAGAAGTTCGTGGACGAAGTGCAGAAGCGCGTGCGCGAGGGCGGGCTCGAGGCGTTCTATCCCGTCGTCCACCACCTGCTCGTCGAGCAGCTCGCGGTGAGCGACGAGGGCGCGGCGATCCTGAAGCGCGTGCTCGACGACAAGAAGGGCGAGCTCGCCGTGCACTTCGAGGCGTACAAGGCGCTCGCCCGCGAAGGCCGCCTCGACGGCCCGTACCTCAAGGACAAGGCGCTCGACGAGAAGTACCATCCCGCGCTGCGCGGCATCGCGATCACGATCCTCGCCGACGTGGACGCGGCGCTGCTTCGCGACGTGAGCGCGAAGATCGTCGGCGACTTCGCGGGGGACAAGGGCGCGATCGGCGACGGCACCGCGTTCGTGGTGGCGACGGCGGCGCGCGCGGGCGGGCCGGGCGGCGGACTCAACGTGAAGGACCTCGTGAAGGCCGTCGAACGCGCGTTCGAGGCGAAGGCGTTCGGGCGGCGCGAGGGCGAGAACGTCGTGGACATCTCGAAGGCGCGCATCTGGATGTTCCCGTCGCTGCTCGAGACGCTGGCGATCGAACTCGGGCGGACGGGCTCCGCGGACGGGCTCGACATCCTGAAGACCGTGCTCACGAAGAGCAGGGTGCCGCAGGGCAAGGCGGAGGCGGCGCTGGCGATCGGCGCGATCGCGGGGAAGGATGCGGACGCGGCGCTGGTGGCGGCGCTCGAGGACAAGGACGGGTGGGTGCGCTACTGCGCGTACCGGGCGCTCGCCACGCGGAGCGGCCAGGACCACTTCTGCGACTGGATCTACGGCGACAACGAGCACCGCCGCAAGCCGACGGAATCGTACAAGGCGTGGTTGGGCAAGTAGCTGTACGAAAGCGTCCCCGAGCCGGTACATATAATGAGGAGCGGCAAGGGGGTGGAGATCCTATGCGCTTGATCGCCGTCTGCCTGCTTCTGGTCCCGCTTGCCCCCCGCGACCTCGATGTCGGAGTCCCCCCCGGCACCGGCCTTGATTGGAACCGCGAGTTCCGCAAGCCCGTGCCCACCGGCGGCCGCGGCGGCGTGCCCGTGCCGTCGACCGACGACAAGCCGAAGCCCGCGGGGTCGACCGTCGCCGAGGAGCGCCAGTCGAAGGACAACCTCGACTTCGTGGTCGCCAACCTCTACGACTATTTCCGTGTCACCACCGTCGACATCATGACGCACTGCTCGGTCTCGCTCCCGAAATCGACGGGCAAGGTGAGCCAGGACGACGTCGCCACGGGCGGCGGGTTCGTGATGACGTGGAACTACCCGCCCGAGATGCCGGTCGAGCTCGTCTGGATGGCGGCGATGGCGTGCATCCGGGAGCAGGTGCACCCCGAGGTCATTTCGTGGCCGGAGTCGGCGGCGTACTGCCTCGAGCTCGGCGAGCCCTCGCTCTACGGCGCGAAGGCGGCGGCGGAAGGGAAGATCGCGCGCTACGTCACGAAGCTGCTCAAGCCGCTGCCGCCGCGGCCGCCGGAGGTCCCCAAGGCGAAGGACCCGAAGAGCGCGATGCTGCTGCGCCTGGCGACCGTCGAGCTCTCCGGCGGATTCCCGAACGCGCTCGACCCGACGTTCGCGCGGCGCACGCTGGCGATGGGGAACGACTCGTACGGGGCGGTGCTCGAGTGCACGAAGAGCCCGCATCCGTTCCTCGCGCGCAATGCGACGTCCGTGCTCGCGCACTTCGGCCGCGACGAGGTGAACGGCGAGCTCACCAGGCTCTGGAAGGACTCCGACGACATCATCGTCCGCACGCGCGCGCTCCTCGGGCTGGCGCGGCGCGGAGAGAAGGCGATCGTGCCGGACCTCGTCAAGCAGGCGCAGAACGGCAAGGACGAACCGATGCAGGCGCTGGCGATCTACTGTCTCGGGCTCATCGGCGACCCCGCGGGCGCGAAGGCGGTCGCGGACCTCGTCAGTGCCGGCGGCATCAAGGACACGGACCTTCTCTGGAGCGCGATCCCCGCGCTCGGCCGCATGCGCGAGGGGAAGGACGTGCTCCTCGAGGTGGAACGGCAACTCAGGGCGAAGTTCGGCATCAACGACGCGATCAAGATCCAGGGGGACGCGAACACGCCGACCGCCGAGGAGCGCGGCGCGCGCCTCAAGGTGCTGCGCCACCTGTCCGTGATCGCGCTGGCGATGTGCGGCGAGAAGCGGTTCCGCGACGAGGTTTCGATGCGCGTCGACAAGAACGGCCACGACTCGTTCCACCGCGCGGGACACTACCTCCTGTGCGAGGCGCTCGCGATCCTGGAGGACGAGAAGAGCCTCAAGAAGCTGATCGAGGCGAACGCCGGGGAGGACATCATCCGGCTCGAGGCGCTGAGGGCGCTCGCGCGCTGCAAGAAGGCGGACGGCAAGTACCTCGCGGCGCGCGCGGCGGACGAGACGGCGCCGGCGTCGGTGCGATCGATGGCGCTGCAGCTCCTCGGGGACGTCGATCCCGCGATCGCGAAGGAGACGTGCGCGAAGATCGTCGCGGAGTACGCCTCGAAGACGGGCGATCTCGACGCGAACAAGGCGTTCGTCGTGGCGGTCGCCGCGCAGGTGGGCGGCCGGGTGAAGGCGCACGACGCGAAGGACCTCGCGAAGGCGGTGGACCGCGCCTTCAACGCGAAGGGGTTCTCGCGCCGCGAAGGGAACAACGACCCGGACATCATGAAGGCGAAGGTGTCGCTCTATCCGGCGCTGCTGGAGGCGCTCGTGATCGAGCTGGGACGCACGGGCTCGCCGGAGGGGCTCGCGCTGCTCAAGCTGATCCTCGAGCGGAGCCGCGCGCCGCAGGGCCGCGCGGAGGCGGCGCTGGCGCTCGGGAACATCCCGGGCCAGGAGGCGGACGAGGCGCTGGTCGGCGCGCTCGACGACAAGGACGGCTGGGTGCGGTGGTGCGCGTACAAGGCGCTCGCGAAGCGCTCGAACGAGGACCACCTGTGCGACTGGATCTTCGGGGACGGCGAGCACCGGCGGAAGTGCGTCGACGCTTACAAGGCGTGGTTGAAGGGCAGGTAATCCGACCCTGGACTACACTCCCACGATGTTCGCCTCGAGCTTCGTATAGCCGCGATCGCGCGCGATCATGTCGAGCGGCGTCGCGCCGATCTCGTCCACCTCGGGCGTCGCATCCGGGTTCTTCCGCAGGTCCACCGCCTTCACGTAGTGGTGGCACGCCTCGCACGCTTCGATGCGCATCCACGCGATCTCCGGCGCCGTGTAGCGGGGCAGCTTCTCCGGCCGGTTCTCCTTGCAGCTCGGGCAGAGGATCCGCGGATAGCTCCACGCCGTCGCGCAGAGCGAGCAGACCAGCGACCGCGCGATCGTCGACTCCTTGTCCTCGTCGTGCCGCAGGAGGCTCACCACGGGCGCACGCGAGCAGAACGGGCAGACCGACGGCGGAGAGGCGATGTCGAGCGCGTCGCCCATCGCACCCACCTCCGCGCTCCAGCGCTTGGCGCGGTACATCGTGTACGGCTGGAGGATCGCCTTCGGGAAGAACTGCACCGACAGGTCGCCGCCGGGGCCGGTCCGGTTCCAGTAACCGAGGAGCATCTTCTCCCAGTCCGCCTCCTCCCGGTCCTTGAACTTCTGCGCCAGCTGCGACAGGTCCGGCGGCCCGTGCCGCTCGACGAGCGCGAGGAACGACGGGAAGAACGACGCCAGGAAGCGGGTGTCGAGCTTCGGCGAGTCCGGCTTCGCCGCCGACTCGACGCGGCGGTACGTGTCCTGCTGGAACGAGGTCACCGCGCGGAAGAAGCGCAGAACCTCCTGAGCGAACGGCCACTGCCGCTGGAGCTCCTCCGAGCGCCGGATCCGGCGCTCCCAGACGTCCTGCATCGGTACGGATAGTCTAGCACCCCGCGAGAGGAACTCCCAAATCCCAGATCCAAATCCGAACGTCTCTCTCACACGGTCGAGGTCATTCCGCTCTTCTCAGCGTCCTCCGGTGTCCACCGCGACAAGTCCCCGTCGGCGACGGGAGGGGGTTCTCAGGCAGAGCTTAATCGTCCTTCATCCATTCCTCCCTCAGCTTCCTCGTCTGCTCCAGCCATGCGTCGTACGCCTTCGCCTTCTCCGGCGACAGCAGCTCCCGCACCGACGCCGACAGCTTCGCGTCGTCGAGCAGCGCGCCCGCGCCGAACTCCACCGACACGATGGCCATCTTGCGGCGCGGCAGACTCTCGCCGATCCGCGCGCGCATCCTCTCCTGCATCGACGGCGGGAGGTCGACCGCCTCGGCGAGCTCCTCGACGAGCATGTCGATCTCCATCTCTCGCATCTCCTCCTCCTGCTCCGCCTCCATGCGCTCGACTTCCTTCATCTGCGCCGGCGTGAGCGATTCGCGGAGGATCGCGCGGTACTTCGTCTCGTAGGCGGCCGGATCGGCCGCCGTCCGGGATTCGCGATAGAGCACCGTCAGGCCGCGGCGCAGGCGCTCGATCTGGTCCTCCGTCAGCTCCATCAGCGACAAGAGCTCCGTGATCTCGTAGCCGACGCCGCACTCGATCTCGAGCTCGGCGAGCGACTTGCGCGGGTTCGGATCCCGGCGGCTCTCCTGGAGTCCCCGCGTGACGTTCCGGAACGAGTCGCGCAGGCTCACCAGCTGCGCCGACGGCGGCACGCGCGACGGCGCCGTGCGGATCTGGTCGCGGAGCTTCGCCGTCTCGCCGCGCAGCCGCTGCGTCTCGGCGAACGCGTACGCGCCCGCCGCGCTCACGAACCCGAGGAGCACCATCGCCGCGATCGCCGACCACTTCCACGCGGAGGACGGCGCAGGACGGGGCCGCAGGTTCACCGGCGCCGCGACCGGGGCCGCGGCTTTCCTCAGGATCCGCTGCTCCTCCGCGAAGAGCTCCGCGCGCGCGCGGCACTCGGCGCACGCGGGCAGATGCGCCGCGACGTCCGGGTCGCCGAAGAGCGCGTGGTCGAGCAGCTCGTCGTCACCGGGGTGGATGCTCATGGCCGACGGACCTCCTCTCGCAGCTTCACGATCGCGCGGTGCAGGAGCACCCGCAGCGCCCCCTCGGATACCTCCAGCACCTCCGCTGCCTCCTGCGGCGCCAGCCCCTGCTGGTAGTGCAGGTTGAGCACCGCGCGGTACCGCTCCGGCAGGCGCTCGATCGCCGCGCGCACCTTCGCGACCTCGTCGGCCGCCCCGAACGGCGCGCCCTCGCTCGTCGGCACGTCGTCCGGCAGCTCCGTGTAGGAGGCGCGATTCCGGCGGCGCCGCTGGTAGCGGCACGCGTTCCTCGCGATGGTCAGCACCCACGGCGTGAGACGCGCGACGCGCTCGAGCTCGTCGCGATGACGCGCGATGGCGAGGAACGTCTCCTGGCACGCGTCCTCGGCATCGACGCCGCTCCCGAGCACCGCGCGGCAGAAGTTGTAGACGCGCGGGAGGAACCGGCGCGAGACGTCCGCCGGGTCCCTGCCCACCTCGGGAGACTCGACCTCGAATCCGTCCACGGTTGGCTCCTGCCGGAATGAGACACGCGCCCCGTCCACGTTACGCCCATTCCGCGTAATTTCCCCGGCCCGGCCGTCTCAGGAGATACGAACGGGAGGGCTTTTCATGAAGATGCTGACACTGGCGGCGATGCTCGCCGCGTGCGCGGGCGTTCTCGCGCAGGACGAGAAGAAGGACGACGGCAGGAAGCAGGCGGTCGCGGACGCGGCGAAGGCGCTGCGCGCGACGGCCAAGTCGGGCGGCTTCGACGTGTCGGGCGAGAGCAAGGTCGAAAGCGACGCGAACGGAATCGTCGTCGGCGACATGGGCTGGGGCGGGCTGTCCGGCAAGGTCTCCGGCTCCGTGACGTTCCCGCTCGAGGCCTCGTTCCGGCTCGACGCCGGGAAGGCGCGCTACGAGCTCTGGTCGTCGAAGGGCCAGGCCGTCGAGCGGCTCACGTGGAAGGGGCGCGGCGCCTACCCGGACCGCGCGGCGGACGAACTCCTGTCGCTCGTGAACCTCGAGAAGCTCGCGGCGGACGTCGAGAAGGCGACGGCCGCGAAGGCGCGCGACGGCGGCGTCATCGAGCTCACGCTCGCCGGCGACGCGATCCGGGAGCACGTCGAGCGCGCGGGCGGCGACGAAGAGGGCGGGATGATGATGGAGATGGGGCCCACGCCGTCGAGCGTCACGCTCAAGCTCACGATCGGCCAGGACGGGCTCGTCGCGAAGATCGAGGCGGCGGTGCTCAAGAAGTGGAACATGGGCGAAGGCGAGGAGGAGGGCGAGGAGGAGGAGGGGCAGAACTTCGAGATGACCGTCACGTACACGCTCGCGCTCACGAAGCATGGTGCCGCGAAGGTGGAGATCCCGGCGGACGTCCGCGGGCAGCTCAAGGAGAAGGAGTAGTCCGGATCAGCTGGAAGAGGGCAAGGATGCCCGCGTCGGCGCCGAGGTGCGTGACCACGCACGGCCAGAGGCTGCCCGAGGCGCGGCGCATCCAGCCCCAGGCGAATCCGGAGGCGAAGGCGGGCGCGCTCAGGAGGGCCGCGTCGAGCGGAGAGAGCACGACGACGAACCCGGCGAAGTGCATGAGTCCGAAGAGCGCCCCGCCCATCGCGATCCCGGAACGCGGAAGCAGGAACGCGCGCCAGTACCACTCCTCCATGAACGGGTTGACCGCGAGCGAGTAGACGACGAAGACGGTCCACGGTTCGACGGCGAGAAGCAGCGATCGAGCCTCGGGCGGGCTGATCCACCCGCGCGCGTGGAACGCCCGCCCGACCGCCCAGATGCCCGCGGCGAGCGCGACCGCGATCGCGACGGACGCGAGCGCCCATCGCCGCGCGTCCTTCAGCTCCTCGCGCGAGAGGCCGTGGAGCGCGGGCACGGCGACGCAGATCGCGTGGTAGAGCGCGACGGTCACCCACAGCCGCTCGACGCCCGCGAAACGGATCCCGAAGTGGACGGCCGCGACCGGCAGAAGGCCGAGGAAGATCGCGCGCGCCACGCGCACATTATCGCGAACCTTTCCGCCCGTCGCGCTACCAACCTGCCGGAGCGGAACGGGAGGTGGCGATGCGGTCGATTCTGACGGTGGCGGTGACGCTCGCGCTCGGGGGCGTCGCGCGGGCGCAGGACCTGTCGTGGCACGATTCGCTCGAGTCGGCGAAGAAGTCGGGGAAGCCGATCTTCCTCTTCCGGATGCTCGGCGACCTCAAGGGGAAGACGTGAAGCGCGGCGCACGCGATGCGGACGGTGACGTTCCGCGACGGCCAGGTGAAGGCGGCGCTCAGGGACTTCGCGCTGGCGTGGACGAACATCGCGGGCGACAAGACCTGCGGTGAATCGTTCCGGCATGAGCCGGGCGAAGCGGCCGGCGAGCTCCTGCGCGGGAACGGCGAGCACAACATGCAGGTCCTGCTTCTGACGCCGCGCGGCGAGATCGCGCACATCCTCGCGGGCTACTGCGGCCCGAAGGACATGCTGGACGAGCTGGCGCTCGCGAAGAGAGCGGTCGCGATGACGTCGGAGAGACTCGCGGCGCTCCACGCGGAGAAGGCCAGGGAGCTGGACCCCGGTGCGCCGACCGCGGACATGGGGTGGTGCGGCAGGCACTGGCGGCACCGCGCGCACGAGTACATGTCGACGCACGCCCTCCAGCCGGTCGCCGATTACAGGGCGGAGGACCTGGTCGGACGCGGCAGGAGCTTCTTCGGCGCGAAGCGACAGTAGGGAGAACCGCAAAGGGCGCAAAGGGCGCAGAGAAGAAGAGGATTCTTGACGGATCATGACGCACTGCGTTAGAACTGCGTCATGAAGAAGGGGTGGCTCCTCGTCGCCCTGCTGGCCGGGTGCGGCGACGAGGGGCCTCGCGCGGCGCCCACGGCGACTCCCGCCGAGTCGGATCACGAGGTCGTCACGTCCGACGGGTGGACGCTCGCCCTCCACCGCTACCGGCCGGCGCAGCTCGCGTACGCGGAACCGGTGCTTCTGACGCACGGGTTCATCGAGAACCGGCGCGTGTGGGACCTCGACGCCGACCACTCCCTCGCGCGGGTGCTCGTCGACGCGGGGTTCGACGTGTGGACGCTCGACCTGCGGGGGAGCGGCGCGAGCGCGGGCGAGGGCTGGACGTTCGACATCGACGACTTCATCCAGCGCGACGCGCCCGCGGCGGTCGACTACGTGCTCGCCACGACCGGCGCGCCGCAGCTCTTCTTCTGCGGCCACTCGCTGGGCGGGCTCGTCGTGTACGGATACTGCGAAACGGAGGGCGCGTCGAAGGTACGCGGCGGCGTGACGCTCGCGGGCGCGGGACAGATGACGGGCGGATGGTCGCTCCAGCTCATGCTCGTGAACTTTTTCGCGGTGCTCGGGCTCGGGCTCGGGCCGATCCTGCCGGCCGACCTCCCGTTCCCGCCCTCGGCGATCCTCGAGGCGGCGCTCGGTTCGAACGACGCGGCGTGGAACGCGCTCGGGGCGCTGCTCGACTCGCCGCTCGGTCAGCCGTTCTGGGACGCGGGGAACATGACGCCGGCGCTTGTGACGGCGCTCCTCCGCGACGCGCTCTCGGACACGTCGATGAACGTCGTGAAGCAGTTCCTCGCGTGGGCGAAGGGCGGCGCGTTTTCGTATCGCGAAGAGCTGCCGCGGGTCGACGTGCCGCTGCTCGTGGTGGCGGGCGCGAACGATCTCGTCGTCCCGCCTGCGAACGTGCGGTACTGCTTCGAGCGCGTGTCGAGCGCCGACAAGACGTACCTGGAACTCGAGGGCTTCGGCCACGAGGACTTGTGCGTGGGCGCGCGCGCGCCGGCGGAGCTTTTCCCGGGCATCCGCGAGTGGATCAGGGCTCGGGCGACGGCTCGGTAGGATTCCGGTCGAGCTGCTCGATGAGGTCCTCGACGATCACGAGCGTCTCGGCATCCACGCCGCCCACCACGACGCTGTTCGTACGCGCGTCGGGCCTGAAGAACGGCGAGGGCCATTTGAGATCGCCCTCGAAGACCTGCGCCAGGATCCGCGCCATGGCGACCGCGTCATTGTTCTTCAGCTCGAAGACGAGTTCTGTCGCCCCCGGCCCGACGGCCACGCGCAGGCGCGCAAGCGTGCCCTTCGTCTCGCCCGCCGCCCATGCGCAGACCGGCCGGATCTCGATGCCTCCCCGCTCCGTCTCCACGGGCACCAGATGCGGCAGCGCGAGGCGGCGCGTCTCATGCGGTCTCAGTGCAAGCACGGTCGCGGCGAAACAGTGCGTGTAGGTCCACGCGGAATTCCGCCCGTCGACGATCTTCATGCGCCGGACGACGACACGGACGGGCGACGTGTTCCGAACGCAGAAGAACGCGCGTCCCTCGACGAAGTCGATCCACACGCGGATCGCCGTCGCCGGCAGGTGCGCCGCCAGCTCGTCCAGCAGCATCTCCGCCCGCGCCCGAACTTCGGCGTCCGCCGATTCCAGCGCACGCATCAGCGCGGGGCCCGCTTCGAGGCCGGCGCGTCGCACCGCCGCCGTCGCGTGCTCGCGCACGTCGAGGTCGTCGTCGCCGAGCAGCTCCACCTGCAGGAGCGTCGCCAGCGCCAGCGTGAGCATCACCTGTCTGATGGCGCGGCCACGCCGCTATTCCCAGCAATCCGGGACTCGGGACCTGGGACTCGCGACCCGCGACTCGTCTGGACGAGCACCACGCCGGCGATCACGACCGCCGCGGCCACCGCCAGCGTCGTCGTCAGCCGCTCCACGCCGAACTCCTGCGCGATGACCGCCGTCAGCACCGGCTGCGCGTCCGTGAAGACCGCCACCTTGAGCGCGTCGAGCCGGGCGAGCGACCACATGTGAAGCGAGTAGCAGAGGAAGGTCGCGCCCACGATCATGAACGCGAGCCCGCTCCACCCCTTCCACGTCACCGCGGCCCAGTCCGTCCTCATCGCGCCCCACGCGAGCATCGGAACGGCGAACGGCACGCTCGCGACGAACGCGCGCGTGACGGTCGCGAACGCGCCGTCGCGCGTCAGCACGCGGCGGCTCAGCAGGATGTAGGCGGAGAACGACGTCATGCCGAGGAGCGTGAGCCCGTCGCCCAGCAGCGTCGCCCGCCGCTCCGCCGCGGGCGCGAGGAGTCCGAGGAGGGTGGCCCCGCCGACGGCGAGCGCCAATCCCGCGATCGCGCGCGGTCCCGGACGTTCGCCGAGGAACGCGGACCCCGCCATGACCCAGACCGGGATCATGGCGTGGATGATCGCCGAGTGGCTCGGCGTCGTGAGGCCGATGCCCCACGTGAAGAAGAGCTGGTTGACGACGATGCCGGTGAGCCCGAGGGCGAGCGCGGATCGCCACGACGTTGAGGCGAACGTGCCGCGGGGGACGAAGAGCGAGAAGACGGCGGCCGTCGACAGGATGCGGATCGCCGCGATGGCCGCCCAGTGGATCTCCGCGGTGGCGTACTTCGCGGCGGTGAAGTTGCCCGCCCAGAGGAGCGTGACGACGGTCATCGCCCCGAGGGCGGCGCGTGCGTGCATGGGTCCGGCACTGTAGCAGCCGGACCGACCGGATTCAGCAGATCAGCGGAGGCGCCGGGGCCAGGAATTCCTCGTCGCCGTCGTCCTCCTCCTCCATGCCCGGCAGGCCCGGCACCATCTCGCGCAGCTTTTCGATCCACTGCTGGAGGTCGAACTCGCCGAACATCTCGTCGGGGTTCACGTCCTCCATCCAGCTTTCGAACTCCCGCACGAGCCGGTCGAGCGTCTCTTCGATCTTCTTGAGGAGCGGCTGGATGATCTCGTCGAGCTTCTTCGTCAGCTTCTCGAAGCGCTCGTTCAGCCGGTCGAGGTCCGGCCCGCCGCCGTCCTGGGCCATCGCCGGCGCGGCGAACGCGCACAGGGCCACCACCGTCATCGGGATGAGTTTGCGCATACAACCTCCACGGAGATTATACGGCGCGGGCGGCGGTTTGTGACGGCCGCTCATCCGAGCCAGGGGCGGAGGAAGTCCGGGCGCCAGCCGGCGAGCACGGCCCAGGTCATGGTGTTGAGGGCGACGACGACCGCCGCCAGCAGGTACGTGGGCCAGCCGAGGAGGAGGGTCAGCCGCGCGAGCCGGCGGATCGACCACCAGAACGCGAGGCCGCCGGTGCGCTCGAGCCCGCGCAGCTTCGGGTTCGCGCGCTCGAGATCGCGGAGGAAGTCGCGCATCTCGATGATGTCCTCGAGCAGGTGCTCGACGATGAAGTAGGTGTGGACGAGCACCCAGAGGAGGACCACGATGCGGAAGACGACGAGCGGGTCGAGATGCGCGAGCGCATCGTCCGGCCGGCCCGTCGCGAAGACGAGGACGAACGCCGGGACGAGCGCGAGGATGTCGATCCAGGGCAGCCGCTTCAGAGCCCCCATTTGGTCTTCGCCAGCGCGTAGAGGAACGAGATCACGGCGATGCCGAGCGTGTAGAGGAGCATGCGGTTGAGGAGTTTGAACTGCGCGCGCGTCTCGAGCTCGAGGCGTTTCTCCCAGCGGTGCTCGAGGTCGGTGAA
>Ga0187893_10003995_pt1 | contig 28813 bp, 22 predicted proteins | sample MA1701074metaG_FD_139574 | JGI IMG/M metagenome (GOLD analysis project Ga0187893, IMG submission 139574) | White microbial mat communities from a basaltic lava cave in the Kipuka Kanohina Cave System on the Island of Hawaii, USA - MA170107-4 metaG ...
CGATCCGATTGTGATCCGCCCGTTCGAGAGCGAAGCGGAAGAGTCGGTCGAATTCCGAATCGTCGATCGAGGGAAGCGGCGACACGAGCTCGAGGTCCCGCCGGTGCAGGTCAGGATAAGGGTTGAGCGCGACGCTCGACGCCGGATCGAGCCCCGCCAAGACGTAGCGGGCGCCGTCGCGCAGCGCGGGCAGCGCGTGCGTGATCGCCTGCTGGGGGGCGACGGCGTCCAGGACGACGGCAAACCCTGCCGCGCGATGAGTGGCCGTGACGGCTCGCGAGAGATCGCCTGGCGTCGGGTCGGTCAAGACGGTATCGGCAGCGGAAGCCCCGCACTCCGCAAGGCGCGTCGATCCGCTGGCGGCAAACACGAGCGGTGATGCGCCCTGCAGTCGGGCCCAGTCGAGCAGCAGAAGCGACCACGGACTGGCGCCGAAGACGAGCACAGGATCGCCGATTTGCACCGCCGCATCGTGCACGTACTTCATCGCGAGCACCGACACGCCCGCGAGCAACACCGCGGGCAACGCCGTTGCCTCGAGACTCAGACGGCCGAGTGCCACCCACCTGAGTCCGTCCCGCGTGCCATGGCTCGGAATGCGCACCGCGTACATCGGTTCCTGCGGACCGGCAGTCGCGCCGCCGCCAATCGTGGCCAGTTGGATGAGTGGACGGTCGTCCACCAGCAGCGATCCCACCACCTCTATGTCTTCCATCGGAATCTGCGTGTCAAGCGAGGACGTGCGTAGCATGCGGGCGAGGCTTGGCCTTTGACGTGTAGGCGCTCTCGACAATCCGCGTCACCTCCCGGCTGTTTTCCGGCGGGATATCAAGCGGTGTACCAAGCAGGACAGAGCGAGCGAACGTCTCGATCAACACCGCGCGGCTGTCGATATCTGGAAGCTCCGGAAAACGGTGCCAGCGCCCGGATGCGAAGCCTTGGATCGGCTGGCGCGTGAAGAACCGGCCCCCGTCCCGCGACAATCGGATCTGACCGTGAGTGCCCCAGAACGCCTGGTAGTCCTGCATACCGGGACAGCGCGAGCAGGCGACAAGCGCCCCGAGAGCTCCATTGGCGTATCGGTAGTGAAGGGCGACGCTGTCCTCCACCTCGACACCCGCCGGCATATGAAGCGAGTCGTAGTCCGCGGAGACGTCTGTGACCGACTCGCCTGTAATGTAACCAGCGTAGTCGAGGTGATGGACCATCACGTTCGCCAAGATGCCGCCGCCGCTCTCCTTCCGCGTGCCGCGCCAGTTCGGTCGCAGGCTCGTCGAGTCGATCCAATATGAGTCTCGCTTGTCTTCACCGAACACGATGCACGACCCCAGGAGTCGGCCGAGCGCTCCCTGTTCGACGAGCTGCCGGGCAAAGGCCACGTCGGGCTCGTACCGTCGAGAGTAGTTGGCCATCAGGAGGACGCCACTTTTCTGGCAGGCGGCCATCATCGCGTCGATCTCGGCGACCGATGTGGCCAACGGCTTCTCCATGATGATGTGCTTCCGGGCTTCCGCACAGCGAATGGCGATCGGCGCATGCAGGAAATGGGGGACCCCGACGAAGACCGCGTCGATACGGGGATCGTTCAGGATGTCGTCGAGGCTGCTGGTTGCGCGGGCTCCGAAGGTCCGCGCGAACGCTCCGGCGACCGCGGGGTTGGTGTCCATTGCCGCCACCAGGGTGGCGCTTGGCGCCGTGACGAACCCTTTCCCGGTTTGGGCCGCCGCCGTGCCACATCCAATGAGTGCAAACCGCACGTTGCCGACGGCCTCGCGGAGCGGGGGGGGCATGACCTTCTTGCTTTCGGCTCTGCGCCGGGCCCAGTCGGTCAGTCGTTTCCTTGGGCTGAAGGCGTCAACCAGCGGCACGGGCGCGTGACGCGGTATCCAGCCGTCGCGCGACGGGTCGAGTGTGTCCCATTCGATGACCGCGCCCACCACTGCGGTCTCGTCGAGCGCCAGTTCGCTGTAGAACTCGCTGATTGCCGAGGGCGGGAGACGATGCGAGATCAGGTCGCGCATCGACAATCGTCCATCAGCCAACCAGCGTAAGAACTGTTCGGTACACGACTGTTTCGTACGAGTGCCGGGATTGTCGGCCGAGTCCGGGAGGGCGCGGATGTGAGCGCCCAGCACCTGAATACGACTGTCGCGAATGGCCCTCAGCGGCAGGTTCTCGGTCATACCTCGAGGGCTTCCCAGCACCACGAGACGTCCGCCAGGGCGGACGCCGAGGACTGCGTTCGCGAGTGCCGCAGGACTGCCTGTCGCATCGATGACCGCGTCGGCCGACAGCCCGTTCATCGCGTCGACCTGCCGGACGTCGTCGGCGCCGCATGCTCGCGCCAGCTCGGCGTTGCGAGACGTGCGAGCCAGTGAGAGCACGTGAAAGCCGCCCGCCGCGCGCAAGAGTTTCAGTACCAGCAGGCCCACAAGGCCCCGTCCGACAACGGCAATCGTCTCGCCCGCCAACGGCGTCGCCCGGTAAATGCCCGCGAGCGCAATCAGCGCCAGCGAGTGAAAGCAGGCGTCGTCATCCGACACGTCGTCTGGCACGTTGAAGGCTCGGGTGGCCCGAATCACGCCAAGGCTGGCGTGGCCCATCGACGTGACCACGCGATCACCCGCCGCCAGTCCCGACACCTGGGACCCGACGGCGAGAATCCGGCCGACCGCCGAATATCCAGGTGTCATCGGAAATCGGCCGCCTGCGTTCGCGGCGTCCAGGAAAATGGCCCGTTCGGTACCAGGGCTGACGAGGGAGCGCTCGGTACGAACCAGCACGTCGCCGGGCCCGGGCCCCAATGAAAAGAACCGCTCCAGCGACGCGGCTCCGACGGTGGGGAACACCACTCGGGCCCCACTCACGACCCTGCGACCGGTCAGAAGGCCCTTGGCCCGCAACTGAATGCGGGGATGCCAGCGGTTCACTTGAAGCAGCTTCACAGGTCTTTGGGGAGCTTCACGCTCCGGCGTGCAAATCCCTCACCGGAACTCGAGCCACCCCCTTTCGACCCCCGTTCGCCGGCGCCAGGAAAGTCTGCCCGCTGAAGGACTTTCTTCCGGGTCGGAGAGGGTCTACCGCGGTGACGCGATTGCGGTCCCAGGCGGACGCCTTCAGCGAGGTCGGTAGTTTGGCCCGTTCCGTCGACACGGCCATGCTCCCAATTGGACCCGCCTTTGCTGCGGTTCAGGCGATCCGGGTCCGGTCGGCGCTGGCGAGCGCCCGCCTCCGCGCTCGAGTACATGGCATGACTGACGCACGACACGCATCCCCGTGGTCGGGAGCCCATGGGCCTCTGCTCATCGCGGAGATCGGGGGCAACCACGAAGGAGACTTCGCCTGCGCCGAGCGGCTGACCGAGCTTGCCAGTGCCTCGGGTGCCGACGTCGTGAAGTTCCAGTTGTACCGGGGATCTTCGCTCGTGAACGCGCTCGAATCTCCCGACCGGTTCAGCCACTTCACGCGATTCGAGCTGCAGCGCGATCAGCACCTCCGGCTGGCCGACATGTGCCGCGCCGCCGGCGTCGGGTATCTGGCGTCGGTCTGGGATCTCGACATGCTGGAGTGGATCGATCCGCATCTCGCGGTCTACAAGATCGGCTCCGGCGATCTGACGGCCTATCCCATTCTCAGGGAGCTGGCGCGTCGCGGGAAACCGATGATCGTGTCGACGGGACTCTCCACTCTCGATGAAGTGGTGGCCGCCGTGGCGTTCGTCCAATCGGTCAACGCCGGCTATCGGCGGGCGGACATGCTCGCGCTGCTGCAGTGCACGTCGATGTACCCCATCGAGGACCGCGATGCGAACCTCCGCGTCATGGACACGCTGCGCGAGGCGACGGGCTTGGCCGTCGGGTACTCGGACCACACGAAGGGCCGGACGGCGCTGTTCGTGGCAGCGGCCCGAGGCGCCGAGGTGCTCGAGTTTCACTTCACCGACGATCGCACGGGCAAGGTGTTTCGCGATCACCAGGTGTCGCTGACCCCCGATGAAGTACGCGCCCTGTGCGCCGATCTGGACCAACTGCGGGTGCTGCTCGGGGATGGCGTGAAGCGGCCGCTGCCGTCGGAAGTCGAAACGGGACACGTGACCAGCTTCCGGCGTGCGGTGTACTGCCGGCACGCCATTGCGCGGGGTCACGTCATTCGCGCCGACGATCTCGTCGTCTTGCGCCCCAACCACGGTGTCGACGCGCGCCAGTTCGACGAGGTGCTGGGAAAGCCTGCCGCGCGCGATCTGCAAGCGCTCGAGCGCGTCGAGGTGGCCTGACATGACCGTCGGCGCGATCGTCTTTACGCGTATGCGATCCACCCGCCTTCCCGGCAAAGCGCTACTCCCGATTGGCGAGCAGCCGCTGCTCGGCTGGGTACTGCGTCGGGCGCGTCGCGCGAAAGGGGTCGAACGCGTCGTCGTCGCGACCTCCACCGATCCCTCGGATGACCCGGTGGAGACGTTCGCGCGAGAAACGGGCGCTCCGGTTTATCGTGGGCCGCTCGACAACGTGGCGGCGCGTGCGCTCGGATGCGCTCGTGAGTTCGGCTTCGCCGCGTTCACGCGCGTCTGCGGTGACCGGCTCTTTCTGGAGCCAAGCCACATCGAGGCGGCCGTCGCCCGGTTCAGTGAACCCGGCGAACCGATTGACGTCGTGAGCAACACGCTCGCGGGGCCGGTCCCTCCCGGGTTGACGACCGAGGTCGTGAGGACCGATGCGCTCGCCGAAGCGCTCGCGCACACGTCGGACCCGCAGGACCTGGAGCACGTCACCCGGTATTTCTATGCCCACGCCGAACGGTTTCGGATCGTGTGGGGCGGGATCGTGCCGTCCGCGCTGAACGGGCTGCGGTTCGTCGTCGACACGCCTGAGGACCTGCAACGGGCGCGCTACATCGTGGCCCGGCTCGCAGACCCGTCGACGGCGACACTGGCGCAGGTGGCCGCGCTCGCCAGGACATGGGATCAGCAGCGCCTCGAGTACTGCGATGTCTAACACGTCATCAGGGTTGTACGCCGAGGGTCCGCTCGTCACCGTGTATATCCCGGCGCGGAACTACGGTCGTTATCTCCAACAGGCCGTGGACAGCGTCCGCCAGCAGCTATACCCGAATTGGGAGCTGTTCATTGTCGACGACGCATCGACGGACGAAACCGGCGTGATTGCGGCGCAGGCGCAGCAGCGCGATCCCGCCAGGATTCGCCTCGTCTCGAATCCCGAGCCGCAGGGGCTGCAACGCGTCGCCAATCGCGTGCTGGCGCTGGCTGGCGGCCGCTACATCATACGCCTGGACGCCGACGACTGGCTCGACGAGTCGGCGCTGCTGCTGATGGTCGCCAAGTTGGAGTCGGATCCGCGTCTGGGGCTCGTGTACGGGAACTACTTCTACACGGACTCCCACGGTCATGTGATTGGCGTTGAGCGGCGGCAGAAGCTTGGAAGCGAGGATGGTGCCCGTCATCTGCCACCGCACGGCGCGTGCACGATGGTGCGGACGCGGGAGCTGAAGGCCGTCGGCGGGTACTCGGAGGACGTCGACGCACAAGATGGGTGGGACCTCTGGCACAAGCTCATGCACCGTGTGCAGGCGGCGAGCCTGGAGGCGCCCTTGTTCTACTACCGGCAGCACGAGCAGTCGCTGAGCCGCAACGATCGGCGGCTGCTCACGGCCAGGGATCGCATTCTCGCGAAGGCCCGCATGCGTCTGGACGGGAGCTACAAGCCGTCGTGCCTCGCCGTCATTCCCGTCCGCGAATCCTATCCGGGCTTCGAGGGCGTCCCATACGTCGAGCTGGACGGTCGAAGCCTGCTGCAGCGCGCGATGCAGTCGGCGCAGGACGCACAAGGAATCACGGAGACGATCGTCACCTCGCAGAGCGAGGGTGTGCTCGCCTTCGCGACCGACCTGCACCGGCGCGGGCTGGTAGGGGCGCACCTGCCCGTCCACCGGCCACCCGAGATGGCGCGCGCGCGTATTCGCCTGCCGGAGATCTTGATTCACGCGGGCGAGGCGTACCACGGGACGCGCGGCAAGTACCCGGACGTCGTCGTGTTCCTGAGCCTTCATGCGCCGCTGCGGCGCGCCGTCGACGTGGACAAAGCCATCGACACGCTGCGGTTACACACGTGCGATTCGGTCGTGTCGGTGTGCGAGGAAGTCGAGCCGGTGTTCGCTCACGGGCGGGATGGGCTGCAGCTCCTCAACCCGGGACGCTTCGACGGGCTCGCCTACGAGCGCGAGCGGCTGTACCGCTTCAACGGTGCGGTGCTCGCCGTCTGGTGGGACGTCCTGGCGGAAGGCGATCTGTTCGGGCAGCGGATCGGGTACGTCGAGATGGGTCAAGAGGACAGCGTCCAGATCAAACGCCCGCTCGATGTCGAGAGCCTGAGGGTGCGCCTCGACGCGGTGGCCGTGCAGTAGATGGCAGAGACACTGTTCGTCATCGCCCACGCTCCCGAGTGGAAGACCGGCATAGGGCGTCATGTCGGCCCGTCGTCGTCGGGTGTGAGCCTCTGTCTCGACGGAGCCGTCAGCGACGAGCTGTTGCCGTCAGGCTGGCGTGTCTGCCTGCCGGACGACGTGATGGATTCGGAGTTGGTGCGACGCGCGTTTCTCGAGTTCCTCGACAGCTGGCCTCGACGGGCGAGTGAGTCGCAGACGTCGCTCGATGAGCGGTTGACCATCGACGGCCGCTACTCGGTCTGGTGGACGCGGGTCGCCTCGCAGCGCCAACCCGATCACGGCGCGTTCCGCTATTTCCGGGTGGCGGCTCTCGTCGACCGGGCGATTGAACGATATAGGCCGGAGAAGATCCTGCTGCTGACCAAAGACCCCATCGTGACGCGATTTGTCATGTCGCGCGGGGGGGCTGCGGGAATTCCGGTCGAACTGGCGCCAGGGTGCGCGGCACCCGTGCGGGTGAGGGATGTTGGCGGGGTGTGGTGGTGGCTCGCCTCGACCGCACGCGCGCTCACCTACTGGCTTGCCCAGGTGCTGCCCGCCGTGCGCTGTCGATGGGCGCGTGGTCCGGCGCGGTGGAGGGCCTCGTCACGGCCGACGATCGTGTTCGCCTCGAAGTGCGACGGATACCTCACGCTTCGGAACGCCACGTTGTCGCTCGTCAATTGGCGCGAGATCAGCGAGGCGCTGCGAGCGATCGATCCGTCGATCGACCAGGTGTTCGTGCCCAGAGCGTTCGACGGGATCGGCGACACAGGGGAGCCGCGGCATCGCAACAGTCTGGACGCGGGTTGGGATGCCAGCGCCCCGCTGGTGGTGCGCGAAGCGTTCGTGCCGGTCCGGGGACAGGCGGCAGCGGTGCGCCGACAGGTGGCGGCATCGTGGCGTCTCCGCCAGATCGAGCGCACCCGGCGCTTCCAGGACTCGTTCCGGTTCGCAGGCGCCGACATGGCGCCGGTGTTCGTCCCTCAGCTCCGGGACGCGGTGGCAGACATCGTCGCCTGGTCCTTCAAGACGGGTCAACTGCGGTGCGCGCTGCGTGCTGCCGGTGATGTCCGGGCTGCGATCGTGACCGAGGAAATGTACGCCTGGTCGATGCCTGTACTCGCAGCGGCCGCCGCACTGGGCATCCCGACGGTCGGCGTGCAGCACGGCAACATGATGCCCGCGCATCTCACCTACCGGGTTCCGCGTGGACACGTCCGGTACGCCCCGCTTCCCGACTATTTCGCCGCCTTCGGCCCGTACGCGAAGGAGATTGTGACAGGGCTCGGCGCGTATCCGTCTTCGAAAGTATGGATCGTCGGCGCGCCACGACTCGAATCGCTCGTGACCCGTCGTATCCAGAAAGGCGACGCACGGTCTCGTCTGGGACTCCCTGCGGACAAGCGCGTCGTCGTGCTCGCGACGCAGACGTTCCCCTGGTTCAGGGAGGCGATTCGCGGCGTCCTCGAGTGCATGCGTGGCCGTCCGGATGTCGTGCTGTGCATCAAGAAACATCAGAGTCCGCGGGCGATGTCCGTGGAGGGCCTGCGGGCGATGGCCGCGGAGGTCGGCGCGGCCGACGTGCGGATCTTCGAGCGCGATCTCGAGCTGCTGCTGTTCGCCGGCGACGTCTGGATCAGCGCGTCGTCGACCACGATCCTCGAGGCGACGCTGGCCGGCACGCGAAGCATCTGCCTCAATTTCTCGGGCGAGCCGGATCGCTATCCCTATGTCGAGGATGGTGCCTCGCTCCCAGCGCGCTCCCTGGCGGAGCTGACGCACTCGTTGTCGCGCCTCCTTCGGGCGGAGCCCGATCCGGAGAGCGACGCGAGACGGCTCGCGTTCTTGACTCGCCACGCGGGCCCCACGAAGGATGGACGCGCCGCCCGGACGCTCGCGGGTCATGTCATCGAACTGTGCCAGAGCCCCAGACGGGCGCAGCTCAAGTTGCCCGCCGCTTGAAGGCCTGAGGATGTCCTCGCACACCCGTCCAAGTCCTGTCCAGAAACTGCGAGGGCACCGAACGTACGGCCGCGTCGCCCGTGCCAGCGTGCGGTGGGCCTACGCACGCTCCGTGGTGAACTTCCTCGTGACCATTCCGACGGCGATGGTGCTCGCGCGCCTGCTGACGCCCGAGGAGTTCGGGATCGCGGCGGCGGCGACGTTCTTCGGGCATCTGGCCGGCCGTTTGTCGAGCGGCGGGATGGGTTCCGGACTGACTCGGCTCAAAGAGCTCAGGGACGACCACATCACGACGGTGTTCACGATGAATGCCGGCGCGACGGCCGTGGTCATCGTCGCGCTGTTGGTGAGCGCGCCGTTCATCGGCGCTTTTTACCGGGATCCTCGAGTGGGATGGCTGATTCCACTGGTCGCGGTCAACTTCGCACTGGGCGCCCTGTGCGTGGTGCAGCAGGCACTCCTGCATCGCGACCTGCGCTATCGAGAGATTGCGACAATCGGCTCCATCGACATGACGGCTGCGGCCCTTGGCGCGGTGACCTTTGCGGCGCTCGGGTTCAGCTACTGGAGCCTGGTGCTGGGCGAGATCTGTGGGGCCTTCGTCAAGTTCGTGTACGGCGTCAAGGTCGCGGGATGGCACCTGAAGATCCGATTCGTTCCCGCCGCGGCGCGCGAGCTCGGCTCCTTCGTGGCCGGGTCCTACGCCAAGCGCCTGCTCGAGGACCTGACGCGCAACGTCGACAATCTCATCGTCGGGCGAGTGCTCGGGTTGACCGCACTGGGCTTCTACGACAAGGGGTTTTCGGTCGTCAACAAGTTGTACCTGCGGATGATGGTTGGCGGGCCGAGCGTGTCGTTTCGGATCTTTTCAATCATCCAGGACGAACCGGAGCGGTTCCGTCGCGCGTACCACAAGGTGATCATGACGGCGACGCTGCTCAGTTATCCGGCGTTCGCCGCGCTCGGCACGATGGCGCCGCACCTGGTCGTCGTGGCCTTCGGCGAACGCTGGAGACCCGCGGTCGTGCCGTTGCAGATACTCTGCATTTCATTCTCGTTGAAGATCTTGAGCCAGTACGCCTTCGTCGCCTCTCAGGCGCGGGGGTGGATCTGGCCCCATGTGTGGCGGCAAGCGGTGCAGGTCCTGTGTATTGTTGGCGGGGTGTATCTCGCCATGCCGTGGGGCATCAACGGGGCCGCGCTCGCCGTGGTCGGCGCGGCGATTGTGATGTTCTTCCTGACGCAGGGCATGATGCGGAGGGCCACCGGTCTCGGCTGGAGTGACGTTCTCCGACCGCAGATTCCTGCGGTGAGCAGCGCAACGGCGTTGATCGTCATCATCTGGGGCATCGACGGTCTACTTGCGGAGCGGCTCGCAACGCTGCTGATCCTCGCTGCGCAGGCCGCGGCCGCCGGGCTGTTCATGCTGGCGTTCGCGTGGTGGTGTCCCTTCAGCGAGGCTCGCCTGCTCCTGCACGATGCCGTGAGCGACATGTCTCCCCACCTTGCCGCCTGGGTGTGGAGCGATATCGCAGCACAGCAGAAGGCCCAGAAGGACCGTCACCATGGCCGTCCAGCCGCGGCGCCTGGCGACATCGACGCCGAGACCAACCTCGCCTCCTGAGGCCATGAGATTTCCAGACTTCATCATCGTCGGCGCGATGAAATCGGGCACCTCGACGCTGCGGGATCTGCTGACAGGACGCGACGACGTGTTTCTCCCGCCGGGCGAGGTGCACTTCTTCAGCGACGACGCCAAGTACGCCCAAGGCATGGGTTGGTACGCTTCGCTCTTTGCCTCGGCGAACGGCGCCGCCGCCGTTGGCGAGAAGACGCCGACGTACTCCTACATTCCGGAATGTGCCGACCGGATCCGTCTGCATCTGCCGGACGTGAAGCTGGTGTGGCTGTTTCGCGATCCGGTGTCCCGGACGTATTCGCACTACTGGCATTCGGTCAAGAACGGCAGCGAGCGGTTGTCGTTCCGAGCCGCCATCGAGAGCGAACCTCGGCGCGTGGCGACGGATCGCTGGCGCGGCTACCAACTGCGGAGCATGTATGCCCAGCAGGTCGAGAACTACCTGCGGCTGTTTCGGAGCGAGCAGATGCACTTCCTGCTCTTCGAGCACCTGCTGAAGAATCCCTTGCGGGAAACGAACGCCCTCCTCGCATTTCTCGGCGTGGGGCCGCTCGCGGCACCTCCAGTGCTGCCGCGCTCGAACCAGTCGTTCATTCCGCACATCCGGACGGCCCAATGGGCGATCCGGCGGGTCTTCGCACAACGGACGCGTCCGTACCAGCTGCTCTCGCGCCTGAACCGTCGTCGCGATCCCGGCTATCCGCCGCTCGACGGGGCGATGCGGGCGCGGCTGCGGGACGAGTTTCGCGAACCGAATCGACGGCTCGCGGAGCTGACGGGCCTGGACCTTTCGTCGTGGGAAGGCTGACCACTTCATGTCGACCATGCGACTCGCACACGCCGTCGTCGATCGTCTCTATCCGCACGCGCCCGGCCTCGTGGTTCGGTGGCTTCGCGGCCACAGCCACTACTATCAGGACGCGGTGTACGTGGTCTCGTTTCCGAAATGCGGTCGTACCTGGCTGCGGTTGCTGTTGGGGAAAGCGCTCGCGCTCGAACACAAGGTCGAGGCCAGTTTCGAGGACACGCTCTGCCTGACACCTGTGGCGGAGCGGATCCCGACGCTGCCCGACGTCCGCGTGCTGCACTACGACCAGCCGCAAATGAAGCGCGCCGAGGAGTTGACGAGAGACTGCCGCGCGCTGAAGCACAAGAAGATCGTTCTTCTCGTTCGAGACGTGCGAGACGTCCTCGTCTCGATGTACTTTCAGTACAGCCGCAGGCCGAACTCCCGGCCCGTGATACCGCGCGAGTATCTGTCGGATATCACGACCTACGTCCACAGCCCGGTTGGGAGCCTGGACACGTTCCTGAAATACTACGCAATCTGGGCGGACAACCGCGACGTTCCGGCAGAGTTCGTGCTGGTTCGCTACGAGGATCTGCATCGCAATCCGCAGGACGAATTGCGGAGGATCCTGTCGGTGATCCAGGACCGCGAGTTCTCCGACGAGATCCTCGCCGAAGCGGTGCAGTTCGCGTCGTTCAACAACATGCGCCGCCTCGAGAGCAGCGGCAGCACGGAGCGCCCGATGTTCAAGCCGGGCAATGTCGATGATCCCGACTCATATAAGACACGACGGGGCAAGGTCGCCGGGTTCGGCGAGTACCTGTCGGCGGACGACGTCGAATACATCTCGCGACGAGCCGCCGCGGAATTGCCGGCGCTCTACGGCTATCGCTTTCCCCTTGAGCACGCGGTGTAGTGTCGTCGCCCACGCCCACTCTGACGATTGAGAGAAGTCCAATGACCCAGATTCCCATCGAGACCATCGTTCACGCGCTGCGCACCGACGGCTATTATGTGATCCCGAATCTCTTTTCGGCGTCAGAGTGCGCGACGCTCTGCCGCGAGTTCGACGACATGCTGCGGCGGCACGCGCATCGCGTGCAGAACAAACTCGAGGAGGGCACGTTCAACGATCATCGACTGTTCGGCGTCGAAGCCGAATCGGACCTGATCCGCGAGCGCTTCCATCGAAACGAGCTGCTCATCGACATCGGCCGGCGCTTCACCGAGACGGAGAACCTGGTCAATCACTTCGTGATGGGGAACAAGGTGGTGTACGACCCCGCCTGCCCGAGCAACTCCGGGGGTGGGTGGCACCGGGATAATTACCGGAATGTTTACAAAGCCCTGGTGTATCTGACCGATGTCGGTCCGGCCAACGGCCCATTCCTCATTATTCGCTCCTCGACTCGTTCCGCTCTTCCGCCGCGTGAGCCGGATACGCTGAGGTACTCCGACGAGGCGGTCGAGGAGCTCTTGAAGGGAGTCCGGCGCCGTCCATGGCGTCGTGAACGACTCGTGGAGTTGACCGGACCCGCGGGTTCCTGCGTCGTCTTCGACCGTTCATGCGTGCACCGCGGCAGGAACATCGAGGCTGGGCAGCGGGTGGCGCTGACGAACTATTACTTTCCAGATACGCCCGAGAGATGGCAGAGGTCGCAGGAGCGCTGGGGACACCACTTGGTTCACCCGCTCGTCCCTGCACACGCCCGGATGGAATCGGGCGCATCGCGTGTGGTCTCAGGCGAGGCGCATTGACGAACGTGTGGCGGGGGCATTCGTGACGAAGGCGAGAATCCTGGAGATTTCGTCCTATCCGCCGCCGCGCGCCGGCTGGAACGTCCGGGTCGAATTTCTCAAGAAATACCTGACATCGTGCGGCCATGAGTGCGTCGTGCTGAACATCGGCACCAACCGGACCACGCCGAGCGACGAGTACGAGACGGTCATGAACGGCCTCGACTACGCGAGAAAGCTCGTGCGGTTCTCGCGCAAAGGCTTCGTCGCCCACGTGCACGTCAACGGAGCGTCCCCGAAGGGCTTCGTGCTGACGATCGCCGCGGAGGTGCTCAACCTCCTGAGCGGACGCCGCTGCTTCCTGACGTTCCACGCAGGGGTTGAGCAGATCTACTTCCCCCGACAGAAGTCCCGCTTGCTGGTCCCGGTGTTCTGGCTGATGTTCAGCATTCCACGACGGATCATCTGCAACAGCGAGGAGGTCAAGACGAAGATCGTCGAATACGGCATCGCGCCCGACAAGATCGTGCCGATTCCGGCCTTCAGTCGACAGTATCTCGAGCGTTCGTCGGCCTCGCTGCCAACCGACGTGAACACGTTCTTCGGTCGCTTCGAACACGTGGTGTTCTGCTACATCAAGATGCGGCGCCTGTTCTTTCCGGAGGCAACGGTTGCGGCCTTTGCGCGCCTGGCCGCGAGGCGTGGGGACGTTGGCCTGCTCCTGTGCGGCGTTGCCGGATACAGAGATGAGGGCATCTGGCCTGTGGTGCAGGCGCGCCTGGGACAGCCGGACCTCCGCGATCGCGTGTTGGTGGTCGAAGATCTTCGGCACGACCTGTTCCTGCAGGCGCTCGGCCGATCGAGTGTGTGCCTCCGGACCCATTTGAGCGACGGCGTCTGTTCGTCGGTGCTCGAGGCGCTGAGCCTGCGCGTGCCGGTCGTCGCGGTCCAGAACCATACCCGACCGGCGGACGTCATCACGTACGATCCGGCGGACGAAGAAGGTCTGGCCGACATCCTCGACGACGTGCTCGAGCGTCGCGATCAGATCGTGCTGGCGCTGCAGCCCATTCCCACGCGCGATACGCTGGCCGAGGAAGTACAGTTGCTGACTTCATGAGAGTGAGAGCCGTTCTCAACCAGATTTATCCGTATCTGCCGGTTCCCGTGCAGAACGCGGGGATCTCGGCGTTTGGCTATATCTACCGACGCGAGCGGTTCGGGCGCGAATTCGCGCCGACACTCGCCGAGTTCTCAGAGCGGGACCGGTGGGATGTCGAGCGATTTCGCGGTCACACGACAGCGGCGCTCAGACGAGTCCTTGCTCGGGCCTTTGACGTCCCGTTTTATCGCGAGGAGTGGCACGCAGCGGGGTTGTCGCCTGTGCATGTCGCGGACATCACCGCGGAGACCCTCTTCAGGCTCCCGATCGTCCGCAAGGAGTCGCTTCGGCGTGCACCCTATGCCTTCGTTCCCGACCGAGGCCAACCGGTTCGGGGACTGCTCAGTTATTTCTCGAGTGGCAGTACAGGAACACCGATTCGGGCCATATGTACAGCGGCAGGCCAGCAGCGCTTCGCCGCGGCGCGGGAGGCGCGATCATACCGCTGGGCTGGGACCAGCATCCTTCGTCCGCGCGCCATGATTGGAGGACAGCCAGTCGTCGCCGCGGCTCATGCCGATCCTCCGTACTATCGGTACAACTTCGCCGAGCGCCAGGTGTACTTCTCCGCGTATCACCTTGCACCGCAACACATTCGCAGCTACGTCGAGGGGTTCGATCGACACCGCCCAGAGAGTGTGACAGGGTACGCGTTCTCGCAATTCCTGCTCGCGCGCTTCATGTTGGAGCAGGAGTTGCGATTCCGGGTTCCTCCGAAAGCGGCGATTACCTCGAGTGAGAAGCTCACCACACGGATGCGCGGTGTGATCGAGCAGGCGTGGGGCTGCCGGGCATACGAGGAATACGGCTCCGTGGAAAACGTCGGGCTTGCCACCGAGTGCGAAGCAGGTCGCCTCCACGTGAGTCCAGATTTCGGTCTGCTTGAGATCGTGGACGATGACGGCCTGCCGGTACGTCCGGGCGTCGAAGGGCGTGTGGTGTGCACGGGCCTGCTCAACGACGCGCAGTTGTTGATTCGCTATGAGATCGGCGACACCGCGGCATGGAGCGCAGAGCCCTGCCCATGCGGGCGGGAGCATCTGCCGGTCATCTCGGGAATTACCGGCAGGCTCGAGGACGTCGTTTTGGGGCGGGATGGCCGTGAGCTCGTGCGCTTCCATGGGATCTACATTGGCCTTCCTTTCGTGCTCGAAGGGCAGGTGGTTCAGGATGCGCTAGACAGGTTCACCGTGCGCGTCATTGCTGAAGACGGGTTCGGGAACGAGCAAGTGTTGCTGATCCGCCAGCGGTTCGAGGCGCGACTGGGGAAGGTGCACGTGAACGTCGAGCGTGTATCCGAACTGGAACGGACCGCACGTGGCAAGCTGCGGGCAGTGATCAGTCACGTGACTCGGACCGATAGCAGGACCGAAGGTCCCTTCGGCGATCGGATGCCGGCGGCTCCGTCTCGAACGTAATCGTTCACGATACAGATGCGCAGCCGTGGGCAGGATACAGTTGTAGGTGATGAGCATACATGGCCGTGACATACATTTCGTGGGCACCGCACTGCAGTCGCAGCGACTACACAGCACGAGAACTGAGCGGCACCTCGCACATGGTGTATGTGGCCCGTCTGGGCAGCAGGCCGGCGACCGTCTGGCTCAAGTACCTGATTCAGGCGTTTCGAACCTGGAAGATCCTGCTGCGCCGCCGTCACGATGCCGTGTTCGTGATGTCTCCCCCAGTGTTGGCGGGGCTTGTCGTGCTGCCGTACTGCTGGTTCTGGCGCGTTCCATTCGTCGTAGACGCGCATACGGGTGCGTTCGTGGATCCCCGCTGGCGCCACTTTCAATGGCTGCAACGCTGGCTGTGCCGGAAGGCCGCGACGACAATTGTCACCAACACTCATCTCGCAGAGATGCTTGCGTCGTATGGTGCAGATGCGACAATCCTGCCGGACGTCCCAGTTAGATATCCGGAATCGGCCGCCCTTCCGCCCACGACCACAGACACGACTCGCTTCCGCATCGCGACGATCTGCTCCTTCGACTACGACGAGCCCGTGGAACTCATCATCGACACGGCCCGTGCCTTGCCGGAGGTCGAGTTCCTCGTTACCGGCGACCCGGAGAAGGTCGAGCGGCTAAGACCTCAGTTCCCATCCAATCTGACGCTTACCGGCTTCCTAGACAACGCCTCCTACGGCCGGTTGCTCAGCGACGCGCATATCGTCATGGCGCTGACGACCGGCCAGCACAAGATGCTTCGCGCGGCTTACGAAGCGGTTTATCAAGGGACGCCGATCATCATCTCTGATTCGCCGTTGTTGCGTGAAGAGTTTGATCAGGGTGGGTTCGTGGTGAGAAACACGGTTGACGATATCGTGCGTGCCGTCAGGGCACTGCAGCAGGACCTGCAGAAGTATCGGCAACAGGTTCAAGCGTTGAAGGATCGCAAAGAAGGCCGCTGGCGGCAGAACAAGCAGCTGCTGCTGGCGAAAATCGAACATGCCCGAGGCGTCCGTGCGGCCTAACGCTCCCGACGAGGCCCTGACGCTGATAGCGGTGGGTGATATCAGTGTCGGGGACTGTGCACAAGGGGTCGGCCACGGCGTCCATACGCGCTTCGAGCGGCTCAGGGACGTGAGCGCCAGGTATCCATTCGAGCACACGGCTCCGCTTCTCGGCAAAGCCGATATGGTGTTCGGAAACCTCGAGACCGTACTGTCACACCGGGGACTCTTGCGTTGGAGGGCGGCATCCCTCGAGATGCGCGGGCATCCGGACATCGTCGAGCGCCTGGATGCCGCAGGCTTCAACGTGCTGAATGTCGCGAACAATCACATGATGCAACACGGGGCGGGAGCCTTCACCGATACTGTCAACGCACTCCGCGGGCGCGGGCTGTCGGTTGTGGGCGTGGCAAGCGCCGATCATCGGATCAGCCTGCCGCAGGTGGTGCGGGTGAAGGGACTGCGCGTAACGATTCTCGGATTCGCATTCGAGGACGACAAGTACGCGAGGGGTCCAGTGTTGTATGCATTCGCCCCGAATTGCGACCTGGTGGGGCAGATCCGGGAGGCACGGCTGCACAGCGATCTGGTGATTTGCTCGGTTCATTGGGGCGTGGAGTTCATGCTGCACCCGTCTGCGGGTGAAGAGGTGCTCGGCCGGCAGTTAGTAGATGCGGGCGCCGACCTCGTGCTTGGCCACCACCCCCACGTTCCACGGCGGGTGGAGCGATACGGCCGGGGCCTAATTGCCTACAGCCTCGGAAACTTCGTATTCGACCAGCTCTGGAATGCTTCGCTCAGGACCGCCATCGTGCTCCGTGTGACGCTGTCCAGAAACGGAGTAGAGGCTCACTCGATCGAACCTGCGTGGATTGACGACGATTATCAACCGCGGCCGATGTCAGGCGACGAGCGTTTGCAAGCCATGCGCGCCCTTGAAGAGGTGTGGCGCCGTCCGGACTGGGTCTCCGATCAGGAGGCATACGACCGCCGATACCAAGAGTGCGTCACCCGGAACCGCTACGAGAGTTACCGCCATTTTCTTCGACATGTCCACCGGCGCCCGCTGACGTATACCGCGCAGACGCTAGTCCGAACGGTCTACCGTAAGGCGGCGGGTCGGAAGAAGGCCAGGCGGTCCAACGTTTTGAAGGCGCTGTGGCGGCGCCGATCCTGACGGAGGAGGGTTGCTGGTTACAGCGCTGGCTTCTTCAGCATCGCTAAGACATCGGCTTTCGGTGTGCCGTGCAGCACGACAAAATTGCGCGTGTAGGCGACGAGCGGGCCACGACCCTCCCATCGAGAGGCACGGAGGCCGTTGCCAGCGGCGAACTCGACGCGGAGTTTCATGAATCCACCCGGCGAATCGGGATGCACTGACACGATGACCTCGTTGAGAATCCGCACCGGCTCGCGTTCGGTGTCCGCACCCCACAGCGTCCACTTGTAGGCCCGCATGGACTTTCCAACAAACCCCGGAGTGTCGGAGATCCAATCCTCTTTCGGCGCCCGTTCGAAGAAGGACCAATAGCGTGTCCACCGTTCCGCGACATTGCCGAACTCCATACCTTCCGGACGCACGGACGTATCAACGGGCGCGATCCCCTCGACATACCGGCGCTGTTCTCGGGCTGGTGCATCATAGGGCAGTCGCAAACGCGGGAAGCCCTTCATACCGTCAACATAGAACGGTGCCTTAACGGCGGCGCTTTCAATCGCTTGCGCATACGGGATGACGACGTAGGGACCGCCGGGGGGCTGATTATGTGGAAACTGACGCGCCGCGCCGTAATCCGCCCGCAGTCCGAGCCAGAGGAGGTCGTCTGGCGAACCAAATGTGACCGGAGTGCCTTTGTGCAAGTGAAGTTTCGAGTAATCGGCGTCGAATTCAGCGCCCCACCAAAAGTCGAATACGACCAGGAGGTTCTTTGGGTCGTGCGGCCCAATTGGCAGATGCAACTGTGTCGCCAAACCCATAGAACCTTCGGCGATCACAATCTTCATCGCATCCTGCCGGCGCGGGTCAGGATCATCGGGATAGAGATACGAGACCCCGGGCGATCTATCTGCGCGTTTACGATACTGCTCCACCTGATCCGCATCACGCAGGCTGTAGGCCGCAAAACAGTCAGGGCGGGACGCCAGAGCAACGTAATACGCATGCGGACCGGAAGTCGTGGCAGCTCTCTCACTCGGAGCCTGGTACTCCATCTCTGCCCCGGCATTCGGGCCGCGAGCAAACAGGCCCTCCAGTCCGAGCGCGCCGATGATGCGCAGCCTGGTGGGCGCCTTGAGCCTCGACGGCGTCGACGACGGCGCGCTCTCACACGGCGGCAGAACCGCCATGCCCGACAGTGTCGGTGCGGACCCGCTCAGGAGGATCACGACCACGACCACGACCGTCGTCAGCGCAGTTACAGCGAATCGCATGTGTCTCCCCATATATGGCCTGTTTCGGTTGCGAGCTACGCGCCCTGGAAGTGTGATACCGCCGCGATGAACAGAGAGTGCGAAAGGGACATCGTGGTATCCGGACTGACGCGGTCATCTGATCCCAAGATACGTGCCAAGTCCTTTTCCAGCATAACCTTCCAGGGTCTTTGAAGTCACGGAGATCAGGCCTTGGACCGGCGGTTTTACGATTTCGTGAGGCGACACACCGATATCGGATCCCCTCAGACGACTTTCAGTCTGCCTCCGGGAAGACAAATCATCCTCACAACTCACACAACACCCCGTGAAAGCTTCCTTTCGCGCACGATTTCAAGGCACACCTCGGAGAATCGCGTCGTCGCGGCGTCCCAGGTGAAGCGAGACATGACCAGCCGCCGACCCGCGTCGCGCAATCGTCGCCGTGTCTCGGGCTGCTGCAGGAGCTGGATCACATGCGTGGCAAAAGCGTCCGGATCGTCGGCCAGTAGAATGTCTCGACCGTGTGTCACGGGCAGGCCCTCGGCGCCCACTGATGTGGACACGATGCTCTTGCCCATCGCCATCGCCTCGAAGATCTTGATGCGCGTACCCCCGCCGGTCCGCAGCGGGACGACACATACCTGCGCCCGCGCCACGAACGGCCTGACGTCCTCCACCGTCCCGGTGACCCGAACGTGCGCCATCGCCGCCAGTCGCCGCACGGCTTCAGGCGGGTTGCGGCCGACGATCGTGAACGTCGCCGGCACGACGCGCCTGATGCGCGGCAGAATCTCGGACACGAAGTAGGTCACGGCATCCTGATTCGGGAGCCAGTCCATCGAGCCGACGAAGACGATGTCCGGCTCCGCGCCATCGGCCGCGGGAGTGAAGTAGTCGAGATCGACGCCGGTCGGAATGGCCACCACGTTCCTCGCCCCGTACTCGGTCTGCATCGTGCGGCAATCCTCGTCGGAGACCATGATGCAGCGATCGAACGCCTGGCTTGCTCGCCGTTCGTATTGGGCCAGCTTCGCCGCTTCGAGCCGGAGGTACGCGCGCGCCGGCGGGTTCGTGGCGTGCATCGCCTGGCGCGCCTGGATCACCGCTTCGACGTTGTGCTGGAACAGGGCCTTCGGTTTGAAGGGCTCGTCGATGCAGTTGACGCTCGGCTGAAGGAAATCGCAGACGAGCAGGTCGTACGCACCCGTGGCGAGCTGCGCCTTGATTCGCCGCCGCATCGTCGAGCTGCGGTACTTCAGCACGGTGTAGGGAAGCGACGAGAGGAGGCTTGCCGCGAGCTCGGCATAGAATCGCGGAGTGAACTTGGCCGTTTCCGCCCACGCAATCGTCTCGAGGTCGGAACAACAGGCTCGCATCCGCTCCACGTCCTCTGGTCTGTCCTCCGCCGTCGTGAAGCAGAGCAGCGTGACGTGATGTTTCTGAGCCAGTCGTTCGAAGATCTGGGATGATCTGATGCGCCCTCCCGTGTCGGGCGGGTAGAAGGGCCGCGCCGCGATTGTCAGGATGCGCAGCCGCTCAGGCGCGGCGGCCGATGAAGCCAACCTGTGTCTCCTGGGTGCCGTCTGCCAGTCGCCCGCGATCATACGGCATCGTCCGGGCAGCGGTCGCCGCCGTCCTGGAATGTGGAATGTCTCCAGATCATGGACTTCTAGTCAACCTTTCACGACCCTGATTACAATTCCAGTGCTGTTTCCGCCTTCCACGGGGCGGGGAACCGGCGGTCGTTTGGCGGGTCCTTTGCTCCGGGATTTGGCGGGTAAATCTCGCCAATTTGCTGGCAGGCGCAGGCTCGCGGGCGATGACGTGCCAATGATCCAAGAGTGTTCGAACGCACAGCAGGATGCGGCGCATCCCCGGATAACGCACCGTCGATTGGACCCGGTGTTCGTCGTGGGTCACGGACGGTCTGGGACCAGCATTCTTTCGAATCTCATTCGCAAGTACTTCCGGGTGGCGTTCGGGACCGAGAGCCAGTTCTTCGTCCGCTACTACCGGCGGCTCCACCGGTACGGCGACCTGACGCGCGATCGGAATCGGCGGCTGCTCCTGGACGATCTGAGCCGCGAGCGATTCTTTCAGCGGTCGCGCAAGTACGGTGTGCGTCTCGACGTCGATCGGGCGGTGCGGGAGGCCGCGCCAACCTACGCTGGCGTGCTGACGGCCATCATGCGCCAGAGCGCCGAGTGCCAGCAGATGGTACGGTGGGGTGACAAGACACCTGAGTACACCCGCCATCTCCCTGTGCTGCGTGAGCTCTTTCCCACGGCGCAGTTCATCCACATCGTTCGCGACGGCCGGGACGTGGCGCTCTCCGGATATCTCATGCACTTCGGCGCCAAGAACGCGTACGCCGCGGCGCGCGAATGGAGCCGCGTGCTGGCCCAGGTCCAGGCATTCGCCGCGACGGTGCCCGAGGGGTCGTTCATCGAGCTGCGCTACGAAGATCTGCTGACTCGGACGCACGAGACGGTCGCGCGGCTCGTTCGATTCCTCGACATCGACGATCCCGATGGGCACGTGAGCCAGACGGTGGGTCGCCTTGCTGCCGCCGAGCTGCGAGCCGGGAACTTCGACAAGTGGAAGACCGAGCTCACGCAGCGCGAGCAGGATCTGTTTGTGGCGGTCGCGGGCGCCTGGTTGAACCGCTACGGCTATGAGGTCGCGCCGGTAACGCGGTCCGATCCAGGGTTTCTGGCGTCCATGTACTACCAGGTCGACAACGTCATCCGGCGCATGATGATGCGGGAGTACTGGGCGGATACGCTCTACAAGACGCGTCTGAGGCTCCGCGAGCAGCGCCTGCCGCTGCGGGCCTGGCGCGCGACCGCGGGAATGGATCGATGAGCGCTCGGATGCCGATCGGCGATCGCGTCAGTCGGACGCTTCGCCGGGCTTGGAAGATGGCCGCGAGGCGTGCGACGGCACTAGTGTCCGGTCCACGTCAACTCCCGAACGTTGTATTCGTGCTCGGTTCCGGGCGTTCCGGGACGCGCGTGCCGCTCGTGGCGCTCGAACGCGCCCCTGAAACGATTACCTACACTGAAGGCCACTCGCGCGTGTTTCGTGGCACATTGCTCAAGGGCGACGACGTCGTCCACGATCTGCTGCGCACGACCCCGTTCCGTACGGTCGTGCTGAAGCCGATCTGCGAGTCGCACCGCGCGCTGGAGTTCCTGCAGCGGTTTCCGAACGCCCGCGTGATCTGGATTTTTCGTGATTACCGCGACGCCGTCAATTCCGCCGCGAAGAAGTGGACGAGTGCGCTTCGGCACGTTCGTAATCTGGCCGCCGGCGACCTGCGGCGCGCCGGGTGGCGCGCCGGCGGGCTCACGCAGGAGAAGCTCGCGCTGGTGCGAGACTGGTGCACCCCGGATCTGACGGTGACGGGCGCGCACGGCATCATGTGGTACCTGCGGAATTCGCTGTTCTTCGAGCTGGGACTCGACGGACGGCCCGACGTGCTCCTAGTTCGCTACGAGGATCTCGTCCGAGAGCCGGAAACACTCTTTCCGCCGCTCTTCGCGTTTGCCGGAAGCACGTTCGAGCCGCGCTTCGTGGCACACATCCATGACCAGTCGGTCGGCCGGCACGCGCCTCCCGCGCTACCCGAGCGTGTCGAGCGTGCGTGTGTCGAGGTGCACGCCCACCTCCTGAACGCCTATCGAGCTCGTCAGGCGCTACAGGCGGCAGGCTGAACCAGCTCACGCGGCGTCCCCGTCGGGCCTGCTGGGCCGAGGCCCGGCCGTTCAGCCGCGGAGCCGCGGCATTACCCGAGGCCGGCGACGGCAGGCAGTTTAGTCGCCCGCCAGGGAGACTAATCCGCGGTGCAGGGGCTTGCCACTGCCGTTGCTGTCGATTTCCGAAGAAAAGAGGGGGAGAGCGCCCCGGCGGCTGTCGCATGGCTGGCGAGCGAATTGCCCTAAATCGCCCGGTTCCCGACGGATGTCTGGTCCGGCGGGTTTCGCCACGACCCCCATGCTGTTTCTTGGTGTCTCGGATCTGGGGCACAACCCCGCCGTCGCGCTCTTCGATGAGCACTCACCGGCGCCCCTCGCGGCGCTGGAAGAGAACAAGCTCGCCCGAAACCGCGGCGACGGTGTTCCGCGCCGGGCAATCGAGTACTGCCTCACCCGCGCAGGCGCCAGTCTCGAGGACTTGACGGCCGTTGGGATCGCCGGCCGGCCCCGCCGCGCGTGGCTGCGGGAGCAACGGCTCAAGCACGAGCTGGCGACGAGCGGGATGCCTCCGCCCGGATGGCCGGCCGCCCCGGCCGCCCGACGGTGGAGCCGTCAGCAGCTGTTGAGGGAGCTCGTCGGCGACCGCGTCGCCACTCACGCCTTCGAGCACCACCGCTGTCACGCTGCGGGCGCGTTCTTTTCGTGCGATTTCGATTCGGCGCTCGTGCTCACGCTCGACGGCGCCGGCGACATGCTGGCCGGAACCCTTGCGATCGGTGAAGGCACACAGCTGCGAACACTGCGCGCCGTGCGGTTTCCGAACTCGTTCGGCTGGCTCTATGGCTCCGTCACGGAGCTTCTCGGCTTTCGCGCGCGTGCCGACGAACATCGAACGCAGTGGCTTGCGTGCGCCGGTGAGCCGGTGTACCGCGGCGTGTTCGAGCAACTCTTCGCCAGCGACCGTGAGTCGCTGCCCGTGTTCGATCAGACGTGGCTGGGCGCTCGATGTGGGGAACAGTGGCGGTTGTCGGGTCGGCTGCGTGAGCACCTCGGGCTCACATCATCGAATGGCGACGGCATGCGGCAACGCGCCGCCGTCGCGCGCAGCCTTCAGGAATTCCTCGAAGACCGTATCGTCAGCCTTGCTGAAAGTTACCGACTCAAGACACGCCATCGCCGCCTCTGTCTCTCCGGCGGCGTGTTTCTGAACGGGCTCCTCGTTCATGCGTTGGAAAAGCGGACGCAGTTCGACGACGTATTCGTCCAGTCCTCGCCCGACAATCCTGGCACGGCCATCGGCGCCGGATTCCTGGTCCGTCAGCGCCGGCTGGGCGATCCCAAGCGCGCGTCGGACCTCCACGTGCATCTCGGACCGGAGTTCACCCCGCAGGCCATCAAGGACGTTCTCGACAACTGCAAGCTGATCTACCGCTACTGCGAGTCGCAGGAGCAGCTGTTCCGCGCCGTGGTCGATCTCCTGGTCCAGGGCAAGATCGTCGCGTGGTTCCAGGGGCGGATGGAGTTCGGCCACCGGGCACTGGGCAACCGATCGATTCTCGCGTCGCCATTCGCGCCCTACGTGAAAGAGAACCTCAACCAGTTCATCAAGCACCGGCAAGACTTTCATCCCTTCGTCCTCTCGGCGCCTGGCGACGCCGCGCCGCGCTACTTCGAGGCGACTCGGAACTGCAGGTTCGCAACGTCGGCGGCCGAGCTGAAACCGGAAGGCGCCGCGTTCGAGCGATTGAGCTTCGGCCACCGACGGGTGCGTCTGCACGTCGTCGACGCGGCCGCGAATCCGCGATTCGACGCACTCCTGCGCCGGTTCGGGGCCGTGGCGCCGGCACCGGTGCTCGTGAACACGTCGTTCAATCTCTTCGGGGAGCCGCTCGTCTGCGACCCGCGCGCCGCCGTCCGCAGCTTCTATTGTTCGGGAATCGATGCGCTCGCCATCGGGGACTTCTTGGTCGTTAAATGAGTGGGCAACAGAACAGGAGCCCTAGATGAGGACGCAAGAGACCGCTGTGCGCCGCGTCGGCCGATCGCCGCGATTGACAACCAAGCTGCTGGCGTTGCTGATCGCGTTGGGCGTGGCGGCGCTGCTGGCCGAAGCGATCGTGCGGGTGGCGCGGCCCGGCCATCCCGGCTTCCGGCTGCCGCAAGTGGAACATCGTCCCGTCCCAGGTCTCGGCTTCGAAATGGTTCCCGGGCAACAAGCGTACACCTGGGCCTCGCCTGCCCGGATCAACTCACTCGGATTCCGCGGGCCCGAGCCGCGCGATGTCCCCGGACGCCCACTGGTCTTCTGCATCGGCGACTCGATGACGTTTGGCAACAATGTTGACGAGAGCGTCACATATCCCTTCCTGCTGCAGCAATTGATCCAGCATCGATGGCCCGAGTTGCGGCCAGAGACGCTCAATATGGGGGTGCAGCGGTACTTCACGTACCAGGAAATCGAAGTGCTCAAACGACATGCGCCACGCCTGCGGCCGGACATCGTCACTGTGGCGGTGTATGTCAACGATCTGGGTCGGAGACCCGCCCGAGACTTCGTCCAGGAGTACGAAGACGAGCGGGAACAGGCCGCACGCGCGTTTCACAACGTGTTTCCCACCCTCTATCTGCTGCTCAAGAACTCCGCGACGATCGAGCTCATGAGGAGTATCTACTTAGCGTCGATCGCTCCTGAATCGGCTGGGCAGCGAGCGCTGGCGGGTCGCCTTACGCCAGCCGACGAACCGAGGTGGCGCACCGTAGAGGAAGACCTGGTGACCTTTCGGCAGCTCGCAGACGCCTACGAATTCCAGCTCTATGTCGTGTTCGTGCCTGCGCGACCGCAAGTTCAACAGGAGATGCCCAACAGCGCCTATCCGCGCCGACTCGTGGAGCACAGTCGACGGCAGGGGCTCGTCGCGATCGACCCGATGGAGGCCTTCAAGCGCGAGCTCCGCGCCGGCCGCGATCCGTATCTCCCCTGGGACGACCACATGAGCGCGGCGGGTCATCGGCTCGTCGCGGAGGCGATTCTGGAGCAGCTTCGCGAGCATGACGACTGGCAACAGGGCATCCTGGGATCGTCGGAAGCACGGCAGGTCGCTTTGCAGCAGACCACAGGGGAAAACCGATGACCGCGATACTCGGGATTTCCGCGTACTACCACGACTCCGCAGCCGCGCTGGTCGTGGACGGCGAGATTGTGGCGGCGGCGCAGGAAGAGCGTTTCACGCGGAAGAAGCACGACGAACGATTTCCAACACATGCGATCGACTACTGCCTCCATGCGGGTGGGCTCACGGCCGACCAATTGGATTTCGTCGGCTTTTACGACAAGCCGCTGCTGAAGTTCGAGCGGCTGCTCGAGACCTATCTCGCGACGGCCCCGGCCGGGTTTTCCTCGTTCCTGCAGGCGATGCCGATCTGGCTGTCGCAGAAGCTCTATCTCTCGCGCGAGATGACCAAAGGGCTGAAGGGGCTCTACAGGAAGCGGTACATCTTCGCCTCGCACCATGAGACGCACGCCGCCAGCGCCTTTTTCCCTTCGCCCTTCGATGAAGCGGCGATCCTCACGCTGGACGGTGTCGGCGAGTGGTCCACGGGAACCTACGGCGTCGGACGCGGCAACCGCATCGAGCTCACCCATGAAATGCGCTTCCCGCACTCGCTCGGGTTGCTGTACTCGGCCTTCACCTACTACACCGGGTTCGAGGTGAACTCCGGTGAGTACAAGTTGATGGGCCTCGCGCCGTACGGCGAGCCGCGATTCCTCGACGCGATCTTCGAGCACCTGATCGACCTCAAGGACGACGGCTCTTTCCGCATGGACATGTCGTACTTCAACTACTGCCAGGGGTTGACGATGACCTCGCAGAAGTTCCACGACCTGTTCGGCGGGCCGCCGCGCACACGCGACAGCGAGATGTCGCAGCGCATCATGGACGTCGCCGCCTCCATCCAGCGGGTCACCGAAGAAATCATGCTGCGCAGCGCCCGCCACGTCCACGCGCAGACGGGGATGAAGAGCCTCTGCCTCGCCGGTGGAGTCGCGCTGAACTGCGTCGGGAACGGACGGCTGTTGCGCGAAGGCCCGTTCGACAACATGTGGATCCAGCCGGCCGCCGGCGACGCCGGCGGCGCACTGGGCGCCGCGCTGCTCGTCTGGCACCAGCTGCTCGACCGGCCGCGCAGGGCGAAGCCGAGCGATACGCAGCAGGCGTCGCTCCTCGGCCCGGAGTACAGCGACGATGCCATCGAGGCGTTTCTCCGCGGCGTGGGCGCGGCGTACGCGCGAATCGACGACGATGACGATCTGTGCGAGACCGTTGCCTCCGCGATTGCCGCGGGCAAGGTCGTCGGCTGGTTCCAGGGCAGGATGGAGTTCGGCCCGCGCGCGCTCGGCGCGCGCAGCCTGATTGGCGATGCACGCGATCCCCGCATGCAGAGCATCATGAACGTGAAGGTGAAGTTCCGGGAGGGCTTCCGGCCCTTCGCACCGGCGGTGCTGCGCGAGCACGCCCATCGCTACTTCGACGTGGCCGAAGGCCTGGACAGCCCCTACATGCTGCTCGTCGCCCCCGTGCGCAACGAGCGCCGGCGGCCGCTGGCGCCCGATGCGGCGAACGCGACGGGGTTGGCCAAGCTGCACGCCCAACGCTCGGAGATCCCCGCTATCACGCACGTCGACTACTCCGCCCGCATCCAGACGGTCGATCGCGAGCGCCACGGCTTGTATTGGCGCGTGATCGACGCGTTCTACCGGCAGACGGGATGCCCGGTTGTGGTGAATACCAGCTTCAACCTCGGTTGGGATCCGATCGTCAACACGCCGAAGGAGGCGTACGACACGTTCATGGCGTCGGACGTTGACGTACTGTGCATGGGGCACCTGGTGCTCGAAAAGCGGAAACAGCGTTCCTGGGTGAGATCCGACGTCGGGCGGGAAGCCGAGGCGGTTCTGCGCGACGTCTGGTGGAGTCCCTGCCATGGCGCCGAACTGCTGATGCAGGGTGAACACCTCCTCTGTGCGGTGTGCGGCCGTCGCTACCCCATGGAGGAGGGCATTCCGCAGCTCTTCTACCCGCACGATGGCTTCGCCCGGGGCGATGACGTCACCGAGATGGTGAAGGCGTTCTACGAGGAGACCCCCTTCCCCAATTACGACGATCACGACTCGATCCGGTCGCTCATCGACAAGTCGCGGCGGGGCCTCTATGCGCGGATGCTCGATGCCGCCATTCCCTACAACAGCACCGTGCTCGAGGTAGGGTGCGGTACCGGCCAGCTCACCAACTTCCTTGCGATCTCGTGCCGGCGTGTCGTTGGAGCCGACCTGTGTCTGAACTCGCTCCGGCTGGGCACCAACTTTGCGCGTCAGCACGGGCTCTCGCGAGCGGCGTTCGTCCAGATGAACCTGTTCCGCCCGTGCTTCAAGCCACAGCAGTTCGACGTGGTGCTCTGCAACGGCGTCCTCCACCATACGAGCGACCCGTACGGCGGGTTCCGGCAGATCCTGCCGCTGGTCAAGCCGAACGGCCACATCATCATCGGCTTGTACAACGCGTACGGCCGCCTCATGACCGACCTGCGACGGCTGATCTTCCGCGCGACGGGCGGTCAGGCCAAGTGGATCGATCCGTATCTGCGCTCCACTCCGATGAGCATCGACAAGCGGCGGGCGTGGTATGCCGACCAATACCGGCATCCGCATGAGTCGAAACACACGATCGGCGAGGTTCTGCAGTGGTTCGACGAAGGTGACGTCGAGTTCCTGCGCGGTATCCCACGGGTGACGCTCGACGGCGACGATGCGAATGCGGGCAATCTGTTTTCGCCGTCGTCGCGCGGCACGCGCTCGGATCATTTCTGGGTGCAGGCGAAGCAGGTGGTGACCGGAAACCGCGAGGGGGGGTTCTTTCTGATGGTTGGACGAGTGCGTGAGACATCAGCGCCGGCGGCGTCACAGCTGCATGAAAGCGAACAGGTTGCGGTATGGCGATGATCGCGATCAACGACAATCCGTCGCGTCGCGAGCTGCGGCAGTTCGCAGGCATCTGGTTTCCGGTGTTCTGGCTGATTGCCGGGGGCTGGTTCTTTCTCGCCGATGCTCCTCGAGTGGCGATGGCCGCTGGAGTGTGTGGCCTGGTGGTCGGCGCGATCGGCGTGGCCAGGCCGCGCGTCATGCACCCGATCTACTTGCTCTGGCTGTATGCCGCGTATCCGATCGGCTTCGTGGTCTCTCACGTCGTCCTCGGGCTGATCTTCTATGTGGTCTTGACGCCGGTGGGCCTGGTGATGAAGCTGGTGGGATACGACCCGCTCCAGCGCCGCCTGCGCACGTCGAGGACGTATTGGATTCCGTGCGAGCCGGTCGCTGATCCGAAACAGTATTTTCGCCAGTTCTAACGAGGCCCTGCCTCAGACCGTCGAGCATGTCGTGGTGTAGGCCAAAGGCCCGGCCGGTCTGAGGCAGGGCCTCGTTAGAAAAAGAGGAGCCCCGGGAGCATGGCAGGGATGTACC
>Ga0187893_10003996_pt1 | contig 28811 bp, 23 predicted proteins | sample MA1701074metaG_FD_139574 | JGI IMG/M metagenome (GOLD analysis project Ga0187893, IMG submission 139574) | White microbial mat communities from a basaltic lava cave in the Kipuka Kanohina Cave System on the Island of Hawaii, USA - MA170107-4 metaG ...
CGCTGTGTCTCGGGGATGCCTTCGCCGCTGTCGGTGACGGCGACCTCGACGGCATCCTGTCTCGCGACGATCTCCACCCGCACCCATCCCCCGCGGGGCGTGTGGCGGATGGCGTTGTCGAGCAGGTTGATCAGCATCTGCCGGAGCAGCCGCTCGTCCCCGAGGACCTCGAGGTCGCCCGGGCCCTGCCACTCGACCTCGACCCCCTGGGGCGCCGCCAGTACCCGCGCTTCCTTCACGCAGTCGGCGACCAGTTCGTCCAGGTACATCGGGCTGCGCTCGACCGGCAGGCCTCCGGCATCCGCGCGCGCCAGCGTGAACAGGTCCTCGACGATGCGGCTCAGCCGCCGCATCTGCTCGCGTGCGACACCCAGCGCATCCCGGTACTCCTCCTCGGGCCGTCCCTGGCGGCCGAGCGTCACGGCGATCGCGGTCCGCGCGATGGAGACCGGCGTGCGCAGCTCGTGGGACGCGTCGGCCATGAACTGCCGCTGCTGGGAGAGGGCGGACTCGAGGCGGGCCAGCAGGTCGTTGAAGGCCTTGGCCAGCAATCCCAACTCGTCGCGCGGGTTCGGCGAGGCCAGTTGGAACCCGGGGGTGCGGTCGGTGATGCGCCGCGCCTGGGCGGCCATCAGCGTCACCGGGCGCAACGCCGCGCGGGCGATCCAGGAGCCGCCGAAGACGGCCAGCAGCAGGGCGAACAGGACGCTGCCGGCCAGGGCCCGGCGCAGCGCGGCAAGCTCTTTTTCGATCGGCGCCAGGGACTCCGCCACACCCACGTCGAAAGCGATCTGCTTGTGCGTATGGCGCGCCCGATGCACGCGGAAGGCTCCAGCCGGCGTAGACGCCGTCGAGGCGGGGCCGCCCCACTCGTCCAGCGCTGGCTCGCCCTGGGGCAGCCCCTCCCAGCGGCCGGCAATCGGATGGCCGGCGGCGTCGAAGATCGCCACCGAGCGTCCCGGCATGGCGATCGTCTCAACGGCCTCGCGGGTCGCCTCGCCGAACTCCACCGCCTCCTCGAGCTCCGTGACGACGGTTCGGGCCACCAGGGTTCCGGCGCGCTCCAGCTCCTGATCGACCTGCGCCAGGCGAGACCGCAAGTGGATGGCGTAGAAAGCCCCGGCGGCGACGGCCAGCACCAGGCTCAACACGGCCGTGTACCACAGCGACAACCGTCCTCGGATCGACAGGCTCACGTGTGGTCCGGGCGCCGAAGCAGCTCGTAGCCTGCGCCGCGTCGGGTGTGGATCAACGACTCCGAGCCGGGATCGTCCAGCTTGTTGCGCAGGCGCCGGACGTACACCTCGATCACGTTCGAGAAGGGCTCGTAGCTCTCGTCCCAGACGTGTTCGGCGATCTCGGCCCGGCTCACCACCTCTCCGGCCCTGCGTGCCAGGTACTCCAGCAGCGCGTACTCCCTGGTGGTGAGCGGGACCTCGCGGCCGCGCTTGAACACGCGCTGCGCGCGCGTGTCCAGCTCGAGGGCGCCCAGCCGAAGTTTTTCGGGCAGCACCGGACGCACCCCGCGGCGGACGAGGGCGCGCAGGCGCGCCAGCAGCTCCCCGAACGCGAAGGGCTTGGTGAGGTAGTCGTCGGCGCCGCTGTCGAGGCCCGCGATGCGCGCGTCGACCGAGTCGCGGGCCGTCAGCATCAGGATCGGGACCGATCTCCCCTCCCTGCGAAGCTGGCGGCAGACCGCGAGCCCGTCCTTGAGCGGCAGCAGCACGTCGAGCACGATCGCATCGTAGCTGGCCGCGGCGGCCTGGGAGCAGGCGGCCTCGCCGTCGCCCACGACGTCCACGGCGTAGGCGTGCTCGCGCAGGCCCTTGGCGACCATTCGGGCGGCGTCGGGCTCGTCCTCCACAAGCAGTATCCGCATCTGAAGACGGCGAAGATCTCCGCTTCGGTCCCGACCCCGTCCAGGAACGAAGCCGGATTGTAGCGCGGAGGGTCCTTGACGGCCCTCGCGGCGGCCTGTTAGGCTCTCGGTCTCCCTCTCGAACACACACATGGGAAGCTCCGCCGCGGCGCCACTGCTCGCTCTGGTCCTCGGTCTGCCTCCGATCGCCGCAGCCTCCACGCCGGATCCGCCCGACTCGAAGACCAGCGTCGCGACGCAGGGGACGACGACCGAGGGGCAGCCGGCGAAGCCGGGCGCTCTGCGGCGGCTGGGCGGCGATTTCGGAAGGACGGTCACGTCCCGCGCCAGCCTCTGGATCTTCGGCGTGGGCGGTGCGGCTGCGCTACTGGCCCGCCCGCTGGACGACAACATCCAGCGGAGCCGCTTCAATTCCGAGCTGCACGACGGCACGGGCCTCGACGCGTTGTTCGAGCCGGGGCACCGCACGGGAGACGTGTCGGTTCAGGTCGGTGGCCCCCTGGCCATGCTCGCGGTGGGGAAGCTCGCCGGAAAAGCGCGGTTGACCGAACTCGGCGGCGACTTGCTGCGTGCCCAGATCGTCTCCGGGAGCATCACGACACTCCTCAAGCTGTCGACCAAACGCCAGCGCCCGGATGCCAGCAACCAGCTCTCCTTCCCGTCCGGCCACGCCTCGGGAGCGTTCGCGACCGCCACCGTCGTTCAGCGGCGCTACGGATGGAAAAGCGGCGCGCCGGCGTTCGGCATCGCCGCCTGGATCGCGGCATCCCGGCTCAACGAGAACAAGCACTTCCTGAGCGACGTCACGTTTGGTGCGGCGATCGGCATCGCCGCGGGCCGAGCGGTCACCACGCGCCGCGGGTCGGTGCAGGTGACCCTCGCGCCGCAGATCGTGCCCGGAGGGGCGGGATTCCAGGTCAGCCTGAGTCGCCAGCCAGGGGCCTCTCGGCCGTGATCCGTGTGCTCCTGCCGCTCCTGGCCGCCGTCCTCGCGCTGCCCGGGGAGAAGGCTGCGAGCCCGCAGGCCGCCGTGCTCGTCGGGGCGGGGGACATCGCGGACTGCAAGCGCCTCAAACAGGCCGAGGCCACGGCCTCGCTCCTCGACGCGATTCCAGGGACTGTCTTCACGTTGGGCGACAACGCGTACCCGGATGGAACGGCCGGCCAGTTCGCCGATTGTTACGGGCCCACCTGGGGGCGCCACAAGGCCCGTACACGGCCTGCGGTCGGCAACCACGACTACCACGCCGCTGGTGCCGCTCCCTACTTCGCGTATTTCGGCGCCGCCGCGGGACCGCCCGACAAGGGTTACTACAGCTACGACCTCGGCGCCTGGCACGTGGTGGTCTTGAACAGCAATTGCAACGAGGTTCCGTGCGACGCCGGCTCGGCCCAGGAACGCTGGCTGCGCGCGGACCTGGCCGCCGCCAAGGCCACCTGCTCGCTGGCCTACTGGCACCATCCCCGGTACAGCTCCGGGCGCCACGGCAGCGCGGCGAAGATGCGGCACTTGTGGCAGGCGCTGTACGACGGGGGGGTGGAGCTGGCGCTCAGCGGCCACGACCACACCTACGAGCGGTTCGCACCGCAGGACGCCGCCGGAAGACTCGACGCCGCGCGCGGCGTGCGCCAGTTCGTGGTCGGCACGGGCGGCCGCAGCGCATACCAGTTCCAGGCCCCCGAGCCCAACAGCGAGGCTCGCGCCACGGACATCTTCGGCGTCCTCAAGCTGACGCTGTCGCCGGAGCGCTACGATTGGGAGTTCATCCCCGCGGCGGGGCACAGCTTCACGGACTCGGGCACCGGGACCTGCCACTGACCTGGCTGCGCGCGCGCGGCCCCCGCCGTCAAGCCCGGCAGGGCCCTCAAACTGAATTTTTCATGCTGCGTTCATTTTGTTCTTGACTTCGATATTCGCAATGCGTATTCTCGCGGGCGTCACATCCCTCCAGCTGTTCATGAAGTCCCGTAACTGACCGGGCCTCTGCTGACCGGCGCAGGCCGGTGAGGCTCGATCGACTGGTGGACTGTCGCCAGAAGCGCGGCGGCGTGAACGGGGAGGCCGTCCTTGATGTCGACTCCGTGGCGCCAGAGGATGTTCCCGGCGGTGCTGTCCCTGGCGGCCATCGCGGCCGCCGCTTGCGCGCAAGACACGCAGCCCGCGGCCGCTCCGGAAGCGACGGTGGCCCCCGCCCCCGATAACAAGGCGGCGGCCAAGCCTCACGAGGACGTGGATCCCAAGAACTTCGAGCGTTCGACCGTCATCGACAACCCCTGGCTGCCGATGAAGCCGGGAACGCGGCTGACCTACGAGGGAACCACCATCGAGGACGACGGCACGGCCGTGCCCCACAAGGTCCTGATCACCATCACCGACCTGACCAAGGTGATCTCCGGGATCCGCTCCGTGGTTTCCTGGGATCTCGACTACAGCAACGGCGAGCTTGTGGAGGCGGAGGTCGCCTTCTTCGCCCAGGACAACGACGGCAGCGTCTGGCGCATCGGCGAGTATCCCGAGGAGTACGAGGACGGGAAGTTCATCACGGCGCCCGCCTGGCTCCACGGCATCGAAGGAGCGGTGGCCGGAATCGAGATGCGCGCCAAGCCCGAGCTCGGGACGCCCAGCTACTCCCAGGGCTGGGGCCCTGGCGTCAACTTCACCGACCGCGGGCAGGTGGACCAGGTGGGCCAGAAGACCTGCGTGCCCGTGAAGTGTTACGAGGACGTGGTCGTGATCGCCGAGGTCAGCGCGGTGGAGGCGGACGCGCAGCAGCTCAAGTACTTCGCAAGCGGAGTGGGCAACGTCCGCGTCGCCTGGCGAGGCAAGGGAGAAAAGACCAGGGAGACCTTGGAGCTGACCAAGGTGGAGCAACTCGGTCCCGCGGAGCTCGCGAAGGTCCGGGCCGAGGCCCTGAAGCTGGAGAAGAGCGCGTACTCGAGAAGCAAGAACGTGTATGCCCAAACGCCGCCGGCGGAGTCTGCGCCGGTGGCACTCGGTCAATAGACGGCCCCTGGAGGTCAGTCATGCTGCGTTGGATCGTTGAGTCGAGCTTGCAGCTGCGAGTGGTCGTGGTTGCGGTCGCGGTGTTGCTCCTGGTCTTCGGGTTCGTGCAGCTCGACGACATGCGCGTCGACACCCTGCCCGAGTTCTCGCGGCCCTATGTCGAGATCCAGACCGAGGCCCTCGGGCTGTCCGCCGAGGAGGTGGAGGCGATGATCACCACCCCCATGGAGGCGGACATGCTCAACGGGACGCCCTGGGTGGACGAGATCCGCTCCGTCTCGCTGCCAGGCCTGTCGTCCATCGTCATGGTCTTCGAGAAGGGGACCGACATCATGAAGGCCCGCCAGGTCGCCCACGAGCGGATGACCGAGATCTTCGCCCTGCCCCAGGTCTCGAAGCCGCCCGTGATGATCAATCCCCTGTCGTCCACCGGCCGCATCCTGGACATCGGGCTCACCTCGGACACGCTGTCGCTGATCGACATGTCCGTGCTGGCCCGTTGGACCATCGTGCCGCGGCTGATGGGCCTGCCGGGTGTCGCCAACGTCTCCATCTGGGGCGAGCGCAAGTGGCAGGTGCAGGTCCAGGTGGACCCGGAGCGGCTGCGGCAGGAGAAGCTCACGTTGCTGCAGATCATCAAGACCGCCGGCAACTCGCTGTGGGCGTCGCCCTTGAGCTTCCTCGAGGCCTCGACACCCGGCACCGGCGGCTGGATCGACACGCCGAACCAGCGTCTCGGCATTCGCCACATCCTGCCGATCAGGACGGCGAAGGACCTGGCGCTGGTGACGGTCGAGGGTGCGCCGTCCAAGCGCCTGGGTGACGTCGCCAAGGTGGTGGAGGACCACCAGCCCCTGATCGGCGACGCCATCGTGAAGGACTCGCCGTCCCTGACGCTGGTCGTGGAGAAGTTCCCCTGGGCCAACACCACCGACGTCACCGAGGACGTCGAGGAGGCCCTGGCGGCGCTGCAGCCGGGCCTGGCGGGGCTCAACATGGACCCCACCCTGTTCCGACCGGCGAGCTACCTCGAGCTGGCGATCGGGAACTTCTCGTCCTCCCTGCTCGTCGGCGTGATCCTGGCGGTCCTCGCCCTCTTCGCGTTCTTCTTCAACTGGCGCGCGGCGCTGGTGGGCAGCTTGGCGGCGCTGCTGTCCATGATCGCGGCCGTCTCCGTCTTCTACGTGCTCGGGGTGACGGCCAACATGGTGATCCTGGCGGGTCTCATGATCGCCATTGCGGTCGTGATCAGCGAGGCGGTCGTCGATACGGACAACCTCGCGCGGCGCCTGCGCCAGGCCCACGATCAGGGCAACGGCAACGGCAACGGCCGCTCGGCGCTGACCGTGGTCAAGGCGGTGCTCGAGGTGCGCGCCCCCGCGCTCTACGCCACCGTGGTGCTGGTGCTGGCCGCAGTGCCCGTGCTGTTCCTGGAGGGGGTGTCCGGGGCGTTCTTCCGACCCTTCGCCACGTCCTTCATCCTGGCCCTGGCCAGCTCCATGGTCGTGGCCCTGGTGGTCACGCCTGCGCTGGGCCTGCTGCTGCTGCCGAAGGCCTCGGCGGGAAGCGCCGATCCTCCCGTGGCCGGGATGCTGCGCGGGACGCACGGCACGCTCTTCGGATGGGCTTCGCGCACTCCCGGCTTGGCCGTCGGTGTGATGGCCGCCCTGCTGGTCGCGGGCGCGATCTTCGTGCCGCTCCTGCGTCAGGAGTCCCTGCTTCCGCCCTTCAAGGAGACGGACCTGCTGGTTCGTTGGGAGGGCAGCTCCAGCGCCTCCCACCCGGCCATGGCCCGCATCACCGCCCTCGCCCTGCGTGAGCTGCGCGCGCTGCCCGGCGTGCGCAACGTGAGCGGGCAGATGGGGCGCGCCATCACCTCGGACAAGCGCGCCAACATCAACGCCGGCGAGCTCAGGGTCAGCATCGATCCCACCGCCGACTACGACGCGACCGTGGCTGCGGTCAAGCGCGTGGTGTCCGGCTACCCGGGGTTGTCGCCCGAGGTGCTGACGTACATGGAGGCCCAGGTGCGTCAGGAGCTTTCGGGCAACGGAGGCTCGCTGGTGGTCCGGGTCTACGGGGAGGACATGAAGAAGATCCGTGACAAGGCCGAGGAGGTCCGTAAGGTCCTGGCCACCACGGACGGCATCGTGGATGCGAAGGTGCGCCACCCGAGGGAGATGCCCACCCTGGAGATCGAGGTCGATATCGACAGGGCCAAGCATCATGGCCTCAAGCCCGGCGACGTCCGGCGCGCGGCCACGACGCTGGTCTCCGGCCTCGAGGTCGGCAGCCTGTTCGAGGAGCAGAAGGTCTTTGACGTGATGGTGTGGAGCGCCCCGGAAGCCCGGGACAGCCTGACCCGGATCGAGGAGCTGTGGATCGACACGCCGACGGGGGGGCACGTGCGCCTCAAGGATGTGGCCCACGTTCGGATGGTTCCCACGGCGACAGAGATCAACCGAGACGCGGTGGCGCGCTACATCGACGTGTCCGCGAACGTGCGGAACCGGGACCTCGCGGTCGCCGCCGCGGTCCAGCGCGGCATCCGGCAGATCGACTTCCCGCTCGAGTACCGCGCGGAGCTGATGGGAGAGTACGCGGAGCGGCTCGCGGCCCAGCGGCGCGTGCTGACCCTCGCCATGGCAGCTGCGATCGCCATCTTCCTCATCCTGCAATCGTTCTTCAGGAGCTGGCAGCTGGCGACGGCTGTCTTCGTGAGCCTGCCCGCTGCGCTGGTGGGCGGCGTGGTGGCGGTGGTGGCGACGGGCGGCGGTCTGGTCTCGTTCGGCTCCGTGGCCGGGTTCCTCGGGCTGCTGGGGCTCGCCGTCCGCAACGTCGTCATCCTCGTGACGCGCTATCGTCAGCTCGAGCAACAGGCCGGCCAGGCGCCGACCGCCGATCTCGTCTCGCGCGGCACCACGGACTGCGCCGGCCCGATCCTGCTCAGCGCGCTGGCGACAGCGTTCGTCTTCGCGCCCTTCGCACTGCGCGGGGCCGTCGCGGGCCTCGAGTTCATGCAGCCGATGGCGGTCGTCGTCCTCGGCGGCCTGGTCACCACCACCCTCCACGGACTCATGGGCATTCCCGCCCTGCACCTGCTGTTTGGAGCCGCTCGGGAGCCGGAGCTGGACCTGGCCGAGATGCCGGCCAGCGTCGTCACCGAGTAAGCGAGGCAGACATGACCGCACTAAGCAAGCCGTGGTTGAAGGAAAGGGCGAACGATATGAAGCGCGCTGAGCAGTGGATGGGTGTGCTGGCGATCCTCGGCAGCCTGGTGTTGGCGGCGTGCCAGCACAAGAAGGAGGGGCACACGGTGGAGCATCCCGCGGAGGTCGAGGCCATCGAGGGCTCGGACCTGAAGCGGGTGACGCTGACGCCTCGGGCGATGGAGCGCATCGACGTCAAGACGGACAAGGTCCGCGAGGAGCGCCCATCGGCCTCGGCGGCCCCCCAGCGGGTGGTGCCGTACTCATCCCTGATCTACGACCCGATGGGACGGACGTGGGTCTACACCAGCCCGGAGGAGAGGTCCTTCGTGCGGCACGAGGTCCAAGTCGACCGCATCGCGGGTGACCGCGTGTTCCTGAAGGACGGTCCGCCGGCCGGCACCGTGGTGGCCTCCATGGCCGTGGCCGAGTTGTACGGTACCGAATTCAAGGTCGGCCACTAGGGCCATCCGCGGACCGAAGGGAGAGACCCAAATGCTGCGCTGGATCGTCGGAAGTAGCATCAAGTTCAGATACATCGTGCTGGCCGTCTCGCTGGGGCTGATGTACTTCGGCGTCGGACAGCTTCAGAAAATGCCGGTGGACGTCTTCCCCGAGTTCGCGCCGCCCATGGTGGAGATCCAGACCATAAGCCTCGGCCTCTCGCCGGAGGAGGTCGAGTCCCTGGTCACGGTTCCGCTGGAACAGGTGCTGGCCGGCGTGCCTGCGCTGGACGTCATGCGCTCCAAGTCGGTCCCCGACTTGTCGGCGATCAAGATGTACTTCAAGCCCGGGACGGACCTGCTGCTGGCGCGGCAGATGGTACAGGAGCGCGTCTCGACGGTCACACCCATCTTGCCGAACTGGGCCGCTCCGCCCATCATGCTGCCGCCCCTGTCGGCGACCAGCCGGATGCTGAAGATCGGCATCTCGTCGAAGACCCGTTCCGTGATCGACCTCTCGATGATCACGTACTGGACGATCCGCCAGCGTCTGCTGCGCGTCCCGGGCGTCGCCAACGTGGCCATCTGGGGCGAGCGCCTCGAGATGCTGAACGTGAACGTCGTCCCGGAGCGGCTAAGGCAACACAAGGTCACGCTCAACGAGGTGATGGAGGCGACGGCCGACTCCTTGGATGTCGGGCTGTTCCAGTTCTCGGACGGGCACCACGTCGGCACCGGCGGCTGGCTCGACACCCCGAACCAGAGGCTTCAGGTCCGTCACGTACTGCCTTTGGTCAAGAAGTACGACGACGTGACGCCGGACGCGCTCGCCAATGTCCCGCTCGCGGTCAGGAACGGCAAGCAGCTCGCCCTCAATGACGTCGCCGAGATCGTGGTCGACCATCAACCGATGATCGGCGACGGCATCATCGAACAGGATATCGGGCTGCTGCTCATCGTCGAGAAGTTCCCGTGGGGCAACACACTGCAGGTGACCCACGACGTCGAGAGGGCCCTCGACGCGCTACGCCCCGGCCTGCCCGACGTGACCATCGATTCCGCCATCTTCCGGCCCGCCACTTTCATCGAGATGGCCATCGGCAACCTCACCCATGCCATGCTCATCGCAGCGCTGCTGGTGGTGCTGGTGCTGATCGCCTTCCTCTACGAGTGGCGCACCGCCCTGATCAGCTGCACGGCGATCCCGCTCTCGCTCATGGCCGCGCTGATGGTGTTCGCCTGGCGGGGTACGACCATCAACACCATGGTGCTGGCCGGGCTAGTGATCGCCCTAGGAGCCGTGGTCGACGATGCGATCGTCGACGTGGAGAACATCGTGCGACGGCTGCGCGAGCACCGCAAGCAGGGGGGCGGGATCTCCCTGGCGAGGATCGTCCTGGAGGCTTCCTTCGAGGTGCGCCACGCCATCATCGTCGCCTCGCTGATCGAGGTCGGAGCCCTGTTGCCGGTGTTCGTCATGGAGGGGCTGTCCGGCGCGTTCTTCAAGCCACTGGCCCTGTCCTACTCGATCGCCATCGGCGCGTCGATGGTCGTGGCCCTGACCGTCACGCCGGCGATGAGCTTCCTGCTCTTGCGCAACGTGGCCCTCGAGCACCGCGAGTCCCCGCTGACGAAGTGGCTGCAGCGCGGGTACACGGCCACGCTGTCGAAGATCGTGGCGAAGCCGAAGGCGGCCTATGCCACGGTCGGCATCTTCGCCCTTGCGGGCCTCTCGATCTGGCCGCGGCTGGGGCAGTCGCTGTTGCCGGACTTCAAGGAACGCGACTTCCTGATGCACTGGCTCACCAAGCCCGGCACGTCGTGGCCGGAGATGAACCGCATCACGATCCAGGCCAGCAAGGAGCTGCGCGCCATCCCTGGCGTCCTCAACTTCGGCGCCCACATCGGCCAGGCGTTGATCATGGACGAGGTCGTGGGTATGTACTTCGGGGAGAACTGGATCAGCATCGACCCCGCGGTCGACTACGACGAGACGCTGGCGAAGATCACGGAGGTGGTGGACGGCTATCCAGGTCTGTACCGGGATGTGCAGACGTACCTGAAGGAACGAATTCGGGAGGTGTTGACTGGCTCCTCCGATGCGATCGTCGTCCGCATCTTCGGTCGCGATCTCGACGTGCTCACCGAGAAGGCCAACGAGGTCAAGCAAGCGTTCAGCAAGATCCCGGGCATCATCGACCTCCACATCTCCTTCCAGGAGAAGATCCCCCAGATCGAGGTCGAGGTTGACCTCGCGCGGGCGGAGAAGTACGGCCTCAAGCCGGGTGAGGTGCGCCGGGCGGCGACCACCATGGTGGCCCTCGAGGAAGCCGGCGACATCCACATCGCCAACCGGACCTACGACGTGAACGTGTGGAGCATACCGTCCGCGCGAGCCAGCCTCACCGACATCCGCAACCTCCAGGTGGACACCCCGGATGGCGGCCATGTGCGCCTGGAGGAGGTGGCGGACGTGCGCGTGGCGCCCACCCCGAACGTCGTCAACCGCGAGCACATGATGCGGCGCATGGACGTGGACGCCAACGTGCGCGGCCGTCCGCTCGGCGACGTCTACGCCGACGTTCACGCCGCCCTCGCCAAGATCGAGTTCCCCCGCGAGTACTACCCGGTGCTGCTCGGGGAGTACACCGAGCGGCTGGCGGCTGAGCGAAAGATGGGGATCTTCGCGCTGATCGCGGCCATCGGGATCTTCTTCCTGCTCTACAGCTCGTTCAAGAGCGGGCGTCTGGCCACGCTGTCCTTCCTGCTCCTGCCGTCCGCCCTTGTGGGCGGTGTGATCGCCGCATACCTCGGCGACGGCATCATCTCGCTCGGCTCCCTGGTGGGCTTCCTGACGATCCTGGGCATCGCCGCTCGCAACGGCATCCTCATGATCAACCACTTCCAGCATCTGGAGCAGTTCGAAGGAGAGAGCTTCGGGCCCGACCTCGTCATCCGAGGTGCGCGCGAGCGGCTGGCGCCCATCCTGATGACGGCGTCGACCACGGGGCTCGCCCTGGTGCCGCTGGTGTTCGCCGGCGCGATCCCGGGCAACGAGATCGAGCACCCGATGGCGGTCGTGATCCTGGGCGGCCTGATCACGGCTACGCTTCTCAACCTGTTCGTCGTGCCCAGCCTGTACCTGAAGTTCGGGAAGGGGGTTGTGACGGCCGAGGCCCTCTAGAGCGCGACGGCCGGTCGGCCCAGCCGACCGGCCGCCTCGGTCCGCTGCCGTGAATCCTCCGACGCCAGTGCTGCGCCGGAGGTGTCGGAGAGGATCGTTCGGGGTGGGGCTGGAGCATTGGAGGTCGAACATGAGTAAAGCGGTGGACGTCCTGGCGATGCGCCGTCGTCTCGATCCTCGCGCTGGGCTTGCCGCGGCGGCGCTCTGCGTCGCGACGTCCTGGTTCGTCCTGCCGGCACGAGCCCAGGGTACCGAACCCGCGCCAGCCCCGAATTGGAACGTGTCGGGCGACTTCCGCCTCCGCTGGGAAAGGACGAGCGAGCAGGAGCCGACGACCCAGCCGCTGATCCTGGACCCGCGGAATCGCTGGGTGGTGCGGTTCCGAGGCGGCGTCACCCGGCAGTTCGGCAAGTTGACCACCTTCGGCGCGCGCGTGACATCCGGGCAGAGAGGTGACCCCAATTCGACCGACATCACGCTCGGCGACTTCGCGGACGGCCTGGAGGTCAGCCTGGATCGGGCCTTCCTCGAGCTCAAGCACGATGGCGCGCTTCTCACGGGAGGCAAGTTCGCGAACCCCTTCGCCACCACCGAGCTGGTCTGGGACGGGGACGTCAATCCCCAGGGGGTCGCGGGGAGCTGGGCCCGACCGGGAAAACACCAGGTGACCCCGAAGCTCCTCGGGATCTTCTACGTCGTGGACGAGGATACGGTCAACCCCGACAGCTTCATGGTGGGGGGCCAGGGGCAGGTGTCCGTCAAGACCTCCACGTCCTGGAGCGCCGTGCTGGCCGGGGGGTACTACGACTACAGCATCAAGAGCCTGCGCCACACCGACACCGGGGACACCCGGAGCAACAGGCTGACTCCCGACGGCACGCGCTACGTCTCGGATTTCGATCTGCTCGACGGCATGCTCACCTTCGACCACCGCGGCTTCGGCGCGCGTTACCCGGTCAAGTTCGTGGCGGACTACGTCAAGAACCTGGGGGCGGACAACAACGACGACGGCTTCGGTCTGGACCTTTTCGTCGGGCGGGCGTCGGCGCAAGGCGACATGCGGTTCCGGTACGGGTACTCCCAGGCGGACACCGACGCGGTCCTGGCGGCCTTCTCCCACGACAACACGACGCTGGCGACCAACTACAAGCAGCACACGCTGACCTTCGACTACCAGGCGCGCAAGGACGTGCAGCTCAACGCAACCTGGTACGTCTACCGCAAGCTGGACGCGCCTTCGACAGATCCGAACCCGTGGGTCAAGCGACTGCGCCTCAACGCCCTGGTAAACTTCTGAGCGTCAATTCGCTGTTGTGTACGGGAGCCAGTTTTCGGAGGGCACGGTAATGAGGATCTTGTCGGTCGTGTATGCGTCGAGCCTGTTCCTGGCCGTGTCGGCGTGGGCTCAAGGCGGAGCGAGCGAGGAGACGCTGCGGACGGCGCCGCCTGCCGTTCAGCAGGCCGTGAATGCGGAGCGCGACCGGGGCGCGACGTTGCGCGGGATCGTCAAGGAGGTGACGGCCGGCGTCACCCTGTACGAGGCCGAGATGATCGTCGCCGATCGCAGGCGGGATATCATGTTCGACGTGGAGGGCAGGATCGTCAGCCTCGAAGAGCAGAAGACACTGAGCGAGATACCGGAAGCGGCCCGAGCCGCCATCAAGAGAGCCGCAGGCAACGGCAAGCTGCTGTTGGTCGAGAAGGTGACGAAGGGCGCGACGATCTTCTACGAAGGGCACGTCAGCGCCGCGGGAAAGACCACCGAAGTCAAGGTGGACGCCGACGGCAGGCCGGTCCAGTAGCTCGGGAAGCCGACGCGAGCCGTATCGCTGATTTTCGCCTCCGCTCTCTTGACTTTCGCGCCCACGTTGTGTACCGTGTTGGCCGTCGCATCCCTCCCCAAAGATCCTGAAGTTCGGGCTGGCGGACTGAGACGCCTGTGCTGTTGCAGATGTTTTCGGCCCGTCGTGGAGGCGTGCCGTGCGGCTTGCGTGCGGGACTCTCATCGGATGCGAAGACCCTGTGGCCCAGCCTGTATCCCTGGCCCAGCGTGAGTGCCGCTCACCTGAGCTCACCTGCCCTCTCGATGGTGATCGATCGATAGAGGGATTGATAGAGAGAGGGTAAATGGGGTATGGACACTCAGCGACGTGAAGGCCTTGGTAATCCGGAGGGCGCGTTTATGGTGGAACCGAGCCGTGCCAGCGCCGTGTCGGACTCCGTAACATCCGAGGCCTCCCAAGCGCCCATACTGGTCGCCCAGGACCTGTGCCGGTCCTATGGACCCAGACAGGCGTTGCGAGACCTCTCGTTCACCCTGGGAGCGGGGCGCATCCTGGGCTTCCTGGGCCCCAACGGAGCCGGGAAGACCACGGCGATCCGCATCCTGACCACGATGCTCGAGCCGTCCTCGGGGCGGTTCTCGGTGGCCGGGATCGAGCATCAGCACCCGGAGCAGATCCGCCGCCGGATCGGAGTGCTGCCGGAGAACCTCGGGTTCCCCAAGCAGATGACGGGAGTCGAGTACCTGACCTTCTTCGGTCAGCTCTACGGCCGCAGCACCGCCGACGCCCGGGCGAACGCCCTGAGGCTTCTCGAAGACGTCGGCATGAAGGAGCGCGGCCGGTCCTTGATCGGCACCTACAGCCACGGGATGCGGCAGCGGGTGGGCATCGCGCGCGCCCTCGTCAACGATCCGGCGGTCGTTTTCCTCGACGAGCCCACCCTGGGCCTGGATCCTCGGGGCCAGCAGGAGCTGCTCGGCCTGGTGCGCCGGATCGCTCGCGAGCGAAACGCCGGCGTGGTCCTGTGCAGCCATGCCCTGTGGGAGATCGAGAAGGTCTGCGACGACGTGGTGATCCTGAGCGCGGGACAGGTGATCCTGACCGGGTCGGTGCGTGACGTCATCGGCCGAGCGCAGCGCGGTGGAATCCGCATCACCGTCCCTGCCGCTTCGCTCCTCGAGGCGCAGCGAATCCTGCAAGGGATGCCGGAGGCGACGAACGTGGCCCCGGTCCGCGAGCTGCCCGGCTGCCTGCGCATGGATCCCGGGAACTCGGGCTCGCCGGAGGGCCCCCCGGCGAACAACAAGATCCTGCTCGGCCTCATCAACGCCGGGATTCCGATCCTGGGCCTGGGGGGTGAAGGTGGCCGCCTGGAGGAGGTCTTCCTCCAGCTCACCGACAAGGGGATCAAGTGAGCGCGCCCGCCTGGTGGATCGTGCTCAGGCGGGAGCTGGGCGAGTTGTGGCTCGGAGGCAAGGCGCTCACCCTGATCCTGATCTACACCGGGCTGCTGGCGGTCTATTCGTGGCTGATGGCCACCAACAACGAGCTGAGCCTGCTGCCGCTGAAGGAAATGGTTTACGAGATGGTGAAGGCCGCCATCGCCGTCAGCATGTGCATCTGCACGATCATCGCTGCGGACAGTGTGAGCGGTGAGCGGGAGCGCGCGACCCTGGAAGGCCTCCTGCTGACGCCCGCGAGCCGTAAAGCGATCGTGGTCGGGAAGTTCCTCGCCGCCTACTCGCCGTGGCTGGTCGCCTACGCCATCGCGGTGCCGTATTGGTACGCGGTCTCCCAGGGCGACCCGGTTTTCGCCCGGGCCGCGCTCTGGGGCGGGGTGGTGGGGAGCCTGCTCGCCTTCATTCTGACCGGCGCGGGCATGCTCGTCAGCATCTGGTGCAACACCATCAAGACCAGCATGGTCGCGAGCCTCGCACTCTACCTGCTCCTGCTCCTGCCGGCTATTCTGAGCGGAACGGCCGGGACCCAGAGGAGCTACGAGCAGTGGCTTCGGGCCTACCTGGGAGACTGGTTGAACCCGATGGCCGCCACCAGCCGCTTCCTGCAGAGGGTCCTGATGGACAACTGGTCTCCAGGCGTCCTCTGGATCTGGTTCACCATGCCGGTGGTGACCGCCGGTCTGGTCTTCATGGTGCTTCTCCAGCACGGCAGTCCCGCGCTGCGGCTCGAGGCGCAAGGGGCGGAGCGGTTGCGGCCGTACTGGTCCCGCTTGACCGGCCTGTGGCAGAGCGCCGCGGGCTTCGCGTCCAGATCCCCGTCTCGAGGCTGACGCCGAATGCGGCCCCTGCGAGACCTTGTGGAGAGCGCGATCCTATGAACGAGAGACAGGCCAACCCGAAGAATAGTGAGCCCCCGCCGTCCGCGTGGTGGGTCGTGTTCACGAGAGAGCTCAGCCAGCTGTGGATCGGCGGCCGGGCGTTGAACCTGACCCTGCTCTACACGGTCCTGGTGGGTCTATACGCCTACACCATGGCCAACGACAGCGTGCTCAGCATGATTCCGCCCCAGGAGATGGTGTACGAGATGGTCAAGGCCGCCATGGCCGCCAGCGTTTTCGTCGGCCTGATCCTGGGGGCCGACAGCCTGAGCGGCGAGCGGGAACGAGCCACCCTGGAGAGCCTGCTGCTGACGCCGACCAGCCGCACACAGATCGTGCTCGGAAAGTTCCTGGCCGCGGTGTCGCCCTGGCCCGTGGTTTTCGCCATCAGCGTGCCCTACTGGAAGCTAATGTCTCAAGGCAACGAGGTGTTCGGTCTGGCGGTGTTCTGGGGCGGCATATTCGGAAGCCTGCTGGCCCCCGCCTTCACGGCGCTCGGAATGTTCGTGAGCTTCTGGTGCAACACCAACAAGCAGAGCATGTTCGTGAGCATCGGCACCTATTTGCTTTTCCTGCTTCCGACGCAGCTGCCCGGCCGTGCGCAGACGGGCAGCGTCGGCATGTTCTTCCAGTGGATAAACCCGTTGCAGTCGCCGCACATGTTCCTTGCCAGAACCCTGGTCAACAACCGGACGCCCGACGAAAGCTGGGAGTGGTTCACGATGCCCATAATTTTTGGTGTGCTCATGCTCGCGCTGCTCTTCTGGTACGCCAGTCCTGGTCTGCGCCTGGAGGCCGGCAGGCCGGGCGGGCTCGGATGGTCCTGGGGTCGAACGGCAGGCTTGTCCGCAGTCCTGCTCCTGGGATATCCGGGCGTGTTCGCCGCCCTGGCCCAGGAGGTGGCGCCACAGCAGCCCCCGGCGCCCACCGGCAGCCCCGAGCAGCCGTTGAAGATAGCGATCGACATGGATGCGACCACGGTCAACGCGGGGACCGCGATTCGCTACAACAGCGTGGTCACCAACACCGGCGCCGTCAAGTCTCCTCCCCTGATCGTGGCGATGAACATCATCAACCTCAAGGGGTCTGGGGAGCCGGTGGACCCCGAGGACTGGTCGCCCCAGAGGACCCAGTACCTGGACGGCCTGGAAGCCGGAGCCTCGACCGATCTCTCGTGGCGAATCAACGCGATCCTGGACGGCAACTTCATGGTCTACATGGTCCTGATCCCCGAGCCGGGCAGCCCGGAGCAGACCAGCCATCCCGCCACCAGCTCGGGCATTCACCTGACGGTGAAGCCCTTCACGAGGCTGAACCCGGGAGGCGTCCTGCCCTATGCGATCGGCGGGCCGATCGTGATCCTGGCCCTCATCCTCACCATCTATCGCATCCGGCGCCGCGGCACGGAGAGTGCCGCGTGAAGGCCGCGAGCTAGGACGCACGTGAGCCCCCGATCTTCGCAGAGCTACTGCATGCCGATCAGACTTCTGATCGTCGCACTCCTCGCGGCCGCGTCACCGCTGCCGGCGTTGTCGCAGGAGCCGACCGCGACCCAGGCCACGGAACAGGAGCAGGCCCAGGAGGCGGCCCCGGAGACCCCCGCGAACCAGGAGGCGGTGGCGCCAGGCGAGGAGCCGGCGCCGGGCGAGCGCCCCTCCGTGCGCGCCGGTGCCCTGTCGGGCGAGTTGACGTTGGATGGTGTGCTTTCGGAGCCGGCCTGGGAGGCTGCGGAGGCGATCGAGAACCTGACGACGGTGGAGCCGAAGGAGGGCGGCGTTCCGGAGGGCAAGACGACCGTGAAGGTCCTGGCGAACTCGAAGGAGATCGTGTTTGGCGTGGTGTGCCAGGACGCGGATCCTTCCAGGATCGTGTCGTTCTCGAAGGCGCGCGACTCCGAGCTGGACGAGGAGGACCACATCCTGCTGGTCCTGGACACGTTCCAGGACGGACGTTCGGGCTACGCGTTCGCGGTGAATCCCAACGCGGCGCGCTTCGACGGACTGGTGGTGTCGCAAGGCGAGGAGGTCAACCCGAACTGGGACGCGGTGTGGGAGGCTCGGACGTCACGGAACGCCGAGGGCTGGAGCGCGGAGATCCGGATCCCGATCAAGAGCATCGCCTTCAAGAGCGGCTCCACGAGCTGGGGACTGAACGTGCAGCGGCGGGTGCAACGCCTGCAGGAGACGAGTCGTTGGTCCGAGGCGAGCCGCGACTACGAGGTGTTCCAGACCAGCCGCGCGGGCGTCCTCAGCGAGCTGCCGAGCTTCGACCTGGGTCTGGGCCTGAGCATCCGCCCTGCGCTGGTGGGGGACATCAGCAAGCCCGGACCGGACGAAGACCGGGCCTACGACGCGACGCCCAGCCTCGACGTGACGAAGACGCTGGGCTCCAACGTCCTGGCGTCGCTGACTGTGAACACGGATTTCGCCGAGACGGAGTCCGATGCCCGGCGCACCAACCTGACCCGCTTCGACCTGTTTTTTCCGGAGAAGCGGACCTTCTTCCTGCAGGGCTCGGACATCTTCGATTTTGGCCTCGGGTTGGATTCGGGCAGCGCGGACCCGGACGCCCAGGTGAGCCTGATCCCGTTCTTCACGCGGCGCATCGGGTTGATCGAGGAGGACGGAGACCTGATCGAGATTCCGATCGACGTGGGCGGCAAGATCAACGGGCGCCTGGGCGAGAGCAACTTCGGCGCCCTGGTCGCGCGTACGCGGAAGCAGTCGGATCTCGAGTTGCCCGGGGCCACCATGGGCGTGCTGCGGGTGAAGCAGAACGTCCTGGACGAGTCGTCCGTGGGCATGCTCGCCACCTTCGGGGACCCCCTGGGGCGGCCCGGGAGCTGGACGGCCGGCGCGGACTTCACCTACCAGACCTCGGAGTTCCGGGGTGAGAAGAACCTGCTGGTGGGCGTGTGGGGGCTGCGGAACGAGCGCGACGACCTCGAGGGCGACAAGTGGGCCTACGGCGGGAAAATCGATTTCCCGAACGACCTGTGGGACGCCAGCCTGAGCTACATCCGGCTGGGCGACGCCTTCGATCCGTCTCTGGGGTTCGTGCCACGGACGGGGAAGATCCTGGAGGGAGGCGCCGAGTTCCGGCCGCGGCCGGGGGGCGAGGTGATCCGGCAGCTGAAGTTCGGAGCGCAGTCGTTCCTGGTGGCGGACCTGAAGAATCGCTGGGAGAGCTACGTCTTCAGCTTGAAGCCCGTGGACGTGCTCTTCGAGAGCGGCGACAGCTTCGAGTTCGTCGCCGAGCCGCAGGGAGAGAGACTGATCGAGCCCTTCGAGGTGGAGGACGACATCGTCCTCGAGCCAGGCAGCTACCAGTGGTGGCGCTACAACCTGGTGGGGGCGCTGGCGCAGAAGCGCAGGATCAGCGGCGAGCTCGGCTGGTCCTTCGGGGGCTTCTACGACGGGAACCTCAAGACCCTCGAGGGAACCCTGGTCCTGAAGCCGTCCGCCACGTTCATCCTGGAGCTGGGAGCCGAGCGCAACAACGTCGATCTACCGGAGGGCAGCTTCAGCCAGGACGTCTACACCGCGCGGGTGCAGCTCAACGTCTCGTCGGACCTCCAGGTCAGCAGCCTGATCCAGTACGACAACCAGAGCCGCTCCCTCGGCACCAACACCCGCCTGCGCTGGACCTTCAGCCCCCTCGGCGACCTGTTCGTTGTCTACAACCACAACCTGCAACGCGCGCTCACGGACCGCTTCCAGTTCGACTCCAACCAGCTGCTCGTGAAGCTCCAGTATGCGTTGCGGCTCTGACCACACGCTCTAGGGCCAAGGACATGTGGACCAAGCCCCGGAGGTCGGGATCCCATTCAACCTGCCGACGCGTTGACCCGTAGAGGTGGCCCGCCCGCCGGACGCTCGGAGCGACCGGCCTCGGGCTACTTCACCTTGGCGACCACCGCTTCGGCGGGCGGATCCTGGAGGAAGCGGGCTGGGCTCAACACGACCTGGTCGAACCCGACACCCTCCATGCCTGCCTGAATGCGAACCGTGACCTCGCCGCTGGTTCGGAAGGTCACCAGGCGCGGGGCCGCCTTGGCGTTCCCGGCGTCCTGTCCCACCCAGGCCCAGCCCTCTTTCGTCGGGCCACGCAAGCTCAGGTAGTCGCCGGTGCCGGGCTTCAGGACTTCCTTGTTGTCCTTGTCGACCGCGTCGCTGAACTGGACGAAGAGCAGGTTCGCCTCGGAGACTCCCTTTGGCTTTCCCACCTTCATGTGGACCCAGACGCGGTAGGGGATGCCGCTTTGCACCTTGGCCTTGAAGGAGACGTGGGGGTCGTTCTCCGGAGGCGGGTCGAGGTCGGCGCCGTGGTTGGGCGTCCCGGCCATCCGCCCGCCGGGTGAGGCGGAGTCGTTCAAGAAGTTGACCTCGTACAGAGCGCTCTCCGGAAGGTCGGACGCGTAGACCACGACCTCAGGCGCCGGCTTCGGACCTTCCGCTTGGGCCGAGGGGGCGACCGCTGCGAGGCCGGCCAGGGCGAGGGCCGTGGCAGCGGCGCCGACAAGAATCGGTGCCCGCGACCAGGCGATCCGCTCTCGAGGGCACGCCGTGTAGTTGCGGACGGACTCGGCCGACCCGACCGGCTTGCTCGCCTCTCGACTCATCCTCGACCTCCTCGTCGATCCAACCCCGGTTGGCGCGCCCGCGCCAGAAGCAGTCTACCGCAACACCCGCTGGTTCAGGCCCTCGCCGCCAAGGAACTGACAGCAAAGGGCCCGCACGGAAATAATCGTCGCAGAGGTCGCGTTCCACGAACCAGGATGCGTTGGTTCGCGTCGAGGAACCTTCCGCACGTGATGCTCGTCACAGCTTTCGTGGGCATCCTGGGCGAACCTGCCTACTCGTACGACCTGCCCGCCGCCGCCGTGGACTGAGAACGGTGGCCTGAGGGGCGCTTTTTCCCTCTACCCCTCGCGAAGGGAACATCAATGCAGATCCAAGTACAGCACCATCGTGTGAACGTCTTCGACGACGCACTCGTCTCCGGGTGGGGCCCAAGAGTCCGGACGGTCGTGGAGTTCCTCCGGTCCCGAGCCCTCGAGCTGACGGTCGGGACCCTGGTCGTGTTGTGGTGGCTCCAGGTATTCAGCCTGTGGGTCCAGTTCCTGCAGCAGGCCGCGAGCCTCGGGGCGCCGCCCTCCTGAGGAACGCCCCTCGACGGATCAGCTGTTCTTCAGCGACGCCACGACGTAGGCCACGAGCATCAGGCCGGTGCACACGAAGGCCGGCGTCGGGAAATGGATGAGGCCGACGCCCGTCACGGCCGCCGCCGTGACGGCGTAGGTCCGGGCCGTGTCGCGCAACAGGTCCGCGTCGTTCGAGCGGGCGATCCGCAGGCCGTGGATCCCCATCAGCAGCAGGAGCACGGTGAAGCTCAGGCTCAGGCCGCTGAAGAAGTCCCACATCGAACGCCGTACACCGCCGGCGTCGAACTCGACGCCCATCATCAGCTCCAGCATCCGTCGCTCCTGATCGGTCGCGGGTTTCGGTTCCTGCAAGTGCCCGAAGGTGTGCAGGATGCCGGTGCCGATGGCGAGCCACGAGCCTGCCTTGAGGGCCTTCCTCATCGCCGGGAGAATGTCACGACCCGGAGGTTTTCGCCGTCCTCGTTGCGCGACTAGCGAGCAGCGAGCCAGTCCGCGGCCAGGCCGCGGATGGTCATTGTGACGGCGTCGTGGGTGCGAAGGTGGCGCGGAGGACCGAGATCGCCCGATCCGGAAGATCCGGGACCAGGACCCAGGCGATCCCAACCAGGAGCGTCTTCACCAGGTAGCTGACGGCCAGGACCTTCAGGGTGCGTTGGCGCATGCTGGATCAGTGGCGGCGCGGGCCCCGGGCCAGGCCAAGCGCTCCCGCGGCGCCCACCACGAAAAACGCGTCCGTCGCCTGCATCCCCGCCAGCGCCCCTTCAAAAAGCGCCGCCAGCAATGCAGCACCGGCCCCGACGAGGAGCATCGCCGTCGTCGTCAGCACTCTCAACCCTCCGTTGGCCTGGCTGCACGAGCCATGCCAAGCGCTCACCCATCATCCATCGGTAGTTACGCGCGCCGCATTCCCGACGGATGTGGCCCATCCGATACGCGCATTGGGCCGTTCCACCACAGCGGACGGTACGGATGGAGCCTGGCGGAGGTTCGAGGGCCAGGCCGAGGCGGACGGTCCCCCTGGCCCTAGGGTCCCAGCGTCGGTGTCGCGGCTGGCCTGCGCCGGGCGTGGAGCAGGACCGCGATCTCGTCGGGCCGCGGGTTCCAGAACTCGAGCTGGATGCGGCCGTCGGGAGTCTCGGAGACCGTGGCGGGGATCGAGGAGGCCGTGAGGTAGAAGCCCGAGGGCAACACGATCGTGTTCCGCGGGCGGCCAAGGGTGCGGTCGAAGACGAGCGTATCGCCCTCCAAGCGGTAGCGGCCCGGGTCGGTGTACGTTTCCGAGATCCGCAGCCGGACCGAGCCGCCCTTCGAGACCGGCGGGAAGTGCACGACCACGACCTCGGTGTCGGCCTCGACCGGCTCTCCGATCTCGAGTTTCGCCCGTGTGATGGCCTCTCCCTTCAGTGTCTCCACCCGCAGCTCCTCAGCCGTGTCCAGAACCCTGGCCGCCGGCCCCGAGGCCGAGCTGCCCTTGCGCACGACGTTCAGGTACGTGCCGACGCCGGGCCGGGTCTCCGTATAGTCGTGGTACAGCCAGAAGGAGTGGGTCTCCGGCGGGTGCAGCTCGTAGACGATCTCGCGATCCTGGCGTGCGCGCTCCGAGAGCCGGCCCTCGTCCTCCTGCGCGCCGATCGGAGCGGCGGCCAGGACCAACGCCAGACCCAGCGGGCGCCTCATGGCAAGCGCCGCGCCTTCACAACGACGGGCGTCTCCACCGGGAATGGGTTCATGAAGCTCACCAGGATCCGGCCGTCCTCTTCGGAAAGGACCTGGGCCGGTACGTTGCAGGCCACCAGCTCGTAGCCGGGCGGGAGCAGGACGGCGTTACGCTGGATGCTCAGCGGTCGCGAGAACACGATCAGCGGGCCTTCCCGGAAGTAGCTGCCGGGATCACGATAGGTCTTGTCCACCAGCAGCCGGACCTCGCCGTCCCTCGGCACCGGACGCGGCAGGACGATCCGGATGTAGGGCGTGTCGAGGTCGGCTTCCGGGTGACCACCCGCGCGCGCTTCGGCGCCGCTCACGATCCCGAAGGGAAGCGGCCGCCCGGTCACGCGGTCGTGTACAGCCTCCTTCGTGGCCTCGCTGCCTTTGCGGATCGGGTTGAAGTAGAGGCTCGCTCCGGGTGTCGTGGCGCTGACCTCGTACAGGATGCGAAATGTTGCGGTCTCTGGCGCCAGCAGCTCGTAACGCGTGTACTCGTCGGCCTCGGTCTGGGTCTCAGGGCCCGCCGCGAAGGCGGGCAGGGCCAGCGTCAACACGACGGCGGCGGCTCTCGGCATCGGCGAGCCTCGAGTATAGCGACATCTCCAACGACGCTCGCGCAGTCATCAGACGCGCGCAACCACGGAGCTCCGGACCGCCATGATCGCTGCGGCGACGACCTCCTCGGCGTTACGCCCCGCCGTGTCCAGCGTACGCGCTGCCTGGGCGTAGAGCGGCTCGCGCACGGCCAGGATGCGGCGCAACTCCGCCATCGCCTGCGGGTGATCGGCCATGGGTCGGCGGTCCCCTTGTTGCACGACGCGGTTCCAGTGGTCCTCCGGACGCGCCTTGAGCCAGATCGTGAAGGTGCGGCGCTTCAGCAGCGCCCAGGTCTCCGGGGAGTGAACGATGCCGCCCCCGGTGGCGACCACCCGGGGCTTGTCCTCGGCCAGCAGCGTCTCGAGGGCCTCGCGCTCCAGGCGGCGGTAGTAGTCCTCGCCGTGCAGGGCGAAGATCTCGGAGAGGGTCAGGCCGGCCGCTTTCTCGACGCGCCCGTCGAGCTCCACGAACGGAACGTGAAGGCGGCGCGCGAGCTTGCGCCCGATGCTGCTCTTGCCTGCGCCCCGCAGGCCCAACAGCGCGATTGCGGGAGTCGCGCCGCGCCGCTTTTCGGCGAGCAGCGCGGCCGGGGTGGTGTCGAGGGCGTGGGCGAGGGCAGTCAACTTCTTGACCGAGATGTTCCCCGAACCGGCCTCGACCTCGACCAGGAACCGGCTGGACAAGCCCGAGCGCTGCGACAGCTCGCGAAGCGAGTGCCCGCGCTCGGTGCGCCGGGCGCGCACGCGCCGTCCCAACTCGACCAGCAGGGTCTCGCCGTCCACGTGGCACGCAGTATAGTGCCAACAAGTGGACACAGTCAACGCACTATAGTGCTTGACAGGGCAACCGGGGCTACGTTATGTTGGGCGTTCCATGGAGCACCGTGAAGTGGCCGCCGAGACCCCGATCCGCTTCGAGACCCACCCGTCCCGTTACGTCCACTGGCGACTGGAGCTCGAGCCGCCCGTTGCGCGCCTGATCATGGACGTCCGGGAGGACCGGCCGCTTCGTCCAGGTTACCCCCTCAAGACCAACAGCTACGACCTCGGCGTGGACATCGAGCTCTTCGACGTGATCCAGCGCCTGCGCTTCGAACACCCCGAAGTGCGGGTGCTGGTGATCTCGAGCGGAAAGGATCGCATCTTCTGCTCCGGAGCCAACATCTACATGCTGGGCTCCTCGACCCACGCCTTCAAGGTCAACTTCTGCAAGTACACGAACGAGACGCGCCTTGCTCTCGAGGACGCGTCGGCGTTTTCGGGGCTCAAGTCCATCGCGGCGGTCAACGGCGCCTGTGCCGGAGGCGGCTACGAGCTGGCCCTGGCCTGCGACGAGATCCTGCTGGTGGACGACTCGTCCTCCGCGGTGAGTTTGCCCGAGGTGCCGCTGCTGGCCGTGTTGCCCGGGACCGGCGGCCTCACCCGCGTCGTGGACAAGCGCAAGGTGCGTCGGGATCTGGCCGACGTCTTCTCGAGCCTCGGGGAGGGGATCAAGGGCAAACGCGCCGTGCAGTGGCGGCTGGTCGACGAGGCGATCCCGCTGTCGCAGTTCGCGGCGCGGGTCTCCGAACGGGCCCGGGCTCTCGCGGCGACAGCAACCGAGCGCGGCGGACCCGGCGTCGTGTTGGGGCCCCTCGAACCGACGTACGCCGAGGACGGCATCGATTACCGCCACGTCAGCCTCAAGGTGGATGCCGCGACCCGCGTCGCCTCGCTGACCGTACACGCCCCTCCGGGCGACGAGCCAGGAACCGGGGCCGAGATGCGGCAACGGGGCAGCGAGCTGTGGGCGCTGCGGGCGTTCCGGGAGCTCGACGACGCCCTGCTCGAGCTGCGCTTCAACCGGCCCGAGGTCGGCGTGATCCTGCTGAAGACCCGGGGCGAGATGGCGCGCGTGTTGGCTGTGGACGCCGCGCTCGAGGCGAACCGGGGCGACTGGTTCGTGTCCGAGGTCGTCCACAACATGAAGCGGGTGCTGAAGCGCCTGGACCTGACGGCCCGCAGCCTGATCGCGCTGATCGACGAGGGCTCGTGTTTCGCCGGCTCGCTCTTCGAGCTGGCGCTGGCCGCCGACCGCTCGTACATGCTGTCGCTGGACGCTGGCCCGCAGGTCGCGCTTTCGCCTGCCAACCGCGGCGCGTTGCCGATGTCGAACGGCCTGTCGCGCCTGCAGACGCGTTTCCTGGCGGGGCTGCCCGAGCTGGACTTCGGCTCTGGCTACGACGCCGAGGCGGCCCTGGCGGCGGGCCTGGTGAGCTTCGCCCCCGACGCCATCGACTGGGAGGACGAGGTGCGGCTCGCCATCGAGGAGCGGGCGTCGCTCTCGCCCGACGCGCTGACCGGGATGGAGGCGAACCTCCGTTTCGCGGGGCCCGAGACGCTGGAGACGAAGATTTTCGGTCGGCTCTCGGCCTGGCAGAACTGGATCTTCCAGCGGCCGAACGCAGTCGGGGAGACCGGCGCGTTGACGCTGTACGGCAAACCCGAGCGCGCGAGGTTCAACTGGGCGCGAACTTGAGCACGCAGGAACCAGGGAGACCACAGGGGGCGGAGACATGTCCACAGTCGATCTGACGGCGAAGATCCCGAACAACGTCGGCCTGGGCGACGACAAGCGGCTGCTGCGCGCGCTGGAGGCCTGGCTCCCGAACTACATCAGCTGGTGGAGGGAGATGGGGCCCGAGGGCTTCCAGGGCAGGGACGTGTGGCTGCGCACCGCGGTCGCGGTCGACGCCGACGGCTGGGCCAATTTCGACTACGTGAAGATGCCCGAGTACCGCTGGGGCATCTTCCTGGCCGACCCGGTGGCGGACCGCCGCATCGGCTTCGGCGACAACCTCGGCCAGCCGGTCTGGGACGTGGTACCCGGCGAGCACCGCAACACGCTGCGCCGCCTGATCGTCACCCAGGGCGACACCGAGCCGGCCAGCGTCGAGCAGCAGCGCCTGCTGGGGGCGAGCGCGCCGTCCCTCTACGACATGCGCAACCTGTTCCAGGTCAACGTCGAGGAGGGCCGGCACCTGTGGGCGATGGTCTACCTGCTCCACAGCTACTTCGGCCGCGACGGACGTGAGGAAGCCGAGGAGCTGCTCCAGCGCCGCAGCGGCAATCCCGACAAGCCGCGGATCCTGGGCGCCTTCAACGCGCCGGTGGACAACTGGCTCGACTTCTTCATGTTCACGATGTTCACGGACCGGGACGGCAAGTACCAGCTCTTGGCCCTGGCCGAAAGCGGACTCGAGCCCCTGGCCCGCACCACGCGCTTCATGCTCACCGAGGAGGCCCACCACATGTTCGTGGGCGAGACCGGCGTCGAGCGCATCGTGCAGCGCAGCGCGGAGCTGATGAAGCAGGACCCGAACGAGGACGCACGCGCCCAGGGCGGCGTCCCCCTGGACCTGATCCAGAAGCACCTCAACCTGTGGTTCGCGTTGTCCCTCGACCTGTTCGGTGGGGAGGTCTCCTCCAATGCCGCCAGCTATTTCGCCGCCGGCCTGAAGGGCCGCGCCAAGGAGGCGAGTTACGAGGACCACGTGGCCCTGAACCAGAGTTACCGCATGACCACGGTGACGGACGGCGTCGTCGCGGAGGAGGAGGTGCCGCTGCGCAACGCCATGAACGAGGTGCTCCGCGACGAGTACGTCGAGGACTGCCAGCGCGGCGTGGACCGCTGGAACAAGCGCCTCGAGGAGGCGGGCGTCAGCGACCGGCTGCGCCTGCCCAGCAGGCGCTTCTACCGCCAGATTGGGCTCTACGCCGAGATGCCTTTCGACGTGAACGGCCGGCTGCTCTCGAAGGAGGAGTGGGAGAAACGGAGGGGCGACTGGCTTCCGACGCAGGCGGACGGGGCCTACGTGCGCAGCCTGATGGGCCCCGTGACCCAGCCCGGCCGGATCGCGAACTGGCTGGCGAAGCCCGCCCGGGGCATCAAGGGCCTGCCCTTCGAGTACCAGTACGTCCGCCTGGACTAGCCGCGCCCGGCCCCGAAGAGTCCCAGCACGCCGAACAGGAAGCCGCGCTCCGGGTCCGGCACCAGGCCACCCATCAGCCACAGCCACACGAAGGTGCCGTAGAACAGGGCCATGGCGCACAACATGGCTTGCCGGGCGCGCGAGGGACGCAGCGCCGCGGGCAGCAACGTCGTGTTGACCCTCAAGATGTGGAGCGGGGCCAGCGTCATCACCAGCCCGGCCACGTTGGCGGCCAGCTGCAGCAACACGATGGGCTGGCTGAGGCCCAACGCGAACAGGCCCCACCCCACCACCACCAGCAGCACGCCGGAGTAGACCACGCGCACGTCGCCGCCGCGCCAGGCGCGCAACCGGCCGCTGGCGCTCCACAACATGTCGGTGAGGGACCGCACCGTCGCCTCGAGGATGTCGAGCTGGGTCTTGAACAGGATCCAGACGCTCACCAGCGCCAGCAGCAGCGGCACGGCCTGGCCGCCGCGCTGCGCGAGCGCCTGCGCCAGCTCCGAGGCGATCGCGAGGCCGCGCAGGTCCGTTCCGGCGGGGATGGCGGCCGTGTACAGGATCGCAGGCAGAGCCATGCCCAGCAGCGCGCCCGGGAAGAAGATCCCCCACTGGTCGGCACGCACGATCCGCCACCAGCCCCGCCAGCGGTCGAGGGAGGCGGCGTCGGGCTCGAACACGCTGCCCGTGTGTGCGAGGCGCACTTCCTTTCCGGCAACCAGCGTCGGGATGTAGCCCACCACCTGGCCCATGCCGTACCCCTTGTCGCGGGCCCAGTTGGACAACGTGATGTTGGTGACGCCGCCGCAGCCGGAGTAGGCGGCGAAGGCGCCGATCAGGAACCAGTCGGCGCCGGGCGGCAGCAGCCGGAAGCCTCCGCTGTCCGCATCGAAGGCCGCGAATCCCGCCACCGCGGCGAACCATCGCGCCGGGGGCGCGTACTGGACGCAGAGCACGGTGAGGGTGCCGAGGATGCCCGCGACCAGGGCCCAGTTGAGCAGCTCCAGCGTGCGCTCGATCCGCCGGCCGCCCAGGACCAAGACCAGGGCGCAGAGCAGATAGGCGCCGATGCCGACGAGGTAGACGGCGCCGGAGTCGCCGCCGGTCGCGGCGCGCCCCGTCGCCAGGAAAAACAGGGCGCCGGCGGACGCCCCCGCCCAGCCCGGCCAGCCGTTCTGCAGGAAGTACAAGGCCGCGTAGGTCCAGGCCCAGAAGCGCGCGCCGGGGCGGGTGCGCATGAAGCCGGTGAAGGCGGGCTCTCCCGTGTAGAGCGTGTAGCGGACCACCTCGGTATTGAAGATGGTCTGGAAGGTGACGGCGAGGCCCGTCACCCAGAGCAGCGAGAGGCCGTACTTCACGAACGCCGCCGGGCCGACCAGCCATTCGCCGCTGCCGAGCGACGCGCCGAGCACGATCGCGCCGGGGCCCACGACGGCCAGCAGGCGCAGCCCGCGGGTGTCCGGCGGCGCGGGCAACGTGGCCCGCCCCCAGGGCTCGAGGCCGGAGCGGGCCTCGGGCGAGGCGGCTGCTGGC
>Ga0187893_10003998_pt1 | contig 28807 bp, 26 predicted proteins | sample MA1701074metaG_FD_139574 | JGI IMG/M metagenome (GOLD analysis project Ga0187893, IMG submission 139574) | White microbial mat communities from a basaltic lava cave in the Kipuka Kanohina Cave System on the Island of Hawaii, USA - MA170107-4 metaG ...
CCGATCGGCAGAGCTACGAGGAGTGGCAACGCACACGCGAGGCGACGCGTGAGCGGGGCATGCATCCGACGTTCACCGTCCACACCGTGACCGCGTGGGCACAGCGAGGCGCCGACGGCGCGGGCGGTGAGCAGGCGATTGACGGTTCAGGTGTTGTGCAGGCTGCTCGCGGCGCGGGCGGAACGCAGGCTACGAGCGGGCCGGGCGATGCGCGGCGTTCCGGCGGGAATGAAGAGGCAGGGACTGACGTGACCGTGGTCGACGCGGCGGCGCCCGACGCTCCAGACGTGGTCGCGGCTAGCGGCATTCCCCGGCCCGCCGGGCCTCGCTTCGGGAAACTGGTGCACGCGATCCTGGCCACGGTGGCGCTCGACGCCGGCCGCGATGCGATCGCGGAGGTGGCGCGGGCGCAGGCGCGCATCCTGGGGGTGACCGCGGACGAGCTCACGACGGCGGTGACCCTCGTCGAGGCGGCCCTTGCCCATCCGCTTCTGGCCCGCGCCCGGGAAGCGTGGCACCGCGATCGCTGTCGACGTGAGACTCCCATCACAGCCGTTCAGGCGGATGGCTCGATCGTCGAGGGCGTGCTGGACCTGGCCTTCGAGGAGGACGACGGCTGGACGGTGGTGGATTTCAAGACCCAGGCCGAGCTGACGGGTCCGCTATCGCGCTACCGCCGCCAGGTGGCCGCCTACGCATCGGTGGTGGCGCGGGTCACCGGGCGGCCGGCCCGGGCCGTGCTGCTCCGGCTATAGGGAGCGAGGGTCAGGGGCTCGAGGGGCGATAGCGACGCTGCACGAGCATGTTGGCGGCAGCCGTCAAGATCAAGGTCGCGCTCATCAGGATGAAGGACACCGCGGCGCCGAACGGCCAGTTGCTCTTCGCCGCAAACTGAACGTAGACGAGAGGGCCCATCATGACGAACTCGGGCCCGCCCAGGAGGACTGGGGTGGCGTAGGCGTTCATGGTGAGGATGAAGCAGAACATAGCGCCCGCCACGAATCCGGGCAGAGCCAGAGGCCAGAGAACGCGGCGAGCCATGGTGAAAGGGCCGGCCCCCAGGCTGAAGGCGGCTTCCTCGACCGCCCGGTCGATGCCTTCGATCACGCTCTGCAGGGTCAGCACCACGTAGGGGAGGTTGACGGCCAGGATGCCAACAATCACGGCGAACTCCGTGTACATGAACCGCAGCGGCTCCGTGGTGAGGCGAGCCAGACGACGAACACAAGTGGAAGGAGGATGAAGGGCAGGGTGCGCCCGAGGCGGCCGTGAGCACCCACCTCCCCAGCCTGCTGGGCGTCCGGATCACCCCCACAGCTCCGCGACCGTGGCAACTCGGCGGCCCCACCACTCGGGTCCCTCGCGCACGTAATTCCACTCCGGATTCTGCTCCCGATCGCGGAGCCCGCTCATGACGGTGCGAAAGACGGGCGCGTCGGCCTCGACGAACTCGAAGTACCCGATGAAATCGTAACCATTGCCGAGACCATAGCCGTCGGGGTGGTGCACCAGGCGACGGGTAATGCAGGGAATGCCCGCGGCCGAGGCGAGGGCATGCCCCTGCGCAACGATCTTCCCGCGCTCGTCGTATCGCGGGAGGAAGAAGCTCTCGCGGCGCATCCAGTCCATTGCCCACCATTCTGGGGTCTTGTTCTGCGGCGTTACCACGCCGACGGGACAGGCCGCCCCCGGCCGGGGCGGGAGCGCGTGCGCGTACGCGAACTGGGTCATGGCGTGGCTCGTGTAGCTCCGCTCCTTAGAGATGCCGGCCCGGGTGTGGACGGAACCGCCGCGTCGCTCCACGAGCCCGCGCAGCTGACGCTCATAGGCGGCGAGCGGGTCGCGCGTGCGCCCCTCGAGGCGGACAAGGATATTCGCCCCGGTCATGCCAGCATCGGGCACGTCCCATTCGGTGACGGGGGACGCCACCCGAAGATACTGCAGGCGGCCTCCTTGTGCTGCGGCCTCGCTCGGGGAGCCATCCACAGCGTGCATGTTCTCGAGGGGAGCTCCCATGGCCTCGAGAGAATCGATCAGCTCACGATCGGCACGCTCCCGGGGAAGGTGGATGAAGAGGAATGAGCCGTATCCACGGATCTCTGTCGTCATGTTCAGTGCCGCGGCGTCCACTTGAAGTTCTCCTTCTCGTGCGCTGATCGATGCGTGTCGCTCGCTTCCGGCCCGGGCGGTTCGCTTACTCGGACCGTGCCAGGACGTGGGATGCGTGGTGGTGAACCATTTGCCACCCGTCGGCGTGGCGCTCGAAGACGTTGGTAGCCAGGATGGCGGTCACGGACAACCGGCCCTGGACCTCGGACAGGATGTTCTCCGTGCAGGTCACCCAGGCAGCATCGCCGGCCACCACCACCCGCACGTCGGAGATGGTGAAGCTCATCTCCTGGGTGTTGGCAAAGATGTTCTCCCAGGAGGTGCGGACGGCCTCCCAGCCAGTGAGGAGCGGCCAGCCCGGGTGCACGCACTTGACGTGGTCGCCGTGGGCCCACACGGCGGCCATCGCGTCAGGGTCGAGGGCCTCGAAGGCGCGGTAGAAGCGCGCGTTTGTGTCGGCGACCTCGGGCTCGTCACTCACGGGCTCAGGCCAGTGGCCTCAGGCCTCCGGAAAGACCACGAGGGCCCCCGTGTAGTTATGGAAAAAGTTTTGGCGGCCGATCGGCGCGAACTCGCCGTTTCCGAAGAATCCGACCAGCGGAAATTCGCCGAGGTGCTGACGGATCAACGTGACATCGTGGTCGGGGGTGCCGAAAAGGCCGCGCCCGCGGCCGGCGCAGTTGAAGTAGCAGCCGAAGGCTGCCCGGCGCCCGGCCAGGCGCGTTGTGAGCTCTTCGAGCATGGCGCGCAGATCCTGGTCCGCCGCCTCGGCGTCGCGAATTTGAAACTGCACGGTCTGCCCTACGCGCACGCGCTCGCCCACGGCGAGCGCGCCGCTTGCCTGATCGGCACCGATGAGGTTGCGCACGAGGAAGTCGCCCCGCTCGAGCGGCGATTTGGCAGGGTCCATGGCGAGCCCGGCGAATACACCGGAGCGTCGAATGCGATCGGCCGCGCCGGGCAGCGCGCGAATGGCGTCTTCGAGCATCTGAAGCGCCGGACGGTTCCCGATGTGCTGGATGACATTGGCGTCGGCGCGCGTGATGACGAAGGGCTCGCCGATCGGCGCGCAGCCTTGCGCCACGCCGATAAGGGGCGCCAAGCCGGAGAGGGCGACGCCGACCAGCGCGCCCTGAGCGGCCTCGGTGTTGTACAGCTCGAACATCGGCGTGCCTGCCGCCACCGCTCCCAATACCGGCACGAAGCCGAGCATTTCGTGAATCTGGGCGAGCAGCGCGGGCGGATTGCACCCCATCGCATCCGGAAGCACGAGCACGCAGCCGCCTTCAGCTACGGTGGCTCCGATCTGCTGCGCCACCTCTGTCCCAAGGTCCTGGCACTCGCCCTGCCGCCCGAACAGAAAGGGGGTAGCCACGAGGCTCTCGCTCCGGACTGCCAGCACGGCCACCGCCGGCGTGTCCTCGATCTCGCGATGATCTGCCAGGATGCCAGTGCCGCTGCAGCCCACGACGGTGCGAGCGCCGGTCACCCGGCGGACGGCGTGCAAGGCCTCGTGGGCGCGCGGGTGAGTGTCGCCGGTAACGAAGACCAGTGCCAGATCGGCTCGATCCGCCCGGCTCCGCTCGAGTGCCTGTAGCGAAGCCTCGAGCGCGGCATTGTCAGCCGACCCTCCGATGGCGAGTCCTGTCCCCGCAGCGATCACGCGGGGACTCTACCACCTTTGACCTTGATCCTTCGGGGCTACGTTGCGTGTGTTACCCCTTGCGCTGGCGCGCCGGTGGTGATTCAGTACAGTCCTCGCCCGACCCCGTCAGCTCGCGAGTTGAAGAGGAACCGGATGCACGACGTGCGGGTCATCGGCCTTGTGAAGACGTTCGGGAGCGTGGTCGCCGTTGACCACCTGACCTTCGAAGCGAAGGCCGGGCAATTTCTCACCTTGCTCGGCCCGAGCGGCTGCGGAAAGACCACCACCCTACGGCTTGTGGCCGGACTGGAGCGACCCGACCACGGCCAGGTTCTCCTGGGTGGCCGGCCCCTTTCATCGTCGGAGGATGGCATCTTCGTGCCGCCGGAACGCCGCGGCATGGGAATGGTCTTCCAGAGTTACGCGATCTGGCCCCACATGACGGTCTTCGAGAACGTCGCCTTTCCGCTGCAGGAGCTTCGCGTGCCGCGTCGCGAGATCCGCGACCGGGTGATGACCATTCTGGACACGGTCGGGCTGGCTGTGCCCAGGCAATAGAGGCCGAGGGGACCATCAAGGTCTTCAACAAGGCCTATCCCGACATTCAGGTGAGCCAGGTTCTCGGCCCCGGCTATCAGCTCGTGGAAAAGATCAGTACCGAGGCCGCGGCCGGACGACTGCAGGCCGACGTCTACCAGTGTGGTGGCCAGAGCGGGCGCACCTTGGCCTGGCGCGGTCTCGGCGAGGACTTCATCTCCCCCACCGCGCTCGATCCGAACGTGAAGTGGCGCTGGCCGGTCATCAACCCCGAGACACATCTGGCCGGCGTGTTCGCGAGCGTCAGCGGCTTCAATATCAACACCAAGCTCGTGCCGCCGGAGAAGTATCCCAAGAGCTACTGGGACCTCGTGCGCGATCCGTACTGGGTCGACCTCATCAAGCGCAAGCGGGTGGCCTTCACGGATCCCCGCATCGCCAACATCGGTGTCTATCACACCTACGGGCTGAAGGACGTGAACGGCAAGGAGTACGGCGAGGCCTGGGTGCGCGAGTTCGCCGGTCTCAAGCCGAAGCTGCTTGGGTTCAACGAATCCGGTGAGGTGGCCCGCGGTGAGCTTCATGCCATGCTGGGCGGCCCCTGGCGCGTGGAGTACAACCTCGGCACGGTGCCCATCACGAAAATCTGTTTGGAGCCGGGCTGCGTGAGCACGCAGTCACCGCTCTTCGCCGTGGTGAAGGGCGCGCCCCATCCCAACGCGGCCAAGCTCTTCGTCGATTTCATGCTGAGCAAGGAGTATGCGGAGTGGCGCGTGCAGGCGCTTGGCAACACCCCCGCCCGCGCCGATGTGGCGCCGCGGCCGCTGGATGATCCCGGCAAGTACAAGCTGCAGTTCGCGGCCGACGATCGGGCCGAACGGCAGATCACCGAGGTCCTGAAGTGGGTCATCGCCAGTAAGCTCTTCGACTACTAGCCATGGCGACGGTGGCGGAGCTGACCAGGATCGGGCTCGCGCGGCGGCCGCGGCTGCGCGCGTGGCTCGCGCTGCCCACCGTGCTGCTGATCCTGGTCGCGGTGCTCACCATCACGCCAGTCGTGACGGCACTGCTCGCCGGGTTCAGGGACGCGCCGCCCGGCCGCCCCGGGGCCATCACCTTGGAGTCGATCAAGGCCGCGGTCGCCGTGATGATGGATCCGGACGTGTGGCAGATCCTCTGGACCACCGTCTGGCTTTCGACGGTGCGTGCGTTACTCGCTCTGGCCCTGGCCATCGTGCTGGCCTGGATCATCGCTCGCACCGACTGTCCGTTCCGCAACCAGCTCGAGTTCCTGCTGATCCTTTCGTTCTTCTTTCCTTTACTGGGCAAGGTGCTGGGGTGGGCCTTGCTGCTCAGTCCCCAGAAGTGGTACCTCAATCAGCTGTTACGCCAGCTGCCGTTCTTCAGCGGTGACAGCGGCCCGCTGGACGTATTCTCGTACGGCGGCCTGATATTCGTGAGCGTGACCGGCTGGGCCACCTTGCTCACGATCTTTTTGGTGCCTGCCTTCCGCAACATGGACGCGGCGCTTGAAGAATCAGCCAGGATGTGTGGAGCCTCCCCACGACGAACCGTTCAGCGGATCCTGGTGCCCCTGCTACGCCCCGCGATCCTGGCGGCCTTCATCCTGTCCCTCACCCGATTGCTGTCCTCGTTCGAGACGGAGGTGTTCCTGGGAACCAGCTCGGGCATCTACGTGCTGACCAACAAGATCTATGAGCGCATGGTGCAGATCTTCCCGCCCGACTTCCGGGCCGGTATGACCATGGCCGTCATGTTGCTGGTCATCACGTTTGCGCTCGTCCTGATCAACTGGCGGTTCCTCGGCCGGCGGGATTACACGACTGTCACCGGGCGCGGCTACTCGGCCCGGCCGATGACGTTGGGCCGGCTACGCTGGGTGGCCTTCGGTTTCGTGGTCCTGTTCTTCGTGATCTCGGTGGTGCTGCCGGCGGTCATGCTCATCCAGACGAGCTTCATCCGCTTCATCGGGCTCGATGTCCTCGACTCGGCCAGCTATACGCTCGACAACTGGCGCCGGATGCTGACCCTGCGCGTGAACCGCCTCGCCCTGACCAATAGCCTGATCATGAGCACCGTGGCCACCACGTGTGGAATGCTGCTCTACTCGATCGTGTCCTACGTGGTCACGCGAAGCCGTTACAAGGGCCGACGACTCCTTGACCTGGCCGCCTGGGTGCCGTGGGCGGTGCCGTCCCTGATTCTCGGGCTCGGCATCCTGTGGGCGGTGCTGCTCTCGCCGCTGGCCGTGCTGTACGGGACGCTCAGCGTCCTGATCCTGGCTCACATCGTGCGCGGCTTTCCCTTCGGCACCCAGATCATGGGTTCGTCCATGATCCAGATCAGGCGCGAGCTGGAAGAGGCGGCCCGCATCCATCGGGCCTCATGGCCCTCGACCTTTCGACGGATCTGGTTGCCGCTCGTGAAGAACGGCTTCGTGGCGGGCTGGGTGATCCAGTTCACCGTGTCGTTCAGTGACCTGGCCACCGTGGCCTTTCTCTATGGTTCGAAATCAACCGTGCTCCCCACGCTCTTCCTGAGTCAATGGTCAAACGGGCGTCTGGAGGAGGCGGCCGTGGCCGCCCTCATGATGACGGGCATCGTGCTGGCGGTGGTTGTCGTCGTCCGCCGGCTTGTGCAAGGCAGCGTGCGGACGCCCACGGTGGCCTAGCCCGGATCGAGACCCTGGCGGGTTCGAAAGGAGAACGCGCGATGCTATCGAGAGAGGACAACGAGCTGCTCTGCCGCGTTGGCCCCGGCACTGCCATGGGCGCCCTCATGCGCCAGTACTGGATTCCCGTCCTCATGTCGAGCGAATTACCGAAGCCCGATGGTCCGCCCGTGCGTGTACGACTCCTGGGCGAGAACCTCGTCGCCTTCCGGGTCACCTCGGGCAAGGTCGGGCTCATCCAGAGCAACTGCCCCCACCGCGGCGCCTCCCTCTTCTTCGGGCGCAACGAGGAGGAAGGCCTGCGCTGTGTCTATCACGGCTGGAAGTACGACTGCGAGGGCGCCTGTGTCGACATGCCGAGCGAGCCTGAGGAGAGCACGTTCAAATCGCGCGTGCGGGCCCGCGCCTATCCCTGCCACGAACGGAACGACATCATCTGGACGTACATGGGGTCGCGATCCACGCCGCCGCCCTTGCCCGACATCGAGCCGAACCTCCTGGCCCAGGGTGAGTACGCCAACCAGAAGGTCCTGCGCGAGTGCAACTGGTTCCAGGCGCTGGAGGGCGACATCGACACCGGTCACCTGAGCTTTCTGCACCTGGGCGCCGTCAAGCCGGAGAACACCAAGCCGGGCAGCTTCGACTACTACCTGGTCAAGGACCGGGCGCCCCGATACGAGGTGGTCGACACGGAGTTCGGTACCTCCTACGGCGCCTATCGTCCGGCCGAGGCGGACACGTACTACTGGCGGATCGCCCACTTCCTGTTCCCGTTCTACACGATGATCCCCACTGGCATTCTCGGCATGCAGGTGCTCGTCCGCGCCTGGGTCCCGATCGACGACGAGCACGTGATGTTCTGGAGCATGGCGGCCCCGCACTCGCGAATGGGCAGCGGCGCCACCGGTGGTGCCTCCGGACTCACCAAGGCGGGTCGGCCGGTAGGGGCGGCTGGTCCGCTGTCGGGTGGTTTTCAATTTCTGCCGGATACCACGGACTGGCTCGGCAAGTTCCGACTCACGCAGCACAAGGACAACGACTATCTGATTGACCGCGAGGCGCAGCGCCGGGAGAGCTTCACCGGCATTGCCGGCATCCACCAGCAGGACCAAGCGGTGACCGAGAGCATGGGGCCGATCTACGATCGAACCCAGGAGCACCTCGGCAGCTCGGACGCGATGGTGATCCGGACGCGCCGGCGCGCGATCAATGCGGCCCGGGCTTTCCGGGACGAGGGTGTTGTCCCGCCCGGCGTGGACGACCCCAAGGTGTATCGCCATCGCTCGGGTGGCGTGATCCTCCCGCGCGAGGCCAACTGGCTGGAGGCGACGAGGGAGCTGCGCCGCGCGTTCGGCGATGGAAAGCCGGCGGCGGCGGGGGCCCCGGCCATCAGCGGGGGGGAGTAGCGAACGAAGCATTGCTGAACAGAACTCCCAAATGTACTCTTGGACGTACGGAAGGAGGTACTCCGATGCCGAAGGTCCCGGATATCATCCCGATCACCGATCTTCGTCAGGACGCCGCCACGGCTCTGAAGCGGGTGCGAGCCACCAAGCAGCCTCTCGTCATAACGCAGCGAGGGAGGGCAGCGGCCGTCATGGTCAGCGTCGAGGCCTACGAGCGTTCCGAGCACGAGCGACAGATTCTGCTGATACTCGCTCGCGGCGAGCGCGAGCTTCGCACGGAGAAGGGGCATGATTTTGACGAAGTTATGGGAGAGGCCGATCGTCTGCTCGCCGACCCGTGAGGGTGCGGGTCCGCTTCACGCGATCTGGACGAAGCCAATTCTTTGCCGCGCTCACGTACATCCTACGTGAGAATCCCACGGCCGCCCGACGGTTCAGAAAGCGAGCTGAACGTGCGCTACGCCGGCTTGAGCAGTTTCCGGAGTCGGGTCGTGTCCTTCCCGAATTCCCCGACCTTCCCTATCGGGAGGTTATCGTGGCACCGTACCGCTTTTTCTATCGTGTTGCGGGTGAGACCGCCTGGGTCGTCGGCGTGTGGCATGGGGCCCAGATTCCGGAGGAACCGGGGCGTGGCGGCTAATAACAGGTTTCTCGATAGCTTGGCTGGCCAACAACGGTCCAGCAGAACGCGCCCGGCGCACTGCTGAGCGCGGGGACGTGCCTATGTCTAGGACGAGTTTGAAGACCGCTATCGCGACCTATCCGCACACGCAGGGCTTGAAGGACGGCCGCGTGACCGTCCCGGGCCTCAAGCTCGAACACGTCGAGGTGAGCCCGATCGTGGGGGCGTTCCGTCGCATGTGCCGGGAGTTGGAGTTCGACGTATGCGAGATGGCTATCACCACCTACCTGACGGCCAAGGCGTACGGAAAGCCCTTCACCGCGCTGCCGGTGTTCGTCATGCGGCAGTTCCACCACGCGCCGATCGTCGTCAACATGAAGGCCGGTGTGGTGTCACCCAAAGATCTGGAGGGTAAGAAGGTCGGGGTGCGCGCCTATACCGTGACCACCGGTGTGTGGGCCCGGGGCATCCTGGCCTCGGAGTATGGCGTCGATCTCGGCAAGGTGACCTGGGTCGTGAACGACGAGGAGCACGTGCACGAGTACCAGAAGGCATACCCACCAAACGTGGTGTACCAGGCCGGAGCAAACCTGGCAGAGCTGGTCGCCAAGGGCGAGCTGGCGGCGGCCATCGGAGTGGGCAAGATCGACTCCCCTGACGTCAGGCCGCTCATCCTTGACGCTCCAGAAGCAGAGGCAGCCTGGTACCGCAAGACGGGAATCTATCCGATCAACCACACGGTGGTGGTGAGGGACTCGCTCCTTCAGGCCGACTCGACCCTGGCGCCGCGGCTATTCCAGGCGTTCAAGGCGGCCAAGGAGATATTTCTGACACAGCTCGCCTCAGGAGCCGAGCTGTCCGGCGAGGCCCGCGCGCTGGCCGACCGACGCCCGCTCGTTGGCGATGATCCGTTGCCGAACGGCGTGACCCGCAATCGCAAGACGCTGGAGGCGGTAATCCGGTTCGCCCATGACCAGAGGATCCTGCCGAGGCTCGTGAAGCCCGAGGAGATCTTCGTCGCCAACACGCTCGGGCTGGAGTAGAGTCCACCGAGTAGAAGTCGCTAACCACGGCCACACAGCGAGGACACCACCATGATCATCGACTGTCACGGCCACTACACGACGGCTCCCAAGGAGCTGGAGGCTTTCCGCCAGCAGCAGATCGCCGCCCTCAGTAACCCGCCCTCCGCGCGCCCGAGGGGGACGCTCAGCATCATCGACGACGCCACGACCAGCCTGCACTGGGCGCATGTCTGCAACGATCTCATCCACCGCGCCTGCCTGCTCTACCCCGACAACTTTGTGGGCGTCTGCCAGCTGCCGCAGTCGCCGGGGGTGGCGCCGGCCAACTGCATCGAGGAGCTTGAACGTTGTGTCAAGGACCTGGACTTCGTAGGCTGTAACCTGAACCCCGATCCCTCAGGCGGATACTGGAAGGATCCGCCGCTCACCGACAAGTGGTGGTATCCGTTCTACGAAAAGATGGTGGAACTGGACGTGCCGGCCATGATCCACGTGAGCGCGTCCTGCAACCCGAACTTCCACACCACGGGCGGGCATTACATCAACGGTGACACCACCGCCTTCATGCAGCTCATCACGGCCGATCTGTTCAAGGACTTCCCGACCTTGCGCTTCATCATTCCTCACGGCGGCGGAGCCGTGCCGTATCATTGGGGCCGCTACCGGGGCCTCGCTCAGGATCTGAAGCGTCCGCCCCTGACCGAGCACCTGCTGAACAACGTGTTCTTCGACACCTGCGTCTATCATCAGCCCGGGATCGACCTGCTCCTGAAGGTGATTCCCGTCGACAACATCCTGTTTGCATCGGAGATGGTGGGCGCCGTGCGCGGTGTGGACCCCACCACGGGGCACTACTACGATGACACCAAGCGCTACCTCGACGCCGCCTTGCTCGGCGAGGCGGATCGGCAAAAGATCTTCGAGGGCACCGCGCGGCACGTGTATCGCCGCATGAAGGTGGAGGGGTAGGAGTCAGTCCGTGGGCGGCGTGTGGTAGCGCCGCCGAACTGAGGGGAGATAAGTCAGCCATGGCAGAGATTCCACGTCTCAACGGTGTGATCCGGGCCCTCGAGCAGGGCAAGACCGCGTTCGTGGGCTTTGCGCCCGTCGACATCGAGACGGCCACCGCGCTGGCCAGCTCGACGTTCGACGGTGTCGCCTTCGAGATGGAGCATGCGCCCATGAGCGCCCCGGCGCTGCGCGACGCATTGCAGTACATGCTAGATCGGCGGCAGATCCTCGACTCGGGGACGCTCGCCCCCAAGGTGACGCCTCTCGTCCGCATCCCGCCGAATGGCGGCGAGATGAATCAGTGGATCGCCAAGCAAGTGCTGGACATCGGCGTGTTCGGCATCATCTTTCCGCACGTGAGCACGGTGGAAGAGGCGCGCAACGCCGTTGGAGCCTGCCGTTACCCACGGCGACCCGAGGCGCCGCGCTACGACCCTTCCGGCATTCGCGGCGATGCCCCCGTGCGGGCGGCCCGCTACTGGGGGCTGTCGCAGCAGGACTACTACAAGCGGGCCGACGTGTGGCCCCTGGCCCCCGACGGGGAGATCCTTGCCATCATCCAGTGCGAAGAGGTGCGCGCCATCGAGAACCTGCCTCGGATACTGGACGAGGTGAAGGGCATCGGGGTGGTGCTGATCGGCGAGGGCGACCTGAGCCAGGAGCTGGGCCACCCACGGGAGTATGAGCATCCGGTGGTGGCGGAGGCGATCAACAGGATCCTCAAGATCTGCCAGGATCACAACGTGCCGTGTGGCCACCCGCACCCCGACGCCAAGAACATCGAGCGGCTGATCGCGAGCGGTTACCGGTTCCTCATGCCGAGCGCGCCACGCTCATTCGCGGTGCTGGAGCAAGGGAGGAAGCTGGCGGGACGTTGAAGGGGCCTCTGCATCACGGGAGAACCTCGGCGTACCATACGGCTATGTGTGCGCCTGGGCCTGTTGTCGGCCTCCAGCCGGTGGTAGAAGCCCTGGTCCCTGGTCTCCCCAGCGCGCCCTGGGGGGTCGTGCTGTTCGGCTCGGCGGCGCGGGCGGAGGCGACCGAGACAAGTGATCTCGACCTCTTGGTTGTGGCGGATGACCTTCCACACAGGTTTATCGAACGGATACGGCTTCTCCGAGGTCTGGCGCCGGCCTCTCTGCAGGGGAAGATTGCACTGATCGCCAAGAGCCAAAGCGAGTTCGAGGAGGGGTTTCCGTCGTATTACCCCGATCTGGGTCTGGATGGCATCGTTCTCTATGACCGGGAGCGGTACATGGAGGGCAAGCTCGAGCGCATCCGAGAGCTCATCGAGCTGGCTGGTCTGACACGTCGACGTCTCGACCACGGATTCGCCTGGCGGTGGCGTGAGCCGCCGGTTGGGCACTGGCGCATCGACTGGAGCGGCGTCCACGGACAGTGAGCGGGACGTCGCCTATCGCCTTCGGCTTGCCGACGGCTTCTTTGGCGAGGCTGAAGAGGATCTGCGGCGTCAAAGCCGTCATCGCCCGCTACGGGCCCATTCCTCGGTCGCACGACCTCGTAGGCCCACTCGACGAACTGCGCGCCTCACGCCGCTTCGACCCAGCCGAAGACGAAGCGATGTCGATGCTGCGAGCGTGTGCGGTCGAACTCGGGTACGAGCAGCACGTTCGCTCGGACTATGGTGAGGAGGCGAGCTTCAGGACGCCCGGGGAATTATTCGGAGAGAGCGATGCCGTCGACGCAGTCGAGACTGCGCGGCGCGCCCGCTCCATCGCACAGCGGTTACTGGAGGGAAGTCGGGATCGTTGAGCCGTTCCACGCCTTCCGTCGAGCGGCCGGCGCCCCGCGCGCGTGCCGGCCGCTACTGCGGGTGCCTCCGCAGCCACTCGATGTAGGCTGCGATCCCCATCTCCAGGGTGTGCTCGGGTTCGTAGCCGACGTCGACCTTGATGCGTGAGAGGTCGGTCGCCGGATTACGAGCATTTCCTGGTGTCCGGCCCGGCTTGAGAACCTCGCACCTGCCGTCCGGTACGGCTCGACGAACGGCGTCCACGATGTCACGGTTTGAGGTGGCCCGTCCCGATCCGATGTTGTACACGCGGTGGGAGAGCGTGGCCGTGGTGTGGAGCATCTGGATTCCGCGTGCCACGTCTTTCACGTAGGTCCAGTCGGCCTCGTCGTCTTCGAAGATCTTGCCATCGGCGCGATCGCTGAAATCAGGGTCAACATTCCTGACTGCGGCGTGGCAGAGGCGGCCGATCGGGTTGTGCATGCTGTAGTAGAACGGACCGTAGATGCTGGCGATGCGCAACGCGACCACGTCGAGCTTGGTCTGTGCGGCGTAGTAGTGGGCGTGGATCTCCATGCCCTTCTTGAACGCGGACACCTGTGTAGGCGAGGACACGGGGAGGCCGATGTCCTCCCGAAACGGGCCAGCCGGCAACCCGCCGTAGACGCCGACCGAGCTGCCGAGAGACACCCGCCGGAGCCCGAAGGTGCGCGCCGACTCCAGCACGTTCTGGAGGCCCGCCGTATAGAGATGATAGTCGGCCTGGGTCGACACGCTCCGCGCGGGAGGCGCCATGAGATTGATGATGCTCTCGACCTGATGGCGGCGAACCACCTCGAAGAGTTCGTAGGCGTTGGTGATGTCCAGCCGCGCCGTGAAGACCTGGCGGCCGGCCTTGTCCTGGAGCGAGTCGGGCAGGCGGTGGGCGCTGTGCTGGGTGATCAGGACCTTTTCGCCGACGTCCACCAGGCGCTGGGCGGTGTTGAGGCCGATGAATCCCATGCCGCCGATGATCAGAATCATGGGAATGTCTCCCCGTGCCTTGGCCGATCGAGAGCCAGGGCGGCGTCAGCGACCGGTCAGCGCCAGCGAGCGAATGCCAGCCGCCGCCCGTGGCCGCTGGTGTCCGATAGACCGGGACGTAAGCGAGCCGTTCCATCTTCAGTTGGGTTTGCTGCATTGCGCCACCGAGGGTGACCCAGTTCAGAACCTCGGAACCCGCCGAGTGGAGCCGGTGGCGCGGAAGCGAACGAAGGGCTGTGGCGTCTTTTCGTTCCAGCCCATCAAGCAATGTGCGGTCGAGCTCCTCATCGACGACAAAATGACTGAGCCCTCCTGAAGCGACGATGGCTACCGACGCCGGCTCGCTCCACTCGGCCACGGCGGCCGCAATGGCCTCTCCCACGGCGAAGCAGCGCCGGGGTGTCGGCTGGTTGGGCGGGTAACACGTATTCTGGAACACCGGCAACACTGGCCCCGGCTCATTCTCGAATAGCCGCTTGACCGCGAAGGCCACCGCGTGGGGTAGCCCTTGCTCGTGGGGGGGCGTGTCGCGCACGTAGTCGAGCTCGCCGGTCTTGGTCGGATAGCGCCGGGCCACGCGGCCCCCGTACGGTTGCTTGGCGTAGCGCATGTGCGCCACGTCGAAATCGTGCTCAATCAGGTACTCGATCAGGAAGCGCCCGAAGCGGCTGGCCACCGGGACATCGAGGGGAATGTCGCCGTACCCACGGATGATCGCCTCGGCCACGTCACGATCGCGCGTGGCGACGGGCGCCAGCCGCGGGATGAGCGGCGCCGTCTCCCCCCAGTAAACGGAGAAGGCCGGCATGTTGTCCTCGTAGAACCACTCGTCCTGGTCATCGCCGATGACGATGGTGATGTCGGGCTTGACAGCGCGCAGAGTCCGTGACAGTTCGTCGAGCGCCTGCTGGCAGGCCTCGGCCTGGGCCTGATACCCTTCGGGTCCTCGGTAGCGGGCCCGGATGTCAGGGGGGACATAGTCCAACGCGTGCTGGTACGACATGACGAGGCCGTCGGGCGGGAAAGCCAGCTCGGGATTGCGCTGATCACGCTCGGCGTACGCCGGCCACAGGTCCGCCGGCAAGGTGAGCATCGGTGTGTGAGAGGTGCCGATACCGAGAACGATCTCTGCCATGGCCAAGCACCTTTGGGGGTGCCGAGCCGGGAAGCGCAGGCCCGATTCCCCGCCTACCGTGTGGTGGTCAGTTCCACGAGTAACCCGTGCTCGACGAGCACTTCGGCCGTGCGCGGCACGACATGGAAAGAGTAACCGGAGCGCCCAGCGATGTCGAGCAAGCGATGGTGCCGTCCGAGAGGTTCAACGGTTGTAATGCTCCCCCGAAATCAAGCCACCGGGTTGAGTTGTTGAAGCGTGAAATCTGATACGACTGAGGATGCCGACCCAGCATCCCACTGGCGGCGCTGTGCCCTGGCAACGATGAGACTGCTGGCAGGCATCGGTCCGGTAAGAATGGCACGTTGCCGATCCTCAAGCCGACCAGCGGCAAGGCGCTTCTGCGGAGTGCGACGGGTCGGATCTGCGGAACTGATCTCCATATCTTTCAGGGGCATCTCGATCACCGGCTGCCCCGCGGCGGCATCCTGGGGCACGATGCCGAGGTCATGGAGACGCCGCACGGAAGCGGCTTTCAGGCCGGTGATCGCGTCGTGGTCGAGCCGCTCCTGTTCCTGCGGGACTTGTCGAGCCTGTCGGATGGGGCTTCATGTCTCTGCTACGACCTCAAGGTCCTGGGCGCCGACGTCACGGGCGGCATGCAAGAGTACTGGACCGTGCCCGTGTCACGCTGCTCAAGGTTTCCTCCACCTTGAGCGACGATCCCACGCTGCCCTTATTCGAGCCCCTGGCCCTCGCCACCCACGATGTGAGCCGGGCTGGCGTCGAGGCAGGTGACAAGGTGCTGGTGTTCGGCGGAGGTCCACCGGAGCTCTCATTGCCATGGTCGCCCGCCAGCAAGGGGCCGACGTCGGTGGCGGAGATCACCCGCTTTCGACTCGACATCCTCACAGCGCTCAGACTCCGGACGATCGGTCCCGACCAGGACGCTGTCAAATTTTCTGACGAATGGACCGGAGGGGGCCGGGGTGGACATCGTCTTCGAGGTCACCGGGCATCCGTCGGCCGCGAGGGTGGTCACGGACGTCGTGCGCGTGTGGGGTACTGTCAGTATCGTTGCCATCCACGCCGAGCCCATGCGGGTGAATCGCTACCAGATGTTTGCCCGCTGCCTCTCGATGCACGGCAGCCGGCTCTATGCGCGAGCCGACTGGGAGGAGGCCATCCGGCTCGCCGATCCGGGGCGGTACCCTGGGGCCGCTGGTCAGTCAGCGTATCCCGTTGAAAGAGCTGGAGCGGGCGATTCGGCGGGCGCTGGGTGATGAACGTTCTGGTGGACCTGACCCGCTGACGGCTTGGCTAGGGTTAGCGCTAGTCGGAGAGCTTTACATCGAAAAAACCGAATGAGGGCTGAAATTCTAGGTACTTAGAGACTTGTGCAATTCAGCATGGCTCGTGAGGGGTGTCAAGAATTCTGTCGGCTATCCACACGACGCCCCGACTTCAGTTGGCTTTCGCCAATCTTTTCAGAGGTTAAGAGGTTCAGGGTTATCTGGTATCAGAGTTGCTGTGCCGTCTATACCAATTGAATTCCCCTAGGAGGAGGCCCAATGACCGCTCGGTTCGCGAATGTAGCCGGATGGGTTGCTGCTGCCTGCGTGATGCTCTTAGTCGCGGTTGCACCTGCGGACGCGGTCACGTTTGACTTCACAAGCCTTCAGGGCACCGGCATCGTCTTCTCGGGGAACGGGTTCGAATTCGTCCCAGAGGACGGAGGATCAGACTTCACAATCACGGACGGTCCAGACGAGCTGCTGGGGTTGACAGGGACAATAGAAGGTAGTTTCACGATCGCGGGCGGGGTCCCAGGGTGGCTAGTCGCTCCGGTTCAAGGGGACGGCCAGTTCACCATTGACGGTGGCGCGGGTGGACAACTGACGGCTGACCTTGTTTGGAACAACATTATGGCTGTTGGAACGATCGGCGGGACCAACTTTCTCGGACAAGTCAACCTCACGGACTTTGACTATAAGTCAGGGTCGGGTCTTGAGAATCCGGTTCTAGCGGGGATGGAGGGACCAGGCGTCGTAACTGTCACGTTCCAGCTTACGCCAGGAGAGATTGTAGGAGTCGGTAGCGCTACCGCTGGAAGCTATTCTGGAACAGTCACCGCGGTGTCGGCGGTGCCAGAGCCTGGCACGCTGATTCTCCTCGGAACCGGTCTGGCCGGAGCGGCCGGGATGGGCCTGCGGCGTCGGCGGCAGAAGTAGCCCTCCCCCGCGTTCGACGGCCCAAGAGGCCCGGGGATCGCCACCCCGGGCTTCTTGTACCGTGCCCCTCACGGTCCCTCCCGTCGTCTGCCGATCAAGACGTCGAAGGTCCGGAGGTTCCGACTGAAGTACCCTGCATCGGAATAGCCTGCACCAGGCGCGTGGGGTGATTTGCGTGTAGTGCTGCGTCGACTGCTGAAAATTCCCGTTTGCAATGCGCCATTTTTTCTCACCAGTTCTCGGATAAGATGCGCCACCTCCTGAGGATGCCGGGGTAGTTCTCGATCAGCGTTCTCGGGTACGGCTGGGGATCCCGGGAAGGGTCGCGGGGCGACGGGAGAGGTATGTTCCTTTTGCGCGCGCCGCGGGCGAGGGCCTGGGAGCCTCATAGCGCCACGATCTCGAGGGGGGTGGCTATGGTCTCCTCCCTATCCCCCCTGCGCGGCCGGTTCGACGGGCGCGGGCGGCTCGAGCGCCTCGGTCTTGGGCTTGCCGCGCAGCCGGAAGCTGTCGCCCTTGAGGTAGTAGACCTCCCCGTGGTGGAGCAGCCGATCGACGAGGGCCGCGGCGAGCGCGGTGTCATGCAGGACCCGTCCCCATTCGGTCAGGCTTTTGTTGGACGTGATTCTGTGGAATCACGATGTCAATCCCCCTCTCGCCGGTAGGGCGGTGATTGCGAGCAGGGCCGACGGTCGACAGGGGTGGTGTCCCGCGTCCTGTGGAAAAACGGGATGGCGCAATCTTCCGGTAAGTTGGAAGCACGGAACCACCAACAAGCCGCCCACCACGGCGGCTACCGGAGGATTGCGCCATGGGAAAGGGTATCAGGAAGTCGGAGACGCGGCCTGATCGCGTGCCCGTCTCGCTGGGCGAGCTGATCCACACCTGGGTGCGACGGGCGATCGAGACGGCCGTGCACGAAGAGCTGCAGGCGGCGCTCGGGGCCGCGCGGTACGAACGTAACGGGAATCGCCGCGGGTATCGTAATGGCACGAGTGAACGCACCCTGACGGGGCCGACCGGCCCGTTGCCCCTCACGCTGCCCCGCGCCACGCTGCGCACGGGTGCCGGCGCCACCGAATGGCGCTCGGCCCTGGTGCCCCGCTATACGCGCCGGCTGCCCGAGGTGAACGCGGCCGTGGTGGCGACCTACCTGGCTGGCGGCAACCAGCGGCGGATCCGGGCGGCCCTGCAGCCGTTGCTCAAGGCGGCGCCCTTGTCCAAGAGCACGGTCTCCCGCATCGTGGCGACGCTCAAGGATGACCTGCAGGCGTGGACGACGCGGTCGCTGACCGACCTCGACGTCGTCTACCTCTATCTCGACGCGCTGGTGCTCCGGGTGCGCCGCGCCGGCCGCGTCGAGGGGGTGCCGGTACTGGCCGGGGTGGCCGTGCTCGCAGATGGCCAAAAGCAGTTGCTCACCCTGGACCTGTGCAGCAGCGAGTCGTTCGAGGCGTGGAAGGGATGCCTGGAGGACCTCGGGGCACGCGGCCTCAAGGCGCCTCTGCTGTGCATCATCGACGGCAATCCCGGCCTGCGCCGAGCCATCAGTGCGCTGTGGCCGACGGCGGCGGTGCAGCGCTGCTGCGTGCACAAGCTGCGCAACCTCGAGCGCAAAGCGCCCAAGCACGCGCTCCCCGACCTCCGCGCCGCCTTTCATCAGATCGTCTACGCCCACAGTGCGGAGGCGGCGCGCACGGCGTATACCGCCTTCGACCGCACCTGGACGAAGCGCTGTCCGGCCGTGGCCAAGAGCCTGCGGGAGGGCGGCGACGAGCTCCTGACGTTCGTCACCTTCCCGAAGGCGCAGTGGAAGACGATCCGGACGACCAACGTGATCGAGCGGCTGAACGGGGAGTTCCGCCGTCGCGTGAAAACGCAGGGGGCGCTGCCGACGGACGACGCCGCGGTAACCCTGCTCTTCAGTCTGGTCGCGAGCGGGCACATCACGCTCCGCAAGCTCGACGGCTGGCGCAAACTCGCCACGGTGATCCGGCAGCGGCTGCGGCCCGCGGCGTGATCGCGACGTGCAACACGCGCCGAAAGGGGGGATACCAAGGTATTGCCTCGATCGAGAACGTCGCTCCTTGAGCCCGAGCGCGATGCGTCATCGGCGGCCGCGGCGTTCAATCAGTGCTCGTGCTACGGTGTGGCGACCGGAAGATTGCGCCATCCCGTTTTTCCACAGGACGCGGGACACCACCTCGACAGGTTTCACGCGGGAGTGCCCCGCTCGGCGTCGGGATGTCGGCGAGGCGCGCGAGGAGACGGTCGACCGCCTCGGCGCCGTCGTCGACGGCGGCCCGCTCGTCGTCGGTCAGTGGGAGAGTGCTCGGATGCAGTCGGCCGGGCTTCGCCGGCAGCACCGGCCGTCCTCGCGTTTGGGAGGCGACGTGCCGGGGAGTAAGCTCTCCTGGAAGCCGGCTGTTCTGCTGGTTGTCGCCGTCCTTGTCAGTCTCGCCTTCGTCCGAGGAGTCGAGAGTGCCGTTGCAGCTCACTCTGGACTGGGTCGACAACTCCGGGGGCACCGCCGTATTCAAGGTGGAGCGCAGGACGACCTCCACGCCCTTTACCCAGATCGCAATCACCGCGGCCGGCGCCACCACCTATGTGGACACCACGGTCGTGGCGGGCGTCACGTCCTGTTATCGGGTCAGGGCTTCGAATGCCGCAGGAGACTCCGGGTATTCGAACGAGGCCTGCGGCTCGGTCCCCACCCGTCTGGACCTGACGGTGACCAAGGCGGGGACCGGTACTGGGACGGTGGTCAGCGTTCCTCCCGGCATCAACTGCGGGGTCGACTGTACCGAGAGTTTCGATCCCGGGTCCGTAATCACTTTGACCGCCAACCCTACCGCAGGCTCGGTCCTCAACGGCTGGAGTGGGGGCGGCTGCACCGGCACCGCACCCGGCACGATCACAGGCAACACTCCCGTAACGGTGACCGCGACCTTCAGTCCCGCGCCCGACACGACGGTGCCGACGGCGGGCATTACGAGCCCAGCGGGGTGGGGCGACGGTATCCGGCACTATCACGGTGACGATGACGGCCGGCGACAACGTGGGCGTCACGCGGGTGGAATTGTGGGTGGACGGGGCGCTGGCGGCGACAAACAACTCGGCGCCCGTGGTCCATTGCGTGGGACAGCCGGACGAAGCCCAACGGGACACATAGCCTGCAGGCGCGAGCGTACGACGCGGCGGGCAACGTGGGGACGTCGGGGACGGTATCGGTCACGGTGAGCAACGGCGCCGCTAACCAGGGGACCATTTTCGGGCGGCATACCTCAGGCACTCTGTACCAATGGTTGGTAGAAGGACCACAGTTACCGGCACCGGCTCTCCGGGGAACGTGGCGATCGACCTGGACGTGCAAGGGGTGGGCGACTTCAACGGCGATGGGAGGGCAGACATCCTCTTGCGGAGCCCCTCGGGCGCCGTCTCCGTCCGGCTTGTCAGCGGCATGAGCTTCATCGGTTCCGCGGCGCTCGGGACCATCAGCGCGGACTGGACGATCCAGGCCGTCGGCGACTTCGACGGCGACGGTCGTGCAGATGTGCTGTGGCGTCACACATCGGGCCTCGTCCTCATCTGGCTCATGGATGGCACGAGCGTCAAGGGGACGGGGTCGGTCGGGACCGCCGGCGCTGACTGGACGATCCAGGCCGTCGGCGACGTGAACGGGGACGGAAGAGCCGACATCGTTTGGCGGCACTCGTCAGGCGCCGTGTATGTCTGGCTCCTCAATGGCGCCAGCATCATCGGGATGGGCTCCCTGGGCCACGCCGACGCCAGCTGGGCGATCGAGTGAAGTGTCCGGCGAGCTGGCAAAGAGCCGTGCGAACGCTGGGCGGATAAGCTAGCAGGAGGCACGGCGGTGCCGCTTGCGTTGACGAGCGGGTGGTGCTTCAGTTGTGCCTGCCCATGTAGAGTCGTCCTGGCCGGACAGGGCCGGTTGAAGTCGTCTCGATCCCGGGGCCAGCAGGAGGACGCTCGATGCTTTCGAGAGAGGACAACGAACTGCTCTGCCGCGTCGGGCCCAATACCGCCATGGGCAACCTCGTGCGCCAGTACTGGATTCCCGCCCTCATGTCGAGTGAGCTTCCCGAGCCCGACGGCGCGCCTGTCCGGGTGCGGCTGCTTGGCGAGAACCTCGTCGGCTTTCGGGTCACCTCGGGCAGGGTGGGGCTCATCCAGAATCACTGTCCCCACCGAGGCGCCTCGCTCTTCTTCGGCCGCAACGAAGAGGAGGGCCTGCGCTGCGCCTATCACGGCTGGAAGTTCGATTGCACGGGCGCCTGCGTCGACATGCCGAGCGAGCCCGAGGAGAGCACCTTCAAGTCGCGCGTGCGGGCGCGTGCCTATCCCTGCCTCGAGCGCAACGACATCATCTGGACCTACATGGGACCGCGGCCGACCCCACCGCCCTTGCCGGACATCGAGCCGAACCTCCTGCCGCGGGGGGAGTACGCGGTCCAGAAAGTTTTCCGGGAATGTAACTGGTTCCAGGCCCTCGAAGGCGACATCGACACCGCCCACCTCAGCTTCCTGCATCTGGGCGCCGTCAAGCCGGAGGACACCAAGCCGGGCAGCTTCGACTACTACCTGGTCAAGGACCGGGCGCCGAAGTACGAGGTGATCGATACGGAGTTCGGAACCTCGTATGGTGCCTATCGCCCCGCCGAGGCCGACACGTACTACTGGCGGATCGCCCACTATCTGTTGCCGTTCTACACGATGATTCCGACCGGCATCCTGGGCATGCAGGTCCTCGTGCGCGCCTGGGTGCCGATCGATGACGAGCACGTGATGTTCTGGAGCATCGCCGCTCCTCGTTCGCGAGTCGGCACCGGCGCCACCGGCGGCGCGGCCGGACTGACGGCCGGGGGTCGTTCGGTGGCGGCGGCAGGCAGCCGCGCAGGCGGGTTCGACTTCCTGCCAGGTACCACGGACTGGCTCGGAAGGTTCCGCCTTACCCAGCACAAGGACAACGACTATCTGATTGACCGCGAGGCGCAACGCAAAGAGAGCTTCACCGGGATCGCTGGCATCCATCAGCAGGATCAGGCAGTAACCGAGAGCATGGGCCGGATCTACGACCGCACGCAGGAGCATCTCGGCAGCTCGGACGCGATGGTGATCCGGACCCGTCGGCGCGCCATCAATGCCGCCCGCGCTTTGCGGGAGCAAGCGACAGTACCGCCAGGCGTCGATGATCCGTCAGTGTATCGCCATCGTTCCGGCGGGGTAATCCTTCCGCGTGAAGCCAACTGGCTGCAGGCGACGAAGGAGCTGCGACGGGCCTTTGGTGACGGAAGCCGACGGTGGTGGTGGCGCCGGCGATCAGCGAAGGCGAGTAGCGCTCGCGCGCCAGCGAGGTAGATGTATCGATTCTTGGGCATTGGCGCTGCCCGTCACGCCCAGTAACCTTTCTCGATCAGCCATGAAACTGCGGTTCGACCGTGGGACCATCGTGCTTGCCGATCCCCCGACCAGTGTAGACCTTGCTGCGGCCCCCCGGGGTTCTTTGGGACCCTCGCGTCCGGACGTATCGTGCACCTGCCAACAGGTACATGCAGCTCAAGCGTTGGTTGCCGCAAGGGGCATCCTGGCCGACGACATCCCACCTCGACCTCGATCACGACAGGAAGCGTGGTCGGAGATCGATCTGCGCTCCTATCAGGAGGCCGCGCTGACGGCGTGGGAGTTCGCTCATCGACGGGGTGTCATCGCGCTCCCGACTGGGAGCGGCAAAACTCGCCTCGCGCTCGCCGCCATGCAGCGAACGTAGTTGAGCGCATTGTGCAGGTTCGCTCCGCGCGCTGGTGTCAGCCCGGGTCCTCAACGAAGGACTCGACGTTCCCGACGCGGACATCGCCATCGTTGTTGGTGGCGCGCTCGGCGAACGCGAACACGTGCAACGAGTCGGCCGGCTGCTACGGCCGAGCGAAGGCAAACGGGCCGTGGTGTACGAGCTCGTCACGGGAAATACCGTTGAAGTCGGCCAGGCCAGAAGGAGACGGCGCGGCCTTGTCACCCGATCGTCAAGTCAGCTATAGCGTGGCCGGGACCCAGGTCGTCCCACACTACCTCGGGGAGCACGACCACCCGTGGATGCGATCCCTGCTCGACGAGCATGAACGGTTCATCGGGCGACCGCAACGAGACCTTGATGCCCGGCTGCGCGAACCACTGCCATTCGAGAGCCCACCGGGGAAGGTCAAATTGGCCCTTCAGGTGCTCACCCGGCTCCGGCGCGGCCATCGGAGCGCGGCCGCGGTGCCGCCCAAACGGGCACGGGCCTTGGTCTTCGTCGAGGCAGCCCGAACATCGGAGGTGCCGCCCGTCGTTCTGTCCAAGTCATTGGAGATCTCGGGGCCGTTCGCGCTGTTTCGGAACACCAGACTCTACGGTCGCGCGCTGAGCGAGCTGATCCCTCTCCTCGCATGGTGCGCGCGTTTCCGGCTGCGCGCGCTATGCATCCTCGAGGGGCGTCCCCTCACCCTGCAGCTCACAACGGGTGACCCGACCTTTCCCACCATGGCGCCGCGCCAGTACGACAGCCGCCTCGAGGAACGCTTCGCGCGGGAGTTCCGGCGGCTCGCACCAGAGTGGGATGTGGTTCGCGAGCCTGAGCCGATCGCCGTTGAGGGTACCCTGATCTTCCCGGACTTTGCGCTTCAACACCGCCGCGATCCCGGACGGCGGTGGCTCCTGGAAGTAATGGGCTTCTGGACGCCGGACTACGTGGCACGGAAGCTGGCCTTCTATCGGAAAGCCAGCCTGTCGAACCTGATCCTATGCCTCGATGAGGCGCGAAACTGTGCGGCGGCCGATCTTCCCGAGGGGGCGCTGATCGTCCGATTTCGGCGTCGCGTGGATCCTGTGGCCGATTCCGTGCGATCAGCGCCGCGGAACGGCTCATCCTCCCAGGCCGGACGCGGTCACCGGACGCTGCGCATCACGGCCGGTCTCCAGGCGTGGGCGAAACTGGCCGCCTATGGGTGTGTCTCAGCGGGCAGCCGTCTGAGAATCTCGCCGAGAACTTCCCGGGTTAGACCGAAGTTCCCCCTCGCTTACTAACCAGTCTTTTATTTAGTCTACACTTCCGGTCGAGTCGTGATATGAAGAAGCGTGCGCCTCGACGGCCGGACGCTGTCGCACGAGACGTCGGAGACGATCCGTCGGATGGCGGTCCAGCGGGTCAAGGAAGGCGAAGTCCCGAGCCGGGCATCACGAGCTATGGACTGTGTCGCACCACGATCTACAAATGGCTGAGCGCGGAGCGACGCGGTGGTGCGGCCGCCCTCACGGCGCGGAAGCATCCGGGACGGAAGCCGGCCCTGACGCCGCGCCAAAAGCTCCAGGTCCGGCGCTGGATCAATGGCAAGGACCCGCGGCAGTACGGGTTCGACTGTGGCCTGTGGACGCGGCAGATTGTGGGGGCGCTCATCGCCCAGCGGTTCGCGGTGCAGCTGGGCGTGACCGCCGTCGGGCGCTTGCTCGGCGAGTTGGACATCACCCCGCAGAAACCGTTGCGGCGCGCCTACGAGCGCGATCCCGCAGCGATCAAGCACTGGACGGTCACGGTCTTTCCCCGCCTGCGGGCCCGGGCCAAGCGCAGCGGGGCGAAGATCTTCTTTCTTGACGAGGCGGGGGTCCGCTCGGATCAAGTCCTCGGGCGCACCTGGGGCGTGCGGGGCCAGACGCCTGAGGTCGCCACGAGCGGGCGGCGCCAGAGCGTGAGCGCCATCTCCGCCGTGAACGCCCGCGGCGCCTTCTGGTACGAGATCTACACGGAGCGGCTCAACGCCCTGCGGTTCGTCGAGCTGCTGAGACACTTCATGCGGGGGCGCACGCGTCCCGTGTTCCTGGTTCTCGATGGCCACCCCGCGCATATCGCCAACGTGGTCGCCCAGTACGTCCAGCGGCTCGCGGGTCGCCTCGAACTGCACTTCCTGCCGGGCTACGCGCCCGAACTGAACCCCGATGAGTTCGTGTGGAACCACCTCAAGCGTCAAGGCGTGAGCAAGACTCCGTTGCGGCGAGACGAATCGCTCCGCAGTCGCGTGCAGTCGGATCTCGCGGCCATCCAATCGCGTCCGGCCCTCGTTCGCTCGTTCTTTCACGCCCCGAGTGTAGCCTACACTAGGGACTGATTAGTAAGAGTGTATGGTGTTGATTTTTATGACGCAGACATGGTTCGTCGCGCGAGCGTTCTGGCTACAGGGTGAGGGAGACCCCGAGCCGATCGAGGGCGCGCTGCTGGAGCGGGGTCGGCGTTGTGATTTTCTCGAACTCGATTACCGCCTCTGACTTCAGGCGCATGCGATCCTTCACGATCGTCCGCAGATGGCGCAGGAGCGACTGGAAGCTGTGGACGGGCTTCCCCTCATCCGTCCGCTGCGTCTGTGCTTTGGCCTGCGCCCGGGGCGACCGCTGGGCTGGCGCCACCACCGAGCGGCGCGCGGCCTCGGCGGCCGCCGGGTCGTCGTCGGCGAAGAGCATGGGGGCCCACGCGCGCCGCATGTGCCACTCGACGTAGTAGGCCAGCATGCAGAGGAACACGTGCGCCCGCCCGCGGTCGGCCTTGCGGTGATGAATGGGGCGCACCTTGAGGTCAACGGTCTTGAGACTCCGGAACGCGCGCTCGACGGCGGCGAGGCGCTTGTAGCTGCGCACGGCCTCGGCCGGCGGGAGGCGCTCCGCCGCGACGCTCGTCCGCAGGACATAGATCCCATCGAGGGCGGCCGCGCGCGCGATGGCGGCCTCGTCGCGCGCGGCGCGGAAGCTGGTGTCGGTGATCTCGAGCGTGAAGTGTTTGCCGACCTTGCGCCGCCCGAGCACCGTGCCCACCCGGAGCGCGATGCGGGCCTGGCCGCGGAGGGGCCGCTTCGCGCGCGCGGTGGCGGCCGCGATCTGGGCCAGCTCGCGTTCGGTCGCCTCCAGAAGCTCCCCCCGCTTGCGGGCCCGCTCCTCGGCCAAGAGGGGGTTCTTACAGACGATGAGCCGCTCGCCGGGATAGTCGGGGTGCGTGATCTCCGCCAGATCCTGCTGATCGAAGAGCGAGAGCTGCAGCGTCCCGCCCGCGGCCAAGGCTTGAATCGCCGGCGCCCGCAGCGCGGTAATCCAGTCGAACCCCTCGATCGGCCGCAGATCCTCCCGCAGCCGCGCTTCCGTGAGCAGCCCGCGGTCGCCGACCAGCACTACACGCGTGATCCCGAACCGCTCGCGGAGCTTCGTGATCTGGGCCGGCAGGGTCTTGGGGTCGCCAGTGTTGCCCTCGAACACTTCGACTGCGACGGGGCAGCCGTCGCCATTCGTCAGCAGGCCGAAGACGATCTGCAGTTTGTCGCGCCGCCCGTCGCGCGAGTGCCCGAACTTCGCTAAGGGGCACGTGCGCCCTTCGAAGTAGGTGGAGGTGACGTCATAGAGCACCAAGCCGCCATCGCTCAGATGCCGGCGCGCCAGCGCCTGCTCCACGCGCCCTTGTCGGGCCAGGAGCCAATCCAGCGCCGCATAGAGTGCGTCCTCGTCGGCGTCGGCGACGCCCAGGCTCTCGCCCAGCGAGGACTCGTCGGTCGTGGCCCCCAGGGCCCGCGCCGTCGCCAGTTTGGAACACGGATCCAGCAGGCGGGCGGCCAGCATCGCCTCGACCAGATCCCGCTCCCGCCGGCGCGTGGGCCCCAGCAGCGCCGGTAGCCCCAATTGCCGCGCCGTGCCTACGACCGCCGCGACGTGGCCATGGGGCCGGGAGCGGATGACCTCGAACGCCGCGTCCGGCGCGACCAGCACGTCGCCCCGCACGGCCCGGCGAATCACCGCAATGGTCGCGGCCGGGAGGCGCGAGAGATTGCCGAGGGTTTCGTGCTTGACCTTGCCGTCTTGGCGATAGGTGCGCCGCAGCAGGTAATAGCGATAGCGCCGGCCGCCGTGCCGGCGCGTGATCTCGGCGACGTGACAGGCTCCGGAGGGGGGCGCCATGCCGCGACTCTACGCGGCGGCCCGGCGCAAGGTCAAGAAATATCTTGGCTACACTCTTCCTGGGTTCTCCGCTTTGAAAAGGAGCCAGTGACTCCATCAATCCGCCTAATACTCTTGGCTACATATCGTCATCACCAACCAACAGTTTTCAACGCGGTGATGCGGATTTACCTCGCGTGCTGCCAGGGAACTTCGGGTTAGAGCGAATGCTTCTCGTGCTTCTATCTCTTCAGGGATGTTCGGCTCGCCGGGATAGCGATACCGCCACGCGTACTCGGTCAGGGTGGCCGCGCGCCGAAGCACCGGCTCGAGCGATCGATCGAATCCAATGCAAGCCCCTCCCAGCTCGGCAAGATCGTGCGTCTTCCGAAACGCTTGATCGTGCCATGTCAGGAAGGCCTTGAGCGCCTTCTCGACAGCCTGCTGGCAGTGAAAAGTGACATCACCGAGCAAAGGTGGGATCGCGGCAAGATCGATCTCCGAGCCACGCACGTCGTCATTCGCGCGCATGAGCCAGGCGCGTGTGTCGGCTGCGCGAACCGCGTCAGGCGGAGTAGACAAGCCTTCCGTCACGCCGGATGGTTGACGGCAGTGACGCGCGCAAGTGCAGCCGAGAGTCAAAGGCCTCTCGCGTCCAAATGAGGACATCGATGGCCGTATGGAGGCTCCACAGCGCCGCGTACGCAGGCGCGGCGCGTCTGAGAGTTCGCGGGGCATCGTCGGGGACCACGACCATCAAATCGTAGTCGCTATCGGCACCGGCGTCGCCCCGGCCTCGGGAGCCGAACAGGTAGATCCGGTCTGGGTGATACGTTTCAACGAGTCGGCTGATGATCGTGTCCAGAACGCGGTCCTCAACGTAGGGAGGTGCCTGAGCGCTCCCTATCTGCCCCTGGGCCATGCTCCTTACCCTCCTCATGTCATGCTATCAGCATTATCTCGGAGTCGCAGCGTCGGCTGGGGGCTCATTGGCGCTCTGATTTTCCATACCTTCTTGAAGGCGGACACTTGAGTGGGCGAGGGCACCGCGAAGCGGACGTCCTCGCGAAACGGTCCTGTCGGCTGGCCAGCAACGCTCGCGCCACCGGCGTCGCGTTCGAGACGCTCGGAAAGTTTTGCCTCACCCACCACAAGGACAACGACTATCTGATTGACCGCGAGGCGCAACGCAAGGAGAGCTTCACCGGCATCGCCGGCATCCATCAGCAAGACCAGGCAGTGACGGAGAGCATGGGCCGATCCAGGACCGCACGCAAGAGCATCTCGGTAGTTCGGATGCCATGGTGATCCGGACCCGCCGGCGCGCGATCCACGCCGCTCGCGCGCTGCAAGACGAGGGGGTCATCCCGCCTGGCGTCGATGATCCGACGGCGTATCGCCATCGCTCGGGCGGGATGATCCTTCCGCGTGAAGCCAACTGGCTGGAAGCCACCAGGGAGCTACGTCAAGCCTGCATCGAGGGAAAGCCGGTGGACCTGGCGACCTCGGCCATTGGGGGGCGGCGAGTAGACGGCATCCTGCACGCTGGTAAACGCTCTGACACAGAATGTGTAACGGCAGCTGTCGATACGCGGGTGCGTGAAATGGTGAGGGGCATCGGCTTGCGAAGTGATACACCTCCTGACGTGACTGGCAATCACGGTAAGGAGGGAGCC